>JAABUW010008578.1_pt1 | contig 11902 bp, 12 predicted proteins | sample 5560081 | NCBI WGS metagenome assembly JAABUW01 (sample SAMN10711882, study PRJNA513363) | rock metagenome | isolation source: Antarctica rocks | place: Antarctica: Victoria Land, Knobhead sud | reverse complement strand
AACCGGATCATCGAGTACTACGGGCCCGGACTGGACACGCTCACCGCGATGGACCGGCACGTCATCGCCAACATGGGCGCCGAGCTGGGCGCAACTACCACGGTGTTTCCGGCGGACGAGCAGGTCCGCGCCTTCCTGCGGGGTGAGCAGCGGGAAGATGACTTCGTCGCGATTCTGGCCGACGAGGGCTGCAGCTACGACATCGACGACGAGATCGACCTATCGACGGTGGAGCCGTTGATCGCGTTGCCCAGCTCCCCTGGCAACGTGGAGCTGGTCAGCGAGGTGGCCGGCCGGGACGTGGAGCAGGTGGTGGTCGGCTCATCGGCCAACCCGGGGCTGCGCGACTTCGCGATCCTGGCCGCCATCATCAAGGACCGGCAGGTGGATCCGCGGGTGTCGCTGGACGTCAATCCGACCTCACGGCAAATCCTGCAGGACCTCACCAAGATGGGCGCCACCCTCGACCTGATCACGGCGGGTGCGCGCCTGCACCAGACCGGCTGCATGGGCTGCATCGGCATGGGCCAGGCGCCCGCGGCGGGACGCAACAGCCTGCGCACCATGCCGCGGAACTTCCCTGGGCGCTCGGGCACCAAGGAGGACTCGGTCTACCTCTGCTCCCCCGAGACCGCCGCCGCAGCGGCCCTGACCGGGCAGATCACCGACCCACGGAAACTCCTGAGCTGCTCGGCATCGAGTACCCGCAGTTTGAGCTGCCCACCTCCTCCAGCGTCAACGTCGCCATGCTCGAGGAGCCGTTGCCCGAGGACGAGGCCCGGCAGGTCGAGCTGGTTAAGGGCGAGAACATCTCCACGCTGCCGGACTTCGACAAGCTGGACGACCGTATCGAGGCACCAGTCGCCCTGAAGGTGGGCGATGACGTGTCCACCGACGAGATCCTGCCCGCCGGCGCCCGGGTGCTGCCGTTCCGCAGCAACATCCCCAAGCTCGCCGAGTTCACCTTCGGCCAGGTCGACGAGAGTTACGCCGAGCGGGTAACCGGGATGAAGGACGGCACCGGGCACATCATCGTGGGCGGGGCGAACTACGGGCAGGGCTCCTCCCGGGAGCACGCCGCCATCGCCCCCCGCTACCTCGGCCTGCGCGCCGTGCTGGCCGTGTCTTTCGCGCGGATCCACTGGCAGAACCTGGCGAACTTCGGGGTGCTGGCCGTGGAGTTCACCGACTCCGAGGACTACGGGCGGGTCGAACAGGACGATGTCCTCGTGCTTGAGGGCATCCGTGCGGCGCTGAAGGACGGCACGGAGCTGACTGCGCGCAACACGACGCGCGACCAGGAGTACCCGGTCCGGCACCGGTTGTCCGAACGCCAGGTGGACATGCTGCTGGCCGGCGGGCTCATTCCGTGGCTACGGGCCCGCGCCATCGAGCCGGAGACGTAAAGCCGGATTACGGCAGGGCGGGGGGCGCGCCCGTGCGCTCGTAGTCCGACAGGATGTCGATGCGCCGCTGGTGGCGTTCCTCGCCGGAGAACGGCGTGCTGAGGAACGCGTCCACAATGGCCAACGCCTCGGGCAGGGTGTGCATCCGGCCGCCGATCCCGACCACCTGGGCGTCGTTGTGCTGCCGGGCCAACTGCGCAGTCGCCACGCTCCAGGCAAGCGCGGCTCGGCATCCGGGCACCTTGTTGGCGGCAATCTGCTCGCCGTTGCCCGACCCGCCGAGCACCAGACCCAGGCTGCCAGGGTCCGCCACCGTGCGCCGGGCGGCTTCGATGCAGAACGCCGGATAGTCGTCGACGGCGTCGTAGGTGTGCGCCCCACAGTCGACGGGCTCGTGCCCCGCACTCCGGAGATGTTCGATGATCTGTGCTTTGAACTCGAAGCCGGCGTGGTCGGCACCAAGGTAGACGCGCATGGCGAGAGTGTCGCAGGCCCCCGGCGACGCCGGGCTCGCCGGGTGCGTGGTCGATCGCATTGCCGGTTGATGCCTTGATGCCTATCCTGGTGCCATGCGGACGACCCTAACCATCGACGACGACCTCGCGGCTCGGCTCCATGAGGTGGCCCGCGAGCGCAGCACGTCCTTCAGGGACGTCGTCAACTCCACCTTGCGCGCGGGCCTCGGCGCCCCCGTCGGCCCCAAGCCGTTTCGCACGCGCACTGCGAGAATCGGATTCCACCCGGACATCGACCTTCGCCACGCTAACCGCCTCGCCGCAGACATCGAGGACGAGGACCGTCTTCGGTCGGCGTCGTGAGGCTCATCGACACCAATCTGTTGATCTATGCCGTCAACGAGGACGCTCCCGAACACTCGGCCGCACGAGACTGGCTCGATGACGCATTGAGCGGGGTGGACACGGTCGCCTTTGCCTGGCTCGCACTCATCGGCTTCGTTCGGATCAGCTCGCACCCCCGCCTGTCGAGCAATCCTCTCCCCACGGTCGACGCCATGGACCGGGTGGAGAGTTGGCTGGCCCAGCCCAATGCACGCGTACTCAATCCCCTCCGCCGGCACGCGACAATCATGCGTGAGTTGCTGAGCGCCACAAGCGCGGGCGGAAACCTCACCAACGATGTTCATCTCGCGGCGTTGGCCATCGAGCACGGAGCGGTGATGTGCTCCGCGGACAACGACTTCGGCCGATTTCCCGGACTACGTTGGCACAATCCGCTCGGCTGATCAGCGCTGGATGGACTTGACCTCGCAGAACTCCTCGAGACCGAAGCGGCCGAGCTCACGCCCGTTGCCGGATTGTCCGTAGCCACCGAAGGGGGCTACGGGGTTGAACGAGCCCCCGTTGACGTCCACCTGCCCGGTACGCATCCGCTTCGCGAACTCCACCCCGGCCTCGGTGTCGCCTGCGAAGACCGCACCGGCCAGTCCGTACACCGTGGAGTTGGCGATCTCCGCCGCGTCGTCCAGGTCGGTGTAGGGCATCACCGAGAGGACTGGCCCGAAGATCTCCTCCTGGGCGATCCGCATCTCAGTTGTCACGTTGCCGAAGATGGTGGGTGCGACGTAGGCCCCGCCGCCGGGCAGCTCCGTGTCGGGTCCGCCGAACGCCACCGTGGCACCTTCCGCCACGCCTAACTTGATGTAACCGTTGACCTTCTCCTGTTGCGCGGCCGAGGACATCGGACCGATGCGGGTCGACGAGTCGCTCGGGTCCCCCACGCTGTACTTGGCCGCCGCCGCGCGGAGCAGATCCAGGATCTCGTCCTGCTTGTCTGCGGGGACCAGCATCCGGGTCCACGCCGTACAGGTCTGCCCGCCGTTGATCCAGCCGTTGCCCAGACCGAGCTTTGCCGCCTTGGCGAAGTCGGCGTCGGGCAGCACCACGCAGGCCGACTTGCCGCCGAGCTCCAGCGCCACCCGCTTCACGCTGTCGGCGGCGCCGATGCTGACCTTCTTGCCCGCCGCGGTCGAGCCGGTGAAGGACACCATGTCGATGTCCGGATGCCCGGAAATCGCTTCCCCGACAACGTCTCCGGTTCCGTGCACGATGTTGAACGCGCCTGCAGGCAGTCCGGCCTGCTCCGCGATCTCGGCGAGGATGCCCGCGCTCAACGGTGCCACCTCGCTGGGCTTGAGCACCACGGTGTTACCGGCCAGCAGCGCCGGCGCCACCTTGGCGACGATCTGGTGCAGCGGGTAGTTCCACGGCGTGATCGCCCCCACCACGCCGATCGGCTCACGGACAATGAGCGAGTTGCCGATCTCCTCGGTCCACGGGAACGTCTCGGCCAGCGCCGCGGTGCCCGCCGAGGTGAAGGCGGGCAGCGAGGCCTGCACGGCGGTCGCGAAGCTCAGCGGCGAACCCATCTCCGCCGAGATGGTCGCGGCGATCTCGTCGCGCCGGACGGTGATGCCCTCCGAGATGCGTTGCACCACCGCGGCGCGCTCGGCCACGGGTACCTGCGACCAGGTAGCGAAGGCCTTCCGCGCGGCGCGGACGGCGTCATCGACGTCCTGGGCGGTCCCGGCAGGGATGCTGGCGATCACCTCACCGGTCGCCGGATTGGTGACATCGATGCGCTCACCCGAACCCGCGCGACGTACCCCGTCGATGACGTGGTCGGTGAGATTCACTGTTGGTGCTGTCACTGTTTGCTCCTGAAGGTCAGTCGAACTCGGGGTCCTCGTGGCGTGTGCGCTTGAGCTCGAAGAAGTGCGGGTAGCCGGCGAGCAGCACGCTGCCGTCCCAGACGTTACCGGCGTCCTCCCCACGCGGGATCCGGGACAACACCGGCCCGAAGAAGGCGACACCGTTGAGGTGGATCGTGGGCGTGCCCACGTCGTCGCCGACCGCGTCCATGCCCTCGTGGTGACTCGCGCGCAGCGCCGCGTCGTGAACGTCGCGCTCGGCCGCCTTGGCCAACTCGGGTGGCAGGCTGAGCTCGGCCAACGACTCCTCGATCACCTGGTCGAAGTCTTTGTTGCCCTGGTTGTGAATGCGGGTGCCCATCGCGGTGTACAGCGGAGCGAGCACCTTGTCGCCGTGCTCGGCGGCCGCGGCGATCGCCACCCGCACCGGGCCCCAGGCCTTGGTCATCAGCTCGGCATAGCCCTCGGGGAGGTCGCGCCCCTCGTTGAGCACCGCGAGGCTCATCACGTGGAAGTTCACCTCGATGTCGCGGACCTTCTCCACCTCGAGGATCCAGCGAGAGGTGATCCAGCACCAAGGGCACAGCGGGTCGAACCAGAAATCGACAGCGTCCTTCGTGTTGCGGTCCTTCTTGGTGCTGCTGGCAGTGTCGTTCATAGGTTGGACCTCCACATGGCAGTTGCTAGTTACTCATTGGCACAACGATGGCGAGCGCCGTCCTCTTCCCGACCGGCACCGACCCCGGCGGCCGTGATCTGATGGCGGTATGACCGCTCCCAACTTGACCCGCGAGCAAGCGACGCAGCGCGCCGCCACCCTGGACGTACTCGGTTACCGCATCGAGCTCGACCTCACCACGGGGGCCGCCACCTTCGCCTCCACCAGCGCCGTCACCTTCACTGCCGCCACGGGTACCACCAGCTTCGTGGACATCATTGCCGAGCGCGTGCACGGCGCCACGCTCAACGGGACGCCCCTGGACGTCTCCGGCTACGACGAGGAGCGCGGGATCGAGCTGACAAACCTGGCCGCGCACAACGAGCTGACCGTGGTGGCCGACTGCGTGTACTCGCACACCGGTGAGGGCCTGCATCGCTTCGTCGATCCCACCGACGGCGCCGTCTACCTCTACAGCCAGTTCGAGACGGCCGACGCCAAGCGGATGTTCGCCTGCTTCGACCAGCCGGACCTCAAGGCGACCTTCGACCTCACCGTGACTGCCCCGGCGGAGTGGCAGGTGCTCTCCAACGGTCCGGCCCAGCAGGTCATCGACGTCGAGGGCGCGCGCCAGCACGTCTTCGGCACCACCCCGCGCCTGAGCACCTACCTGGCCGCGCTGGTCGCCGGGCCGTACGCGGTGTGGACCGACACCTACACCGACGACCACGGCGATATCCCGCTCGGGTTGTACTGCCGTGCATCCCTGGCTGAGCACATGGACGCCGAACGGCTGTTCACGGAGACCAAGCAGGGCTTCGACTTCTACCACCGCAACTTCGGGCTGCCCTACGCCTTCGGCAAGTACGACCAGTGCTTCGTCCCCGAGTTCAACGCCGGGGCGATGGAGAACGCCGGGTGTGTCACCTTCCTGGAGGACTATGTCTTTCGCAGCAAGGTCACCGCCGCGTCCTACGAGCGGCGCGCGGAGACGGTGCTGCACGAGATGGCGCACATGTGGTTCGGCGACCTCGTGACCATGGCATGGTGGGACGACCTGTGGCTCAACGAGTCGTTCGCCACCTTCGCCTCCGTGCTCTGCCAGACCAGCAACACCTCCTACACCAACGCCTGGACCACCTTCGCCAACGTGGAGAAGAGCTGGGCTTACCGGCAGGACCAGTTGCCCTCCACCCACCCCATCGCTGCGGACATCCCGGACATGGCGGCGGTGGAGGTCAACTTCGACGGCATCACCTACGCCAAGGGCGCCAGTGTGCTCAAGCAGCTGGTGGCCTACGTGGGACTGGAGCCCTTCCTGGCCGGGTTGCGGGCGTACTTTGCCGAACACGCTTACGGCAACGCCACCTTCGCCGACCTGCTACGCGCACTGGAGGAGTCCTCGGGCCGCGACCTGTCCGGCTGGGGCGCGCAGTGGCTCAAGACCACCGGCTTGAATACCTTGCGCGCCAGCTTCACCACCGATGACGCAGGCACCTTCACCTCCTTTGCCGTGGTGCAGGGCGGGGCGCGTCCCGGGGCCGGTGAGCGGCGCACGCACCGCCTGGCGGTCGGTATCTACGACGACGCCGCCGACGGTTCGCTCGTCCGGACCCAGCGGATCGAGCTCGATGTCACGGGCGAGCGCACCGAGGTGCCCGAGCTCGTCGGGGTGCACCGCGGCAAGCTGATCCTGGTCAACGACGACGACCTCACCTACTGCTCGCTACGCCTGGACGCTCAGAGCCTCGCTGTGCTGATCGACAGAATCGGCGACATCGCCGAGCCGCTACCCCGCACGCTGTGCTGGTCGGCGGCGTGGGAGATGACCAGGGAGGCTGAGCTCAAGGCGCGCGACTTCGTCACCTTGGTCAGCACCGGGGTCGAGCGGGAGACCGAGGTCGGGGTGGTGCAGCGGCTGCTGCTACAGGCGCAGAGCGCGCTGGCCAACTACGCCGAGCCGGCCTGGGCGACAGAGCAGGGGTGGCCGACGTTCGCCGACCGCCTACTGGAGCTGGCGCAGGGGGCGGCGCCGGGCTCAGACCATCAACTGGTGTTCACCTCGGCGTTGGCGTCGTCGGTGTTGGCCCAGCGTCATCGGGACGTGCTGCGCAGCTTGCTCGACGGCGACACGGCCGGGCCGGGGCTCGAGGGGCTCCTGGTGGACACCGACCTGCGTTGGTCACTGGTGCAGGGGCTGGCTGCTGGCGGATACGGCGGTGGGAGCGGGCTCGCCACCCCGGAGATCGACGCCGAGGTGCAGCGCGACCCGACGTCGGCCGGTGCCCGCCAAGGTGCGCGGGCGCGGGCGCTGCGCCCGCAGCTGGAGTCCAAGGAGCAGGCATGGCAACAGGCGGTGCACGACGATGCGTTGTCGCACACCCTGGGCCGGGCCATCATCTCCGGGTTCGGCCACCCAGCGCAGGCGCAGCTCCTGGAGCCCTACGTGCGTCGCTACTTCGACGAGGTGGCCGACGTGTGGGCTCGCCGGTCCAGCGAGGTGGCGCAGACCGTGGTGGTGGGTCTGTTCCCCGCGTGGTCGGTGCGGCAGTCGACGGTGGGCGCCGCCGATGCGTTCCTGGGCGAGGAGCACCCGCCCGCCTTGCGGCGCCTGGTACTGGAAGGCCGCGCCGGGTTGGTGCGATCACTGGCCGCCCGCGAGTTCGACGCCAGCTGAGCTACCTGCGGTTGGAGCAGAAGCTCAGCGGGGCTGGGGGCCCGCCTGGTCGGCGAGCATCCGCAGCGCGCTGAGCAGACCGTCGATGAGGTCGCTGTCGCGGAACGAGGCCACCATGGCCATCACCGCGAGGCGCGCAGCGCGGTCGGAAACGCGCCGCTCGGCGTGCGCACCCGTCACCACCTCGACGATGCGCTCCGCGGGGGAGACCGCGATGAGCACCGCATCAGCCGCACCGTCACCGGTGCCGGCCAGCAGCTCCTCGGCGCGGGCCCTGCTCTGGGCACCGAGCGCGCCGACATACACGCTGAAGTCGATCCCCGTGGCGCGGGTGGTAAAAGTCAGCGCTTCGTCCAGGCGGGAAAGCTGCCGTGTACTGAACGGCAGCCTGTCCGCTGTGCGGCCGAAGCGGCGCGCCACCGAGAGCCGACCGTTGCCCATGTCCGCCACACCGTGTCCACCCGCCGCATGCTCGGGCGGTACCGCAATCGTCTCACCAGGTGCCACGAGCTCCTCCTCCTACCACGCTGGTGTCAGCGCCTGCTGACTGCTGGATTCCGCTGCTTCCGAGGCCGTGCGACCCGAGCGCACGCGAGCCGAGGGCCTCAGCGTGGCGGTCGACGCCGTCGGGGTTGGCCGACCACCAGACCGGGGGGTAGTCCCAGCCCTCACCGGAGCGGTAGCGCGGGTTCTTCTGCGACTTCGGCCACATGGTGAGCGCGGCGAACAGGACGAGCACCGCAGCGGGTATCACGACGTAGACGAGCACGGTCTGCACGATGGTCACCGTGCAGACGGTAGTCGAGCACTCCCGATGCAGGCGAGAGGGGTCGCCGCTGCGTGTCCGCAGACCAGTGCCTCCGCCTGCAGGTTTCAGGCTGGGGTTCTCAAGCTGGGGTTCTCAAGCTGCGGGCTCCCCTAGGTACTGCAGCCACGACGGATCGATCTCCTTTGCCGTGGCGAACAGACGCCAGTGCTGACCCTTGGGCGGGATAAGGTCGCAGCGCAGTGCCCAACCGAGCTCACTGAGCAACCGGTCGGCCTTGCGATGGTTGCAGTCGGCGCAGCAAGCGACACAGTTCTCCCACGAGTGCGCGCCCCCGCGGCTGCGCGGCACCACGTGGTCGATGGTTTCCGCTTTGCTGCCGCAGTAGGCGCAGTGAAACCGGTCGCGATGCATCAGCGCGGCCCGCGTCATCGGGATACGCGCTCGGTAGGGAACGCGAACGTAGGTGCGCAGCCGGATCACCGATGGCACCTGCACAGCTGCCGCCGCGGAGTGCAGCACGATCCCGTTCGGGTCATCGTCAACCACCACCGCCCGGCCGCACATCAGCAGCACCACCGCGCGCCGCATCGGCAGAGCGGTCAACGGCTCATACGTCGCATTCAGCAGCAGCACGCGTCGCCGTACCCACGCCGGCACCGCGGTCTCGTCCACGACGGGCGGCTGCTCCGACTGACGGCGGCCCAGCGGCCGGATCCCCACGGAGTGCGGTCCGGCGGCCACCAAGGCAGCAGAGTGCGGCGCCCGGTCCCGCCGGACGCCCGAAGCTCTGCGAGGTCGATCGGCCAAGTCACCACCTCCGGGCAGAAGAACCGTGCAAAAGATCATGAGAAATAACACAACGCAGGTGCAAACAGTCGACCACGTTTGGCCAGGCTGTGCACGCATTTTCTCCAGAACTCATGCGTCTGCGCCTATTTTGTCCACATTGGACGCACGTAGGATGTTCGTGTGTTACCTCTCGTAGACAACCTCGCCCTGTCCGACTTCTCAGCAACGTGGCTGATCCACAAGCCGATTGCCATCGCGGTGATCGTCGTCCTTGCCGTCGGGCTTCGCCTGCTCATCCACCGGGCCATCGACCGGCTCACCCGCGAGCCCGACCCGGAGAAGCCGCCGATGCTGCTACGCCCACTGCGTGAGCGCGCGCCGGAGAAGGTGCGCAGCCTCAGCAACGCGACGATGCGGGAGCGGCGCAACCAGCGTGCCAGGACCATCGGCTCAGTGCTCAAGTCCTCTACCTCGATGACCATTCTCACGATCGGCGCCGTGGAGGTCCTCGCCCAGCTCGGGGTGAACATCGCGCCAATACTGGCCTCGGCCGGCATTGTGGGCGTGGCGCTGGGCTTCGGTGCGCAGAACCTGGTCAAAGACTTCCTGTCCGGAATCTTCATGATTTTGGAGGACCAGTACGGCGTCGGCGACATCATCGATCTCGGCGAGGCCAGTGGCACCGTCGAGGCGGTCGGCCTGCGGGTGACCACGCTGCGCGACTACCAGGGCACCGTCTGGTACTTCCGCAACGGTGCGGTGGCTCGGGTCGGAAACAAGAGCCAGGACTTTGCCGTCGCGGTCGTCGAGCTGCCGCTGGCGCACAGTGCCGACGTCGACCTCGCGTCCGGCGTGGCCTTGCAAGCGGCCCAGCAATCCCTGGCGGAAGGCGCACTGCACGCGGAGGTGCTCGGCGCTCCCGAGGTGGCCGGGGTGAGCAAGGTGACCGCCGATACCGTGACCCTGCGCGTCACCGTCACCGTGCGCCCCGGTCGACAGTGGGGCGTGGAACGCGCACTCAACCAGCACATTCTGGAGAAGTTCGACGAGCACGGCATCCGCGCTCCCTACCCGAACGGTGCGATCGTCCAGGCTTCCGCCTGAGGCGGGCAGAATGGAAACCATGCCCGATCCCGCCGACGCCCCCGACGCAGTTGAACCGCCGAGCTTCTACGCAGAGATCGGCGGCCACGAAACGTTTCGTGACCTCGTGGCGAGGTTTTACGCGCTGGTCGCGGTCGACCCCGTCGTGCGGCCGCTCTACCCGGAGGAGGACCTCGGGCCTGCCGAGGTCCGGTTCCGGATGTTCCTCGAGCAGTACTGGGGCGGACCCCGCACGTACTCCGAGCAGCGGGGACATCCCCGCCTGCGGATGCGGCACGTACCGTATGTGATCGGCACCTCCGAACGGGACGCGTGGCTGCGCTGCATGCAGCAGGCCGTCGACTCCATCAGCGCCGACCGGATGGACGACGCACACCGCCGCGCGCTGTTGGACTACCTCTATGCCGCCGCCGACAGCTTGGTGAACTCGGTCGATGCAGTACCGCCTTCCTCCTGAGCAGATCTTTGGCAAGATGAACCACCGTGCGCCGTAACCCGATCGCTGGACCCAGGCGTGCCGACGCACCACCATGGTGGCGGGATGCGGTGTTCTACCAGGTGTATCCGCGCTCGTTCGCCGACTCCGACGGCGACGGGGTCGGCGATCTGGAGGGGATCCGTAGCAGGTTGGGCTATCTGGAGCTGCTCGGCGTCGACGCGCTGTGGCTGGGGCCGGTGACCCGCTCACCCATGGTCGACCACGGTTACGACGTCTCCCACCCGCGCGACATCGACCCGCTGTACGGCGACCTGGCCGCGATGGACGCGCTGATCGGCGACGCGCACCAGCACGGTATCAAGATCACCATGGATCTGGTGCCCAACCACACCAGCGACCAGCACGAGTGGTTCACCGCCGCCCGCGCGGCTGCGCCGGGCAGCGCGGAGCGTGCCCGCTACCTGTTCCGCGACGGGCAGGGTGCCGACGGTGCGAGGCCGCCGAACAACTTGCCCAGTGTTTTCGGCGGCCCGGCGTGGACGCGCATCACCGAGACCGACGGGTCGCCCGGCCAGTGGTACCTGCACACCTTCGCCACCGCGCAGCCCGACCTGGACTGGACCAATCCGCAGGTGCGCGAGGACCTGAGCACGACCTTGCGGTTCTGGCTGGACCGCGGCGTCGACGGGTTCCGCATCGACGTGGCGCACGGCATGGCCAAGCCTGCCGGACTGCCCGACATGGAGATCACCGACAACCGCCTGCTGCACAACACCGACAGCGACCTGCGTTTCGACAACGACGGCGTGCACCAGATCCACCGGATGATCCGCTCGGTGCTCGACGAGTACCCGGCCGCGGTGGCGATCGGTGAGATCTGGGTCCGCGACGACGAACGCTTTGCCCGGTACCTGCGCTCCGACGAGCTGCACCTGGGCTTCAACTTCCGTTTACTGCAGGCTGGTTTCGACGCAGGGGCGGTTCGCGAGGCCATCGAGCACTCGTTGGCGGCCGTCGCGGGGGTGGGCGCGCCCGCCACCTGGACGCTGTCCAACCACGACGTGCCGCGTCAGGTCAGCCGATACGGCGGGGGCGAGCGGGGCTACCGGCGGGCGCGGGCGATGGCCCTGGTCGAGCTGGCGTTGCCGGGCGTGGTCTTCCTGTACAACGGCGAGGAGCTGGGCCTGCCTGAGGTTGTGCTGCCGGACGAGGCATTGCAAGACCCGGTGTGGGAGGCCTCCGGGCACCGAGAGCGCGGGCGCGACGGCTGCCGGGTGCCGCTGCCGTGGGAGGGCGAGCAGCCACCGTTCGGCTTCAGCGCCGCCGCTGACACGTGGCTGCCGATACCCGCTCAGTGGGCCGATCGGACGGTCGACGTCCAGCTGGAGGATG
>JAABUW010008577.1_pt1 | contig 11905 bp, 3 predicted proteins | sample 5560081 | NCBI WGS metagenome assembly JAABUW01 (sample SAMN10711882, study PRJNA513363) | rock metagenome | isolation source: Antarctica rocks | place: Antarctica: Victoria Land, Knobhead sud | reverse complement strand
TCGATTTGTCGATGTGTTTAACAAAAATTTAGTTTTGATATTTAAAATATATACAAACTCTTGCAATATTTTGCTTATATCTTTATTTGTTATTTATTTATATAATAGTGTTACGATTCTAGGCTAGGCAGACTTCGCTCTCCGATTATTCTTCGGGTCTTCGCTCTCTAGTTTCGAGTATACTATAGATAACGTCTAGCGTCTTGACACTTATAGTACTTATATCTATTTTCTATATATAGTTAGTTCTGCATAGCTAGTATTCTCGTCAATCAACTATATACTAGCTATTAAAACTCTAACTTTGATATAATACTAGCTATCTTTTTAAACACAATTTTGCAAATTGTATTCTAAAAATACTTATATTTGCTAACTTTTTTTCTTCGAGATATACTTTAAATATAGAGTTATTAAAGCAATTTTAAATATAAAACTACTAAAGTAATTTTAGATACAAAATTACTAGAACAAACGCTTTGCGAAGCGTAATTAAGTTGCGACAATAGATATCTTTTAACTAATATTTAATTTAACAATATTTAATTTTGTTAACTTTTTAGTAATTTTGCTAGAAAAGATAAACAACAAATTGTTCTAACTACAATTTAGTAAATCTACTAGAATAAAATTAGTAAATTTGCTAGAATAAAGAGACAACAAATTGTTTCAACTTCGACTTAGTAAGTTTGTATTACGCTGCTACTTTCCTAAGAGATCTTAGAGATATCAGAGAAGATTGATACTTGTTAGAAAAGATCTGTAGACGTTTTCAGACAATACAAGCAATTATTTGGTACAAAAGATTGCAGCTGAGATATAGTTTGTAACAATAAGTAAAAACTTATCTTAAATTAAATACAATTTATAAAAGAGTCGTGTTTTGAGATCTATATAGTAAATAAAATTTTTTATATTTAATATATTTAGCATATTTAATATCTGAGCATACTGAACATTCTGAGCAATATTTAGTACGTTTAGTTGTCAAGACTACTAAATATATTGATTCTGTATATATTTGTGTTTTGTACTACAAAGTTCTCTGAATTTCTTATACTGGTCTAGTTTTAGACAAAATTGTAATACTATTTTTTTTTTAGACACTTTTTGTTTCGAAAACAAATTTTTTTCTTTACTATATCTAAGATTGCTTTCAGTTCAGAATATTGTTATAATACAATTGTTAAAAAAAAATATTTAAACTGTTGTATTAAAATACGTATCTGTCAATTTTGTTTATCGCGAGATATAAAATATCTTGTTATTTGTAAATTCTTTTGCTGTATCGAGTGCAAACAATTTAATCGAAAGTGCAATCTAATTTCTTCAGACAAAAAGATAGATAAAGCTCTAAATATTATAAAGAAACTGAATAATAAAATTCTGAATATAGAGACAAAAACTATCTATCTTTGTAAACAAAGAAAGCACTAACTATATTGTTTGAAAAAGATAGACAATATAGAGACTCGGAATATTCTCGAACTAAAAACAGACAAATACAAAAAGAAAAAAAAGACGCAACAGTTATCTGTCGCTTTTTTGTTCAGCTTTGCTCTGTCTTTTATATCTTCGAATTCGTTTAATAATTTTTTGCGCGAATTTTTCTCTCTTGAAAATACTGTAAAGATATCTGTTGCAGACTCTCTAGATTTCGATAAAATTTCTGAATAAAAATATTACAACTATCGAGATTGTTGATAAATTTCTATATATTCTCGAAAATAGAATATTTTTTTTATTTAACTAAATAGTTTTGATTTTGTTGTTCTAGAATCTGTTTTACTTTGTATCTGTTTTTTTTCTGAATTTTGTAATAAAATATTTTCTGTATAAATATACTGAAGTCGGCTGATTTCAACAATAATATATAAAATACTGAAAATACTTTGGCGTTCTTGAATAAGTCGAGTTCGTAATTGATTAATTTTTTAACTGTTTTGATAAAAAATAGTTCGATCTTGATATAGTTCAATTTTTTTTTTCTGAATTTTTTTATTTTTAGATTCTTTGTTAGAAAATATATTTTATCTCTTTTTTTTAGTTAAGATACTATTTTTCTTTTTTTGTTTTGATATATTGCAGATCTGTTCTGCATATTAACAATGTTATTATATATCTTTTTCAATATCTCTACTCTTTCTAGAACTGACTGGACTGCTAGATATTTTTGTTGTTTTTTAAAAAGATTAGATTCTTGTCTATAGTTTGCAAAATATAATATAATTTTTGTTGTATCGAATATCTTTGTATTTAATATTAGTTGTACTATAGATAAAAATAATATTTAGTTGCTATAAATATTGTTGATATAATATCTTAGATACTATTTAAGACTCTAATTTGTTTGTTCTGTCTAACTATTTGTAATCGAATAATAGACAGTCGATATACAGAGTTTTGTATCTAATATTGAAATTAATATTTTTCAGTAGTTAGATATAAAGAGCTTGTCTCTGTTACTGATTAGTTTTTTAAGTATATTATAATATCTAATTAATCGATCGAATACAATGTATTCTAGTTGTTCTGCATTGAACGTCTCTTTAAATACAATAATATGCGAGTACTTAGTAAGTTTGTCAACTATTACTAGTATCGAATTATATTGTTTCTCAGTTGCTAAATCTATCGATTTAGACAACTTGATAATAAAGTTTATTGTAACTTTATTCTATAGCGCTTTAAATAGTTTCTAATATTGGATTTTGCTATAGCTTGTATATATATTATATTTGTTCTGCTGACAGCTAAAATATTGTTTGATATATATTTCGACAGCTTGTCTTATATTAAAAAACTAACAATATTGATATAAAAACTGAAGAGTTTTAATTACTCTCGAATGCTTTTGCAGTAATTTGTTATAATACTTTTTGATATATTTGTGTATCTTGTTGATAGATATCTGAAGTTTCTCTTTTTTGATTAAAAATTTTTCTGACTTATCTCTGAGAATTTGTAAAATTGTATTTAGTTTGTATTTGTTTGTCAATAGTAATCTGTTTTTATTAATCTTGAGTATACTGTAGTTAAACAATTTTTTTGTTTTTATATAATTATTTTGTCTGCTGAGTATATCTGCTTTGCTATTTTCTTTGTCTAAAATATATAGTATTTTAAATTTGTATTGTTCTAGTCTTTTAGATTATCGTATTTGTTTTCTGTTTAATTTCTTTATTGTAGTAAAGTGCAGTAGATTCTTATAATTTGTTAGAATTGTAAACTCAGATGTTTCTTCTATATATATTTTTTATATTTTAAGAAATACTACTATTGCAAGTAGTTTCTTGTTATAAATATTGTAATTCTGTTTTGTTAGCAAGAGTTTTCTCGAATAGTATATTACTAAATACTATATATTGTTATACTATTAATTGTAATATATATTAATAGCTAGATCTGATACGTCGATCTCTATTCGATTTGATTTTTTTGAATCGAATATTTTAAATATTGATTTTTTTAAATACTCTAATTTTAGTTTCTGAAATACTGTTTCTTTTTTAAATTTTTAATTTCAAAATATATTTTTCTTGATTAGATTTGTTAGTAATACTAATTGTTTCGAGAAATTTTTAATAAACTTCTTGTTGTACTGAACAAATTCTATAAAAACTTGTATATTTTTGATATTAATTAATATTAACTATTTTTTTATTGTCTCGAGTTTCTTTGAATCTATTCGAATTTTGTATTTTTCTACAATAAATTCTAGAAAATCGATTTCTTTTTAATAGAATTTATATTTTTCTGATTTAAAATATAAATTTCTCTTGTTCAGACATTTCAATATCTGAAATATATACTATATATACTGCTTCAGTGTTTCTGAGTATATTATAATATTGTCTAAATAAACTATAACAAATATATTCAAATATTGTTATAATATATTGTTAATTACTTTCTAATATATTGCTGGAGTATTCGTAAGTCCAAACAGTATAATCAGATATTTGTAGAGTTTATACTATATACAAAAAGTTGTTTTTTACTTCTCTTCTGTTTTTATCCAAATTTGATTGTACATTTCTTGTAGATTCAATTTGATAAAATATTTTGCTCCGAATAATCGATTTTAAAGTTTGCTAATATTTGATTGTAAATAACAATTCTTGATTGTTATATTATTAAGCTTTCGATAATCAATATATAAGCGGAGTTTGCTGTTTTTCTTAAATATAAAAAGAATCGGATATTCTGTTTGTAATTGAAATTTTCTAATAAATTCTTTTTTTTTGTTTTCTGTCAGATATTTGCAAAGAATTGACAATTCTTTCTTCGATAGAATATAAATAGATTCAAATATAAATTGTTTGTCTAATTCAAGTTTAATTTTGTAATTCTATATTTAATATTTAGATAGAGTTTCTGTTATTTTTTTTTTCTGAAACAAATACTTTTATCTGTTGTATATTTGTAATATATATTTTAGCGATTCTCTCGCTTTATTAGATATTTCAAGATTCTTAGAAAATTTGTTATTTTTTTTATTTATTCTAATTTTATAGCTCTGCTAATTCTTGCTAATATCTGTCGAGTTAAACTAATTGTAATTGTTTTTGTACAAAAATACAAATTTGTATTTTGCAATTGAATTTTGACTCTGTTTTTTATTTACTATCGAATATTGTCGATACGTAGACTGAATAGAATTTGCGTAATTATATTGTTTAAATTGAAGTTCGCAAATATTTTAGTTGACTTCTGAATTGTATTGTTTTAATCAAGATATTTTTAAAACAATATTATAAGTAGCTATTTCTACTATATCAAAGATTAACTTCTTATAGTGTTGCTGAATAGCTATCGATAATAACTTCGTTTTTTAATCTACTTTTCTATTTTTGTTAAATAATAAGTTTCTATCTACAATTATTAGATTGTAGACGTCAGACTTTTTTTGAATAGAATATTTTTTCTTATTTACTAAAGCTCTGATTATAAAATTATTTGTTGTATCAAAATCGACTATTGCGATCAGTCGACAGCTATTGATCTTAATTAATATAATAAAATATTGTATATATGCTGTTAAATTTAGTTGCTGCTGTTGAACTAGTATATTGCATTTCTTTGATATATTTTCTATCAAGAAATTTGAACTTTTTTCTTTTTTTGTACTATAATTTCTGCTTCAAGTGTCTGCTTGCGTTGAGCTTTTTTCTATTGTTGTTTAAAAATAAATAGTTTTCTAAAAAATTATTCAGATCTTTTCTTGTTCTCTATATAAGTTTAACAGAAATTGTTGTAATATCCGATTTAACTAAATATTGTATATCTTTTTGTCTGTTCTATTTTTTCTTTTAATAGATTGATACTGTTTAGTTGTTGTTCGATTTTGTTAAAAATATCTTGTTCTGTAGTAGCGTTGCTTTCTAGCGCTTTCTTGTATTTGTTTACAGTTTAACTAATCTGTTTTTTTTTTAATAAACTAATTAAAATATCAAAATGCTTTGTAATATTGTCTAGATATTTGTAAAAGTTCTTTCAGTTATATTTGTTGTCTGAATCTGTTACTGAATAAAAATATAACGTGTTTAATTGTTCTGCTCTTATAGCTTTCTTGAGTATTTTGTTAATTTTCTATATAGATACAAATATCTTGTTTAATAATATTCTATTTAGAATTTTCTGCAACTGATCTGAATTCTCTATTAGATAGTAGTTGTTGTCCGATTCAGTTTCTGAAATATCTGTCTCTATATCGATTTGCTCTCTGATATTGTTCTGACTATCGAGTATTTTTTTTAATATAGTATTAATCTGTCGTAAAATTATTAAGTTTTTTAAACAACAATCTCGTGCGAAGTGATCCGGTTTGCCATATAAATAGCACGTTTTCGAATTTTTGTTATTTTGTTTTCTTCTTGAATTCTTTTCTTTGTGTTATTGAATCGAATTTAATTTTATTGATACAGATTTACAATAGTCGGGATTGCTGTATTTTTTGAAATAGTTTTCTTTTGCGTAATTTCCGACTGTTGATTCAAAAGAGATTTTTGCTCTTCTATAGAGTTAATTGTATCTTTTTTCTATATTTTGTTTGTACAGTTTGTTGTCTATATTAATTGCTATTTCTATCAAAATTTGAATACTGTCGATTCTTGCGCCGATACGCATAAGTTTATTCTTGATATTGTTCTTCAAGTCTTGCTTGAATATTGCTATTAGTACAATACTATTTCAATTTGCAAAATTGATATATTTCTGAAATCTGACAATATAGTCTGCTGCTGAGATTTTCTGTTGCAGATATTATATAACTCTTTTTGCAATTTTATTATTATTAAATATTTCGAATACTTGTCTCAGTTTTTTTTTAAAAATACTGAAACTGATAAAGATTTCCGAAGAGTCTGAGTTGTTGTTAAAATATTTTTTTAGATTTAATTTCAATTAATACTGTGTTTTTTTTCTAAAAAAAATAGAAATTAACAGAGTTTTTCTGTTAACTGAAACAGAATAAAATATAAAATAAATTTTAATTTGTATAATTCAATTCTCAAGTTCGGTTCGGTCTTCTATATACTTGTTTGAAGTATTAATTTTGATTTTTGATAATATCTTTTTGTTACTGTTGTTGCTATTGTTGTCGACTTCTATTAAAGTAATTGCAAACTGTTTGTTTTTTGCTGTAGAGCTAGAGTTGTTGCTCGAAATTAAAATATATTGTTCTGATACAAATATTTTGAAAAATATTCAAAGTATTATACTGCTACTTTTCTAAGAGATCTTAGAGATATCAGAGAAAATTGATATTTGTTAAAAAAAATCTGTAGATATTTTTAGACAATATAAACAATTACTTGATACAAAAGATTGCAGCTGAAATATAATTTGTAACAATAAGTAAAAATTTATTTTGAGTTAAATACAATCTATAAAAGAGTTGTGTTTTGAAATCTATATAGTAAATAAGATTTTTTATATTTAGTATATTCAGTATATTTAGTATTTGAGCATGTTGAATACTCTGAGCAATGTTCAGTATATTCAGTTGTTAAAACTACTGAATATACTGATTCTGTACGTATTTGTGCTCTGTACTACAAAGTTCTCTGAACTTCTTATACTGGTCTAGTCTCAGGCAGGGTCGTAACAGTTTGCTAGAATAGAATTAGTAAATTTGCTAGAATAAAATTAGTAAATCTGCTAGAATAGAATTAGCAAATCTGTTAGAACAACAATTACAATATAATTTTGTTGTTGTTTTCGAACAATACTTTTGCTTTTGTATGCTAGAAAATTTGCTACGCAATAAAACAACACTTTAAGCAATATTTATTTTCGATATCGAAAATTTTGCTTTGCAAATAGCATAAATTATTTAATATTAATATAATTTCAAATATATTTAATCTCGAACTTTTACTTTTGTTTACAAATATTTATACTATTTGTATCTTATCTATATTTGCAATATAATTAACAAAAAATTAGTTTCGAAAAACAAAGTCAAGTTTAGCTCTAGCAAAAATCGCAAATTATTTAAGAAATTCTCGATAAATAAAAATTAATCAAATATTAATATTGTTTTTTGTTACAATTATTATTTTGTAGATTCTTTATTAAATTAAAATAATTTCGAAAACAATTTAGAGCTCGAAAATTACTTTAATTTATTTAAATATAATATACTCAAATTCTTGTTGTTTGTTCGATTCAATTTTTACAAAATTATAATTAACAAACTAATTAAATCAAATTTGTTTAACAATATAAATTTGTCAAATATATTAATTCAATCTTTAATATATTAGTTGCTAAATAATAATTTTGTTCAATTTTGTAACAAATATATTAAAAAAAAAGATAAAAATAAATTAAGTTAATGTTGCACTCTAATTGATTAACTTAACAATTTTAACAAAAATTAATAAGAAATATCTTAATCTCTCTAAAAAGCAATTAAGAGTAATGTAGAAAAATAATTTCGACTATTTTATAAAAATAGTGCTATTATTGTCGAGTTTCAAGTTAATAAAAAAATCAATTTCGACTTTGTTTGTTAGCTAAAAATTTAAATTAATTTTTTGCAAACTTATTTAAATTAAGCGAAATTAATAGTAAGTATTTACAACAAAACAATATATTGTTTTCGACAAAAACACAACAATACTTTAGCTTAATACAATTTGTTTAAAGCTATTGTATATTAATTGAAACAAAAGTTTTCTTTTTCTTAGAATAAAGAAACTATATTTATTGAGTCTACTTATATAATTTACAATTTTAACAACAATAGCAAATATAACTACTCTTATAAATCTAGTTTACAAGCAAAAAATCGACTTAACAATATCTATTTTGCTTGTAATTTTAAGTCGAAGTTACAAAATATAGAAAACAATAAATATTTTTTCGATTTTTTTGTTTTTATTGAAAATTTCGAAAAGTTTGAATAATAAATTATTATATTAATTTCTAAGTTTAGCAATGCTTTTCGACATTTTATTTTCAAAAAAATTAAATTTAATTTTGTTGTTGTCAAAATTATTGACAATATTTTTAGAGAAATTAAGTATTGTTTGTTCGATAAATTTGTTAATTTTTATTTAACAATAGATAATTTGCTTAAAGATCTAAGTATTCAATAAAACAATTTAGATAAAAAACAATATAATTTTGTTAAAATTATATTGTTCGAATTTGCTATAAAAAATATCGAAATCTTTAATTAATATATTAATTGCTTTATATTTACAATAGTTAAAGTCTCTATATTAGAAGTCGATAAAATATATTAATTTAACAAAAATTTAAGTTATAGACTTCAAAGTTGCTATATTACTTTGACAAATTATACTACTCTAAATTAATTTATTCAATTAATTTGTAAAATCGATCTAAAATTTTAACAAATAAAAAAAATTTGTTCGACAATTATTCGAATTTCTATCTATATATAGACTATTAATAGCATTAATAAATACAATAATTGTATTAATATTTTTAAGTTCTCTAAATATATTAATATAGATATTTGCAATATTAATAGCTTTAATATATATATCTCTATTTATAACTAAAAACAAAATATAGAAGTATAATTTCAAGCTTTTAAAAACAAAATTAAGTTTCTTAATCTCTATCGAAAATGTCTCAAATTAAAATATAAATTGCATTATAAAAATATCTTTTACAAAAACAAATTAGCTAAAATCAAAAATAAAGTTTTTGTTAAATTCAAAACTTATAATATTAGCAACTTCGAGCTAATAACATTTAAAGAAGATAGTTTCTCTAATATTTCAAATAACAATTTAGATAATTTTAGCAAATTAAAAAACTAGATATTTTCAATAAAAGTTGCAATTTAAAACAAAAACTAATATTTATACAAAAAACAATAAAAGAATTTAAAGTTATATTTAATTTATAAAATAAAATTTTGTTTATTAAAGTTAAATTTAGTTCTAGTATTATCGACAACAAGTTGCTTAACAATTAACAACTAAATTTTTATATTAAGATTTGTTCAAATTAAGTTTATTTGTTTTTCGATAAATACTATATTAAAACAATATTGTTTATTAATATCGAAATCTTCAATAAAGTTTTTATAAATAAAAAGTTTGTTAAACTTTATAAATTTTCTACTATATTATTTCGAAATTTTATCAAATTGCGTTTAGTTAATAACAAATTTGTTTTTAATATTATTTATATTGCTTAAATTATTGTTAATTTTAGCAAATATATTAATATTTTATAATATTTAATAATTAAATTGGAACAATTTGTAATTATTTTCGATATACTCTAAATTAAGAAACATAATATACAAATTAAAAATAGTATATAATTTCTCGAATTTAATTTCAATTACTATATAGAGTACTACTTGTTAAATTAATAGTTGTTAGAGATTTTTAGCAATTAACGTAAGCAATTGAAATATTTGTTTTCGAAATCTTTTAATAAAGTCGATATTTATTAAATAAATGTTTTTGCATTCTTAAAGCTTGTCGACAAAAAAAACTACAAAATAGTTGTTATATTGTCTAAATATTTTGTTATACTAAATTAATTAAAGAAAAACAATAGATATCTAGCTTGCACTATAAACAACAATATTATAATAAATATTGCAACTATTATTTTCAATAATTACAATAAGTTTTATACAAAGCTTAAGCAAGATTTTTTTAGTCTAAAACAACTAAAAAAGCAAATATATTTAAAATTTAAATACTAAATTAAGTTTTTTAATTTATAAAAAGCTAACAAGTTATTGTCGAATAAAAATATTAATTATGCTATTAATTTTGTTTCAAAAGCAATTTTTTCGATTAAGAAAGTCTATAGTATTTTTTATGAAAAAGAAAAGATTATTAAAGTCTATCTAAATAATATAAAAAGCAAAAATCAAATTTGTAACAATATCTTATAATATATTGTTTCTACTTTTATAGTTAAGAAACTTAATAAAAATTTGTATATTTGTATAAACTATAGTAATCTTAATACTTTAACAATTAAAAATTGCAATATTTTACTATTAATTAAAAAGATCTTGCAACAATTATACAAAATTAAATATTATAATAAATTTAATATTATTGTTGTCTTTAACAAGATTTAAATATATTTTAATAACAAATACAAGATAGTCTTTATTACTTGTTACAACTTGTTTAAATATATTATAATATTTTTTAAATTATATAATATCTCGACTATATTCTAGTTTTTTATTAATAAGATTTTCAATTTTTATTTAAACAATTTTTGTATTGTCTATATAAATAATATTTTAGTCTACAATAATATCGAGAGAAAATATAAAAATTATATAAATAAAGTTTTTGCTAAATTTTATAATATAGATTTTTATCTAAATATTAATAAGTATATTTTTTTTATTGAATAAGTTAAATATTTAGATCTAATTATTACTATTAAAGAAATTCGAATAAATTTTAAGAAAATTAAATATATTTTTAAGTAAAATACTTCTATTTGTATATATAATATACAAACTTTTCTAAATTTTGTTAATTTTTATTAATAATTTATTTATAACTATTTAAGTTTAATTAAATTTTTGTTAGTATTTAGTAAACTTAAGAACAAGAATTTTAATTTTTTATAACAATTTAACAATTTAAAAAAAAATTATATTTAAAACTTTTAAAAAAGTCTTTATTAATTAATTTATTTTGTATTGTTTCGATTTTAATCTAAAAATTTAAATCGAAAATAATATTTTTAATTTTGTAATTGTTGTTGTACTCTCGCAAATAAATTTAAATAAATTGTTTTACTTAATAATTTATATATTTAAAATTATATTGTTTGCAAAGTATAACTACAAAATTTATAACAAAAAATTGTTAATTATTGTTTATACTTTTAAAAAATAATATTTAAAATATATTAATATATTTGTCGAGCAACTTATTAAGATTATTATTAATTATTGTAATTTAAAATATTTTATAACTATTAAGTAACTTAATTGTTATTAAACTTGTTAAATTAAATTTTTGTTTAAGTTTAATTTTAAAATTATTTATCGATTAAATATACTAGATACAAAATTAAACAACTTAACTAAATAATTGCAAAAATTATTTTTTAACAAAAATAATTTTTGCAATTAGTTTTAACAACAAATAATTTTTGAACAACACAGTTTAAAACTAGATATAATTAAAATTATTATATTAATTTTGCTACTATTAAGTATTATCTACAATTTAATAGCAAAATTAATTTATTTGCTTTAAAACTTTATTTAATTTAAACTAATTATTAATAAAAGAATTACAAAAGTTTGCAAAAAATTTATTTCAATTTTGCTAACAACTAACAAAAATATAGAATTATTTATATTTTTATTATTTATATTATTTATATTATTTATATTATTTATATTATTTATATTATTTAT
>JAABUW010008575.1_pt1 | contig 11906 bp, 11 predicted proteins | sample 5560081 | NCBI WGS metagenome assembly JAABUW01 (sample SAMN10711882, study PRJNA513363) | rock metagenome | isolation source: Antarctica rocks | place: Antarctica: Victoria Land, Knobhead sud | reverse complement strand
TTCCCTCTCATTGTTTTGGGCATAGTATTCTCGGTTGATGCTACTCTCGGGCCCTGGCGCTACCATCTTCAAAGCAGCATCCCTGACAACGATGGGCAATCCGAATGACAAATCAAGCATACAACACTGGCAGCAGTTCTTCAAACGAGCGCAGGTCAAGCATATATTGGTTCTCTTAGTTCGGGCTGTTCTGTCGGCTTTCCACCGAAATACTGTGAAAGGCCGCGTGCACTGGAACGTGGTTTCATTGTTAGCAATGTTCTTCGTACGTAGCACTTCCGGGAAACATACAATCTTGCACTCTGCGCCATGGTCATCTTTAAGCATCTGTACGTATGGATTGTCAGGCAGACAATTCTCGCAGACGCTTGGGAAGTCCGTAGTTTCCCATCCTGAGCGATTCAGGTCTTGTTTTATTTGAGGTGGCATGTCGCAAGCTCAGAATACTGGGAACCGTTAGGAAGAGGTGGTCTTCTGTGTACGCGGTCACTCGAAGACGGTCCTGCATAGACTAAGAGAAAGGTCACCTTGGTGTTGCAGACGTAGCAAAATGCGTGAGAAGCTCCAGGAGGTGCAGATCAGTGCGTGGTGTGAGATGGAGCAGGAAGATCCGATTAACACGAGCTAGCACTAAATCAGGCTAGAAGCTTGGAATTTGCGATTTGTATATGAGCTCGCATTTTCGCCTGCAGATTTCTTAGTAACTCACCACGTCTTCGACGTTAGAGCTATACTCCCAGATCCACCCCCTGGAATCAAGTTTCCCTCCGCCCAAATACATCATGGCGCCAATTGCACTCGAAAGCGAAGATCATTCCCGAGATGCTGCGTTCAACAAGGCCATGCATGGCAAATCAGCAGATTCCAGGGGAGGGTTTCGCTCAATGCTAAACAAGGATCACGACGCTCACAAGACAGCTACTGATGAGTACTTCAAACATTGGGACAGCAAGTCCGCAGGCACGGAGACTGCGGAGATTAGAGAAGTGAGTGTTACACCTTTCAAGTGGGCTATTTCTTCAGGCTAATACATTATCAGGCCCGCAAAGCAGAATATGCAACCCTCACTCGACACTACTATAACCTTGCAACAGATTTATATGAATATGGCTGGGGGGGCTGCTTTCATTTCTGTCGATTCGCCTATGGTGAGGGATTTCACCAAGCTATTGCTCGCCATGAACACTATTTGGCACACATTATGGGCCTCCGGGACGGTATGAAGGTACTGGACGTCGGATGTGGTGTTGGAGGACCAGCAAGAGAGATAGCCAAATTTGCCGGGGTCGATATCGTTGGACTGAACAATAATGATTACCAAATAGAACGAGCTGAACGTTATGCTGCCAATGAAGGTCTCTCGCAGCAATTGAGCTTTACCAAAGGCGACTTCATGGTACGTCGAGGTCCAGCTTGTGAGGACGCAGCTTGCTCACTGGCCGGCAGCAAATGTCCTTTCCTTCCAATTCCTTCGACGCCGTTTACGCCATTGAAGCGACCGTCCACGCCCCGTCTCTGGAAGGCATCTACTCCCAAATATTTCGAGTACTAAAGCCTGGCGGTGTCTTCGGCGTCTATGAATGGCTCATGACCGATGCATATGACAATGAAAACCCTCACCATCGTGAGGTGCGATTAGGAATTGAACAGGGCAATGGCATATCGAATATGGTGAAGGTCTCTCAAGGTCTGGATGCCATTAAAGCCGCTGGCTTCAAGCTCGAGGTGCATGAGGACCTGGCCGATCGATCGGACGCAAGACCATGGTACTACCCTTTGGATGGAGACTTGAGGATGGCTAGCAGTATTGGTGACGTGCTTACCATAGCTCGAATGACCAGAATTGGGAGATATGTAGCTCACAGTGCTATCGGCGGAATGGAGAGGGCCGGAATTGCGCCGAAAGGAACGAAGAAGACTGCAGAGAGCTTGGGGCACGCTGCAGACTGCTTGGTCACCGGTGGCAAGGAGAAGCTCTTCACTCCAATGTACCTCATGGTTGCCCGGAAACCTGCAGCATGATTCCAAGCGATAGAAGCTAGTTGAGGCTGCAAATTTCAGAGAGTGTATGATAACGAGTGGTCTTGCGATTTGAGCGTCAATATGTTCGAGATGAGCAACACAGCATAGTCAGCGTAAGCTGCTTGAGTAATGGACACCAAATCCAGAAAATCCAAATAATCGGGACTTTTGGCTTGTACGGAGATTGACATGATGAGCTGGGAGGATAACTACCCCGGAAACCGCACCCTAGCAGTGGATACGTCCCCAGAAGTAAGCTAAAGATCCGAGGCACCCTGATCCCCAGTGTAACAACGATTTTATTCATATTCGAATATATATTCGATTATGAATATGGTAGTAGGATATTCAAATATGAATACGCTTTTTTAGGATATTCGAATAATATTCGAATAAATCTAAAGATAGATATATACTAAAAATAGTATATATTCTTAATATATTTAGGTAGATTACGTAATAAAGTACTAATTATAGTTTAAACTAGCTTACTAAGCGTAGTTTTATTACTAATCCTTAGAAATTTATAAGGAGTACTATTAATAGAAATATTCGAATATGAATAAGCTAGTATGATATTCATATTCGAATATGAATATTAGGGTAGCTAATTCGAATATCAATGAATTTGTTACACTGCTGATCCCTGTACACTTGGCGCTTGCTCAAAGACTTTTGGTGTCATTTGTCATTGGGACAGCTCGGCGATGTTCCGACTAGCGCCCTTTTTTCGGTTCTCAACATCAAATTCGCCGAGCAAGCGCAATTGCTTAAAACATTCCCACCAAATATGAAGTTATAGCTACGATAGCTACACATTCAATCATCTCCACTGGCGGGCTCAAACCTCGTAATGGTCACTTCACGTCTTCTTCGCCCAGCCTCGCGCTTACTCTCCGCTCAACAACCCTTCATTCCTCCGACCAAATCCTTCATACAGTCGTCAGCCTCATTACCCACGCTCTTCGGCCGAAGGCGATATGCCACACCTAGCGGAGTAAAAGAAGTTGCTGTGAGGGATGCTCTAAATGAAGCGCTAGCGGAGGAGCTGGAGTCCAATGAAAAAGTCTTCGTACTAGGAGAGGAAGTTGCCCAGTATAACGGAGCGTAAGTGACAGAAGAGCCCTTACGCCTGGGGCTCTGACCTAGAAGCTGTATAAAACACGTGCAAAAAGAAGCCTGATCGCAATGTCCGTCTCCAGATGCATTGGCTAATAGCTATGAACAGCTATAAGGTCACTAAGGGCCTATTGGACCGATTCGGCGAGAAGAGGGTAATCGATAGTCCAATAACAGAGTCTGGCTTCGCTGGCCTTACCGTTGGAGCTGCGCTGGCAGGTCTGCATCCGGTGGTATGTTTCATTGACTCTGGAATAGTGCACCAAGCACAGCTCAAGCTAATGCCCCGATCCCAGTGCGAATTCATGACATTCAACTTCGCCATGCAAGCTATCGACCAAATCATCAATTCAGCGGCCAAGACACATTACATGTCTGGCGGGACCCAGCCTTGCAATATCACATTCCGAGGTCCCAATGGCTTTGCTTCAGGCGTGGGCGCACAGCACTCCCAAGATTACTCCAGTTGGTACGGAAGCATACCAGGTTTAAAGGTGGTCGCGCCCTGGAGCTCGGAAGATGCGAAAGGGCTGCTCAAGGCAGCGATAAGGGACCCCAATCCCGTCGTCGTGCTGGAGAATGAGTATGCAACCACTACAGGCCGTCAGCCTGAAGAAAAGATGGATCTAGACTGACCGATCTACAGACTACTCTACGGCACGGCCTTTCCTATGTCCGAGGCGGCACAGAAAGATGACTTTGTACTTCCCTTTGGCAAGGCCAAGATCGAGCGTCCAGGCAAGGATCTGACCATCGTCACCCTCTCCCGCTGCGTCGGCCAATCTCTCACCGCCGCCGAGCAAATGAAGAAAGACTATGGCGTCGAGGCAGAAGTCATCAATCTTCGATCCGTTAAGCCGCTAGACGTCGAGACGATTGTCAAGTCTGTGAAGAAGACGGGCCACCTGATGGCGGTAGAGAGTGGCTTCCCAAGCTTTGGGGTGGGCGCAGAGATCCTGGCACTAACGATGGAATATGCATTTGACTACCTAGATGCTCCAGCCGTCCGGGTGACAGGAGCCGAGGTGCCAACGCCATACGCGCAAGGACTGGAAAACATGAGTTTCCCGTCGGAGGATTTGATCGCCAAATATGCAGCTAAGCTATTGAGGGTTTGACATGGAAGCATCTGGTCCTTTCGCAGGAATAATTCCGGTGTATTATATTGCTACAATGTCTACCATGTAAATTTCCGAATCGCGAAAGGGCGTTTCAAGATAGAGAGGGAGGTCAGTTCCGTGTGGGATATTGCTGCGAATACGAAGGCCGTGCTGCTCCTCGTATGAGCGTAGGATGCCGAGCTTGACAGAAAGCCAATGCTTAAAGGTGTTCCAGGGCAATAGAAGCTGGAGGGTGAGCCTGAATTACTGCGGGTGGGTTCGGCTTGGATGAATGGAGCTTCTTAGTCTCATCACAATCACATAAAGTAGCTTTTATATTTAAAGTTGTGAGATTGAGTTAATTCCTGGAGGCTGAAGGCTGAATCGAACGAGTAGCAGCTTGACCTTCCCTTGCGGGCATACTCGGGCAAGCGGCCTAGCGCGGCTAAAGTCGAGCTATTACTCATTGGTCTGATTACTCAGCCCCTCATCCTCTTTAGTCTTTCCGTCTTTCCGCATTTCATCTTCCCATTACCAGTCCTTCCAACTTCCAAATCCCTTCTAGCCTTCTACGTTGGCTCCCACAACACACCTTTATCCATCGCCACGTTGTCCGAATCTAGAATCATATGCAGGGTCGGCCCTCCAAGCGCATGGCTTCGGTATCGTAAGGCGGCCGAATCAGCAAAGTGTGCATGGCAGCTTACTCCGGACGTTTATCCTGACCCGGCCCAAGCCACCGCATGGCTCCTCACATTTTACCATCCACATACCTCGCTCTCTTCCGCTTGCCCCTGCCGCAAGCCTCAATATCAAACGTACAGTTCAAACGGTCAGTACGGAGATCTGTGGTCAGCGGCCTCGTCGGTTCCCACTTCCACGTACAACGCCTCTGCTTTCAAGCCGCCTTTAAGAACCGCGCCGGCGCTTGAGGGACTGGTCATCACCGAATCGTGTGCTGCTCCATCTACTAACTACAACAGACCGAGCACATGCCACAAAGCAACACACTCAGCCTTTGAGTTATTTGTAAGTGAGCCTATCTATACTCGATCTCAGTCCTCTTCGCTTCCTTCGGTGCGGATAAGCTCTGCTTCTCATCTCCGTCATGTCTTACCTCCGTTGCTATCTACTTGAAACAAAAGACACTTGGAAATGCTTTAGTACTTGATCTTGCCCGTGGCTCACATCGCTGTCTTGTGATTTGTCGATATTGTGACGATGGTGATGCAATTTGATTTAATTCTCCCTGGTAGTATGTTCCGAACATTTCCAAATCATTTCGGTGCATATATATCTCCATTCATTATTGACGCGATGACTGTTTCCTGGACAAGCCTTCGTACTTCTATATGTTTGAGCTCGTCTTTGTCCACTAAGCCATTTCCTTGAGGCGCGTTTCTTTACCCCAGCAAGCCTATAGACTTTTTCCAGAGCCCACAGTCCTCGCAAGGCCATGCTACGGCCATCGGCAAAGCCTAGCAAGCCCAAGACGAACGGCAAGGCAAGGGCCGCTGTACGATCACCTCCTCGGTTACTCACCATAGCTCTAGAACTACGTGAGGTGGTCTATAATCATGTTTTAAATGATGCTCCATCCTCCCTGACCAATCTCCTCGTCGTCAACCGTCAGCTATCCACAGAAGTCCTGCCATTCCAATTCAAGCGCCATCTCACCTTTGCTGGACAAGCAGAGCTGTTCGAATGGTTAGACAATGTTGATCACGAGTTTCTGCACCACGTGGTAGACGCCAGCTTCACATTACATGACATTGATCCTGAAAAGATCGTTGGAGCTCTCGGAAAACGCCTTCGGCAAGCGAATCTTGCAAACGCGAGGAACTCTCCAATGGTGGACCAGTCCAAGGGCAATCCTTATCATGAGGCTTGTGATCTGGAAATGAGGAAAATCGGAGAGGCTTTCAGGCTGATTCCGAATCTGAAGGAACTCACCATTGCCACCACGGATGACGGAGACCCCAAACCGCCACTACGGATGCTGTCTTCATTCTCTAAGATGCTTGCTCACCGCTTCCCCCATCTTCATACGCTGAGTAGCGACGAGGATAATATGCCAGTGGATTATGTCGCCAATAAACCGAAACTCAGACGACTTCAATTTCCGGCCATCTCCACAAGTACCAACGCGGAGGTCCATCAGCACTTTTCAAACCTTCGGTTGACTGACCTCGAGGTATATCGTTTTGCCCATCACGATCCTTCTGCACCGAGACGGAGGATCCTATCCCAAGTCTTCCGAAGCCTTCCGCCTTTACAAAGCCTCCTCCTGAGTGACGATTCCGATCATGAGCCTGACCTTTTGTATGAAGCTTTTGTACATTGTGAGGACACTTTAGCAAAACACAAGTCTTCGCTTCGGAGACTGACATTTTCGTCTGAGTTTGTCGAAGATGTGGACGAAGACGAGGACGAAGAGTGGATGTTTGAATCGAGAACGGCGCTTCAAACCTTCTTGCGTAACGAGTCCAAACTGAAGCGACCTCGGGGCCTGCAATCAGCCGACTGGCAGGTCTGGGTGCGGCCTTAGTGCTCTCCATACGAGTGTGCTGGCTATGACGTGGGGAAGGGGTCACAGTACACGATTATCATTCCAGCAGAGCATCGAGTGCTCCCATGATGAACAATATCGTCGTGATATCCTGCTCTTCATTGTGCTCAGGAGACCAAGTGGCTCAGTGAAGCGGTACAACGTACATGATGAAGGTTTCCATTGAATCCAGCATGCTAGCTTGTTCAAGTAGAGCGGGACAAGATTTGTATGATAGCGGATCGACTGGGCCAGAGACAGGGATTTGGTGTATATTAAGGTGGTGAAACAGGGCTGTCTGGCTGTGCGATCCAGATCAACGTATTAGCGTTGCACTCATAGCGATCAATATGTGTCAATTGCTCAAACCAATAGCTTCAAAGAGCGATGTTGTGGCCATTGTGAGTCGAACATCGTTGCTTTGCTTTCAGTCGCGGTTTAGCAAGAGGATACGGTGGATAACCTTCAGCCTCCAATACGCCATTGCCCACGAACCTCAACTAAATGCCATGCTTACGTCCCTTTCACTCACACTTCCAATGCCCTTTCACCCATTCGGCAATCAACCCTGTCATATCCCTCCCGTTCATATATACATCCGTATCTCCTTGCGCATAATCCGTGCCTAGGAATTTCAACGCCAACAAGACATAGTCCTCAATGAAATCAACATATACAAGATCTACGGTCTCCGGGCCTGAAGAATCATCTTTGGCCGATGCAGGCGGGAAGTCGATGCGTGACTCCAGGCAATTTGGCACGCGGTAGAAGGTGATGGGCGAATGGAGGGTGTCGTCGCCATCAGAGCCAGCATCGTCGGAAGTGGTGTAGCCGGGTATGAGGTCTGGAGTTCTATGGAGAGTTGCGTCGTCTGCTAAAGGTATTTGCTGTCCTGCTTGGAATAGAGCATCGTGGTATGGGGATGGTTTCACTTGCGATGATGGAGCGGGCGATTTGAAAGCGAAGGATTGCGAGGATGACCAGAGCTGCGGGACTTCTTGGTTGAGTATGACAAGCAGCCGTTTGGCGACGCTGAAAGGCACATCCTTGATGTAGCGGAACCCGCTTGTGAATGGACTGACGGTGTAGGTAGTGTCGACTGTGAAAGGTCCCTTGAATATGTCGAATCGGAGGGCGCCAGTATTGGTCAATACCATCCTTGGTTTGTCACCTCTCTCCGGGTCCTTGACCATATCTGGCAGGACCTCGTCTTGCATCCAACTGAAAATGCTGTTCTTGCTTGGGAACGGAGTACGATTCGTCCAGTAGTCTCTTGGAGCGCAGCCATATGTTTTGTCGAGCTTCAAGGTCTTACGAGCGGACCAGATCATGGAGGAAACATTGCGGCCGTGCTGCGTGGGGAAGGTGGAACTGTTAAGTCCGGTATGGTGGTAGTAGGAGAAGAGATTGTTGTCGATATAGCGACGGGCGAAGGTTGGGGAGGCTAACATTGCATCATGAGGTCTGGCGGCCTCGGACTTTTCCCCTGTGGATAACCCAGAGATAGACTGGAAGCCAATGGTTTCCATGTACCGTCCACTTTCAAGGGCGTAAGCTTTGCTATCATATTTGGCGTAATCGCGTATGTGGGTATGACCGCCAAAGAATTGTATGGGAACATCCCACTGCTGCCCTCGGAGGGTCCTGAAGATGGTGGCATATTCTGGGGAGCGGAGTGGAACATGTCCAATGACGAGGAAGAGGTCGACTTCTCTGTCGCGCATAGCCTCTTGGAACCACTCTTCTTTGACCGTGTCCTCCACTTTCTGAACAATGGTATTCTCAGAGTTGCCTGTGAAATCGTAAAGGAAGCCAAATGCTAGAACGCGAATGCCCTGGTTCTTGGTTGTAAACTTCTTATATCTCTGCGCCAGGGGTTTCTGAACGCCAGTCTTGGGATCAAGTATGTCGAGGTTTGAAGCAAGATAATTGCCCAAAAATTTCGGCACAGTAATCTCATATTCAGTCTCGGATGAGTGGTTCTTGTAAAGCTCGTGGTTGCCTGAGCATATAACATCTATAACCTGCTCTGCGAAGATATCTAGAGTGTATTTGCCCTTGGGCTTTGACGCATCATAGAGCCCGTTCCCTTCTATCTTGTCCCCAGTATCAATGAGTAGCAGATCAACTCCCTCATCGTCAGCTTTTTGATGTAATCGCTCCGCGAAGGAGATGTAGTCGCCCCAGTCTGCGCTGAAAGACGGTCTGCATTGGTGATTAGTGAAAAGCGTAGATGCGAGAGAGGTGGCGTTGACTCTTGAAGATGTCCAGCATGCCAGCCATGAGTATCTGTAGTATGAAGAAAATTGAGCTGACCCCAGGGCAGTCCTCTGAGGGGTGCGGAGACTGGTGGAGCCGCAGATGGTTGCGCAGCAAGGACTACGCTTGAGCAGGCGACAGCGCAAGCTGCTCCAGGAAATTTAGTAATCATGGCGAGTAGTTGTACATGCCATCTGCAAGGCGCTACATTGCTGAGGGTAGGAGGGATTCTAGGCTGCCGTTGAAGCGTCGTGAAACAATGGGCGTTGTCTTAGCGACGAGACGAGCTACAGCACTCCACCAATAATGAGACCAACCCTTTTGCTTTCTATGCTCTGAGGACACTGTTTGTTACATGTCTGCGACGCTGCTGCGAAATGCTGAAAAGTGTCTCCGCAATCAGCAGACCCATGAGTTGTTGAACGCCTTTGTAACCGCTCCGAAAGACCGACTTTTGCGTCGGAATGACCTAGAGAACGCGCAAAGACGACGAGATGAGGGTAAATCTCAGGCAAGAGTACTATACGATTGCTTGTTACTGACCCCTTCTCCAGGCAACGTCAAGTCTCCAATCGACGGCGAGTTGATAGCGATCAAGGACAACATTTGCACAGCGCAAGGTCCAACAACATGCGGATCAGCAATCCTCGAGGGCTTTCGGAGCCCGTACCCGGCCACCGTCGCGGAGAAGTTAGAAGCCGCTGGAGCGCTGATATTGGGGAAGACGAATCTAGATGAATTTGGCATGGGGTAGGTAATGCGTCCACAAGCCTTCAGCTACGTATAGCAATTGACCGTTGGAAAGCACCTACTCCACCAATTCAATTCATGGTCCTGTGAAGAATATCTACACTCAAGATAGCCATGATCTGGCAGCTGGGGGAAGCTCTGGAGGTAGTGCCATAGCCGTGGCCTCGGGACAATGTGATGCGTACGTTGCGGAGAACATGCTATAAAGACGAGGCTTATCAGCATCAGGGCATTGGGCACAGACACCGGAGGGTCCGTACGTTTTCCAGCTGCTTCTAGTGGCATCGTGGGCTTCAAGCCATCCTATGGTATGGTATCACGCTGGGGAGTCGTGGCTTATGCGAACTCAATGGATACTGTGGGTGTGCTCGCAAGAAGCACCTCATTGGCGAGGAAGGTCTTTGGTAGAATCACCACTTTCCTAAAAAAGAAGGGCTAATCAAATTTACAGGAGTCATAAGCGGCCCTGACTCTAGAGACCCAACCTCAATCTCCGCGAGGACTCGCTCTACGATAGCACGGCGGGTGGGAGAGCGCAATGCAAGCTTGGGCTGGGGTGATGCCCCTTCGCTACGGATCGGAGTGCCTACGGAATATAATACTGAAGAGATGCAGCCCGTCGTTCGGAAAGCATGGCTGGATACGCTGCAAAGTCTGAAGAATATAGGGCATTCTGTTCACATGCTGTCTCTACCAGCTACAAAAATCGCTCTATCGGCATATTATGTCCTTGCACCGGCAGAGGCGTCCTCCAATCTTGCCAAGTACGATGGCGTTCGCTACGGCAAGAAGTCGACCGATCGAGAAGGGACCCAGAACGTTCTGTACGCATCCACACGGGGTGTTGGCCTTGGAGAAGAGGTGAAGAGGAGGATTCTCCTAGGGTCATTCAGTTTGAGCGCATCGGCCATCGACAATTACTTCATTCAAGCCCAAAAAGTACGCAGGCTGGTCCAGAAAGATTTCAACAGCGTTTTCGCTCTACAACATCCTCTTCTGGAGGCCCAGACCGAACCAGCCGAGCGGAAGAAAGTCGATATCATCCTAGCTCCTACCGCGCAATCACTACCCCCAGAGCTTTCTTCACTTGAAAATCGAGGTCCTACGGACGCTTACGCTGCCGACGTGTTAACGGTACCTGCAAGTCTAGCAGGTTTACCCGCGATGAATGTGCCAGTCCCAATTCCCACGTCTGGCAGGAATGAAGCAAAAGAGCCCAACTCGATTGGCATGCAGGTGCTCGCCCAGTATGGGGATGACGACCTAGTTTTCGACATGGCTCGAGTTATAGAGTCATTGAGTAGTGACTAGGAAAAGTTGTCTGCAGCGACACCTATCCATTATGGGTGGTACCCATGGCTGGGTCGATAGTGACGCGCCTGTGGCGTGGGCTGTGAGGAGGAAATCGGAAGGGTTGGAGCGTACCTATATAAGGCATTGACTGCGCCTCAATACAGTCCTATCGCGTACGCTAATACTTCTGAATAATGACAGGCAATGCTCCGTACGATGGAGATCAGCTAAAGCAAAGTTGAAATACTGTTATTGTATTACTGACCGACAGGGGCAGTGTCAATGCTAGCAGCTGACGGCAGCATATTCCTTTGTCGATCGTAATCATACATGCCTTGGTGACCCGGAAATGCGTGTCTATCAATTTTCTCTGTCTTTCTCCTTGTCGAGATTAAGATCTATCATCGTATGCTCGCATGCGTGTTCTACCACTCAAGCAACGAACGCAATGATACAAGCCGCGGAGCGATGAAGTTTCCGTTCTGGTTGCGAATGATCATATCCAATGCGATGCGCAAGTCCATTCGATGACCACTCGCATTCAAAACCTTTACTATTTTTTTCATTCGGAAGACAGCTTGCTGTAACAAAACGTCATATGCCAAGTTTAAAACATGAGTATGTGATCCCTCGAACCTTGACTACGGGATACTCGAACATCCATTCTCATCATCTGACGGGCAAATCTCGTGATGGAGAGGAGCGTGTAGTCTGCCGCTTCTCATTTCAGTTGGCCATTTGGAAGCACACGGTATTCCTACTTCGGAGTTTGCATGCAATACTTGGTACGGAATCCAAAAAGTGTGCTTAGATAC
>JAABUW010008574.1_pt1 | contig 11911 bp, 24 predicted proteins | sample 5560081 | NCBI WGS metagenome assembly JAABUW01 (sample SAMN10711882, study PRJNA513363) | rock metagenome | isolation source: Antarctica rocks | place: Antarctica: Victoria Land, Knobhead sud | reverse complement strand
CTTTTTGCGGTGTGTTTCGAGACAAGCAGGTTAATTTTAGTATATAATAACATACTTAATAACTTCTGTTATTAACTTAATAGTTTTGAACATGGCCCAAGTACTTAATCTCGCCACCCTGCCCAACACGGAACACATCAGACAAGATTACGAGTACAGCGGCAGCGCAAAATTTCACTCAGATGTTGGCTTTCATATAAGTTCATGGCAAATTCTAGCATTTGGCCACAGCACGCACACCACAGTTGCACCTACCCACCTACCCGCTGGTCAAATAAAGTAAGTCTTGGGTAAATGCCCGCCCCTCGGCTATGAGCATGTCGTCAAAACAGAGTGAATACGTCACTGAAAAACTGTCAACAGTATCCTGCACACTCCGAGCCGGGAGTGATTGGCACTCACCAACATCTGCTGTGTGCCGTCTGGAGTCAATCATCAGGTCCTAATGATCATTGTACCACACTGCCGAACAGAAGGCGGTGGATGGCGCATGTGTCACTGCGCCAGGCTAAGAAGTTGCTGTACGCACTCCCGATCGACCGTGGATGCAGGCCTCCGGCCCCTTCGGATGCCGCTGCCGCCGCCACTTGTAACCGCTGCTGTGATCCTGCCGCTCCCGCCGCCGTTGTGGGGCCGGCCGCTCTGCGGACGGCTGCTGCGCTTGTTATGCGAGCCAGCTGCTGGCAGCGGACGGCCATTGAACGCCTTCGCCGTAGCTCCCGCTGGTACAGCGCTGACAGAAAGCTGCGCAGTCTGTGGCGTTCCGCTGTGTCGGCCGCCTGAATGTGTTGTACCGTCTGCGCCGCCGCTGCTGGACCTGTCGCCCTGCTCGTTGCCTGCGCTGGGGAAAATCGCCGCCACTGCTGCTGCCGCCGCCGCTGGCGACGGCGCTGATGACGCACGCAAAAGTCCTGCCTGCGTTGACGCTTGCAGTGGCGACGCTGCCGGCGCAGCAGCCGGCGTCAGCGGCGACGCAAAGCTGCTCCGTACCATGTCCTGCAGTGTAGGGGCGCGAGAGACCGCGGCGGCAGCGGCGGCGGTCGTCGCCGCTGAAGCGGCCCTTATCAGCAGGCCGCCAGCGACGCTGAAGCTGCAGGCGGCCGCCGCCAGTGCCGGTGACGGTTGCCCAGGGACACTGCCGGGACTGGCGCCGCCTTGCCAGTCGCCCAGCTGCGGGAACTCCGCCGCCATTGCCGACATCGCCTGCAGCACGAGTGCCGCTGGGCTTGCACGGTTGCAGAGGGGCTCCGAAACATGACATGCACGAGCACAGCAGCTGCTGCTCATCCTAGGCACTGCAGGTGAACACTGCCACAGATTTGCACCTCGATGGCGGCCAGCTGATGCGGGGCCGGCGCCTGCGAGAACCAGCCGCTGGGCGAGTCCAGGCTGGGCGGCGACAAGCCGCCCATGGGCGGCAGCGGCGACTGCGTAGCGCCGCCGCCGCCGCCCCAGGAGCCGCGCCCCAGCTCGCCCGACTGCAGGAAGCCCAGCGGGAACGGCGAGCTGCCGCTAGATGCCTGCAAAACAGGCACTTTCAGGCAAACTCTGATCGCAGATGGCATCAGATGTTTGCCGTCACCAATCCAAGCCCTATCGTGGCTGCCGACCACAGCAGGAAGCGGATTCGATGCACACCATGCCTTTGCATGTGACGCGCACTCTTCCCGCCCAAACCCTTGCACTGATAATCATCAGACAGTTGGTCCACACACGGCAATTTTACCTACTCTGCACGAACCTGAAACATGATGCTGTCCCAGGGCGAGCTGGCACCGCCCAGCGGGCTGGCCTGCTGTGGCGTCAGGAAGCTGCGTGCGATCGGCCGTATGGGTAGGCCGCTGCTGTCCTGTTCTCCCTTTAAGACTGTCGCCAGCGCCGTCTGTGCACACGGAGAGAAACATCTCGCAAAAGGTCCTATGGCACTGCAGCTGCCGTTGTGGTGGTTGCCCGCGTTCATCTACAGCAGACGCTCGTTTTGGCTAGCAAGCCAATGCTCAGGCAATTGTGTCGCAAGGCTTTGGGGCTGGCAGCGATAAATTGCAGACGTTCGCACCTGGATGGCGGCGTCGGCGCCGACTTGCGCCTCCCCGGCGTATGCTGCTGCAGCCGACCCAGGGCGCCCGCCAGACTCTGGCAGCCGCGGCGGCGGCGGTAGCATCGACTGCATCGGGGTCCCCACCTGCCGACACGCAGATTCGTCAGCAGGGCCCAGTCACAGTTGGCGACGCTGTGTGCGGGGTTGTTGCCAAGGCAACATCACTGGGTGAAGGACAAGCAATTGCCACAAGTGCTCATTATGACCACCTCTACACATAGGTTGAGCGGACGGCTTGTAAGGGGCTGCAGCGCACCGCGGGGCTGGAGGCAGGCGGCAGCAGGGAGGACTGCGTGGCCGCCAGCTGCGCATGGCCGCCTCGCATGGAGAGCTGCGGCACGATCAGCGGGCACTGCACTTGTACCGCCCGGCCGCCGGGCTCCCCGGGCGCCGCCACCAGCTCATATTGCAGGAAGCGGATGCCCAGGTCAATGTCCCCTGGCTGGCTGTACGACACCTGCAGCGGCAGTGAGTTACAGTAAGTCGACGTCAAGGGCAAGGCTCTCGTGGAGCCAGCAGACAGAGCGCGTCCCCACGTCGGGCTGCTGATGCACAGGCATCGATGTTGATGTTCACCTGAGATTTCAAAACAGGTGGAGGTTGCGCATGAGGACCAACAGCGGAGATGCCAGGGTGCCAGTGGGAACAAAACGCCAACATACCTGGTGCAGGTCGCTGGAGGGGTCATAGCCTACGATCTCGCCCGACCTGTAATGCCCCTGCTGCTTCCACCTGTGCAGTTCAACCATGTGTGGGGTGGCACAGACGTGTTTCACTCTCAACAGTTAGTACCTATGACATCAGCAGGTTGGTGCCCGGCACAAGATGCAAGTCGAGACCGCATGCACAACCCTCGCTTTGGAACCCTACCAGATCTTGCAGGGCATGCGGACGAGGTCCTGCTTGGCGGGCAGCGGCTGCGGGCCGTTCCTCTCTGGTGGCAGCGCCATGCCCGAGCTGCCTTCGCTGAATGCAGTCGCCGAACTGTCCGGCGGCTGGCTGCCCGACGCCTGCGACTGCGCGGCGGCCGCCCTGCCTGCCGCTGATTGCTTGGCGCTGTGTGGCGGGCTGCAGCTGGGAGACGGCTCCGGCTCGGTCACCGTGCCATGCGCGGCCGCGAGGACGGCGTCGGCCACCCCTGCTGAGGCCGCGCGCCGGGGCACGGCCCTGGTCGGCGTCGCCGCCGGGGCCTTGCCGGCGGCGGAGCGGGCGGCCTTGGCACGCGCTGTCGCCTGCTTCTTTGCTGGGTTGCCGCCGCCACCGCCGTCCGCCGCCGGCTTTGGGCGCGCCTCCTTGGCGATGCGTGGCACCGGCGGCGGCTCGCCGCTCTCCTCTAGCAGCTTCCTCGGCACGAAGCACCTGGGTTTTGGAGCGGCGGCAATGACTTGCATGAGGGACTCATTTGCCTGCTGAAGACTTGGTCGCAGCTGTGGGCACGTACAGCACTGTGCAGATTCTTTCGACGCCTTTCGACGACCCGTCGATGCAAAGGCTTGACAGGGGAGATTCGATGCAGGCGGACACAAGCACACCTGAGAGACCAGATGTTTGTGCCCAAAAAATGGTAGAAGTGCGCCCGATCCCGAACCAGGTCTCCAGCGATCTGGGTGTCAGGACACAGTTGACGTGTCAACAGCCACGGCAGTAAGGTGGCACAAAACATGACAAAGGAAAGCAACGTATGACAACAGCTGAAAGATGCAGCAGCATGCACATATCTGGAACCGTAGTGCCACGAAGCACACCTGTCCCAGCGGGTTCTTGTTGCCGTCAAAGTTCCGCAGGCCGCGGTTGATGATTTCCCGCAGCATATCGCTGATCGGCAGGCCGCGGGCATAGTCCTTTAGCACCTGTTGCAAAGTAGATTGGCATTGTCAATCAGTGTCTCTGCGCCAAGAACGTTGAACAACACCCGATGCACCGTCCGCTGGCATGCACTTACTGCCCGATGCAGCTGCCTGATGCAGCTTACCTCCCAGAGGCACCACTTTGTGCCGGGCTGCGACCTGTCACGAGCGCCGACGGGATGGTAGGAGAACGGGTTGGGTGGTGTCTGCGGGCTGACTTCCGCGGCCGGCATATCCGCCGGGCTGCGGCAGGAGGCATCATGCCGCTCCTGCCACTGCGCATCCAGCTGTTCCCCCATCACCGTGAGCCCTACGTGCAGTCCAGAAGATCTGAGCAACTACACGCTGCTTCCCATCGTATGAGGAACCCTTCAGGGAGGCTATCCTTTCGCCGCGGTGACTGCCATGCAGGTGGGAGTGGGGTTTGATATGGAGGTCTCGCAGCAGTAAAATCGCTGGACATGCAAAGCTTGTTTTGATTGCACGCAGCATACTTGGCCGACGTCCGATCCTACTGCATTCGTTCCGACAACCAGTCAGGGCCGAGGGTTGCTGGGTGGAACCTCGCGCCCTTCTGGGCTCAGGCGACGGCAACGATGCTGTTATACAGATAAAAGGATGTGTGATGTCAAAGAGTCGCTTATGCAGTCGCGTTGCTACTGCATAGCTGACCCACGCGCGCTGCTGCTCTGTCGGAGGCCGCGTGCTGGTGCTCTGTCGCGACGCACCTGAGGCAATGCGACCGCATGTCCGCAACGCCAGGATTGCTTCGAACAGGTCGGAGCAGTGGTTGAGACTGTCGCGGCAGAGAAGGCGCTCGCAAGCCCCGAAGCCGAGCTGCTGATCGAAAATCGTGACTCTGAAAAGGATACGTTCCAATCTGATTGACGGCCCGTTGCGGCGTCTGTGGCGGAAGACTGGATCGAGAGGATGCCATATTGCGATCCAATGGTTTTTGGTGGACTCGTCCCACCTTCACAGGCACCCGCCAGCCCGCGGCCCTTGGCGACAATGGCCGGCCCGATCCCGCTGGCAAGCCATGCTGTCACTTCACTCCGATTAGTACTCATACATATGGGCATATCAGGGATGGCCATTTGAGCTCCATCGCAAGGCCACTTTCCTGCTCCGACACCGTCACTTCAAACGACCGTCCGTTCGTTTCAAAACAGTCTGCCTTGTCCTCGCGGGCGACATGCCGGCAAACAATCCGGCCGGAGCACTCCGGGTCGGAGCAAAGCACGTAAGCTTCGATGGCTGTTCTGCCGTGGTGCACCGCGACATGCGTGGTTTCGCATTGCTAACTCGAGTTAGCACACCTTGAATGGTTATTCACGCCCATTTTCCCAAAAGTACATCTAAAGTTACAAGTCCCCGCGGCGACGGGAATACGCCGAGTTTCCGACACGCTGCTCGCGGAGCACTGCCCGCGACGCAATCCCTTCGCGTCAGGCTCTTCTCTATCAGGCGTTGAGAGACCCGCGTGAACCCTGCATTTGCGGCACCTTAGCGGGCACGAGCCAGAGATCGGAAGTCGGCGCTACCTCTCGAACGCTGGTTTTGTGCATAGCGACGCCGTCTGCGTGGTCTGCACGGCAGCGCTTGCGCGTGCAGCAAGAACGCTCGCGACATGTCCACGTGGCGTACGATCGCAACCCCTTAAACCTTTCACACGCCGACACTTAATGCGCTTGATAAACCCTTCTTCACTGGGGCTGAAATGAGTGCCCAATTGAATTTGCAGTTTATTTCACACATCAGGATCACGCTTGCACTTGCCCGCACCCGGAGCGTGTTTGTGCACTGCGGACATAACAACACATCTCAAGCAAACTTTGCACACTTTCTTGGGCTCGCCCCCACGATCGGTTGCATCGTCAACGTGAACAGATCCTCAACATGCATGCTCAACTCACAATGTCGGGTCCGGCGCTGCTGCCGAGGCATCAGTGCTTCAAGTCTGGAAAGCTTGCAGTGCCGAAGCCGTACTGCGAGCGTGGTCTGCACGTCGTGTCTGCGCTGCCAAACCCGCTGGGCGCATGGAAGGTGCGCCGCTGCTGCTGGGATCCATGGTCGTGCAAGCAGCAGTCTCGCGGAACAGAGACCTTTGGACTTGCAAAAGAGTGAATTATTGAGTATGTGTGCATTCTTGGACTCAATCACCAAGTGTGTCGCTGTGTCACGGTTCAGGACACGGTATCAAAGGCCGGAAAGGCGGCGCTGATCGCTGCGGTCCTGTCGACCAGCATGAGCTTCGCGCCGCCCGACGTGCACCTGCTGCAGCCTGCGCAGGCGGATGAAGAGGTGTAGATCCAGCACCATGTCAGTTGTGCAGCTGTCGCACCATGCATGGGCTAATGTTCAGCAGCCGCATCTGCATCACAGGCACGTGCATTCGCAGTGCTGTCAGGAAGGTGAGAAAGGGCGGCGTCACTCATAATGCTCCTCCTTATGCTGCAGGTGGGTATGTCGCCCTCGCAGCGGCGCACATCGGCCAATGAGCGCCGGAAGTCCATCCTCGCTAAAGCGTGAGCACCCGCTGCGCAGCTAAATTATGTATACGTCAATGTGCTGGCGGCCCGGGCGCCGGGAGCCTTGCCACCCGGAAGCCGTCGCATGCTCGCAACAGTTCCTAGCCCGATTGGCGTCAAGATGCGCCCATCTACATGCTGTGCATCTGAACAGCCACATGATATCAACCGTAGGCGGGAGAACGCGCTTAACCGGGGCAGCCTCGCGGGCGAGGAAGACTCGACGGCGGATGGCGGCAGCGCCGAGCAGCCGGCGAACCAGGTGCAGGCCGGGTCCACCTCCCTCTTCAACGTCAAGCCGGAGCAGCCGCAGCTGAAGACGGAAGCGTCGACGCCGGCTACCGCGCCAGCGCCCAGCAAGCCGGAGCTGCCCAAGATTCCGGCGCCCGAGCTGCCGAAGTCGTCGCTGCCCGATAAGCCCAAGTGAGTAAACGCTCTTGCTGGCGGCCCAGACCTGAGTGCACGGTTCGCAAAGCGCTGTAGACAAAAGCATCCGTTGAAGCTGCTCGGGTCATGCCATCTCGTGGCTCGCCATGCCCGGCATGTCGGCTCCTGTCCTGATGCAGTCGGGCTCACCTGCTGCCCCCGGACGCTCTCCCAGTGCGATTGCACACACTTCCCGCACCTTTGGCTCATTCACGCGGGGTGTCTCGGGCCTCTCGATACTCAAACCTCTAAACCCCGCCGCAGGTTCACCATGCCCAGCAAGCCGTTGCAGCCGCCGCCGGGCCCCGCGCTGTCGTCGCCCAAGGACGTGCCCAAGACGGAGTCTCCCGCGCTGCCGGTGCCGGGCCCCGCACCCTCCAAGCCCTCCTTTCAGGTGCCCATAGAGCAAAAGACAATTGTAGATAAAGAGACGATTGTGTTTGGCATTGTCATGCTGTAGAGACCGGCACAATTGGAGTCAGAATTACGCCGCGATCCCTTCCAGCGTGTAGAACGAGGCCCCTCAAACCCACTCCTTCCAGGCGTCGCAGCCGCAGACGGCGGCCTCGCCCGCGCCCACCGCACCCGCCGCCAGCAGCGGCGCCGCCTCCAACTCCAGCAAGGGCTTCGGTGGCGGCGGCGGCGTCTTCAACTGGGACGACTTTGGCGGCGGCGCCAAGTCCAAGGTGCCTCCTGCCCCTCTGATTTGTGCTGCGTCATGGGTCTCGTCAAGTTGATTGAGCTGCAATAGAGGCTGTCCATTAGCAGTGCACTGGCCGCACCATGCTGCTGTTCATGCACCAATGCTGGTTCCTCACCGTCCTGATCGTCGCGACAGGCAAATGAATCGCAGCAATGTTGTGCGCAGACGACAACGATGTTCGGCCATACATGTGCTGTGCGACTGCAGGAAGCCGAGAAGCCGAAGACCAGCCCATTTGCCGCTGTGGAGCCGGAGAAGAAGCAGGCCGAAATTTCCAAGGAGACTAAGGACCGCCTCGCCCAGCAGGTGCAGTACCTGCGAAATCCTCCGCAAAGCGTGCAATGTGCACCATGAGCGCACCCTTACGCTCCCGAACTACATGGGTGGTCACCTAAATGCTGACACGTATGCGTCGCCGGCAGTGCCTCGGCGGCAGTGCAGATTGGTCACCCGCGCCTCTGCCTGGCCGCAGGCAAAGAACAACGGTGCACCCGCCAAGGTGGACCCGCGCCTGGCCAAGAGGCATGGTCTGCCGCTGTTCCTGGTGCAGCTGCTGCTGACGGTCGGCCTGGGAGCTGCGCTGTTCTTCGCAATCTCCAAGTGCGTTGGTCACTTTGGGCCTTGCTCTCTGACTTGACTAAATTTAGCATGTTTGCAGTTGCCGATACCGCTAGCTATTCATGTCCTGCTTAACGGCGCAACTACAGGACTCATGGTCCGGGCATTGTTCTGCAGGTACGACGGTATGATGGCAAATTCGCTGAAGCTGGAGAAGTTCATCATCGATTCGCTGGAGAAGGTTCAGAAGCCGCTGGAGTCCACAGAGAAGCGCACCGAGGCTTGAACGACAGGAGGATAGTGACCTGCTGGCGTCACGCTGCTATGACAGTGCACGTCCAAGTAGTGACATTCCCGTTTTCAGTTTGCCCGACCATGCATCAGCCCCTGGCTGCTGTGATTCTTGTGATGCCAGTCGGGTCACCGTCGGGTGCCATTTCTCAGTCAAACAAATTGGTGCCAACTGAAGGTGCAAACTGTCAACACGTGCAGTTCATGCAGTCTTGTAGCATCTGCCGTCTGACAGCATCTGCCGTCTGACAACTAAATCTCAGGATGCCTCCACGTACATTATGGCAGCTGCACATGGTACAGCGCATGGCTAATGACGGCTTGTTACCCCTGCTTGAGCAGACATCTGCCCGCTCTAGACCTTGCCCTGCTTCTGCAGACCGTCCTTAAAGGCCTCGAGCACGATCGCAATGTTGGCCGGCCGTGCGTTGTGGCCCTGCAATTCGAAAGTGCCACGCTCGACAGGAAGAAGCCACTGGATGTAGTTGAGCACTGTACAGTGGACGCGACAGCAGGGTTTTGGTGGCCATGCGGTAGCCAGTTGGGGGAGGTCACCATGATGCCGACGCGCCAGACCTTGCCGGCGCTGGGGCCCAGGCCGCCCGAGATCTCGACGTTGTACACATCCATGGCGTTCTGGATGAGCGCCATGAAGTCCACGCCCTCAGGCACCTGCGCGCCCAGCACATGGCCGCTCATCACATGCATATCTCGCAGTCATGCCCGGCCGCAAGCACATGATCTTTGTTGCTGACCGTAGCTGCGGAACAGAGGATGGCACTGCCACGCTGTTCGCCTCCCCGTCATTGAATCATGTACGTTGCTGTCGACAATCATCATGCCTGCCGCTGTCAACAGCAGCGACCGAGCGCCTTGATGGCGTTGACGGTGACGAGGCACTCGTCAGGCTGTCGGCTTGTGAACCGCGTTGAGCTCAGAACATGTCTCCTAACAGAAAGCGCGCCTTGATGGTGTTGACAGTGATGAGGCGCTCTTCGGGGTTCTGCACGTAGGGCTCCAGGCCCATCTTGCCCAGGCCCTCCCACAGCTGCTCGTGGCAGGCGCGGTGCTCCGCCCACAGCTTCTCCAGCCCCTGCCGCGTCGTGATCGCCAGCGCCTCCCGCATCGCGTACCTGCATGTTGTTTCGTAGGTTTTGCGGTCGATTGCACACTTTCTAGTCCATAGTCTCGTGTGAAGTGTCCTGTAACTTGGATAAAACGGTCACGAGCCAAGACAGCCAACACAGCAGCTGCTGTAACAATACCAAGCTTCAAGCACACGTGTGCTTGTCGCTGCCGGGCATGTGCTGGTTGAATGCGGCGTTGGTGGCTGCTCATGCGCGTCAGTGGCTGCAATACATTGGCAGGCAGCGGTGCTCACCACGTGCTAACCATTCCTGTGTGTAGTAGAAACGCTTGGTTGTTATGCTGGAAATTATGGTGGTAAATGCTGATAAATGCTGATGAATGCTGGTAAATGCGGATGAACGTTGGTGGATGCTGCTCGGTTGATATGCTTGGTGGATACGCTTGGTGGTACGCACATCTAGTAGGAACGCACCGGTATGGTGGTAAAATCGCTTGTTGTTGTACCAGCCTGCAAGGGAACACACCGAGCGTCGAGCGATGCTCCTTCATGGCGGACGGCGGCTCGGAAGACACTGGACGTCAGCCCCAGCAGACCCATGCAGCAGACCGGTTCACCTCGATAAGACACCAGTACGGCGGACTCCACCAACAGATCTTCGCAACACCATTTCCGATTCGCAATGATCCTGCCTCTGCCAGATGCACAAAGGGCGCACCCCAATAGTCGCCGACCAGGTTGAGATCCATGGCGTAGGTGGCCGGCTTGGTCTTGCGGTTCTGGATCTTATCCAGCGCGCGCTCGCTCAAGAACAGCGGCGCGGCACCTGCACAAGGGGACAGCATCATTGCCAAGCTGCTCCGACTGCCGACTGCTGCGGCCTGAGGGGAGCCGCTCTGCTGGTGGATCGAATATCAATGTGAGGCAGCGTCAAGCGATGCAGAACAGCCTACGGCCTTGCCCCTGAGGACTTCTAAATGAGTGTGTGAAAAGAAATTCGACCAGTGTGCACACCTGGCGGCGCGCCGAGGACCTTCTGGGAGCCGGAGTAGATGGCGTCGATGCCCCAGGCGTCGGCGAACAGTGGGACGCCGCCCAGGGAGCAGACGGTGTCCACCAGCAAAAGCGTGCCGTTGCGCTTGCACAGGTCGCCCAGGCCCGACAGGTTCTGGTGCACGCCGGTGCTGGACTCGCCCTGCGCGCACGCGCACCAGCAGCAGGTTCGATGGTCGTGACTGACGTCATTGATGGCTGCCAACCGCAAAGCGGCGCGCTGCGGCACCATGGCATGTGTGCACAAGCGTTTTTTACCTATCGCATGCGCTGGCAGCGGGGCAGGCTGACAGTGTACCCCTTGCATGCAAATTAGTCGACGCGGACCTGGCAGAGGAAAAGGACCGTGGGCTTGTGCGTCTCCACAGCCGTCGTCAGCTCCTCAAGGGTGTAGCCGCGGCCGCCCTCGATCTGGAGGTCAACCACGTCCGCTGCGCAAGCAGCAGATGAAACAGTTTGCAGCTGCCGCAGAACATGGATTGAGAGTTTCCAGGCTGCTTTGCAGGCAGTGTGCGCTCTGCCTTAACCACGAGGTGCTCACCGCCGTAGCGGCCCGCCATGTCGACGACGCGGCTGCCCCAGATGCCGTTGTTGCCCACGACGATCTTCTCCCCCGGCTCCAGGAGGTTGGCAATGCACGTCTCCATGCCGGCGTGGCCTGCAGAGGGGATGTCGTTGTCGTAGCACCGCACGGTGCAACACCGCTAGGCCTACTCGACTGGCTTAAGCAGGGTGCATCAATTGCGATTCCACACTTGATCAAGTCCTCACATGTCAGTGTTCCCATCGCATCGAGCAGCTGCATGCAGCACCCCAAACTGGCTGCGCATGATGGGTCACTAAGCCGCACCGGTGCCGGACACCAGCAGCGTGTACTTGCTGTCCGTCTGGAAGACGTAGCGCAGACCCTCTTGGATGTCGTCCATGATCTTCAGGAACGGCGGGTGCAGGTGGCCTGTCGCAGGGAGGTGACGCAGCGTCGCCACAGGGCACGTTTTTAGAGCTGGCGAACAACCCTTGTATGCATCTCCGCTGACAAGCTGTCAGCCAGCCGAGGTCACACATGCACGAGCAGCACCAGCATGTGCACTTGGTGCAGCACTTGGTGCGCAACGTTGGGGACTGCACGCCGGTATGGTTGCACGCGCACCGAGCAGCGGCAGCGCCTGTGCCGCGAGCACCGCGGGGTGCGCGTTGCTGGGTCCCGGTCCCATCAGCAGCCGCTCAGGGACCTGCGATCGAAGCATCAATCAGATGAGACGGCATGTGGGGGGCGGGGGGGGGGGGGGGGGGGGGGGGGGGGGGGAAAAGTGGGAA
>JAABUW010008573.1_pt1 | contig 11911 bp, 12 predicted proteins | sample 5560081 | NCBI WGS metagenome assembly JAABUW01 (sample SAMN10711882, study PRJNA513363) | rock metagenome | isolation source: Antarctica rocks | place: Antarctica: Victoria Land, Knobhead sud | reverse complement strand
AACCCCAGGGAGGACAACATACCTACGCGGTCTGCTTGAGAGCAGCTTTGTAGGCACTGACCGCAGCCCTGAAGCCCATTACCAAGGCATCCGCCGTCAGTTCGTGGCCAATCGAAGCTTCGTTCATCATCGGTATTGCTGACATGAGAAGGGGCAGATTATCCAGGTTGAGGTCGTGTCCTACGTTGACCGCTAGGCTCAGCCCTGCCGCGGTACGCGCCGCCTCACCACAGGCGCTCAGCAACGCCGCCGATTGGCCGTTACGTGCGGCAGCGGCATATGAGCCGGTGTAGATTTCCACACCGTCAGCTCCGGTGCCTGGAATGCGTGACACCACGCCGGGATCGGGATCAACAAATAGTATCACGCGGCACCCGCACGCCTTCAAAGTGGATGCTGCCGAACTAACCAGCGGCATGTCTTCGTTGTTCAGCTTCCAGCCCTCTTCCGAGGTAAAGGCCGTTGGTACGTCAGGAACCAACGTACACTGCTCTGGTTTCACAATCCGCACGATGTCCAGCAATCGCCCATCAGGATAGCCTTCGACGTTCAGCTCGAAGCGCGGTCGCCACGGCCGCATCAACTCGGCCAGCGCCAGCACGTCGTCTCGCCGGATGTGCCGCTCATCGGGACGCGGATGCACCGTGATCCCGTCCGCACCCGCCTCATAAGCCAGCCGTGCAAAAGTCAGCACGTCCGGCACGCCCGTGTGTCGGGAGTTACGCAGCAGGGCCACTTTGTTCAGGTTCACGCTCAGTCGCGCTTGGTATGGCACCCTCGGAAATCTCCCGGCCTCTCCCACCAGACTCCTACCACTGGCATCCTGTCATTCAAACCACCCATGACCATACAGGGCCGCCTTGTCCGTCAAACGAACAACTCCCGGACACCCCAGACGTGTCCGCCAATCCAGGCGCAGGCACGAGAAAACGGACGCACTCACTCCCAGACGGAAACATGGACAGGGACTGCCGTGGCAAGGCCAGACATCGGATGCTCCGCCCTACATCCCGTAACCGGCGGCTTGTGCGACCGGACATCAACCGCTGGAGCCTGAAAGGCTAGTTTGTTCCGCAGACACGTCCCTGAAGGAACGGCCCCGTTCCAAGAGCAATCCGGACCCGGGGAGGCAAGAGTTCAACCAGGCTCAAGACCCGCCACTCAAACTAAAACACCGTCCCCACCTAACGTCATCCTTGACGCCACCCCCTCCACAATGTTCTTTTTCCGTTTATGTCTGCTCACCCAATCGCCGCCAACCCCAACGACGCCCCCGGCCAGCAAGCCGAAGACGCCCGATTCTACCGTGAGGCCCTGCATGACCTGATCAGCATCGGCACAAGCCTCGCCCGCCACCTGCACCAGCAGGTCACCACCCAGCCCCAGCCCACGCAGCAAACCCCGGACGCGCCACCCGCCCCAGCCCCCGCATCCCAAGCCGCGCCCGCGCCAGAGGCCGCCGCCATCGCCTTCGACCGCATCAGCCGCGCCGTCCGCCGCTGCGTCGCGCTGGCCCGCAGCCTCACCCAACCCCCACCGCCCGCCAGCAACCCAGCCCAGCACTGCGCTGCCATCCACAAGCACGCCACCCGCGAAGCCGGGGACGCCATCCACCACATGGACGGCGGCATCAAACATGCCGACGACGAGAGCCTCAGCGCCGGGCTGCACGACCACCTGGACGCCCCCGACCTCGACGACGACCTCAGCGACCGCCCGATCAACGAGATCATCGCCGCGATCTGCCGCGACCTCGGCCTCGCCAACCTCCCCAGCGGCTACGCCTGGCGCCCCACCCGGGACGATATCGCCCAGCTCTGCGCCCGCGCCGCGGCCCCCAGCCCGGCCCACAGGCCCGGCGCCGGACCACACGGCCCCAGCAGCGAGCCGGCACAACCCTCCCCGGCCAGCCCTTCCCCAACCAGCCCCGCACCAGCCAGCCCGGCCCCAAGCGGCCACACGCCGCCCAACGCCGCCCCAGCGGCCATCCTCCACACGGGACCAGCCCTCCTCCAACCCGGCAGCCGCTTGCCCGACGACCCGGCCAAAGCCGTCGCCGCTGTCCTGCATTACACCCGCCACCGCGGCCGATGGTGACCGCCCGGCGCCCGAGCACCCCCAAGGCGCTGCCGCCCCAGGCCAAGGGCGTGCATCCTGGCACGCCCCATGCTTCACTCCCGCGTCCGTGAACGGGAGTCCGAGTTGATGAAGCGCCGCGTTGTCCTGGCCTTGACCGCCCTGCTGCCGCTGGCCGCATCCCCCGCCCGTGCCGCCGACGACGTGGTGATCGGCGCCATCTACCCCCTGACCGGCAACGCCGCGCAGATCGGCGCCGATGCCCGCAACGCCCTAGACACCATGCTGGAGATTGTGAACGGCGCCCACGACCCGCTCCCCATGCTCATGGGCAAGGGCGGCGGCCTGGACCGCCTGGGCGGCGCCAAAATCCGCGTCGTCTATGCCGACCACCAGAACGACCCGCAGAAGGCCCGCGCCGAGGCCGAGCGCCTCATCACCCAGGACCATGTCGCCGCCCTGATCGGCAGCTACACCAGCGCCACTGCCGCCACCATCAGCCAGGTCGCCGAGCGTTACGAGGTGCCGTATATCTCGATGGACAACTCCTCGCCATCCCTGAACAAGCGCGGCCTCAAGTGGTTTTTCCGCACCAGCCCGCATGATGAGATGTTCACGCAGGCGATGTTCGACTTCTTCCATGAGATCGGCGCCAAGACCGGCCATCCCGTGAAGTCCGTAGCCCTGTTCTACGAGGACAGCATCTTCGGCAGCGACAGCAGCACGGTGCAGCGCAACCTCGCCAAGTCCGCAGGCATCAACGTCGCCGCCGACATCAAGTATCGAGCTAACTCGCCCTCTCTGTCGGCGGAGGCGCAGCGGCTGAAGGCGGCGGATGCGGACGTGCTGATGCCGTCCTCCTACACATCGGACGCCATCCTCATCATGCGCAGCATGGCGGAGCTGGGCTACAAGCCGCACGCGGTCATGGCGCAGGCGGCGGGTTTCCAGGAGCAGGCGTTCCTGATCGGGGCCGGGCCGCTGGCGGATGGCGTGTTCAGTCGGTCCTCCTTCGCCGGCGACGCCACGAAGTCCCGCCCGGCCATCGCACCGGTCATGGCGATGTATCGCGCCAAGGCGGGCAAAGACCTGAACGACAACACCTCCCGCCAGGTAGTGGCGGTGCAGGTGCTGGCGGACGCGATCAACCGTGCCGGCTCGGCAAAGCCGGACGACATCCGCCGCGCGCTGATCGCGACCGACGTGCCCGGCGACCAGACGATCATGCCCTGGAAGGGCGTCCGTTTCGACGCGACCGGGCAGAACCAGGAGGCGACGCCCGTCATCCAGCAGGTCGTGAACGGCACCTATCGCACGGTCTACCCCGCCGATGTGGCGGTGCAGGAACCCGACTGGAACGTGGGCAAGTAGGGGGCACCGTCATGACGATCCATCGCCGCGTCCTCGCCCTGGCCGCCCTTCCCGTCGCCGCGCTCGTCGGCAGCGCCCAGGCGCAGACCGCGGCCACGGAAAGCACCTTCGAGCGCGTGAACCGCACCAAGACCCTGCGGATCGCGGCGTTGCCGGGGGAGCTGCCCTACTTCTCCAAGGACCTCGCGTCCGGCGAGTGGAAGGGCGCCGCCATCGAGTTCGCCCGCGACATCGCCAAGGTGTTCGACGCCAAGCTGGAGTATATCGAGAGCACCTACGCCGGCTCCGTCCTCGACCTGCAGAGCAACAAGATAGACCTGGCCTTCGCCCTCGGCCCAACACCGCAGCGGGCGCTGGTCATCAGCTTTACCCGGCCGTTCTTCATCCACCCCTACGGCTGCCTGGCCAAGAAGGGGATGGACCCGAAGACCTGGGACGACATCAGCAACCCCGACGTGAGGATCGTCTGCGACCTCGGCTCCCTGCACGAGACCGCGGCCCGGCGCTATGCCCCCAAGGCGCAGATCACCGCCTACAAGACGCGGGACGAGGCGACGCTCGCCTTCCAGACCGGACGCGCCGACGTGTTCATCTTGGCGGCGATGCTTGGCCTCAGCACGATCGCCCGCAACCGCGCGCTCGGCCCCTACCACCTGCTGACGGGTCCGCTAGTGGCGCTGCCCAGCAACTTCGGCGTACGGCGGGAGGCGGACACCAGGTTCCTGGAGGTCGTCAACGCCTGGATCGACTACAACCGTGGCGTCGGCCAAATCCGCGACTGGCTGCTGGGCGGCCTGGCGCTGAACGGCGTGACGCGGGAGGACATACCGCCCGAGGTCGTCTTCTAGCCCTTCGCCATGGGATACGAGTGGAGCTTCGGCTTCCTGCTCCGCTACACCCACCTGTTCCTGGTGGGGATCGGCGTCACGCTGGCCTACACCGCCGGCACGGTGCTGATGGGATTGCTGATCGGGCTGGTGCTGGGCATGGCCCGCCTGTCCCGCTCCTGGCTGGTGAACCTGCCGCTGGTGGCATTGATAGAATTGTTCCGCTGCACGCCGCTGCTGGTGCAGATCATCTGGTTCTACTACGCCCTGCCGGTGATCCTGGACGTGCAGATACCGGCGACAGTCGCGGCAGTCCTGGTGCTGTCGCTGTATACCGGCGCCTTCTACGCTGAGATCTTCCGCGGCGGCATCGTATCCATCGAGGCGGGCCAGTGGGACGCGGCGCGCGCCCTGGGCCTGCGCTGGGGTCAGGTGATGCGGCAGGTCGTGCTGCCTCAGGCCATACGGCGCATGGTGCCGCCGTTCATGAACCAGTCCATCATCCAGCTCAAGAACACCTCGCTGGTCAGCACCATCGCGGTGCCGGACCTGCTGTATCAGGGCACGCTCATCACTGCCGACACCTACCGGCCCCTGGAGGTTTACACGGTGGTGGCCATCATCTACTTCGCCCTGCTGTTCCCGGCGACGCGGCTGGTCCAGTGGTGGGAGGGCCGCCTGGCGCGGCGGTAGGGCGGCATATGTCGGATACGGCCAAGGCATCCCGGAAGTGGTCCGACTTGCTGGCCCGGCGGGCGGCGCCGGGCCGGGAAGGCTGGTTCTATGCCATAAACCACCCGCGCCTGCGTGGCCGCACCTATAATGATTACCTGAGTGGGTTGGACCTGTTCTCCTGGGTGCGCGGCCGGCTGGCGTGCCCGGTCCCCCGTGCGCTGGAGATCGGCTGCGGCGACGGCGAGATCGCTCTCGGCCTGATGCAGGCCGGCTGGTTTAAACACCTGGATGCCTTCGACGTGGCCGAGGGCGCAATCGCCACTGCCCAGGCGCGGGCGGCGGCAGCCGGGTTCGACATCCTCCAGTTCCTGATGCGCGACGGCAACAAGCTGTTCCTGTGCCGGCCCGAGATGCATGCGACGTATCTGGCCTATGCCGCTTGGCTGTTGACCCAAGGTCACGACGCCAAATACTTGGCAAGATTCCGAGAGCGTGACCTCGGCAATAGGGGCCTCCTGTTCATTTCCCGCCTGTCAGGACGCGAGATCACGGCTTTATCCCATGGCGCGGTTTCCACTCCGGCCACGCAGTCCGTGGGCTGAGCGTCGTCACCGAAGCCGCATTTACACGGAGCGAGTTGCTTTTATCGCGCTCCAATCCGACGGATGCCAACGCAGGTCCAGATTGCCGCGACGCTGGGATACTGGGTCAAGCATGGCTGCGGAGATAGGCCGGCCTATCCAGCCTAGTACACTGGCGAACGGCGTCGCTACGCCGCAAGCATACTCAGCCCTTCACCCGTATGCAGGCTTCCAACGGCTTGCTTAGCTGCGGCGCCGGGGGGAGGGTGATCCGGCACCTAGCGTCGCAGACGCTGCGATGCCCGCGCAGATGACGCCAAGCGCTGCCACCGGCAGCCATAGCGGCCGTGCCAGCATCGGCGCCTCGACCCAGTCCTGCAGCCAGCCCGGGCTATGTGTCCGCATCCACGGCTCGACGTAGCCGTTCATCATCGCAAGCCCCCTGCCCAACGTGATGCCAGGTGGCGCCAACGCCGCCGCCGCAATGGCGGCGACCAACAGGAATGCGGCTAAAATCGTGAAGGTGCGCGCCAACATCACATAAACAGCCTTTCCGACCCCAGCCCAGCATACAGCGATGCCACCTGCTCGCCATAGCCGTTATAAATCTGGGTCGGCACGCGCTGGTCGCTGCCTAGCAAACGTTCGGTGGCTTGGCTCCAGCGCGGGTGCGGCACGGCCGGGTTGACGTTGGCCCAGAAGCCATACTCGTCAGGCTGGATGCCCTCCCAGAACGTCTTCGGCTTCTTGTCGGTGAATGACACGCGCACGATGGACTTGACCGACTTGAAGCCATACTTCCATGGCAGCACCAGGCGAATCGGGGCGCCATCCTGCTTGGGAATGGTCTTGCCATACATGCCGGTCGCCAGGAAGGCGAGATCGTTGTCGGCCTCGGCCATCGTGACCGCCTCGACATAGGGCCACTCGAACTGGCTGCTACGCAGGCCCGGCATGGTCTTGGGATCGGCGAGCGTCGTCATCACGACATACTTGGCAGCCGAGGACGGTGCCGCGATCTTGACCAGGTCACGCAACGGGAAGCCGGTCCAGGGCACCGTCATCGCCCAGCCCTCGACGCAACGGTGTCGGTAGATACGTTCCTCCAGGCTCACATGCTGCATCAGGTCGTCGAATCCGATCGTCTTCGGCGCGTCCACCAAACCGTCTATGGCGATGGTCCAGGGCTGCACCGGCAGACGCTGGGCGGCGCGGGAGATGGATTTGTCGGTGCCGAACTCATAGTAGTTGTTGTAGGTCGTCGCATCCCGCTCGGCGGTGATCTCCCGGCCGGCGATATACTTTGCGTTCCGCGGCGCACCTTGGGCGCGCACGGCAACGGGCAGGATCAGCCCGGCCACCCCAGCGGCCGCCATCAGCTTGCGGCGCCCCAGGACCAGGTGTTCAGGCGTTGCGTCGCTGTCCCGCAGGTCCCAGGCACGGCGTTGGATCACTGGCATGGCGAAAGCCCTCACGTCACTGCGTATGATGTAGCGCGCCGCACGGCGAAGTCACGGGCAACCTGATGCGAGCCGGCGTTGATTTCTATAACCGACGCTGCAAGGGTGGCGTCTGCCCTGCCCCTGGAGGCCACCGTTGGATCTCGCCCGCTTTCCCCGTGTCAAGCTGTGCCAAGTGCCCACGCCTTTGGAGCGCCTGCCGCGCTTGACCGCCGAGTTGGGCGGCCCGGATATCTGGATGAAGCGTGACGACCTGACCGGCATGGGCGGTGGCGGCAACAAGGTTCGCAAGCTGGAGTTCCTGGCCGGGGCCGCCCTGGCCGAGGGTGCGGACCACCTGGTGACGCAAGGCGCGGTGCAGTCCAACCACGTCCGCCAGACCGCTGCCGTCGCCGCCAAGCTCGGGCTGACCTGCACCGCCGTGCTGGAGCACCGGATCGAGACCAACGACTCTGCCTATCTCAACAGCGGCAACGTGCTGCTGGATCGCCTGATGGGCACCCACATCGAGTATCGCCCCGGCGGCACCGACATGCAGGCTGCCATCGAGGAGGTCGGCGCCCGCCTGAAGATGCAGGGCGCCAAGCCCTACTTGATTCCCGGCGGAGGCTCCAATGCCGTGGGCGCGTTAGGCTACGCCGCCGTCGCGCTGGAGCTGCTGTCGCAGGTGAACGAGATGGGGCTGCGGGTGGACCGCCTGGTCCACGCGACCGGCAGTGCCGGGACCCAGGCCGGGCTGGTGGCCGGGCTGCACGCCATGAGCAGTCCGGTCCGCGTGCTCGGCATCGGGGTGCGCGCGCCGAAGGACCGGCAGGAGGCCAACGTGCTGCGGCTGGCGCAGGCCACGGCGACGCATATGGGCGTGGACCGCCCGGTGCCGGGAGCGGCGGTGGAAGCGAACTGTGATTACGTCGGCGGCGGCTACGGCATCCCGACGCCGGGCATGATCGAGGCGGTACGGATGCTGGCCCGGCTGGAGGGCATTTTCCTGGACCCTGTTTACTCCGGGAAGGGGATGGCCGGGCTGGTGGACCTGATCCGCCGCGGGGTGTTCACCAAGGGGCAAACCGTGGTGTTCCTGCATACGGGCGGCTCAACGGGTTTGTTCGGCTATACCGACACGTTCAATGAGGCGGCGTAGCGGCGGCGATATGGTTGCGGGCAAGGGCATGGTAGATGCCCTCCCGGCAAACCAAGCGTGACACGGCGAAGCCGATCAGCTTGGGTGCGAGCGTGCGGCCGTAGTGCCGTGGGTCAACGATACCTCGACGCATGGCTTTCCGCCCTCTATCGCCGATTGGATCATCCGGCGTGCCGACCCCACCGTAACATTGCTGCCACCCACCGGTTGGCGGACGCGGGCAAGGCGGCAGTCACATGATTACGAACGGGCCACCGCATATTGAAGCCTGACGACGGGCGTCGTGATCGCATTTTAAGACGATGGAGCGCGATCAACGCATCAGCGTAGCCGCCATTAGAAAGTGGTGGGCCCCGTGGGACTCGAACCCACGACCACAAGATTAAAAGTCCCGTGCTCTACCAACTGAGCTAGAGGCCCACACGAGGTGCCGCGGCGGGAACGAAGTCCCGCCGCGGCACCATATATTACCCCTTGGCGTCCGCCGCTACCTGAACCCGCACGATCTTGTCCGGGCCGGACACGCTGCCGCTGCTGCCGCTGCCGCGCTTGATCTTGTCCACGAACTCCATGCCTGACACGACCTGGCCCCAGATGGTGTATTGTCCATCCAGGTTGGGCGCCGGGGCGAAGCAGATGTAGAACTGGCTGTTGGCACTGTTCGGGTCGCCGGTCCGCGCCGCGCCTACGGTTCCCCGCAGGAAGTGCGCGTTGCGGGTGAACTCCGCCGGCAGGTTGCCCATGTCGCTGCCGCCGGTGCCGGTGCCGGTGGGATCGCCGCCCTGGGCCATGAAGCCCTCGATCACCCGGTGGAATGGCGTACCGTCGTAGAAGTGACGCCGGGCCAGGGCCTTCACTCGCTCGACGTGCTTGGGCGCCAGGTCCGGGCGCAGGCGGATGACCACGCGGCCGTCCTTCAGGTCCATATTCAGCGTGTTCTCGGGGTCCAGGGGCTCCTGGGCTTCGGCGTGTGACATCAAGGTTCCAATCAGGGCTGTGGCAAGCGTGGCTGCGAGCAGCATGCGGCGTCGCATCGGCGTTCCTCCGTGTGTGGCTGCTGGGTTAACGAACGCGGGCCAGCGTGCGTTCCAAGGTGAGCGCAGGGACGAAGCTGGACACGTCGCCGCCCAGCCGCGCGATCTCCTTGACGAAGCGGGAGCCGATGAACTGGTGCCGCTCGGTCGCCATCAGGAACAGCGTCTCGACCTCGGGGGCAAGGCGGTAATTCATGCCTGCCATCTGGAATTCGTAGTCGAAGTCTGACACGGCGCGCAGGCCGCGCACGATGATGCCGGCATGCTCCTCCCGCGCGAAGTCTATCAGCAGCCCGGTGAAGGGGCGGACAATAATCTCCGTGCCGGTGCGGGCGGCGATGGTGTCGGTTTCGGCGCGGACCAGCTCCTCCCTTTCCGCCAATGGGAACAGCGGCCCCTTGCCGGCATTCTCGGCCACGCCCACCACCAGCTTGTGCAGCACCCGGGCAGCGCGGCCGATGATATCCACATGGCCGTTGTGGATGGGGTCGAAGGTGCCAGGGTAGATGCCAACGTGGCGGACGGCGTCAGGCATCCGGCGCTGCCGGGCCGGCGCCGCCCATCTCGGTTCCGTTCACGTCGGTCCCACTTGCGTCGGCGCCGTTGATGTCTGGCGTTTCCACGATGGGGAACACGGCCGTTACCTTCTCCGTGTCGCCCAGGCGGAACAGGGTTACGCCCATGCTGGTGCGGCCAGTGATGCGCACCTGGTCAGAAGGGACGCGGATCAGTCGGCCCTCGTCCGTCACCAGCATCACGCCGTCGCCGGGCCGCACCGGGAAGCTGGCGACCACGGCGGCGCCGTTGCGGGCCGACAAGGTGAGATTGGTGATCCCCTGCCCGCCCCGGCCCGTGGTCCGGTAGTAATAGGCCGACGACCGCTTGCCGAACCCGGCGTCCGTCACCGTCAGCAGGATTTCCTCGGCTTCCTCCAGCGCCGTAACGCGGTCGGCGGACAGGATCGCCTCGCCCGCGCCCTCGTCAGCCTCATCCACGTCGGCCGCCGCGGCTTCCTCCTCCTCGCTGCTGCGCCGCCGGGCGGCTGCGACCTTCAGGTAGGCGGTGCGCTCGTCCGGCCCGGAGTCCACGTGTCGCAGCACGGACAGGCTGATGACCTCGTCGCCCTCCGCCAGCCGGATGCCGCGCACGCCGCTGCTGTCGCGTCCGGAAAAGACGCGCAAGGTGTCATCGCCGATCTGGAACCGGATGCAGCGGCCCAGCTTGGTCGCGAGGAACACATCGTCCGCATCCCGGCACGTCGCCACGCCAATCAGGTGATCGCCCTCGTCCAGCTTCATCGCGATCAGGCCGGAGGAGCGGACATTCCGGAAATCGCTCAGCCGGTTGCGCCGCACGCCGCCGCTGGCGGTGGCGAACACGAGGTGCAGGTTTTCCCACAGCGACTCGTCCTGCGGCAGCGGCAGCACAGTGGTGATGGTGTCGCCGCCCAGATCCGGCAGCAAATTCACCAGGGCGCGGCCCTTTGCCGTCGGGCTGGCCTCCGGCAGGCGCCAGACCTTCTCGCGGAACGCCTTGCCGCCGCTGCTGAAGAACAGCACCCACTGGTGAGTGTGCGCGTTGAAGCTGCGCGTCACCACGTCGTCGCCGCGAGTGCCGGCGCCGGTGCGGCCGCGGCCGCCGCGGTTCTGCTGGCGGAAGATGTCCAGCGCCGTCCGCTTGATGAAGCCGTCGCGGGTGATGGTCACGACCATCTGACCCGGCTCGATCAGGCTCTCGTCGTCCTGGTCCGCCGCCGCGTCCACGATGGAGGTCATGCGCGGGCTGCCGATTTCCTCGCGGGCGATCAGCAGTTCTTCACGCATCACCTCCAAACGGCGGGGGCGGCTGTCGAGGATCTCCAGCAGCTCGCCGATGCGGGTGGCGACCTCCTGCAGCTCGGCCTGGATCTTGTCGCGCTCCAGGCCGGTCAGCCGGGCCAGGCGCAGTTCCAGGATGCCGCGGGCCTGGGCCTCGGTCAGGCGGACCTGGCCGTCCACAATCAGGTTGCCGCTGTCGTCAATCAACGCCAGCAGCGCCGATACGTCGCCCGACGGCCAGGTGCGCTCCATCAGCGCGGCGCGAGCGGTGGCGCTGTCCGGGCTGCTGCGGATGACGCGGATCACCTCGTCTATGTTGGCCACCGCGATGGCGAGGCCGACGAGGAGGTGCGCCCGCTCCCGCGCCTTGTTCAGCTCGAACCGGCTGCGGCGGAGGATCACCTCCTCGCGGAAGGCGATGAACAGCTCCAGCGCGTCCTTCAGGCCCATCAGCCGCGGGCGTCCGATGTCCAGCGCAAGCATGTTGACGCCGAAGCTCGTTTGCAACTGGGTGAAGCGGTAGAGGTGGTTCAGCACCACCTCCGGCGTCGCCTCGCGCCGCAGCTCGATCACGATTCGCATGCCGTCGCGGTCGCTTTCGTCGCGCAGGTCGGTGATGCCCTCGATCTGCTTGCTGCGGATCAGCTCGGCCATGCGTTCCAGCAGGGTGGTCTTGTTCACCTGGTAGGGGATTTCGTTGATGACGATGGCGGTGCGGTTGCCGCGCATGTCCTCGAACACGGCCTTGGCGCGCAGGACGATGCTGCCGCGCCCGCCCTCGAACGCGCTGCGTATGCCGGCGCGGCCCAGGATGATGCCGCCGGTGGGGAAGTCCGGGCCGGGGACGATCTTCATCAGGTCGTCGAGGCTGGTGGCCGGATCGGCGATCAGGGCCAGGGCGGCGTCTATGATCTCGGTCGGGTTGTGCG
>JAABUW010008569.1_pt1 | contig 11916 bp, 16 predicted proteins | sample 5560081 | NCBI WGS metagenome assembly JAABUW01 (sample SAMN10711882, study PRJNA513363) | rock metagenome | isolation source: Antarctica rocks | place: Antarctica: Victoria Land, Knobhead sud | reverse complement strand
GACGGATGGCATCGGCAAACATGTGCTGAGCCCGCCGTTGAAGCCGAACAATCTGAAGGGGATGAGCACACCGCCATGAGAGAATGGAGTTAGGAGGGTGTTTGTTGTGCTTTGCTTTGCTTTGCTGTGCTTTGCTTTGCTTTGACTTTTGCTTTCCGCGTATAGCTCGCTACTGGCATAGACCCCCGTCAGGTGTTTGTACCTAACGGGGCAGCATAGAAATGAACATCTTCTTTTACCACACCAAGTCTTGTGATTGAATGACGTGACCGCTCCACGATGTGTTCTTGTCGCAGGATAGCAGCGGTGTCGTAACAAGCCATCAGGTTATCCAACCGCCAAATTTTCTGACCGCAATTGGCACTATCGTCTCTCGACACATGCCCAATCCCTTACCACGATCAGTTCGCCCACCCGACCACGGACAACCCGAGCAAAAACCCTCCTCCGCTGTCGGGACAGCACCGTTCTTCCTCGCCAAGGCGACCATTATTCTTCCCATCCGTGGGGCCACATTGGCCAGCTCTCTAGTATCCCCGTGTCGCCCTCGCAGGCCCACAGCTGGATCCCGGCCCCACCGGGTTCTTGCCTCGTCCAAAGCGAAGGCTCCATCAGTTCTTACCTAGGACGATGGAGAAAGAAGGGATGGGAAGTGAGCGGGAAGTGTTATGGATTATGAATTTGTTGTTATGAATTAGGCTGGGCTACTAGCGATGGCGGCACACTAGTGCTTCTAGCGGCGCACTAGCTGTACTTTAATTTGACTTCCGCTTGATTTCGCTCCATAGCTTTTTACATACTATCATAGACTATATCTATCAGATGTTATTTCATCACAAATGATAGCATCAACTTGTTTTGACTATTAGCTCGATATCATTCAGCTTGACTAGATTTTCTATCAGTCTATCAGTTTCGTCGCTATTGAAACGTCGTTCACTGATTAATTCGTGATTACATCACTAGCGAAAATTTCTATTTGAAAATCAAAGAAACACTCAGTGTTTTACCTTTACTACTTTTGTCAACGAGCTTCTTGTTTCTATCATTAATCAATCAGTTCTCTATCTGATAAATTGACTGATGATTTCTTCTGAATCTAGTACGACAATCTGACGTTCAGCTTGAGCTCTCAGCTCATATTTCATTTGAACAAAGCAACTAAAAGTCTAGCATTTCAGCTCAAAGTCTTTTTAAACACTGATCATCAGTATACTAAAGATTGTAAGATCTTTTCAAAAGCAGATGTATGTATAGTCATCTGTATTACATCGCTCTATCTTCAATCTGCTCATTTAAAAGATTCTATTGAAACAGTAAATTCTTCAAGATGTACTGAAAAATCTTCTGTCTCAATTGAATCAGTCTTTTTCAACATTGATTGAATGATAAATTAATCTTTATTTCAAGTGATGATCAATTTCTTTGCTCAAGATATTCAGCAATTTCAAACTTCAAAGACTTATTTCATTTGACATAATCAGTAATATTTTATCACATCTTCTTTTACTTTCATTGATAAATTTAGAATTGAATTCATAGAAGAAGTTACTATAACAAATTTACAGAATGTCATGACTGCATCTTTTTATTTTCATGTATTCATTCTTGATGTTGTGCTCTTCATCTTTCGTTATTATTCAGTCACTGAATCATGATCATTAATGTTTTGTGCAGTCAATTCTGTGATATGCTTTTAATCTCTTTATCAAAGATGATGATAATCTTTGCAATCATCATTTGAAGCTTTTTCTTTGTCAGCTCACTATCTAGTTTTATGTTATATATTTTTAAAAATATCATCATCTTCTTTATTATTATTACAATCTCACTTCATTTATCATCATCAATCATTAAATCTTTCTGCATCATCTTTCTGATTCAGTTATGTTGCTGCAATTCATTGTAGAAGATCATTAAAGTCTGAACATGAAACTGCAATGAGATGCGCATCTTCAACAAATAAAGACGAATCATATCACAAGAATGCTGATACTTAGTCATCTTGAAGTCTTCACATGAGAAGCTATTTTCACAAAAGTAAGACAAGTATACTCAGCACTGTAGTGAGATCAGAAATTGCATTCAAAGCATCAGTTTGACATCAGTGCAGCAAGAAAGATGAATTATCAAGCAAAGAATGCAGACTAGAAACACTTTAGAATCAGACTCTGCATCACGTAGCAGAAGTGTTCAAAAGAGTAAACATTGAAACTCTAAAGACAGAAACATACATGAGTTTGCTACATGTTCATCTGAACATGTTACAGAACAAGATCACGCTACACAGTCAAGTTAACAATTGAATGCAAAAGATCAAATAAGCATGCGAATTAATACATGCTCATTTGATGAAAGTTAATGTTACAAGCGTATCAAGACTGACAAGACTGATAAGATTGAACAAGATTGAAGCTTTAATCAATTCGCAATGCACGCTAGCGAGTACTTTGTGTAATGATTAGAGCTAGTCAATGATCTGATCGAGATCTGACTCAGGTTTAACTCAGATATAACTCAACATCTTTTTTCTTTCTCAACACTCTTTTCTTTCATCAACATCTTGTTCATTTACATCATTTTCTTTTCATGTCACAAACACATCTCTTTCAAGTCTAGCACAGTCTTTGAACATTACATAAATAGAAGTTCTTGTATCAATCTTCTTCTGTATTCTTAATATTCAGTTATAGTTATTTCTAAAGATCAAGCACTATCAATTCTGATCTTCATTGATTGTATCATCTAGACATGATTTTGACATTATATTAAAAATTCGTTAATCACATGATACTGATCTCATTACTCATTCAACATACTCATACAGACAGAACAAGTCTAAAGAAATTCATTTATCTGATGATTGACACAATTGAAAGACTGAACAACACTAGAAAGTTTGATAGAATCAACGACAAGACTATTTGAATCATTAAACAACTTATCACTCACTAAGTATGCACAGTTCAAATCAATCAAGAGAATCAACTCATTTTCATGAAATAAATGAGTGAAAATAAGCTGTTCAACTTGATTAAGAGAATCGACGATAAAGAATCTTCGTGAATTGCTAAAGAATTAAATCAATCAACAAACAAATCTCATTTTCTTTGTTGAAGATTAAAAATCACTCTATACATCTTTCTTCTTCAATCATCAAGCATCATCATTCATTTGATTCTCTTTTCAAACAAATTTCATCATGTCTAGTCATTCATCTACTGAAGAGCATTCTGAAGAATTTCGAAATCGTTTCTCTTAAATCTCTGATGCTGATTCATTGAAATCACGAATGAAATCATCAAGTGCTGCGTCATTCATTCATGAAGATGATGAATCATTTGCTGAAACAATAATACTCTTCATGTTCTATGAAATCTGAAAAGCTCGAAGTCTAGTTCTTGATAAAGAAACAGATCGACTCTACGAGTTAAATAAACAACAAGAAGACGAAATCAAAAAGTTGAAGACAAGACTTCAAACTAAAGAAAACACTTCTTCTGATTTCATCTACTCTGAGCGTTCTAGATCTCAAAAAATATCTGATTCTTCACTGTTTACTGATGAAAAGAACTCTATTTGAGAGAACTGATATGAAAAAATTCAGAATAAACTAAAGATCAACGTCGATCTCTTTTCTAATGAACGAGTCAAATTGAGCTATGTACATTCTAGATTATTCAATGACGCAGCAGAGATCACTCAAGCTAAACATAAACATGATTGTGTCAATCTTTATAAAATCGTCGAAGATCTTTTGAAAAAGTTAGCTTAATTGTTTGATGACTTGAATAAGAAAGTCAACTTTCATAAAAAATACTACAACTTAATTCAGAGATCAAAGAAATTCAGCAAGTTCTATACTTAGTTTCAACAACTATCTTTCTATCTAGACTATCATGAAAAGCAACTGATCGTTGATCTGAAAGATAAAATCAACTTTCGTCTTCAATTTGTTTGAGTAAATCAACTAGTTTAATCTGATTTTCTAAAAGAAATTCGTTTCTATCTGATTCATTTGAATAATGATCAACGAGTCATTCAAGAGATCAAGAACAAGCTCAAATGCGTCAATGATCTTTCAAAGACTATCTTTCATAAAGTGACTATTATCACTCAGCAATCAGTCGATCACTTGAAGTCTGATTATCTAAAGTTGTGCAACGCGATTTTAACTAACGTCAAAGAAGCAGACATTTTATTCAAAAGCTGTTTCATATGTCATAAATCAGATCATAGCTTTAAGAAGTGTCTCGATCGATCTACTAGAATCAATGCAGTGAACAAAGAATATGATTGTTTTGATTTCAATTCGAATTTCAATTTAAAAAACTAGTCATCTCTTCAAAAGTCATTGAAGAGATAAAGATTATATCTTTGTGCAAACTAGATGAAATTCTATCGAAAGAGAATTACTTTGAAAAGTCGTTTCTAATTGACACTCATTTCATCTTTCAAAAACAATCTTTCAGCCTTCGTCTTTTAATAGACAGTGATTCAATCATTTACACAATCATACATTCTAATTTAGTCAATAAAGTATGTGAGAAACTGAAAATTCAATCTATATCACTGACAAAAGAGAAGCTAATAAGAGATTATGATGAGAAGATATTTAAGAAGATCATCACTCATAACATTCTATTCAATCTCATCATCAAAAGTCATAAGAAATTGATTGTATTAATGTTGATAATTGATATCAATCATCATGAAGTCATGTTGAGTAAGCTCTGAATGAATAAAAACGAAATATTACTGAATATATAAAACAACATCATTGTTTTTTTGAATTAATTGAATACTTCTATTTCGATTTTTTCAATCTCTTTCAATTCAAAGCACTTAAGTTGATTGCAATCAACTTCGTCTTCTTCAATCACTCAGACTAAAATCTTTATGATGCTCAAACAATTCATTTCAATCACTGCTCAGAAAGAGTCATTCTCAATTCAAAGCATAAATGTTGCTTTATTTAAAACACTGTTGAATTGTTCAAAAAAGAACAAGATCAAAGTCTTTGCTCTATTCATGATGAACATCAATAGAAAAATCGCGTACAATACTCAGTGCAATTTGAACGTTTTAAACATCTCTTTAATCAATGAAACAGCTCAGAATTTGAAAGATATTAAAGCAAAGCTGTCATCAAAATATCATGAGTTTCTAGATGTTTTTGATCGAGCTCAATTGAATAAACTACTCTCTCATCGCTTCTATGATCATAAAATCAAGCTCATCAATAATTCAACGTCTTCTTGCTGTTGAGCATATTGAATGTTTTCTGTCAAACTTCTGAAAGTAAAGAAGTACTTAAACGAGAATCTGTTGAAGAGATTCATTATTTTTAATCAGATCTTCTATTTCTTTCTCGTTCTATTTGCTCTCAAAGCAAATGAAGATCTTCGATTCTGCATGAACTATCAAAAGCTAAATGTTATTTTCAAAAGAAATAAATATTTTTTATTGCTGATAAATGAGATTATTGATAAAATAGTGAATTGCAAGCATCTGACTAAATTGAACATCATATCAGCATTCAACAAACTTCAAATGCATCTTAATAGCAAGAATTACATCATCTTTATCACTGCTTTAGAAGCATATAAATACAAGATGCTATCATTCAAACTGATTAACAAATCAATCTTCTTTCAGCAATATATGAATGACATTCTATGAAACTTTCTGAACGACTTTTGTCAAGTCTATCTAGATGACATTCTCATCTATAGCAAAACAAGAAAGAAACATAGAGATCACGTTAAACTAGTATTGAGATGATTACGCGAAGCTGAACTGCAGATGAATATTCAAAAGTGCAAATTTGATGTAAAAGAGACTGTCTTTCTAAAAGTCATCGTATCAGAACTAGATCTTTGTATGAATCTCAGCAAGATGACAGTCATAGTCAGCTGAATTACTTCAATCAATCTAAAAGAAATTCAGAGCTTCGTGAAATTTGTTAACTTTTATTGTTGTTTCATTAAGAACTTTTTGAAGCTAGTCAAATCATTCACTCAGCTGACTAGAAAGAATACATCTTTTGTATGAAATGAGATCTGTGTTCAAGTCTTTGACAATCTAAAGAAACAAGTCAGCTCAATCTCAATACTTCGTCATTTCAACTCTAAATGACAAGCTATTTTGAAAATCAATGCTTTGAACTATGTAAAAGATGAAATACTATTTCAGTACAATGATGAGAAAGTTCTTCATTCAATGATCTTCTACAGCAAAAGCATGATTCTCGCTGAAATCAATTATCACATCTATGACAAGAAACTGCTAGTCATTATTCAATGCTTCGAACACTGATGATTTGAGCTGAAATGCACTGAATTACTCATTCAGATGTTCATCAATCATCAAACTTTGAAGATCTTCATGAAAAACAAACAGTTAAGTTGACAACAAGTCAACTATCTGAACATTCTATTGAAGTTCAACTTTCAGATCATCTTTAAATCGGACAAAATAAATACTAAAGTCAATGCTTTAATCAGAATGCTTCTAGCAAACGTCTTTGAATCAGCTCAACGTCTTGAAGATCATTTTCAGACTATTCTGATCTCTGATAGAGTTGATGTTTTATCTGTTGAATCAAAAGCAAATCTCTATCAATGAATATGTATGATCAATCAAACAGATGAGCTCTGCAGTGAATATAAACAAGCTATAAACGAGAACAAGCTCAAATTTCAAATCACTAATCTGAAGAACTGCAAAATCATTGACGACGTTTTATTTAAAAAAGATCTACTGTAAGTTTCTGAGAACATGCACACGAAATTACTACAAGAAGTGCATGATCAATCTTCAATCTCTCATCTTGACAATAAATGAATCATTGATCTAGTTCAGCATTTCTACTATTGATCAGATCATTGAGCTACTATTTGATGATACATTCAAAACTGTCATGCTTGTCAGCGAAGCAAAGTTTCTAAAGATAGCATCAATAAACTTCATCATTCTCTTTCGATTTCACAGAAACGCTGAAAAGATATAATTATGAACTTCATCACTGAACTATCTTTGTCAGAAGACTATAATGTCATTTGCACAATCATATGTTATCTCATCAAAGAACATCACTATGTTTTCTGTCATTGAGAAAATGATGACATCTCAGTCGAAGAAATGATTTGAATCATGCTATGAAACGTCTATCAACTGCATGATTTACTCAGTTCTATTGTTTTGAATCGAAACTCTCAATTCATATTGACTATGTGAAAGAGTTTTTGCAAACGACTGAGAATCATAGCTAGTTTATTCACAGTTTATCATTCTGAGATCAATGATCAATCGAAATGAGTCAATCAAGACATTGAACGCGAACTTAGAATCTACTGCAATTACATGCAGAACAACTGAGTTAAATAAATATCTATGATGAAATTAAGCGACAATTTCAATATTTTCTCAATCACTTCAATGACTTTTTTCTACTTCAATAAAGAATTTCACTCTTGAATGAGTTTCAATTCAAATACAACTGACTATGAAATGACTTGTGAACGACTTGAAACTAGAAAGACAGATGATATTGTCATTCAAATAAAAGAGCTACTGAGCTTTGATTATCAACAATTGAAAAAGATGAAGCTGATCATTGAAGTTTAGATCAATAAACATAGACGAGACGTCACATATGAAGTAGATGACTGAGTTTGACTATCTTTCAGAAACGTTAAGACAACGAGACTCTGCAAAGATTTGAAAGACAAACAGTTAAATCTCTATCAAATCACTGTTAAAGTGAATACATTCTATCATCTTCATCTATCAGTCAGCATGAAGCATCTGCATTCAATGTTCAGCTCAAAGCTACTATGATCATATTCAGAAGACTCTCTATCAGAACAACATTCAGAATCACTCAGATCAATCACTATCAAAGACAATGAATATTGAAAGATAGATGATATATTGAACTTTAGACGCTATTGAGATCAAATACAGTACAAAGTCAAATAAAAAGATTTAAATAGAAATAACAAATGATACTATGTTGATAAAGAGAAATTCAATGACTCAAAGAAAGTTTTGAACGAATTTCATAAGCTATATTTAAGCAAATCGCGCTAAATATCGAAATAATTATCAACAAAAAGTGAGCAAATGAACTACATTCATGCAAACATGAATTTTCAAAGAGAGAGATAATGTTACAAGTGTATCAAGACTGACAAGACTGATAAAACTGAACAAGACTGAAGCTTTAATCAATTCGCAATGCACATTAGCGAGTATTCTGCATAATGATTAAAGCTAGTCAACAATCTGATCGAGATCTGACTCAGGTTTGATTCAGATATGACTCAACATCTTTTTTCTTTCTCAACACTCTTTTCTTTCATCAACATCTTGTTCACTTACATCATCTTCTTTTCATGTCACAAACACATTTCTTTCAAGTCTAGCGCAGTCTTTGAACATTACATAAATAAAAGCTTTTGTATCAATTTTCTTTTGTATTCTTAATATTCAGTTATAGCTATTTCTAAAGATCAAGCACTATTAATTCTGATCTTCATTGATTGTATCATTTAGACATGATTCTGACAGTTAATTACATCATCTCTCACTTACTCATCATCAAGAAAATAGTACTTCTGAACATCTTCATTCAAGAAGATGCAAAGATACAGTCAAGATGCAAATGATACATCTTCTTCTTCATAACAATTTCAACAAGTGATAGCATTGCAATAAAGCAGTATCACAAGAATCAATGAAATCAACGATGAAAAAAGTACAGAGAATGCGTTGCAAACATCAATACAATCTCAGCACAAAGATTGCATCTGAGCAATAAAATGATAAAGATGTGCAATGATCTTCAGAAAGTAGAAAGCATTCTTGCAATGCATATCAGAATTGAACGCATAGATCTGAATACTTATTTGCACTTTAGAAATGTTTCAGACATGAATAGCTTACGATGTGACTGCAAATGAAGTCATCAGACAACGAAGCATGTACTCATGCACTGCTTGAACTGATTGCATCTGCAATCAAGAATGCTTTACAAAATGTTGACTTCTTGAACTATTGAATAATCATCATCATTACGAAGAGTCTCAGAACAGTGATGAAGATGATGATGAAAACAAAGCTCTTGAAGCAATTTAAAGTGACTAAAACACTCATTCTTTAACATGTGATCAACGCGAACAAATTTGATACATAGTCTCAAAACTTACTGTTTCAACTGCGTGAAGCAGTTGTATAGACTGCAAGTGATTTTCTATTTCAGAGAGTTTTGTTCACTCAATACAAATAGCATAAAGTTTCTCATGAGTTGATCTAATTGATGTTACAAGAATGTATGAATTTATTATTATTATTATTATTATTATTATTTTGAAAAATCTGACGTCACGTTTGATGATTTCTAATAAGTTTTTCAACATTGAATTTCAAAGTATAAAATTGATATGCTTACATCTTCTTTGCGATTTGATCATATTTACTGATTTAAAAAAAGTCTGCTGTTTTATTTCAATTATATAGTTGAACTTCATTAATATCACTTGAAATGTATGATGAAGAGTGTAATCTGTTTCTAGAACTTCAGTAGTTTCAATCAGAATATCAAAATCAAAATCTTTCTCTTTCATGTTTTGAAAACTATCAATTAAGCTTTGTCAATTTTCAAGACTTAAATCGCTATGAAAGAATGCAACGTTCATTTCATGAATCTTGATAAAATACTAACTCATTGTTAGTAAAGAAATAAATATACTCGACATTCAATGAGTCAAAAACATCATGCATGATGCAAAACATAGAAATTATGATCAAGAAAATTCAAGTAAATGTATCAATTAAATGATCTTTGCTATGATCAAAAAGAAGAACATTATCAGAATTCTTTCTCTTTGATCATTTTTAATGATTATAGATTTGTTTAATATTTTTATGACTCACTGTAACTTGCTGCTTAATTTGTACAGTTTCTTGATATTATCATTGTAAAAATAGTTATTAACAATTGTCAATTATTTATTACAAACAAGTTCATTTCAGATAAACATCAAATCATGCTTTGTTTTCAATTTAACAAAATATGAGAATGTAATACATAGTTTCATTGTTTTTTAAACATTTAATGAAAATCATTGAAATAAGAGCATGCAAAATCATGAAAACAAATTACTTAAATTATTCAGAAACAAAGCACATCATTGACATGATGCTCACGCTTCATTCTGATCATTAAGAACAAATGAGAAGTGTTGTTGATGTAATGTTGACAAGTGAATGAGAAGTGATTATCACTATCTTGCAAAAGAATTCAATTAAGACAAAAGATATATAGAAGAAATTACACAAGCTGCAAGTACTTTATGAACTCAATGAATGTAAAAACAATGAGTTAATGCTCTGAAAAAAGATGAAAAGTTTGATAAAAATGATAGAAAAGCTGATGTATCAATGCGTTGCTGCATCAATTGTCAATCAATGCATGAAGAATCAGCTGAAGAGACTGAAAAAAATAATGAACAAACTTGAAAAAAATTTCATGAAGAAGAGAAAACATGTTGACAGCTGAGCGAAGAGAATGAGCATGAAGTTAACAACATCATTTGAGAGTTATTTTATATTCAACATTAACATATCATCATCAGTGCAAAATCATTATGAGAAATTTGAAGTAAAGATCTTCATTAAAGAAGAAGAAGAAGTAAAGAAAATCATGATGATAATAACAAAGAACATAGTGAGATGAGCAAAAGAGATTGATGTTGACAAGACATTGTTAACATGCAAGAATATAAAAATGATGAAAAGATAATTAAGACTGTTGATATTTTAAGTTAAGATGAAGAATAGCAAAAGAACATTGAAGAAAAATGATTTTTGAATCAAAGAGATATTGTTGAATGCATGTTTGCACAAAGTCAGTTTTGAGATAGTGATACATGAAATTAAAGTTGAAGAAATATTTAAGAATATAAAGAAGAAAGAGATGAGAACAATCATTAAAATCAATAAAGATATATATTCAGAAATGATGATCAAGAAGATTGAGTAACTCACAAAGAAGAGTGAGCAGAAGAGATATATTTCACTGATGATATATATAATCAGTGTTGAGATGATGAACAAGCTGATCAATGAGAAAATATGTCATGAGATCAACATAAAGATCACACAATTTTACAATTCAAGCTGTAGAGTGCATCAATATTTAAAGTATTAAGAATATGATCACAAGATGTATGAATGCAAAAACAAGCAGAAATGCATTTACTGCATGCTGAATCATTATTTAAAGCATTGTTTTTACAAACAGACTTGAAACATGTAAAAATGTGAAATATGTTGAAACATACATAAAGTCTTTAACTCTCAATGTCATAAACAACAAGCTGAAAAAGAAAGAATAAAGAAAGTCATAAAGTACAGATCTTTATATCATGTTGTACAAAGACAGAAAGAACTTGTTGCAATCATGCACTTCAAGTTAGTTTAATATAAATCATGTCAGACTATCATAAACTAGTATAGAGCTGATGTTGACACGCTAGCGATCTAGCGTGTCTTCATGAGTAAAATTCACGACGTGTTGCATCTTTTTTCTTCTTCAGCTTTGAACTTCTAGTTAAAATACACTCATATGATTCGCTTTATGCAAATTCATAACATTAGTTCAAAGCTCATTAATCTTGTTATCAACGTGTAAACAATATAAAAACAAGTTACATCACTCAAACTTGAATCAGAATTGAAATCAGAAAATTGAGCTCAGAAAACTCATTAGAAATCAAGAAATTTCTAGAACAGAACAGAAGAACATGAATGCATTGTTCTAGATTAACTCTTTACTAAGCTCGTCATCAGAACAGAAGAACAGAAGAACATGAACATGTTGTTCTAGAACTGAAATCAGAAATTTCAGTT
>JAABUW010008568.1_pt1 | contig 11917 bp, 12 predicted proteins | sample 5560081 | NCBI WGS metagenome assembly JAABUW01 (sample SAMN10711882, study PRJNA513363) | rock metagenome | isolation source: Antarctica rocks | place: Antarctica: Victoria Land, Knobhead sud | reverse complement strand
TAATAATGATAATGATAATAAAAATAATACCACTTACGCTTTCCAGCTCATGATGAGCTAGGTCAGCGCAGGACAAGTCTTGTCCTTCCAAAGCTGTCTGTCTTGCGCATCTCTACAGGGTCTACCGATTTGACAGTTTTGACCATAACGCAATGCAACATCATTGAAACTAGACCTAAAACGGCCAGGTGGGCGAGCCCCCTTGACTCTACCAGACAGAAGCTTCTGTATCAACAAGTCAATTTGAGCATTGTCACACTACTTCTGACAATTTCACAAGGCATCTTTCTTGTTTTGGCTAGTTGTCTACATCTACATGTGTGTTGCACATGCAGAGCCAGGGTGAGGTGTGAGGCTGAGCTGCATGCTCTACAGCCTTCTCCTGATCTGGGCACTCTGATCCCCGGCCAAGACGTGGCGGTCAAGATGATCTTTGTGGACCAAGGATCAAACCAAGCCCTGGCAGAGCGTGAGGAAGTTGTGCTGAAGTCACCGGGGGGCAAGCCTTATGTGGCTCAGCTCTACGGCTCATTCAAGAGTGAGGAGAGCGATCAGCCCAGGCGCAAACATTCCAGGCGCAAGATGCGGCCATGCGCCAATCTGATCATTGGGTGAGGTCCATAGCTGATCACCTGTGAGATGTGCATTTGAGCATAGAATTGCATGATGAGCACAGAGCCAGGACCCCGTATGTGGTGTTTCTGCAGACACGCAACAAGAGCTTGCTTCCAGACAAGATACTATATGTGTGCAATGATAATCTGTGTGGAATCTATGTGTGCTACAGCCAGTATGTTTTTACCACACGCATCAGCCTTGAGGTTCACACAGCAACTGCTGTTACCCCATCATAAATGATCTTCCAACCCATGAGGCAGTGCTCTGTGTTTGCTATGCACACACATACACATGTCATTGCGCAGCTCATGACCCCTTGCATGCACACCTTTGCCACACTGGCATGCAGACTGGGATTCAACCCTGGTCCCTCTTGATGACAGTGCACTCCTCAATGTTGGGTTGTATTGCTGATGTTGACAGAGACTGTGGTCATGTGCAGGCTGGTGCCTGGCAAGGATCTGCAGGCAGTGTGCACAGCTGTGCAGCAGCGCGTGGGCAGCCTGGAGGGCTCTGAGCTGAAGGCTCTAAAGGCCTGGGTGTGGCACGCTACCATGCATGTGGCGTATGCCCTCGCACAGGTCATCTTTTGCTGTTCTCAGCTGCCACACTGCCACCTGCATGATCAGTTGTTGCTCTCAGCTGCCACATTGCAGCAACTGCTGCTGCTCCAAGTTGCATCTGTCTGTCTGCGGGTGTCTGTCTGTTTATGTTTGCGCATGTGTCTGTCTCTGTGTGTGTACATGTGTGTGTCTCTGTCAGTCTGTTTGTGCGTGCGTGCGTGCGTGTGTGTGTGTGTGTGTGTGCATGTCTCTGTCAGTCTGTGTGTGTGTGAGAGGCAGGTGCTGTCAGCACTGAACGGCCTGGGCATTGTGCTTGCATCAACATCTGCGTTAACATGTGTTTCATGTGTCATGGTGCAGATGCTGGACGACCTGCATGAAGAGAGGAGCCACAGAGACATCAAGCCGCACAACATCATGGCTGTCTGGGGGGACGGCGGGGTGGCCCTCCGCCTCATTGACTTCGCTAACAGCCGCTTGCACAGTGAAGGTAGGCAGTCAGACCCACCCTCTTGCTTGTACATTGCTAACTGCATAGTGGGTACTGTGGTGGTAGAAATGTTTGCTTGTCTTTTCACTCAAGCACCCACTTCTATCCTGCTGTTGCTTCTGTCTTGCTGATGCAGACTCAGCGGTAGCATCTTGTTGTTGACACATTCCAGCCAGCGGAACACAAGATGTTTACGCTGCGCTTGGGATGCGCATTATGGAGAACGTTGTTTAACTTGCTTTTCACAGTAAAACACTGGCCCGACTTTCCTTCACTGCCAGCACAATGTGACGTCGGCCTGACTGAGACAGGAGATTGTAACCATGTCAAAATTGCATTAGATGGTCAGGCAAGCACATCTGATACATACAAGAGAGCACTGTCATTCAGAAACACTTGTGCTGCAGACCACGTGCTAAACATGGCTTTCACATCAGCCTATGGGGCGCCCCAGCTGGTCGAGTATGTGGGCGCGGGACCCCCTAAGCCAATGCAGGATGAGCCCAATGACATGCATGCGGTGGGTGCAGTGCTGTTCCAGCTGCTTGCCAGCGCTGACGCAGCCTGGCAGAGGCAATATGGGGAATGGATGTTTGGCCCCATGAACAATGACCTTGAGCAGTACATCAAGCTGAAGAAGGATGGGGAGCAGAAGTCCTTCATGCGTACTGTGCTGCAACGGGAGCACAAGGAGTGGGTAAGACAGACCCCTGCACACTGCCATGAACAAGGCTGCTCCACCATTACACCTTACAGCACTGCTTTGGGTTGTCACTATCTGTTGCAACTACAGCCCCTTTTGGCTTCATGTGTGGACGCGCACTTGCCACACAAAACTGCATTCAACTTGCTGAAGCTTTTAGAATGCTGCTGCTGCTGCTGCTGAAGTCAGGCTGATTTCAACTGGCACATGTGCAGGCCATTTCCAATGGTGAGATCAACAAGAACAGCCATGGGTGCACATCAAAGCAGATGCTTGCTGTCAAGGGTGCAGCAGGAGGTCTGGAACCCAAGCGCAGATGCAGACACATAGGCAACACATGGACGCTGTTGTCCGGCCTGACACATCCTGAGGCAGAGAGCAGGATGACAGCAAAGCAGATGCTGCAGCTGAAATGGCTGCAAGATGCTGCTGCTGTCCCTCTACCACCGTGTCCCATAGACCTCTGAGCTGTACGGCATGGTGACAGTTGTTGCAAGGGGACCAGTTTGTTTCAAGCACTGAGCAGCGTTGATCACCAAATTATAGCAGCCATTAAAGTGCTTGAACGGAAGCAAGAGTGTGTGTATGGGCCCTGTGCTTTTCCTTACCTTTGAAGACTGCCAGCAGTTGCAGGCTTCTGCTGCAGCTTAGTCAGTCTGACTTATCTAGCCTCTTTTGATGCTGATACATGCAGCAGAGCACATTCAGGAGCTGAGCTGAGCAATGCTAGGCCCAAACACGCATGTTAATGACTAGGCAGGCTGTTGTCAGATTGTGCAGGTAGTGCCTTATAATCCCAGTGCGTCTCGATGTGACAGTCTGTGCAAACATTGGTCAGAATGGACAGCTTAGCTGATTGGATGGTCTGCTTATTGCACACATGTGCTGGGTAAAGCTGCTATTTCAATTTGACAAGCTTTTCGGTTATCAGGAATGTCGTGTACTAGTATTGAGCAAAAGTCATGACTGGAGCAGTCAAGGTCCTAGCATGCTGCAATAGGCTAGGCTATAGATTATCAGAGCATTATCCCTGGGATTGCCGTGTTCAATAGACATTTGAGCTATACAGCACGGTGCCAGTTGTTGCAAAAGGTCCTGGACCAAATTAACTCTTGATTCATCCATGTGCTCACGATGGACCTTTGCAGCTTCACGACATCATTGCACACCTGTCAACAGATGGCACGCCCTGCAACTCGTGTGAGATCTGGTACTCTGCAGAAGTTGAACTTCAACACTGAGCGCTCTAAAGTACACGGAAAATCCGTATTTTCAGGCCCTGGGATCGGATTCCATGGCTTTTTTTGGGTCCCTCCCAGACTACTCTCGTACAGGCGTGTTGAGCGGACAAAACCCCTTGCTGTCTGCTCTCAATCAGCCGCTGCTAGTACTAGTCGGGCTGATATCATTCTTGCGTAAAAGGCCCATTTGTTGCTGGCCACCTCTGTTGGCGGTGACTGTCAGCAGGCATCTGCAGAGCTTGCCAGACTGACTCACAAGCTACACGTCTGACCTAATCCTGTTTGCTGACATCGCGCCAAGGGCTTGGACCAGCTGCTGGAAGCCTTGCATAGACTGTTGTGCTTCACGCAACTAACACTGCACAGGTATGTGCAAAATTGACCGCCGTTTCTTCCAGAACCACTTGTCCTGTGTATATTGACCCTACTTGCTGCAGCAACTGTCGCAGCAAGTGTCGCAGAGCGAGATCGCATCAGGATGTCTTTCCACACCCAGCACGCAATGGAGGATAACAACGAGGCCTGTGTCTTGCACTTCATAAAGACCGGCTTCCGTACCCCAGGCACCCGCCTGCTTTTCGACTTGCGGACAGCCGGCGTCGACATGGACCTGGTGAACAACGTCACGCACACCACGGCCTCATGGGTCGAATATGCTGAATTGGCTGTGCACACTGACGCCCAGCTTGATGTGCCAGCGTGCACTTTTAGCTTCTGCGGCCGGCCACACACCTTGAGTGAGTTGGAAGCCATTCTCGTGACAGCTGACGAACTGGTGAGCTTGCCAGGCATCTGGAGACATGAGCCAGTGCAACTCAGGAAAATGCTCTCGGTACTGAAAGTAGTGTCAGACGAAGTCTACATATGGAGGGATACAGCATACCCATCCGTGGAAAGTATGAGCTACCACATCACTATGAAAATGGAGACACCGGTGAGACTGCATCCCACATACATGGCAAGACTTAGTCCTATGCGGTATGCATCATACGAGCTGCATCTTGAATGCAGATAAACCCTAAATTAAATGTACACACTGCATGCCATTATGAAGGACGCCAGCGGAACAGAATGCATAGACATTTAAATCTAAATTTAGCAATTGATTCCAGCCAACACAATAGTTGCCTGAAGTTCAACCACACCCAGTGTATGCAGTTTTAGTGCTTATGCAGCTCAGGATTGAGCTACTGCTTAAGTCTTGTGCAACTACAGTCTGCTAATGTTTCAACAAATCATCAGCTCAAGCTGAAGGTACTTTGCTTGATTGCGACAACCAACTGGCACCTGATATGCTTAAACAGCCTTTACGGTATGACTGTACAAGCCATGTTGGCCTGCAGATGGATGGGCTTGTAGACCCAGGCTGGAGTGGGTGTCAGGAAGATCAGCCAGCAGAAGTACGTTCCATACAGAAGCACCAGGTGAGCTGATGTCATGCACCAGAAGATCTCGCAGTCTTGTGTTTGTGTGACCACTGTGACAGTCAATAACGACTGCAGTTTGCAACCCTAGCATGACAAAGCACAAGATTTTGTGGAAGCTTCAGCAGCTCACTTTGAAAGCTGTCTGTGTTACAATGACGATGCGTGTGCCTCTTCATTGTTTCAACTGCTTGTCTTACATAAGCCAGCAAAGCACATGCTGTGCCAATACAACAACCAACACCGATGTTTCAAAATCACCGGACTGGTGGTTGCTTTGCATTTGCGCTCAACATTTACTGACTGTCAATACATATGCTTCTTGTCAAGCATATGATGCAATTTGATGATGCACTCAAACACATGGGCAAGCCTGCATTTGGCCTCTAGCTCATGCTGAATACCATGGCATTCAATCTGGCGAAACCTTGAGACATGGACATGCATGCATGCAGGCATGGGTTGTGAAGGATGCTGCTGACATGCTTCAGCAGTACACCAAGCTGAGCTCTGGGGCAGAACTCTTGGACTTCCTGATGCACAACATCGAGGAAGCTGAAAGGATGAATATTGTGGAGACCAAGGTCCTTGCCATGGTTGTCTTCTGTGCACAGCTTGATGGTGCTGCGAAGCTATATGTCGCGCGTTTCATGACTGGGTACGTCGGAAATGACAATACAAATGTAAGTTTAAATTCTCAAAAGGATTTGTGCCGCAATGCCTCAGTGTGTGTGTGATTGCCATCAGGCTGTGATCAGGCCATTTAGAACCTTTGAGAGCAACTTGTTGTATCATTTTGATGGCATCCATGATGGCAACTCATGCACAGGCGTACAGTGCATGCGTACATACTGTCTTGCATGTCTGAGACATGACTGATACATGCATCTACCATGCCTTTGGCTACATAAGCATATCACTCTATGAGCTGATGAGCAACTCAGCAATTGCCAACGGTGCTCTGTGTTACAGTCTTTCTGTCTGCGCAGGATGAGGCTGAGTCATCACAGGCTGATAGACCTGAGGTGTTTGCAGCCAAACAGCAAGTGGCACAATCTTACGCAGAGTATGTTGGAAAGATGACTCAAGCTGATGAGGGCAATGTGCCCACTGCCCTCCCAGCTATTTCAGAAGCTGACTCCAATGAAAGGGAAGAAGCTGAAGGGGAAGAGGCTGAAGGGGAAGGGGAAGAGGATGAGTCAGAGGATGAGGAAGAAGAGGATGAGGAAGATGAGGATGGGGAAGAAGAGGATGGGGAAGAAGACGATGAGGAAGAAGAGGACAAGGAAGAGGAGGACAAGGAAGAAGAACATCTGCAGGAAGAGCAGCCTGCTGACTCAGAAGCTGACTCTTCTTCATCACCAGATGCAGAAGAGGTGGAGTAGCTTTCAGCAATGCTACAGCTATCAGTGGAGAGACCAGGCACTGAACTGAAGCTATGTAGTACAATATTGTCTGTGAATGTCTGACTCACTGGTCAGCTGTGCTGTATTAATACAGCCTGTACCCTGACCAGATTTACATTAGCATCAATGTTGCTAGATGAAAAATGCACCAAGTAGCGATGGCAGCCAGGACCTTTGCAATCTTGTACAGTATTGGCAAAGCATCATTGATGAGACACTAGACTTGTACAATGACTTCAGTGTTGCCCGCAGTAGAGATGGCAAGTTTGAATATGCTTGGGTCAGAACTTGGCAGCATAAAAATTCTGGCTTTTTTCTGACATCCTGAAGCTTCCAAGCTCCAAAAGCACTGCGAACTTCATTTGTGCCGCAATTTGCGGCGTTTACGACTTACACATTATCAAATTTCAGGCATGATATTCTGATAATCTAAAGCCTAGTCTATTGCAGCATGCTAGAACCTTGTCAGATTGAAGTAGTAGCTTTTACCCAGGACATGTGTGCAGTAAGCAGACCATCCAATCATCTAAGCTGTCCATTCTGACCAATGTTTGCACAGACTGTCACATAGAGATGTACTTTGATTTGAAGGCACAACCTGACAATAGCCTGCCTAGTCATGCACATGCATTCTTGCACCTAGCATTGCTCAGCTCAGCTCTTGAATGTGCTCTGCTGCATGCATCAGCATCAAAAGAGGCTAGGTAAGTCAGACTGACCAAGCTGCAGCAGAAGCCTGAGGTAAGGAGAACAGGTAAGAATTATCACAGGGGCCATACACACACTCTGGCTTCCCTTCAAGGACCTTGATGGCTGCTACAACTTGGTGGTCAAAGTGCCTTTTGTTGCCTTTGACCGCATTGGCACACACCCTTTCCTGCACCCGCCGCAGCTTGCCCTGAACTCTTGGTCACAATTTGCTTATATGGCTTTGTTCAAGATGCTGTTCGACCAGATGGACTGCATCTGCAGCACAGCCCCAGTGCAGTGTAATGCCAGCCCCACCATGACCGTAGTTGTGTACAACAGGTAGGCTCTTCACTTGCCCATCAACAGTTGTCACCTGCAAGAACAGCAGACCCTATCAACCAGTACTACACAGCTCAGGCGCCATGCAGCAGCAAGGCTGAGAAACATGAGCAGCGTGAACAGAAGATTGTACAGCTTCTGGTGATGATAACATGCATCTCCTGAGGCAGCACTCCAGAGCTGAGTCCATAGGGCTTCAGCCCAGCATTAGGCTGATACTCCTGTAGTCATCAGCATTGAGTCAACTCAACCATGCAGTCATCAGCAATGATTCAGATTCATCGTGCAGTCATCAGCACTGACAAAACACCACCATGTTTGCTGCCTGAGTGCAGCACTTCCTGATTAAACCCATGCACACTGGGTAGGAGCGTAATGTGAATGGGTCAAGCAAGGGGATGCACCAAAGTGGATGCAACACGTGAATGCACCAAAGGACCAAACAAGGGCACCACCCAGGCAGGAAGCCTGATACAGATGAGTCAATGCTGACACAAGCACTAGCGTCTCCTCACTTTTCACCACCAAGTCTGTCAAGTTTGTTCTGTAAGACACCAAGAATCATGCGCTTCACCATGATACATTGGAATTTGATCTTCTGCCACTTTACAATTACTGCGTGATGGCTTGCAGACATGTAACAGATCAGCATCACACCTGCTGGTGCTCCAAGGTGACAAGGACTCGATCTCTAGCCGGCCTGAGGCCAGCCCAGTCTGACACCACCTCAGCATGCCTCAAGCTTGGTACCATTTTGCAGCAGCCTTCCATGATGCGCTCCCTGTCCTGCATTGCAACAACAGATATGTGACACAGGAGAAGGAAGACTTGAGCTCTGCTGAACATGAACGTCTGTCCTGAGAGTGTGCATGCAACAAATGATCTACATGGGCAACCCTCACAGCACGTAGTGTTTTGGCCCACTGCATTGTCAGAACAAACTTTACGAATGCGCAGAGTGAATGATCTGTTTAACTGTATGTGAGGTGACTGCGATGTGCTGCCATGTGCTTGTGTTTATGTTCACATGTTTCTGAAGTACAGCCCTTGTCAATCACGCACACATATTGCGTTGCCCAGGCACTGCGTTTTGAGTCACAGCAGCATGCTACATTGTGTCTACATGGGCTAATGCAGTGCTGTATGGATGTGGTGCATTGCACAACACGGGTGACCCATTTATTGATTCTGGCTTGTACTTCAAATCTGTTGAGGCCCATACAGGACCTGGTAGGGGAGAATATTGTCGCCAAGGCTGTTGATACAAAATAGCATCTTCTTTTTACTTCAGCATGTATACACAAAATAACCTTGCTGATTGCTCGACATCAGTTTGTTGTCTTCGCCTACAAGAAGTGTGTGCAGTTGTGTGTAGCTCTCTTCACAACACAATTATGTCATCAGAGTGTCAAGACACCCCTGCTGAGTGCACTGAGTGTCTGACAATTTTGTGTTTGCTTCAGGGTTTGCTGTCTGTCATTTCACAACAGAGCTTACGACAGCAGGAGAGAGGCACCTCCTCAACAACAATGACACACTCTTGACCAGACAAGAGACGCACTGCACTCACCTCTGGGTTTATGGTGGTGTCATAGTTGCCCTTTTGGGTCGTGCCGCCTAGTACCACCGTCTCAAAGTTGGGGATGATGTAAAACTGACCATTGTTGTTCATGTAGTTCTTGATCCAGGGAGCCCTTACCCTGATCACCTGACCCCTACAGTAACACACATATAGTATTTAGTTTATATTTAAATGTTTGGTATATACCTCAACGACATGTTTATATACCAGAAGGCAATGCAATGTTGTGATCAGCCTTGCATGGCCTGGTATGGCATGATAATGCTAATGCATTAGCTGGCACAAGCTTTGTCCCAGAGGACAGCAACGTGCAATCTGTCAAGGTGCATGATGGAGCAAGTTCACTTCTGGCCCAAGGGGTGGACAGCCTAGCTGTGTTAATTGGGCTGATGCAATGCAACAGCCAAGCTTTGTCATTGGGTACATATGGCACAACTCTTATTCTATTGTTTGAGATGCCTATTTTCCCCTTGTGGACTGGCAGCACGAGGCATTAGTTGGCAGCTGTGTGCTGAAGCTATGATGTGGAGACAAAAGCCACAGCACAGACAGTCACCCACCTGACAGCTGTCAGCTTGTCATCTTTGAACAGTTCTTTAGAGCCCAGTCCTGCACAGTTCACTACCAGCTCAAACTCTTGCGCTATCTCTGACAAGTCATTGATTTTCCTCTGCTGCATACTGCCCCCGGCCTGCAAGAGCATGTGGCACATGGCATGTGGCATGTGGCATGACAGCAGCAGCTTGACCAGAACAATAGCCCTGAATGTGACTTCCAGATTGTCTGGCTCATCACTTGCTAGCTGGCAGTTCCTGGACATGTGGATGGACATGTGTAAAAATGTGCTGAGCTTGTAGCAATGGACATGTCTTACAGCATCATGAGCTGCCTCTGTAGCAGCATTTTTGGAGGCAAGCTTGCATGGCTGAGTATACGCCTTGTGGGGCTTACCTGTGTGAACTGCTTGTGCAGGTACTGCATGTACAGCTGTGAGTCACATATGACAGTTGTGTACTTCCAGCCATGCGTCCAAGGATGGCCAGGAAACATGTCTAGCTCCCTCCTGCTGAGCTGCTGGAAAAATGGGACAATCTCCTTCCAGAAGGGTTCTTCCATGGGTTTCTGCAGCATGGTCATAATGTTGTGCTTTGTGTCATCCCTGATCTTCAACTAGGATTGCAATGACCAATTGTGGCTTGACAACCAGCTGCAAAAATGTGAAAGCCAATATACTGTTTTGAACTTCTATCGACAGCCTCACTGCACAGGCGCCACGGAGTATAATGCGCAGGTGGGATGCATGATGGAGGGCTGCAAAATTAACAAGTGTTGATGATGAAGCTTACATCCCAGAGTTGATATGCATCTACCAACTGCATGCCAGCTGCTGACGCTGCTGGGGACTGACAGAGCTTGAGCATGTGCTGAAAAGTAGCCTCGCCCCATTTGATCACGTCGGTAGATGGCGTATCGCCTGAAGTGAACAAGGCATCAGTGCCGTTGGATGGACTCCACAAATGGCTCAACCGTTGCAACAGCATGTGTATGCATCACTCAACTAGACTGAAGGGTTTCCACAAGCCTCCGGCACCTCTGCTGGTGGTGTCATCGCCGAGTAGTTCCGCAATGATCTGCACATGGATCTGCGGCACTGCTTTTTGCAGCCTAATTCCGGTGGCTAGCCCGTTGACCCCTCCCCCGATGATCGCAACTTTCAGTGGCATTTTCGGCGACTCTGTTTTGGTCGCACTTCTGTCGAGACGGGGACAGTTGAAGTGCCAATGTCCAAGTTGCTGCATTCTCGGCAGGGAACGCGTCCACTACACAGCTTCGCTGACAGCACCTGCGGATTACATCTTCAGCCAATCAACAAAGGTTTTTAGTAAACATCATGTCTAAACAGTCTGAAACAAACTTGTAGACAGTACTTCGGGCAGAAGGAAGGCTTCTGAGACTTCGGGGGTTGAGGAGGGTGTAATGTCTAGCTGGAACATTGGACACACAAAAAGATGGGCCCAATGCTGGGTAGGGGACACCCTACAGGAATGAAGCGCTGCTGAACGCCTGTCTGAACACTTTCAGCCTTGTCATCAACTAGCTGAAATTGACTAAAGTATGATTGGCAACTTTCAGCCTACATGATAATTATGTAACACACAATCAATCAGCAAGGTCCAAGTTGCAGTGTCTGATGCTATCCAACACAGGCTACTCGTGCTGGAACATCTAATGTGCTCTGGAGCTACTGTAGCTACAGAAACTCACCGCGAAAATCTAATTATTTTGAGCGCTGCGTGAGCAAAAAACACCATTGGTGGGTCTACGCGGTGTGCCTGCGCGGTCCATAAATTAACTCGCCAGGCTCCTGCGCGATCTCTTAATCTGCCCTGATTGTATCAAAACGCCAAAATGGTGTCAAAACACTGCAGAACACGCCAAGTTTCGCCGCGCGATGCACCTTCGCGGTCCAAAAAATAACTACTTGCCAGGCATGCGCGATGCTGCTAAAGGATGCTGCATGCTTCGCGATGACATGCGCGGAGCTTGAATTAATTAAAAATCCGGTCGCTTCGCGGTGAGTTTCTGTGACTACGGTATCCAGTGCGGACGGCGGAACTAATTGGTTGCGCCGGCGGAAAGGCGGAATAGTTTCGCCTCCTATTGCGCCAGACACCCCCACAGGCGGAATATGCGGAATAAAAAACCCTACGCCGTCTTAGGGTTTAAAAATGGCCGCGCAAAACCGCTGTTAACTTGCGCTTCTAGAGCTGCAAACATATAATCTTGATGCCATACAGTCCTGTGTGAGTTTAGGCAATGTCTCAAACCAATCTTGCTGATCCAGACGTAGTAGCTGAGTC
>JAABUW010008566.1_pt1 | contig 11917 bp, 13 predicted proteins | sample 5560081 | NCBI WGS metagenome assembly JAABUW01 (sample SAMN10711882, study PRJNA513363) | rock metagenome | isolation source: Antarctica rocks | place: Antarctica: Victoria Land, Knobhead sud | reverse complement strand
ACCGGCTGCTTTGCCAGCGTCCTCTTGCACCACCGAAGTCTGCATACACCGTGAATTGCAATGATCGACGGCTACGGGAGGGGTGAATGTTTTTGACCTTCACGCCTTCTTGGCCTCGAGTATTGTCGCGACTTCCCTTTTGATTCGAAACATTGGCAACCACGGCCACCTATCGCTCCTTCATGTGCGTCACCGACCATGGACTACAGTCGTCATCTGTATGCCCAGAGCGCATCATCCCTCAAGAGTCTTTCATAGAATCTCGACGTCCGTAAAACAACATCAACCATCTTACACAACACAGTGAAGAGTCGGACTCCCAATCAACGTCATCTTCCATTATCGATGAGACTGTTTACCCAAACAGGACATCTATAAGGTGAGGCGCCTAATCTCTCTCCCGTAAGACCACCGCTTGCTCACGCGCGTACTAGTTGGCTTCGGAGAACATTCTCGCTTCTTCGATGCTGGTCATGGGTACGTCTTTTCGGAGCTTCTATCGCTCTGCACCTCACTCTGGGCGGTAGATGCCTTCGCAAAAAGGGTGTTGCTGACTCAGAGATTCCTCTCAGATGCTCGCATTGCGTCCAATTCTCCAGAGATCGAGCTGTCTTCAGATTGGCCTCGATCCTTGCTAAAGTCCAATGGGAGGCCCATCAGAGCCACCCGTGGAAAGAGAACCTCGCTGGATGCTGAGTTCATCGACTCAACCAGCTTGAAGGTTGAAACAGACAGCGAAGGTGACAACGATGGCGATGAAGACGCCAGGCACCCCAAAAAGCGGCGTCTTCAGCCCACTCTTTTCACCCAAGAAGAGCACGAATCAGAAGCCCGTCACCTCTTCAGATCTGCTAGTTCAAGCTCTAGCGGCTCACATCCACAACCAGGACCGGAGAAAGAACCAGAGCCGGGTCCATGGGAGCTGAGGTACTATCCCCGTATCCTTTCGGCGGTTGAGAAATTTAACAAGATGCTCGGTACACCACCGCCAGACACAGATAATCTTGACATTGCCATCAAGGCCATGAAAGATCCCACGAATATGGTTCCTAATACGAGAAAGCTCATTGTCACGCTACCGTTGCCATACGGAATCGTTGATAAGAACGCCTCCTTCGAGACCGGAAAGGTTGGTTTCATGGATTTTCCCGGCGAGCTCCGCAATCAAATCTACTCCCTAGTCTTCAAGAAAAAGGATCAAATCCACTTCAGATCGCGTATCGGCTTCCCTCACTCCGCTGCCTTTCTTCGCGTCAACAAAGCTGTCCACAACGAGGCCCGCATCGTTCTATATGGCGAAAACCGCTTTGTCTTCGAGCAGAGCTTCAATAAAGTCGGGACTTACTTCGACCAGCAATGGCAGGAGGTGAACTATGCGTATATTCGCAAGTTCCTCGATGACATTGGTCCGGAAAACACTGGCCTCATAACGAACATTGGCCTGAAGCTCGAGGATGCTACCCCTTCCGGTCATCCAGGCACGGGTATGGATGCACGTCGATTTGAAAACAACAAGGATCTCTACTGGATCCTCAAGTACTTGGGTCGTTACGGCATGATCGAGAAGCTGAAGCTCGGCTTTGCTGGGCGTCGAAACCTCCAGTTCTACAAGGGTGAAGCCGCCTTTCTCTATGCTCTCAAAGGAGTCAAGACGGATCAACTCAACATCGGAGATCCCGACAACGAAGGCGAGGATATGTCTAATTGGGATCGCCGTCGTCATAGCAAGCTGGATCCTGCACTGAAAGACGCATTGGAAGGCCTAATGGTTCGGCCCATGCCTCTGAAATCGCTTGATCCGCGCTTGGACTTCTAAGGGAAGGGCATTGTCCGAGACACTTTGTTGGGCATCTGGCACGAACGATGGTGGAGTTAACAGCCTGCGACTTACATGTACATATCTTAGCTAGTTACATCTTTGCGTTGTTAGATTAGCGCATGCTATATCAACTCAGGGGGATAGAACAACATTTCAGAGGGCTGCAGCTTAGAATGGAAAACCAATGGAAATATAAAAGCGGTGCACGAGAAGGCTCTAATCTCTAGATCACTGCACGCTCGGGTAAACCATAGCAATTGCTGAAGGTATCTTACATAAAGTGTTTATCGGGAGGCTCACGCAGTGAGCTCATGCAGTTGAGACCTCAACTCCTCACGTTCCATCGATGGCATGTTCATAGCCCCAGTCCCAGTCCCCACATCAATAGCCCAAGCGCAGCCGCCATGGCCCATGCGTTCAAAGGCGCAAGGGAGTTGCCTGCGCTCTTCTTACTAAGCCCTAATGGTAAACCCTGGTAACTAAAGGTGACATTTTGAGGAATGGTGGCGTTGCGACACTGGCCGTTGACAATGTCGAGATTTGTCAGGTCATCCTAAGATGTTGTCAGTGTGAGAGCTAACTTCACAACAGTGTCAAATTTACCGAAGTGAGGAAAAACATGTAGGTACTTTCATTCACACCCTGGAAGCCTTTTGTATTGTATGGGAACCTGTCTCCCGGATCCGTAGCCGATGTGTTTCGCAGCAAGATGCACTGCACTTGGCCAGGGTATTCCGTGACCATGGCCGGGTAGTCTCGCATTACGTCGCTGTTGCTGGTATCTGCTACTAGGACGAACTTCCTGTGTGGATAGGTCTGAAAGATCTTATCGAGCAGAAACTTGCGGATACTTAGCGTAGCACTGACATCGGAGAAATTCAAAGGGCGATCGTCAAAAGAGCCACCTGGGTAGGTTTTATAGATGAAATCCATGTAATTACGAGTAACTTGCTCAGGCGTGGTCGTCAAGTAATGGAAGTGTACGTTGGGGATGCTTCGTGACCAGTTTGCGTAGATACTTGGCATGTTCGACCACTGCACGAAGGGCTTGGCGAAGGAGTTCAGCAGGCCCAACTTGGGTTCATAGATTTGGGTAATCCGCAGGATGTCGTCGATGTCAGAGATGATGGTCAAGCCCGTGGATGGAACAAGATAGGCAGTCGCGTTACCGTTGATGTCGCCTTCTGTGTAGACGTTCAGGCGTTGCAGCTCGTTTGTGGAATTACCAGCTGCAAGGCCAGTGTCGTTGATCTGGATGAAGCCATCGAAATCCCCTTCTTTGGTGGTGGGTATTGGAAATTTGATCTGCTGACTGCCTCCCGAAGGAGTGACTGCTCCACCTCCACCGTTCTCGCCAGAGGCACCGGCTGTCGGGGCGGGTTCGAGGTTAAAAGTAACATTCTGATCGGCTTGCTGGATGATATAGATCTCGGCAGTAAGGTTCCGAGCCTGCGAAGCCTGCGAGGGTGGGAGTGCTTGGACGGAGGTGCCAATCAGAAAGACATTTGCAAGGTCGTTGAGCTTGTCCTGTGTGATGTTCGGCTGCTTGTAGACGTTGCCATGAAACCGCAAGTTCCAGCCTTGATCGGTCCAATTGCCATAACCACTGCCAATGTGAGTTCAGTGCTGTAGCAGGTTCGCAGTAAGAATGGTCTTACGGTATGTTCAGCACCTGCGTTGGTAGCGCGCTAACCTGTGTATCGTTGAGTCCCAAACTACTCTGCACATCGTGTCCTGTAGGGAAGTTTTGGAAGAAATTCGGGACTCCTGACGCGACGTAGGAGGGTATGTCTGAACCTAGGCTTCCTAGTATTGAGTTCACATCTCCTTCAATGTCACTGACGACGCCCCTCCTTTCAAGGGTCTTGGTGGGAAATGATAGAGAGGGTGAAGGGGTGATGATGGGCTGTTGCTGTACCACTGCAGCAGGCTTTGGGAGGCTTCCGTGGACGACTGATGATGAAGCAAGGGGGAGGAGTGCCAGAAGGACAGAGGGAAGGCTAGTGAGATGCATGATAACGAGTGCAGGAGGTGGAGAGAAGCGTCAAATGTAGAGCAAAGTGTCGTCCATCATGGGGAAGTCTCTGCGCTAAAGTCGCGCTTCCCCATCTAAACAAGATGAAGCGTGACCAAACAAGGAAGTTGGACGCTTGGCGACTGGGCAGCCGGACACCCCGGACTAGCGGACAGTCTTGTGAGGCTCAACCGCCCGCTGTCTATTGGTTATCAATCGGATTCCCTGGGGGGATTAGAGAAACATTGTCGATGGGACCGAACCGGAATGTTTCTGGCATGTTGCAAGGGTCGAGGGAATACTTTGATCCACCCCGTCTGGGGAGAAAAAACAATGCGACTTGGCTACGGACAGGCCCAAACCCACAGGCCCAATTAGCCACAGCTTAGCAGAGTTCTATATGGGTTGCTATGTGCGCAGGCAGATACACCTTAGATCATCACTTCTTACTATATAGCGAGGGAGCTGGGCATGCAATGGTGATGCGATACCCTACGGATACCCTGCCCTGGTGATGCAACACCCGACCGGGTAACGTACGCTTCACGCTCACCCTTTCCTTCCTGTCCAGGAGAAGAACTACATAATCACATATTCATGCGGAAAATTTATTGCAGAGTCATCTGCTAAATAGAAAATTACGCAAAAGTACCGAGTGCCCTGTAGTGTTTGTCGCCCACTCTCTGCGCCTGGAGATACTCTTCGAAAATACGTGGCGACCATACAGAGCACCTACGGTCCCTCTTTGTTTCTACATACCGTACAAGCTCTCTGGGAACCCCGAACAAAGGCTTAGAAACGGCAAAATCACGTTCAAGATTGGAGGCTATTTGTCAAGTAGCTTTTGCCTAGTTCTACCGAGAATACTGATCGCAGTCTACTCATCCATACTCCCAGGTCTCACAAGGAAAATCCTCCAAAAATCAACCCGCATACCATTCAATTTCGTGACCGCTTCCGCACGTATGTCATCCACGAGGGGGAACCCACTGATACAGGAAGCAACATGGAGTACATTGTGAATGAGGAGTTTGCAGTTCCAAACATTCAAGATGTAGAGCGTGCCGTAATACAAGAAACATTCTATAACCTCAGAAACACATATTCTCAAGCCTAAGGGAGCGGGCATATTCTCCACGTTGTTAATACAAAGATGTACAGAGCCCTCCGGATTGTCTTCTCTAGGACCTTTTTAACGGCTGACACCATCTCAGATCTCGGTCAGTGCCTATCGCACATAATCAGCCGAAGTGATCAGAGTCTGGTCGCAGGATCCGGCCCCGCGTAGGCGTTATCCTCGAATTGTCTCCTTCCTCCCATTACAAACCCTGTTCGCGCTGGCTGAGGTTTGATGTACTGATACCGAGATTGCAATGACGTCCCGCTGGCCTTGGCCTTGGCGCCTTTCAGAAGCTCGATTACGATGTCAAAGACGTTAATTGCTTGCAAGATGGCGTAAAAGCCGAGCCGACCGCCTTGGTAGTGCTGCATGCCGTTTCGCAAGGACAGACTCTCGGATGAGGATACGCGGCCGAGAGTGTAAGGCTTGACAGAGTAAGCTATTAAGAAGAAAGGGGAGATCAATGCCATTTCGCAGCAGAGGATGAGGGCGGGAAGGCCATTGTTCAGGTCGTTGAAGGTGAGGTATTTGGTGGGGTGCAGATTGCCCGAGGAGTAGAGGAACGAGAATATCAGGGTCTGGAGGAAGTTGAGTAAGACGATGACTTTGAAGCAAATGAGTTGCTTGAAAGCGCCGCAGGGCTTAAGAACTGAACTAAAGCGCTTGTAGAATCCGAGAATGGATGAGATGGCGAGTATGGCAGAAATCGTGCGAATGATGCTAATCTGTGGTCCGGTCAGCGTGAGTTGAGAAGTTATCAAAAATTGCTGGCAAACAGACCCATATGTGTGCGAAATGCACGTTATTCGAGGTAATGCAATATGTTCCTGCAGCCAGGCTGATAGCTGTCGCGATCCATAGTATGATGCTGATTGGCACCCACTGGAGGACACCGAAGGTGAGTTTCTGAATTTGCTTTTAGTACTGACTTCGACTGTTTCTAGCCAAGCGGAAATTCTCACCCGATACCAACCAAGACTTCCACCTCCCTGCGCCAATCCTTTCTTGTCGAATAGGGCCATCTCAGCGAAGAATCCATCTCGGTTGCCCTCGTCTGGTGCGACGTATGTCGACATAAGCAAGAAGAATGCGGCCATTGGCAAAGCTTCAGCGATATCCCGCCCAGGCGCAATGTATGGCGCAGTAGAACCATCTTGCCAAACACACAAAAACGAGATGACGGCGAAAGAGGGGATGATGGATATGATACGGATAATTCTGGAATTGCCGAGCTTATCAGAGAAGAAATCAGAGTGCCGAGAGGGAGTACACACTGTTTCTGTTCGCTTGGGTTTGAGAAATGACGTGCATGTCTGAAGATGAGGAAGACGGCTATCAGGGTGGAAAAGAGTGCCGTTGCTCCTGCAACAATGGTTGAGACGCTGTGCCAGTTTAAGCTGCCAACGATGGTCTGTATGGCTGAACGTAACGGTCAGTATCATCGATCGGCTTTCCAGAGCGGTACCCTGAACGAACCTGGCCCGTTCGTGTCGGGTATTGGGCACGTAGCTGTGGAGTGGTCGTGGTGGCCCATGATTGAATAGAGGTATCACTGATACAGCAGTAGAGCTAGCTCTCCAAAGGTATCGAGATTCAGGACTGAGATATTGGAGATTATTGATTGAAAGACTAAGAAACAAGGTGTGAATGGGTGAGACGTCTTTCTTATACCATACATCATAGCATTAAATCACTGGTAAAAACCAGAGAGTAAGACAATTGAGCGGTGGACAGTGAGGCTGAATTCAAATCGTCCTCACGCCAAAGTGTATGTAGCATCAATGTGATACAACGTGAAGAAGAACAGGGGCTTATTCGCGAAATATAGCAGTATTCCATTAACTAGCTTGATTAGAATGACGAAGAAAGGCATCAAGACAACTCGTAGGGGTTAGCGTGCGCACAAGATTGCCCGAATTAGGTAGTCTGGAGGATTGTCGTTAGAATAGCTCAGCCCCTCGAGCCCTGCACTTCTAGCCTACATGCATGCAAATCGTATGACTGCGCTTTTCATTGTAGTGGAGGCAGTCGAAAGGCCAATCCGGCCAATCTCAGAAGCTGAGATCAGTATTGTTGTGCGCTCGCAACATTATACCTCCTTTAGACCCTATTACTTGGGCTTGTCTGAGGAGAGTCATATTCCACAGTCATCTTTAGCTGGATGTACCTACCCTACGTTCAATTCAATCTCTTTACCGGCACATTCCGGCACCCATTATGAGAATCTGCCAAGGTACTTTGACTTCCTACTTGACTATTGATAGATAGGCATGACTCCCACGCGCCTCAGTATCATTTTACCTTGGAGAGACCAGGGCCGTGAGAAGGCCTATTATTTACCTTATGCTCTGAGTTTTAGCCTCGGAGCTATCCTAGCTCCAGAGGCTGTTTCAACGGCGGCCACCTAGCAGATCCGTCCATAATAATTCGTAGAAAATTATTCGTGAGGGTGTACTTTATGCAGTCATGCTTTCTAGAGGTTAATGTCGGAGAGCTGAAACTTGACTGTGGCAAATATAGCTGTGGAATATTGACTGTCCGAGGGTCGGTGACAACAACTTTCTCCCGGAATTAGGTGAGAAAGTCGGCCACGACTCTTGTCACCGACCCTCGGTCCTCCAGGCAGGCTGGAATCTTTCACACTAACACGTACGGTTGATTGCTGCTGGGCTTACTAATCTCCGTGGGCATCGGATCTATGACGAGAAAATGTACCGTACATTCTAAGATATTGGCAGGTAAAGACGATAACAACCTGCTTTGATAATCTTCGTGAGTAGCCTTAATTCCAACGGACTGGCATCGTTATATACGCTATTTCTATATTGTGAATTGGTTCAACAGATAGTCAAACGCAACACAAAAGCATCGGATCGGATCGGATTGACTGATTATCTACTGCTGCCACTAACTAGTTGCTGCCATGCCGCGCAGTGGGAGATGCTACGCATGTAAGATAAGTAAAATCAAAGTAAGTACACCATCGAATCGAATCCCATCGCTGTCTTTTTCGATCATGGTATTGATGACTCGGCTTGTGGGGACTATAGTGCGATGAAGGTGTTCCACATTGCCAACGGTGCACCAAGTCTGGCAAAACCTGCCCCGGATACCCAAGTGAGACGGAGTTTGCATTTCGCGATATGACTTACCTTGCCGAGAAGAAGGTTGAGTCTCGTGTGCACAATGTTCTCAGAGCGAGAAATCTGGCGGAACAAGGCGTACCCAGGCTCCTTGCAGTTACGGAGGAATGGCGAGAAAACGCAGTCGCCCGCTTCTTCACCGATTACGTCCTGGATTCGGACGCTGTGCCGAATACGACGATGGTCTTGCCAGGGCTTTGTAGCAGTCCAGATGCAGGCGCCTGTCTCAAAGATGCTCTCTATGCTGCAGCGTTCGTGAATCAGGCAAACCAGCTCGGTCTGAAGTGGATGGCCGTTGAAGCTAACGCGGCATATGGCCGTGCACTAGCCTCCCTTGCGAAGGTATTGCAGGATCCTGTAGAAGCCTTGAAAGATACTACACTAGCTACACCCTTTGTGATGGGCCTGTACGAAGTAAGATCAGTTCGGGTTTGGTCCTACACCAGGTTTGGAAAAAGAGAGGCTGATTGTCCCGGGACAGGCTATCAGTGGCTACCTGCCAACCGGTACCCTGATGGATCATCATCACCACCGCGGTCGAATGTCATTGCTCCGCCTTCGTGGCAGCCATCAGTTCAACTCTCCGATAGGCCGATGCCTTTTTGGTGTCCTGCATGAACAAGCCGTGAGCCACCAGAAGATTCAGATCTGCCTCAAATGATCACCTAATTACTTACAGGACCATACAGATCATGAAGTGCTTGACCAGGCACGAGAAGCCCCTGGAAGAAGCAGGCGCATGGACTCATGTCTTCGCAACCAATGGGTCTTCCCAGAAAATTGCAGAACTCGGCGTCCATACTGCCCAGATATGCGCTGAGGCCCAAATCCTTTTTGACAGCAGCGAACACAGCAAGGCATGGAAACGTGGAATCCTCAAAATCATCAAAGACACCATTGCCATTGATATCCTGTATCGGGATTGGATTGAAAAGTACTCCATGTCGGAGAATTGGCGCTATCAGACCGTCTATCTGTCTCCCAATGAGGCGCTTCCTGCTGATGGGATGGTGCAGGTGCATCATGACTTCTATACCGCACACATCTGGAACTCATGCCGCAGCAAGCGTGCCCATTTGCACGAAGTCTCCTTGCACTGTCTCTCTCTCCTTGGCTGTGACCCAGAGACCACAGATCTATCCTCGAAGCTCAAAAGCCTAGACTTGGCCGAGAGTCTACTCACGCGCTCCAAAAGTATCATTGACGATATGGTCTCTGGTATCTGCGCCACTGTGCCTTTCATGTTAGGAGATATCGATATGGTGGGGGAATTGGCACTAGAAAGGAAGAGTATGCCGCTTGCGGGGTATATGCTTCTCTGGCCTTTGCATGTGGCGAGGGCGAGTACGAATGAAGGTAGTGAAAAAGAAGCCTGGATAAAAAGTAGTTTTGAGTCTATAGATAGCAAGGTGGGAATCAGATTTGGACGACTTATGGCAGAAAAGAATAAGAAGGAACCTTGGAACTTAAGTTGATGAGGCGGGAAGAAGTGCCTGATATGAGTACGGTGTCAATGTTCGGATATCCAGTTGCAGGATTCACTACAGACAATGTCCGCTAGACATCGGTTGCGGGACCACGGTTGTGGAGAAGTGGGTTATTTGGACAGCGTGTCACTGAGGACGGGGACAATGGAGTTATCATCAGTAGCGTGAGTGGCACATACTTACATAACTCTCCAATTACCTACTTGATCGTGAACTGATCGTCTGCGAAGAGTAAGAATACCATACACGATGTGACCAAAATTCAGCAAGAAAACCGGACAGAACCGAACTATCGCTTTGTATATACGCAACAAAAAAGGGTTAAAGAAAGTGGGTGGAGCAGGCCTAAATATGCATCAGAGAATAAATTTCTGGCCCAGCTAGTTCTGGACGGCCACAACCATGGCTTTAACTTGGGTGTTCTTTTTAGGACAAAGTAGAGGCTGCGACGTTCGCCGCCCAGCAGCACGCCCATGATTAGTTGTGTGCTGCACAATTGATGCCCACAGGACCTGGCTCCAGTGCTGTCCTCTGATCGGTATATGTATACTCAGGAGACTCGTTTTCCGTGATCGCCTTGTACACCAACGCCGAATCTAGCCATGAGCGTACCTCTACGATGATACCTTTAGTATTCCAACGGGTAACCCAAGAGAACCTGTTATCGTATATGAGCCCTGTTATACAAGAGATCAGCGCTTTGCTTTTATAATCAAAATCCCTCTCAGGCCTCATGAAGGAAGGGACGGGCAGACGAGGAGGAATATGAAAGGGAATATTCACAATTCTTACAAACACCTGTTGCGTGCAACTCTTGTACGCTCCATTCCTCGTCTCCACCACCGACAATGTGAACAAGATTCAGCGCGGACGAGCCGGTGGTCAAGGTGTTTGCAAGTCGTTCTATTGCATCTGTGAGAAAAATCGTCCTGTTGTGATACTCGCCGGCGAGAGGGTGGGTGCCCATAAGCGTCCAGCTGACATTAGGCGCTACTTGGGCGAAGAAAGTTGAGAAGTTGCCTTCGCTTAGGTGGCTGTAGATTTGTGCGATTTGACATTGGTTTGGATACTTGGTGGTGGCCACGCTGTGATTTGCAGAGCAATACTGTGCTGGCGCTGGAGTTGTGAGGGCCAACGAAATTGTGGCAGCGACCGGAAGAAGCGTAAGGGAAAAATGCATTGTGGCTGTTGGTCAATGAAATGATGGTGATAGATGCCGGCTACTTTGAAATCGAAGTTACTTTCTGTTGTCCGTTTATATGCTCGTGTGCAAAATTATATGGCAACGAGTTCAGAACGCACTTATATGTAAAGAAACCCCCGCCAGCTATTTCCCTTTTTAGCGAGGCAGGGTCCATCACTGGCGAATACAACTTAGGACGCTATGTTATACCAGGACTGTCGGTGTGATGCTGATGCTGCGTACTTTCGCCTCCCTTGCCGCCTCGGGATGTTGTGAAAGAACGAGCTTGATTTATCTCAGCACCCTGTACCAACCGCCGAGAGCGGAGAGATGATGGGGCTTGGGCTGCTCCCGTCGCACCATCAGTAAGAGTTTGCATGATCATAACGGTCAAGAATCCAACCGAAGAGGAAGGGTGACTGTTGGATGAAAAGTCGACGTTGATACTATCAGCGTCGCTTACGGAGATGGTATCAAGCTGAAGACCTATTTCGCGGACCGGTAAGAGGGAGCTATAGAACTCTTAGGGTCCACCAAGCCTCTCATGCTGTAGCATTTAGCTGACTCGGCTCTTCTATGTTGCACTTTGTGGGCGGATCGCCCTAAAACATTTCGGGCGATGTCGTGCGTTCAAAATCACGTATTGTCATCGTCCTTTTAGAGCTACTCAAATCGAGATGAGCATGATGACGGCTATGGGAGGCTCTCTAGATATTTCCGTAGATGGCCAATTGTCTATGACGCATAGGTACCCGTGGGTATGTTAACACCCTAAACCGTTTCGGGCAACTCTCTGCGCTGCTGGCGCTGAGTGAGAGCAGAGATATACCTTCACAATGCGGTAAGATCCCATATCTTGGTTACTTGGCAACTTGGGCACTCGTCTCATTTAGCGCCATGGCAAGACCCCTGAACCGAGGGGTTTCAGGACACTTGGTGGGCGCTCAATTAGTCCTAGTGTACTTTACGAATCAATTTGAAACCCGCGTGGTGCCCTGCCAAGGCAGGGGGTACTTTGTCGTACCTTTCATCTGCTTCCCTTCACGCTGTACGGTATGGCTAGAGTATCGACAAGTGTATTATGGTAAACCATCTGGAACTTCTTCCGGCATCAAAAAGCGGGTTGGAAAGCTCTGGCTCGGACAGCCTTG
>JAABUW010008561.1_pt1 | contig 11922 bp, 15 predicted proteins | sample 5560081 | NCBI WGS metagenome assembly JAABUW01 (sample SAMN10711882, study PRJNA513363) | rock metagenome | isolation source: Antarctica rocks | place: Antarctica: Victoria Land, Knobhead sud | reverse complement strand
TGTGCTAATACGGTAAGGAAGGAAGGTTGACCTCAACCCAGCTCATGTTGCAACTGTAATGGCTCAAATTTGGCAGACTTGACCAGGACTTTACCCTGGGGAAGCTTGGAAAGGTGTTGTGCAATTGCTTGGAAATAAACAATCTGTCGTTCCCGGTCATAAACAATCATTAGGTCACTAATCAAGCTGAGCTCGTTTTGAAACAACTGCTGCCAATCAGGCTTGCCCTGTGCTACTTGACAGCTTTCCTGAGCAAGTTTTTTCGCTTCCTGCAAACTCAAACAGGTTGATTTTGTCAATAGTTGCCATGATCCCCAAGCCAATCTATCAGGGAATTGCTATGACTTGACACAGGCAATGATGTGCTCATGGTCAGCCAAATGCAAGTACATACATGCTGTAAATGAAGGCAGACGCACTTGCAGGCACATGAAAGCATAATCACGTGCTTGTAAAATCTTGTTTCAAGGCAAAGGAACTGTTGTAAGTCGCAGTAGGTACAAATCACGAGCAAAGTGCACTTGTTGATGATGCACCTGCAGGTTTGCACAAGCAACGCCAAGGTTTGACTCTGCAGCTTCCTGAGCTGCCATGGCTTGCCATGCTTTGACTGTGTTATAATTTGACGACAAAGCTAGAGCCTTGCGCAGGCACTCAGAAGCTTGCTTCAGGTCATCATTAGACCGTATCTGGTGTGCAGCCTCTTCAAACAAACCTGTGTGTGGCACAACAGGCATCAATTAAGACCATAGAGCAAATTTACATTCCCTTATGTTGCAGCAGTCATGCAAACAGCCCATGACTTTGGGATGAGAACAGATACAGATGTGCAATAAGCATGTGCATAACTTTTTCTTTAGACGAGCCTTAGCATGCATGATGCTTGCTAGTAAGGCAATCTTGTGTGGAACTGCCTGGTTTACCTACAGCACCACAGTAGAGAGAGGCAAGCACGGCCGGTGAGGTGCCTTTGACCTGCGCTCGATGAGCTGTTATTGCTTGAGCTTGCCCTAGTGCCAGCTTTGACAATACAGATGGCATGCCTTGCCTTAGCTCTGCAGGCCTGCAGCATCAGTATGCACGAAGGCATGAGGCTCTAAAGGCTTGACGAGTAGTCTTTTTCTGATAATGCAGCCCATAGCAGTTGCAGGGTTTTGACAATGACATCCCAAGCTGATGCTGCATGCAGAGTGGATGCAAAGCCATCTCAGCCGCATGCCAGATGTGCCGCTGCAATGGTTACCTATCAGCTTGCCTAGGGCCGGTTAGTTGATCAACGTATTCATCAGCTGCATACTCGTACACCCCTGCTGCCCGTCTAAACAGCCCTGCTGCTGCCACATGCTGCTCTGGCATGCTTTTGAGCTGCGCCATGTCATGCTGTGCAATCTCTGCTGCCAAAGAGTATGCTTGCCTCTCTAGGGCAGCAGCATATGTCACACATGCCTGCAAAAGGCCATCAAGCTAGAGCAACAGACTGCATGATGTGTCAGGATGCATGTCTGCTATGAGCATTGACTTTTCAGGTGAAACATCGGCATGAGCGCGGCAAACTCCTGACTGCTCACCATGGCCTGCTCTGCAACAACGCCTTTCACACGATGATATGTTGCTGGCAAACCGCCCAATGGTGAGGTCCACTCAAACTGCAAAGCCTCTTCGTTGTTACCATCCATTGCAGCTGCCTGCAAAATCAGCAGTTGTTGCTGGCAGACCAACCTGAATAGGTGGACTGACACTACTGACTTGCCAGACACGTTCCTACCTTGCTGCCAAAATTGTTTAACAGTGCATAGTACCGCTGGATCCTGTATCAACCAAACCTGCCAATGACACTTGTAGGCCTTATTCCTTCGTGAAGCGGAGCCAATACTGTCGTCAAACACAGTGATAGGCCAACAGAAGACTAGCCACACACAAAAAACCAACTATGACAGACCCACTAAGCTGCTTGCACAACTGCGGCCTAGGCTTGAGAAGGACCAGTCTCTTCAAGAGAGGTACAGTCAAAAAGCAGCTTACCAGCTCAAGCGCTCGTCCGCGGTGACGGTTGTGCTTTCATACGCCTGAGCTCGACAAGCTGTAAGCTCTCTCAGATTTTCCAAAGTCAATGCATCTGACCGTAAAATATTGTTGAAAGAAAAGCTTTTGGTGTTCAGTGGTGGTGTCCAGTGATCACGAAAAGTCAGGCATATTGACGGTTCCTGCTCAGGCGCGGCTGGGGAGGGTGCGCTATACGTCCATGCCGCGCTTCCGCGAAGCATCTCGACCCTGCGCTGCCGCTGTGCCTTGTGATCACTAGGGCATCCATGCAAGCTCGCTTGTCCCCAGCGATCTGGGCGTGAATGAGTGACAATTACACTGTAACTGCCAATGTCCTTTGGGCGTCTCTCTCTGAACCTGGATGGATTGCTAGGGCAGCTCTGCTGAGGTCGCTGCATACATTTCGGGTGCTGATGTGTGGCGAAAATCCTGCCTAGTGAGATTGGAAACGGCCGACAGAACATTACGCTTTGAGCAAAGCCCGGTATGTCGTAACTGATGCCTGGCTAGGTAGGTGACAAGTGCTTTTTGGCCTTCTCCTTGAAACTGTATACTTTCTTTGGCACTTGATATGGTACACAAACAGCTCATGAACAATGTGAGTGCAGAAGAGGATGCTTGTAAGCTGTGTCAGTGTGCAACTGTACTGCTGTAGGTTTGCATGGTGTCAGAGAACGTGATCCTGTTGCCAGCCTGACGTTGCTTTGCGTTGCCGACCCATTTGTCCTTTTGCGAGCTTCAGAATTTCAGGTTGGTCCTCTTTTGTTGCTTGGCTTCTTGCATTTCTTTGTCCCATCCGCTAACGATACGCATCTCACGTGAGCGCTGCTCGTTTCAGCCTTTCCAGCTCCTGCCAATTCCGTCATGCGCATCATCACATCCCGGTGCATTCCCCAAGCATTCTGCTCTCCTCTTTGCGTTTTGTACAACGTGAGAGTTGTCGAGGGCCGTTCGAAGTTTGCTGGGCTGTAGCCTGTCCCTTGTTTGACTGACTTTGCGGTTTGGTCCTTCAGGGTTTTGCGGCAGAGCTTCATGCAGATGGCTGGATCAGGTCTTGCGTACCAGGCTGAACATAAGCCAGTGTCAAGTCAGGCCCCAGACGATCTAAGCTTCCTGACACAGATATGGATGAATCACAGTAACAACAGCGACCGTCTAAATAATGGCTCTTTTGCACCGCACACTGTAAAGATGCCCCATGTATCAGGCGTCCCAAGCAGTCCAGCAGCTCCAAGCTCAGCTCTCCCATCTCAAAACACCCTGTCAGCTTCAGACGCCATCCTCAACGCAGGACAGATACGCAAGGAACCACCAGCACGTGCAGCTGGCTTGCAATCCCAGTCTGGCGATGCTCTGCTTCAGGCCTTTTCTGAGCTGCCACAGCAGCAAAGCTTGAAGGTGAACACAGCAGCTCAACTTGCTGCTTCCAGCAGCGCCAGAAACTCACAGGACACTTTAAGAGCGCAGAGTCCCTTTTGGCTCAGACCACCTTCCCAGGGTGCTGTCAACCCTCAGGTATTGCTTGATCTGGTCTTTGGTCTTTTAATCATTGATTGACTGCTTATGCAAAGTCCGTGCCATCGGTCGTTCACAAGCATAGTCTCCAGTTGAACTGTGATGCAACCAGAGGCTGTGCAATCCGTTTCAGCGGCCTACCGAATCTTGCGTCAACTCATGCAGGCCACTGCCAACCCAGTGACAGCTGCTGCTGCTGCCACAACATCAACGGGAGTGTTTTTGGGCAACCCTGCTTATGGCAATTTTAACACTGCCAATGCCAACCCTCAGCTGTATGCTCAGCAGCTACAAGGTACAACTGCTAACTTGCATGCTCTAAGTTTGTGCTGCACATGGCTTGCTGCTGTGATCCTTACCACAAGTGTGCATTTTTTTCGGTGTTAGCAGTCTGCATCACCTGTTTGATTAAGCTGCTGTCAGAAAGATTATCTTCCATTGTGCTGATGCTTTACTTAGCGCTTGGTGTGTGCCATTGCAATGTGGCCTTCTTGTACATCTGTATGTATGTATGCAGGTCAGCCACGTAGTCCCTTGTCAGAGACATTGCATCCAAAGGCTGCTGCTCAGGCTGCAGCCAATGCCGCAAGGGCTGCAGCTGCCTTTCAGCAACAGAGACCTTCAGGCATGTAACCCTTGTCAGAACTCTGTGCAAAACTAATACAACGCTGTGTCAATGGCCCATGTGAAATTGCTGAAGATGTTTTTGGTTGTGAAAGAACTCCAGCCTTTGAGTTGGCGTCGTCACACCTTGTTTGTTTTGCTCATGGTACCTGTGGTGTCCTGTGTAGTGAAGACAATCTGTCTGAATGTAGGGGCTGCACCTGCAAGTCCATTTTGGGTGACCACTGGGCAAGCTGGAGGGGCCAACCAGCAAATATTGAATGCCTCACCAGCACCTCGATTCAACTCACAGGTGCCACTGTCTATTATGGACCATAGCATGTTGGTTCAGGCTTGAACTTGTCTGTCTTGCAGTTATCTGTCACGGCCTCAAGTCATACATGGTCATTCTGCCTTATCATTGCTTGCCACTCCTTTGCGAGGCGAATTCTTGAAGCAGCTCTTTACGACCTGTGTGTGACTGTTGTTCAGGTGCCCAACCAGCAGCTGCATCATTTGGCTGCCAACACAGGCCAGAGGCTGCCGTTGCACATGCAACTGAACGGCACGTCCCATCTGTCAGCTCGCCCTCAGGCCTACAGCGCTGGCCTGGCCAATGCTACCTACATCCCAGGGACTGGTCTGCAGTATGGCGGCGCTGCTCCTCATCTGCATCAGCGTGCAACCACCCCCCATCATGCTTCAGATGCTGCCTATATGCAACAGGATCCACAGGCCTTGGCAGCCGCTGCTGCTGCTGCCGCAAATGCTGCTGTCTACAAGCGTACTGCTGGATTGCCGCCTCACATTCAGCAGCAGCTGCTGCGTAGTGGCCAGGTGTTGCCTAATCAGGCTGCACCCAGGCCTCCAAATGGACTGCTCTTTGAGACCAATGACATTGACCTGTCAGGTACCCTCTCTGTGCTGTAGCTGTATGGCTGGTTGCAACTCGCAACACGCGTAGTGTCTGATTGCTGCATTTGTCTTTGCACTGTCAATGCACTGCATTTAGGTGTGTGCTGTTGATGCAAATGTCGCCTCCGCTGGTCAGCAGAGTCGGTCTTGTTTGGCTGCTGCAGGCATAAGTTGCTTGATGTGATGTACCAGCATGTTATCATGTTCAGTAGCTGGCAGCACAGCATTGTCCTGTTGGCAACATGGCTGGTATCAACCTGCAGATCTGCGCAGCCACGCACTCATCACTGTCTCAGAGTGTGTCATCTGACTCCCGTATGTCCTCCTGCACTACTGACTGTGTACTTGCTGCATGCAGGCCTGACCCCAGCACAGCTGCAGATGCTGATCTCCAGCCCACCAGAGCAGGTCTGGCGCCTGGCTGCACAGATGGGTGTTTTCAAGCAGCGCAGGAATGGGCATGTGAATACACCTCTGCGCCAGGCTGCACCCCCCAGCTTTGTGGGCAATGGCAGCAGCGCTAGTCAGGCCAACTACATCAATGCCATGGCCCACTTACACCAGCTGCATGGCCACCACAGCCAGAACCCACCGCAGCCTGCTGCTGCACCTCTGGGTCAGACTTTGCCTGACGGCTTTGCTCAGCAGGTGAATGGCGGCTTGCTTCAGCAGCAGATCCTGAGGCAGCAGCAGCAGCAACAGCAGGCACAGCCTCAGGTCACTGATGCCCAGAGGATTCTTCTGGAGCTGGGAAAGACCCTAGCCGGCTTGGGGATCACAGTGGAGGCTGCCATCAATGCCGGCCTACTGGGTGGACTGGCAGTTGCTGATGTCCACACCTTGTGCGAAGCCTATGCTGCTGAGGTGCAGCGCATGCAGATGAGTGGAGTCCAGCCCCAGCCTCACTTGGCTGGGCAGGTGTTCGGGAACCAAGCTGCTTTGAAGCCTGAGATCAATGTGGCAGACCTGCTAGCGCGCTCTGGATCTGGAGCTGGTGCTGCAGCCACCAATCCTGCCATCCTAGCTGCTGCACGACAGCAGCAGCAGCAGGCACTGGTCAGTCCCTGGCGCGGCTAACTGTGTTGCTTTTGTTTCCATGCTGTGGAGTTTGCATTGGATGTATAGCATCCTTAGCCCAGTGCTCAGTAGCTCTGTAGCTTCTCAACAAAAAGCTTGCGTTAGCTCATGTGACAGTCAGTAACATGTATGTGATCGTACATAATTCTGTTTGTTGCTGCTCGGTTGCATGACTCTGTTCAGTGCTGCTTTTCAGTGCAGTGCGCTCTGTGAATTGTTCTCGGCTCCTCTTGTATGTTGCCAGCCTCTCAGCGTTGAAGTGCATAGCTGTTGCAACAAATCATGCCGGAAGCTGCAGCTTCTGCCTCTCACCTGAAAGATAGTGTGTGCTTTGTGCAGCTGGCGAGTCAGATGGCAGGGCCAACAGGCTTGGGCAGGATGGCAGGATTAGGTGGCAGTGACCTGAGCCAGCTGAGCCCTCAGGATGCTGAACAGCTTGCTCTGCTGCGCCAGCTGCAGCTTTCTGGTCAGCTGCCTGCCAACTTTGGCGGGGCCAGCACAGGCGGACCCCACAGTGCCTTTGGCTCAGTGTCTTCTGCCCCAGGCGCCGGCTTCAGAGCCCCTTCCCCCTTGGCTGTGGGTGGTCAGAGGGCTCAGTCGCCGGCCTTTGGAACCAGTTTTGGAGGCGGCACTGTCTCCCCTGCCTATAGTACCACCAGTCTCCCTGGTGCTTTGGGTCTGCAGCCCAGGCCTGGCTCTGCTTTTGGGTCTGCAAGCATGGGGGGCGGGCCCATCACCACAGACCCTGTCATAAGACGGCCTTCCCCCAACCCAAGCGTGACTTCCCATGCTAGTAAGCAAGGTGATTCTAACCATGCACATACCACACTTTGATGTCCCAGACTGGTCTCTGTTCTTGAATTGCCCGGCCCATCTTTGCATGTGTTTGTCCTGTTTCTGCTCTGCTGCATAAATGCTGGCTTGCTTTGCCTAGCATTACCCTGTATGTCACGCAGTCTTCAACGTTTGCTGCACTGTGTGCGCTGCACATGTTCCACCAGCAGCAGATCTTGATCCCAATGGTAAAGCATCAGACCAATAAGGTAGACCAATAGCGTGGTCCAGCTGCAGGGTCCCCCCGCAAATCTACCCAGGTTGCCAATAATACCTCAACATCCTCCGGTCCCTTCACCTGTGCCTCATACAGCTTCTTTGGCAGCGCAGACAGCCGCAATGAACACAGCATTGAGAGCCCGCACAGCAATGATGCTTGGGCTTCCAAAGATGGCGCTGCAGCCAAGGATGGTCGTGCTGTAGACAAGAGTGAGCATGGCTCTGACTCAGCACGTAGCGCTTCTGAGCGTGCTGCCTCAACCAAGCAAGAGTCTGATGTCGATGAAGCAGCTTCTGCGCCTTCGCATGGACAGACAGGATTGGATGAGGATCTGGGAGTCCCTACAGATGAAGAGATTTTGATGAGTCACTTGAATTTGGGTCCAGGCTTTTGAGGCCTTTGTGGATTTGGGGGGCACCCTGGCGCATTCTGTGTACACCAGGAGCATATAACCAAATATTCAGTTGGGGTCCAACATAATCAACGAATGCACTCTTGTGTATTGTGTTTCTGATGTTTGCTGATGTTTCCAGGCTTTTGCAATTCGTGGCCTGCTCTTGGCCATCTGTGTGATAAATTCGGGCATTATTTCATTCTGTTTCTGCCTCTGAGTTTGAATAGTCCCCTGTGACACGGGGCACCATATACCCCTTCGCACTCTTCTTTTTGGTAGCTGGTAGCCATGCTTGTCTAATCATTGACCCTGAAGGTCAAGTTGCATGTTGTTTCATGTATAGCAGCAGAAGGAGACCTTCTAAACCAATTGGTGTTCTGAACTTTTACTAGTGGAGTGTGTTTTCATTGCTTGTGGGCAGCTCGCAAGTGAAGAGGAAGTCATTGTCACAAGCCAGTGGTATACCCCCATCAGTATAACAAGCATGTTACGGCACTGCTTTTTCCCGGCACTGCTTTTTCCCAGATGTGCATCGAAAATGGGCCAAGTGTGTGTACCCTGATTTAGTTTGCCTTTTGTTCAGCAGATTGTTGCCAGGTCTTGCAATGACTTTGTATATCTTGACAATAAGATGTGCTGTCATTGCAGGAGGTAACATTCTTGTGGCTTATCTAGGCAGCAGCTAGTCTTGTGCTGCTGCCTGCACTGGTGCCTTGTTATTTTGCTGTGCTGCTTTTACTAGGGGGTTGATTGAGTTTTGAGATTATCCTGATCATTGACCAGTGCAGCGTTGTGGCAACAGAACTGCAAAAGCTGATGTCCTGCTTAAGATACTGTATCTGTTTCATCCATGTGCATGCAGTATGATGTCCTGCAGGTTATTTGTAACAAGAAGAGAGTTTTAGTCCTTTGCAGTGACCAGGCGCATATGCACCATACATACAGGATGCTCTGCAACCCACAGGAAAATCTTGGAGCTGGTTTCTCAAACGTGTGCTTTGTGGGCTCAGTCTCTGGGTCCTTTTGAATTAATGCTCGAATCACTGAATTGTGGTGACTTTAATTTCGGCCTACACAGCTGTCTTCGGGCAGACTCTTGTTAGAAAGGCCTGGCAGGCTTGCACCTGAGAAATCCACGGCCATGTGCGGTATTTTGCTTGTTGCTCGAGGTGTTGCGACAATTAGCAAGCTGGAAGCTGACCAGGTGATCACCTGCTGCAGACTCACAGAGGCTCAGCCACTCAACCCACGGCTTGTATGTAAAGCTGTAAACCTTGACCATGTTCGACAGGTTTATGTCGTGCCTTTGTCCGAACGTCTTTCGGCCAGCGACCAAACAGCAAGCCTGCACAGGCGTGGGCCTGATAGCTGGGGTATCGAGCAGGTATGTTGCTTTGCTTACCTTAGTGCTTTTGCTGGCGTCTATCACTAGCCTACTCAGTCTGATTTCGTTCACCTTGCTCTGTGACTGCACACCCTGCTCAAGTGCTGCTTGACTGAGCGGCTAGCCCTGCAGGTAGTGCTAGGTCCTACTGCCAACCTGCAGATTCAGGGCTCCTTACTTCAGCTGAGGGGCAATACCCCAGGTGTCACTCCAGTCAAAGACGGCCACGGAAGTTTGCTTGTCCTGAATGGTGAGCTTTGCGAGTGTTTCCTGCAGCCTTTCACACCAGTCCTAAATGCATTTGCACCTTCAGAGGAAGTCACAGCAGCCTGCTGATTTTTAGTGCAGGGGAGGTCTTTGGTGGACTGGATATTGCCCCTGGATGCAGCGACAGCCAAGCTCTTTTGCAGGCTCTGACTGCTGGCAAGGCTCCAGATGTGTTCAACTGTTTACGTGGTCCCTGGGCGGCAGTATACTGGCATGCAGACACGCGCACACTCTGGTTTGGAAGAGATGTCTTAGGTACAGAGCCTGCATGCCTGTCTTCAAAAGGGAACTTGATTGACCACTGCTTTAGCAAACATCAGCTGCACAAACTGACCCGCAGTTGCATCATTGCATCACGCGGCATAACACAACCTTTGCTTCACTGCATCCTGTATTTAGACACAATATCTCTATGATCCAGGCACTTTATCAAGGTCTGCAAACCAGTGTATCCTTGGGAAAGTGTATGTGAGATCCAATCTAGCAAGACAACTGACCTGCAGTGCTGTGACAGGCCGGCGGAGTCTGCTGATGCATCTTCCAATATCCCCAGATGATTGCTTTTGCCTAGTATCAGCAGCAGCAGCAGCCTTGGTTGCAAACTTGGATGGCAAAACCTGGTCAGCAGAACCAAGTCAAGGCAGTCAAGCTGCTGATCAGTCTGGCGCACATGAACAAGAGAAGAGCAGCATGCAGCATTCTACACTGCAGGTTTGTCTCTGAAAGCTACTGTAACAGCTGACGCGCAGTATCAAGGACACAGCTTGTATGCACATGAGCAAACTCTAGCTCATGCTGACGTGCTTGATTGCATGTATGCAGCACTGCAAAGGCTCACCTGTGTGTCTGGAGTACAGAGCACTCGGCAGCTGATGTGCATGATCTAGAATCAGCTGTCTGATATACAACAATGCACTGACAAGCAAGCAAGCAAGTATCTTTGCAGTCTTACAGTGCCTACACAGTTGCATGTCTTATCCTGCATGCCACCATTGATGCTGCAAATGTTTGCCCTTTCCATGAGATAGGAATGACAGTCTGCTTTTCCTTTGGATTTTTTTGGAACTCATGCCAGCTGTAACTTGTGCCTGCTCTTGGCTGCAGGAACTACGGCCTGGCTTGTACAGCATGCACTTTCCTGCATCTGAAAGTGCCCCCATGACAGCTGAGCTCAAGTACCATCCCTGGCAGGATCCTCTGTTATGCTCAATAAGGGACTTTCAGCGTCCCCAAGCCTTCATCACACCCCACACAGCAGCAACAACAGCAGCAGCGCCAGTTGCAGCAACAACAGCAGCAGCAACAGCAGCAGCAAAGGCATCTCTCAGCACGGATGCTGCTCCTGTTGGTGCTGCAGCACCATTGATGGATGCTCAGCCAGATATGGAGATGTACTCAAGTGCTCAATTTGATCAGGCTGTGGAGCTCACACTCACAGCTCTTGCACGCGCTGTCGCTGTGCGGTGCCTGTGCATTGACCAGCACTCACCTCACCTCCATGGAGACAAAGCATCTGGAAAGCACAGTCTTGGGCATGGACACTCATTATCTGGCAAGCACAGTCAGCACAGTCATGGGCATGGACAGATACATGTACACAAGAGCTGCACTCAAGGCTCTGGCCAGTCCAACACAGGTGCCCTGCAGACCGTGGCAAGCACCTTTGATACAAGCAGCCCACAGGTCTCAGCTGGTGATCACTGCAGCGATGGACCTAGGCAATGCACAAGCTCAACCGCACAGCTCTCGCAGCTTCAGACGCATGCCAGTCAAGCAGCTCTTGCTTTGCTCAGTCAGCCAGAGCTGAGTCATACACCTCATGACCGTGCACAAACCAACTCTGAGAAAGCCACCAGCTCTTGCAAACAGCCACAGAGCAGCAGACACAGCCAGCAGCAAAGCCAGCCAGGCCATCAGGAGACGCAGTGCCAGCTGCGCCCTGCTCCTGTACTGATTCTGTTCAGTGGAGGAGTAGACTCGACCCTCATTGCTGCCTTGGCCCACCAGTCCCTGCCAGTCGATGTTCCCATTGACCTGGCGTCAGTCTGCTTCAATGAAGGCAGGTCTGCAGATCGATTGGCAGCACAGGATGCTCTACTGGAGCTGATGCAGTTTGCACCCACAAGGGAATGGCGCCTCATCCAAGTGGATTCCTCTCTGGAGGAGGTAGATCAACACCGCAACTGGTTGCTTGGTACACCCACTTCTAGACAGAGCAACTGTCATACAGTTTGCATGTATCTAACAAATTTCCTGTTGTCAGACATGGCAACTGTCATACAGTTTGAATGTAGCTTGCAAGTTTCTTGCTGTCAGACGTGGCAAACTGAGCGCTGTTTGGTGCCCCTGGGCCCGGATGTAATGTGTGGTGATCGCTGCTACTGGTATCATGCATATGACAATATCTGCCATGCAGCGCTGTTGACTTGTATAGTGATTGCCTGTGCGCACTGACAGGCATTGCATCTGCCTAGAGGACTGCCACACACATCAGACTCGACAGCAACTGTCTGTGACTGCACACAGTGCTGCAGACACTGAGCCTGCATCAAAACAGATTGACCGGTGCAGCTGCTGGACACCTTGGTGCCATCATTTGATAGCTTACCACCAGTCAAGACAGCTCCAGTGTCTTGATTGGTGGTAAGCTATCAAATGATGGCACCAAGG
>JAABUW010008560.1_pt1 | contig 11922 bp, 11 predicted proteins | sample 5560081 | NCBI WGS metagenome assembly JAABUW01 (sample SAMN10711882, study PRJNA513363) | rock metagenome | isolation source: Antarctica rocks | place: Antarctica: Victoria Land, Knobhead sud | reverse complement strand
CGCGGACGCTGTGCAGACAGTGTATACACAGGTCTTGGTCACCAAAACTGGAGCCTTCACCAAGCCTACCGCAGGCTTCTCGACTCCAGCAGGCGCCGCTGCCGCTGCAGGCACGCAGGGCCCTGATGATTCCAAGGCAAAGGCGTCAAGCCTCGCCGCACAGCAGGCCTCCTACCTCTCGGCAAAGTCGTTGGCTCAGGCCCCAAACACCACTCCGGCCGCCGCAGCCAGCACCAGCGTCGAGCCCAACACCAAGCCAATCCAACGCACTCGTAGCACCGAGTCGCACACCCCGGTCACGGTACCGACGCAGCGCACTCGCACGACTGCTCTGAGCTCAAGCTCCGCTGTCGAAGCTGCTGTTGGTGGCACTCCGCTCACCCAGAGCCGTGGACCTGAGGCCGTCGCCGGCACTCCGCTCTCTAACTCCCACGACTCGGTCATCAGCCAGAAGAGCGATGGCATGACCACTGGCGCTAAAGCAGGCCTGGCTATCGGTATCCTCCTCGTCATCGCCGGTGCCCTCGGTCTTCTTCTCTTCTGCTGGCGCCGACGCAAGCAGCAAGCCCGCACTGATGGAGCCGAGCAGCTCGACGAGAAGCGCGCGACCAAGGACAGCTTCTTCGGTGGTTCCTCCGCCGCTGCCGCCCGCGGTCCCCAGCGTGAAAGCGTCCAGAGCGAGAAGAGCTTCCAATCCACCCGCACCGCCGCCACTGCCCCACGTCTCAGTCTTCGCCCTGTCACTCAGTTCCTGCCAAACATCCTTACAGGTGAGAGGAACAACACCGCCGGCGGCAGCCTCGGCGTTCCTGCTATGTCTGAGAAGCCTCGCTCAAACCCATTCGACGACCCCGCTGCTCTCTCCGAGAAGAACGGCGCAAGCAACCCATTCGACGACGGTGATGGCGCTGTCGTGGATGGCAAGAAGACTCCAGGCCACAGCCAGAACAGCTCCTGGGAGGGCTCTGAGCCAGCGACCCCGAAGTCCACCAAGTTCGGTACCGCCGCGGCGGTTGCCATCACTGGTGCCTCAGCTGCTCGTGGTCCCAACAACGTCCACCGTGTCCAACTCGACTTCAAGCCTTCCATGGAAGACGAAATTGAGCTTCGCTCTGGTCAGCTTGTCCGCATGGTGCATGAGTATGATGATGGCTGGGTAAGTCACTATCTTCGATATTACCAAACATCTGCTAACTTATCTCCAGGCTCTCTGCATGCGTCTCGATCGCTCTCAACAAGGTGTCTGCCCGCGTACTTGCCTGTCTAAGCTCCCTGTCAAGCCGCGTCCACAAAGTCCACCAGGACCAAACGGCGCACCCGGCCGCCCAATGGGCCCGCCACCACCAGGCATGCGTCGTCCATCGGCGCCTCAGGTCAACAACGCCATGGTCCCTCGCCCACTGACCCCAACCGGCCGCGAGCGCTCCCACACCCTCGGCAAAGACTCCTCCGCTCCTCAGTCGCCAGCCTACCGCCCTCGCTCCCAGAGCATGAGCGGCATGGAGCGCCCAACCACTCCCGCCGCCATCCCAGCGCGGAAGCCAGTGCCTGGCCAGGCCCTCTAGATCCGCTCCAAAAGATACCCGAGCTTAGTCTATCAGCCTGCGCTCGCCCTTTCCTTTTGAGTTGACGATGTTTACGTACGGAGCGGCTTCTACACGGTTCACGGCGTCAACAGAAACACCTTCTTTTATTACTTCGAACGACGGCGAATTTGGCTGCGCAGCACCTCGATCTACGACAACGCCCACGCGATGTCGACGGATCACTTGGATGGGCTGAACTAAAATCAAATGACTGGAAAGCCGCTCGTCTTCTTTCTTCGAGACGTTACTGTTTACATGCTACGGCGGGTGGTGGAGGTGAGATGAGGTGGAGGAGAGATGTGCATGATGTCTGCTGCAATCACACCAGTCGGTCACCGGCTGCAGGACGGCTTGGTCAGCTTGCTGGTGACTGTGCCAGACGGAGAGGGGGCGGTTGCGCGAAGAGCGGTGCTGCGAGGCGCTGCTGGGTTGAGTTGACTGCGGGGGCTGGTGATGTAACATATATTATTTCAGTCTTCTTTATGGGTTCATAGGGTATGTGCATTTTGCTGAAGACTGTGCTGTGTAGGTGCTAGATATCTCGTTGAACTGTGACCCCAAATGCTTGACTTTGACAGCTCATGAACCTTTCGCCTCCTCACTCTCGCCACCTCCTCCACTACAGACCATGCCTCTTTCAAATGAGACAAATTTTTAGACACCATCGACCGCGGAAGGCCGACACCAGCCTTCGCTGGACCGCCTGGTTAGTGTCCAGACGATGGCCGACCAAGCGGGAATGTGCTTAGGCATGCCTGTGCCACAGTACTTACGAAAGCCATCAACTAGTCCGAGTCCATCCTCGCGCAACATTGAATCTTCCGTGCGGAAAGTGATACAGGACTTTGGGAGAAAGCATAGCAGGACTGAAGCCGAGATCAGCAAGGCTTGTGATCTCTCATAGGGATTGGACGACTTGATCATTGTGCTGGAACGGCCAGCAAGAGACCACGATTACAACCAAACCTTCGAGGTCTTCGTAGCCGATTCTCCAGTCCTGCGAGGTGTCAATGAAGTTATCAAGTTCGTCACGCATGGAGCTCGATCTATCTTCAACACGACAGTACTGGATGCGTTTCCCTTCAAGCCTCTGGACGAAGCTGGTGGGCCTCCTGATAGCGAGTGCCACGATATGGTGCAGGCAGTACTCAAGGTCATAAAGCCGAAAACGATTCTTACATGCTGTCCTAACATATCTGGCGATCACGACTTATCTCGCCTCAAAGGCGCTGATGTAGTCCGCTCACCGTTCCTCAGTTACCAGTATGTAGATGGTATGCTCACGGCGGTTGTGGGCTGCTTTCAAAACTGATGCCCTCGAGCGTGAGGTAGCCGTCCGAGCAGCAACAGTTGCCCGTCCAAGACCTCAGCTGTAAGTTAGTGTTGAGACTTTGCAGAAGGGGTTGCTAAATCTGAAAGCAGGAGGGATTCAACATTGCAACCAGTTGACGCAAAAGTGCGACTTCTCAGATTGTTTCGCAAGATCCATGGCCTGCAGCAGAACGACGTCGGTGTTCGTGAAGACGTATACGGCAATCGATCTCTACACAAGAAAGTCGACGAAGAGATATTCGATCTGCTGTGGACACTCCGTTTGGTTGCCAGAAACGACATTGGTTGTCTCCCGATCATGGAGTTGTGCCTATTATGGCAGATCGTCTACCGCGACCACTTCCTACAAGATCGCTTTCTTACCGACATGCTGAAGCTCTTTGAGAAACAACGTCAACTCGAAGAAACGAGCTTTGATATCGTCGAAGCACTTGATAGTCTTTCCATGACATCGTCCCAGAAAGCGTTCAAGATCCGCGAAGGCCACAGGATATGACCTGCCCCTGGAGATGATCTTCGAATGGAGGACGAAGTTCTCGAAAACTGGCAGGACCATGCTGATCGTGCAGCTCGAGATCTAGGCAAGTTGCGCACTAGATGCAGTAAGCTATCTCAAACAATCGGACATTATCCTCTGCGAGTAGGGAGGGGCGGGCAACAAAATCTAGCGAGAGAGTGCTACATGGAGATACAATCCGCGCTCCTGGCCATCTCAACCAGCGTGCCTCTTCTGTGCGGCGATGAAGGAGGCGTCTGTCTCAACGAAGATCAACCACATCGAGCAATCATAGATCGATCTGATGCTAAAACTATTCTGCATGAGGTCCTGGAGAAGGCCCGCGACGTGGCAAAATCGATCGCAGCGACTCTCGAAGAGGTTGCAACGGTAGAGGCGAGATCAAAGCTTTTCAGACTGCCGAACATGGACGATGACGACGACGGCTATGATAAGGAAGACGAGGACGAAGCTGGTGAAGTTGATAAGAACGGCCAGCGGCCATCGAAGTTGCTTATAAAGGAGAAATTCCATCTGGCCATAAAAGAGACTTTTGACTCTTCTCATGTCACTACGAATGGAACTTGCTGGGGTGGAAAGACTCGTCGAGACTGAGAAGCGGCCTGCCGTTCCGATCATGAGATACAGAGACGGGAAGACAATGCGCGACAACGTATGGCCCCAGATTCTGCAATATAGGACAAAGGCTTCAACAAAACCCCAAATCTAAAGACTGGCGGCATCGGTATGAGTGGTAACTTTGCCAATCCCGACCTAGTCCACGGCACGTTCAGCACGAGGTGACTCGGATGACGCCCTTGGACGAGAACATATTGTGGATGACGAGGTTGTTGTAGAAACGTTCAGGATTCGTATGGTGGTATTAGCAACGCATATTGTATTTATTGTATTGCACAAGAACATTTCCTCTACGTCAGCGCTTTCACCAAGCGATCCAATACATGGACCCGCGCCCAACGCCGAATAGCCGCGATGTGTTCTGTCATCTTCCGGGTGCCCTCCTTGTCTGTGAGTCGCACGTATGCTATATTCGACATACAGTATTTCTTGTTTGGCATGTCCGTCAAGAAATGGATCCAGAGCTCCACGATTGGGCCTTCGCTGGTCAAGCTGAATACGACCGGCTCCCACTCGGGTTGTCGAGCCAGTTGTGGTATGCTTGTGAGCATGTTGAGTGCGTAAGCACCAGCGACAGCGGCTTCGTTCCGAGCAGAGTAGAGTGTCGGGTTACGGCTACCGACGACTTGCACGAAGGAAACCGGAAAGTATGCGCCAATCTCAGGCTCCGTTGGATTAGTTGAAAGTCCCGGTGAGAACAGTTCGGGCAATGGCGAGGGCCCTAAAGTCTGCTTCAACACCATAGGGTCCATACCAAGTGCGTGGCCGGTCCTAGGAGGTCTAAGTCCTTGTCGAAACCTTGTGGTAGACTCGATTGAAGAGTCGTCCATGTCAGAGTCAAAGTCCCGGAGTGGTAGTGAGGTTGGCGTATCCTCACCGGTTTCAAGCCATTGGAGTCCGGTTCCCAGACCAGGGAGCCGAGAAGCTGGCTTATATCTCTCATCCCAACAATCTGTCGAAACATCAATACAGGCCTTCGCACCGACCACTTGAATTGTGACTTTACCTGATAGCTGTGTAGATGTCACGCCCGCTAAATCCGCCGGCGCAAGTTCATCGATAGTCTGCATTAATGCTCTTTCCCAATCGTGATCGTAGCCTTGCAGGATCTCCATGGCTTGCTCATGCCACCTGTAACCTTGTTCGTCTAAAAGTGGGCGCACGCCACGGCTGCGCGACCAGTGTTCCTCTCCACCTATGATGAGTTTCTCATCATAGTCATCGGTCGTGGCTTCACTCTGCTCGGAGCAGATCCTATTCCATAGCAGGTTTGCGGACGGCGATATCCTAGTATCAACAACAATTGAAGCTTTCGCCAGGTTGCGCAGGCGGTATGTATCCTCCCCTACTTTCGCTAGAGCCTGTGATGGAGGCCTCGGTGCCTTTGGTGGTGGTGCTCTTGGTGGTGCTCTTGGTGGTGGAGTCGGCGAACGACTCGATTGCGAGGAGAGCACCGGTGCAGCATAGAGCGGTCGCCTCGCGTCGGACCCCAGCGAATCTAACCACCAATTCATCTGGTATGCTCCGGCATCTGATGTACGCAGGCGCGAGATTTTCTCGTGTGCCGTAATCGTTTCTAGGTCCAGCTTGCGCTTCAACATAGCTTACTGTGCTGCGGTAGACAATCAAAGATTGGTCAGAGAGAACAGTACTGTTGAGACCGTAGAAGTACCAGAGGGATGAAGCCAGTTGTCCCTGCAGATGCTCACGTCGATCCTGTAGGAAATGGAATGGTCCAATGTACATGTAATATGGTAGCTCATCGAAGTGAGGTCCGGTTGACGCTTCTCGGCATCTCCCCCACGACGCGAACCTCATATCTTATGTCTTCCACACTACTCACTCTCACACCATAATGACGTCGAGATAACTTGCGCCAGCAGGCGCGAACCAGCCTGGACGTAATGGCCGTCGCTACAGCCACTTCCACCAACACACCCATCCTCACCTCACCCCATCGCGCCGCCAACTCCACCCCATCCGCCAACCCGATGCCACCGAACATCGCCAACGTCGTGCTCGGGAACCTGCATATCAAGCCATGGTACCCTTCATTCTATCCGGAGGACATTATCGGCGGGAGAAGGACGGACTGGCTATATGTGTGTCAATGGTGTTTTAGGTACACGAGCGAGATTATGAAGTTCTGTGGGCATTGTGTGAGTCCATGTAGGCCTTCGAGGAGGAAGGTGCGCGAAGCTGATTGTGATAGAAAGTCTGTCCGCTGAAAGAGGAAACACCGCCGGGTGACTGCGTGTACGAGAAAGATGGGTATGCCATATATCAGATTGATGGGGAGGATCATAAGGTACGTTCTACTCGGCGCTGCTCGTTACATTGAGGAACCACCAGCTTTAACTCCATGCAGCTCTACGCCCAAAACCTCTCCCTCTTCTCCAAGCTCTTCCTGGAAACCAAATCTGTCTTCTTCGACGCCAGCACCTTCCTCTACTACACCCTAGTCCTGCGCGCCTCAGCCTCCAACCCACACGATCAAGTCGTCGGCTTCTTCTCGAAAGAGAAGATGAGCTGGGACAACAACAACGTCGCTTGCATCCTCATCTTCCCACCCTGGCAGCGTCGTGGACTCGGCCAGATTCTGATTGCTGCCTCGTACGAACTCGGAAAGCGCGAAGGTCGATTTGGGGGTCCGGAAAGACCACTATCTGCAATGGGAATGAAGGGCTATCTTTGGTTCTGGTCTGGGGAGGTGGCGAGATGCATAATGGGGATGCCGGGGAAGAGGACGATGGGTGTGAAGGAGATTAGTGATGCGACCTGGATTCTGCCCGATGATGTTGTGGGAGCGCTGAAGGAGATGAATGTGGTGGAGACGAGGAAGACGGCAAGTGGGAACGTAGTGGTGAGCAAGAGTAAGGTGAAGGCGTGGGTGGAGAAGCATGGGGTAAGCCTGGTGCCGTTGATTGATGTGGAGGCTTTTGTGGATGCGGAGGAGGAGGAGGAGGAAGAGGAGGAGTATGATGATGATTGAAGGCGACGGCACTCCTTTTCGTCTCATCTGATATGCTCGACCGCCAGGCTATTCTGCAGTCTTGGCTCCGACCATAGCACTGCTGTGCACCTACCGACATCCTTCCGAATTGCGGCTATTCAAGCTCGTAACAGCATCACGATCGGCCAGTCGAACATCTTGCATTGGTGGTCTGCTGTTGAAGAGCATGGAGTCCTGAAGCCGGCGTCTGGCAGCATATGGGAAATGCGAAATATCATGAAATACGAGGTATCATGCACAGATACTAGTGGTAGATCAGAAATTGCTGCTCGACAGCTCTATCCATAATATCTCAAATACTTTCGTAGGCCTGTCTTCGTCAAGACCGGTATTTCCGTTCGCCTTCAACGCCATCGCTATGCATGCCTCCAACGAAGACAACTTCATCTCCCACCACTTCTATAGCCCCTGCCGTAACCTCTCCCCCAATTTCTGCTTGCCGAACTGGTAGATCTTGAGCAGTCCTTCCTCACTGAGATCAATGCCTTGCATGTTGGGCATATCCTGCACCGGCGGCCTGCTGACTCTGCTTGCGATGACGACCGGGTCGGTCTCGAGAATGATGCCGTCGTCGACGATCTCGTCTATACACAAAGACGCTAGGTCGTAGTTCTCGATCAGTGTGCGCTTGTCGACGGAGTTTCTGTATACATGTCAGCATTGTAGGGCAATCATATACCTTGTTGATCGCATACTTCAGCAGAATATTCAAGCTATCCCTCAACGCCAAGATAACATTATACAGCATAATCTCATTTTCATCCGCCCCACCCACCACATAGAGCATCACATCGCTCTCCATCTTGAACACCACCACTTTGTTGTCGTACAAGATCACATCGGTCGTCTGCTTCGCCGTCTTCTCTAGCAGGCCCTTCTCAAACGCTTTCTGGTCCTTGACAGAAGGGTATGGGTTCGCGCCGGGGTAGTTGTTCCCTTGTGCGTTGTGGGGGATGTGTGGTGGGGAGTAGTATTTGACGAGGATGCGAGAGGAGTCGTCGTTGGAGAGGATGAGGATCGCGTTGACGGAGAAGAGGGACATGTTGAGCGCCATGGTGGGTAGATGTCTGGTGTGCTCGTCTGGGAGGATTGTAGTTGTGCGTAAGTCTAGTACACCTGTCCATTGAGCGAGAGAGGTGAGGTTGGCTGATATGGCTTGGCGCTTACCCCCGAAGTTCGCCGCAATGAAATGCATGTGATCGTCCACTCCTCTTACTTCTGGTCTTTACCTCCCATCATGTATCCAGTTCAATGTTAGCTTCTGGACTACAGCGTACGCAGCTCGAATTGCACCTGCATCGGAGATGGCTTCAGGCTTTTCTAGGAACCACAACACGCTCGTACGCGACCATCTCGAAGCTGCGCATCCGGAAAGATGAACCCACGAAGGTCGCGGTATCGCAGTCGTCACGACAGAAGACCTCTGGACGCGCTTTCCCATCAGCTAAGACGCTGAAGTTCAGGAGGCATGGCCTGACACAAAATCAATGGGAACCTACCACACAGAGTCCACCGGAACCAGATGCGGCCACGAAAGCGCTTCTTCGACAGCGCGAACATCTGCGAGAGGCTGTGGCAGATTTACGGATTTGGGACCTTATACGACTGTATGACGAGCTTAAGGACAAGTCGATCTTCAACAGGCACGACTTCCGCCTGGTAGCGCAATGCTTGCATTTAAGCTGTCGTCGGGCCACCTCGAGGTCTTCCGACCCGCGACAGCGCAGAGAAGAGACAGATCAGCTGGTCGCATTTGGCGAGAAGTTGGTCGGAGATGTGAAGCAGGGCGTGGTGGAGCCCAACGGACCAGCTCATGTACACCTTCTCGGATTCTTCAAGGAAGTGGGTCGCCGGGATCCTGGTATCGACTTCTGGACGTGGCTGGTAAGCCAGGATGAGTCTTTTGTCACGGTGGATGTATATGGCGCTGCAATCGAGTTGCTGGCAGTCACTGGCGCACCTCTTGCCGAGTTGGAGGAGTTGTACCAGCAGGCACTTGTCCGCTTTCCAGGCAATTTCGCAGCCTACCATCTTGCGCCTGATGCCTTCCTATCAAACCGTGACCAAGCGGTGCGGCTCCCTGGAATTCCAATGTCACTGCTACAAGGCATCTTGACTGCCCGCCTGCTGCATGGCGATACCAGGAATGCTTATTTGGCTCTGGATACAGCACTGAGGTTGTATCCTGACCAAACACCACCTCGATTCTTCACCTTGTTCCTCGAGGAGCGACCATTGACAGAGGCATATACCGTACTTGCGATTGCTTGCCGAGCTGGGATTGTGGTTCCGGTCAACGTGGTCAAGGCATTCCAAAGTAAGCTACGGGAAACGTCGGACCCGTTTTCAACATCACGACACTCCCTAGCAGTAAGAGCGCAGCTGTCGCTGCTCTTCATGTACGGTGGAGCTGGAGGTCGTCTTACCCAGAACATGCTCACCGAATTCACCATATCAGTCACGCGATTCCTTCGACTCGCCGGTGTTTCTTCTTTAGAAACAGCACAGATGCAGCAACTTGTCAAGGACATCACGAATATCGTGCGAAACGCCATCGCCATCTTTGTGCGGTTTGGAACAGCTCCTGGCTTATCGGCCTTCAACTCTATCATCAACAATGTTGGTGGCTATGGACGCTCGAAGGAAGTTATTGGTATTGCTCTTGCAGATGCCCAGGCTCTTGGACTTAAGCCGAACGAGGTTACACACCGTTCGATACTGACAGCCGCTGGTATGCTCGGTGAAAGAGACTTCGTGGTAGATTCTTGGGAAAGACTTATGTATGCGAGACACGAAGCGAAGCAAAGCGCGGATGGAACAGACTGGCACACTTTCGTGAAAGCTGCGCATCTGGCTGACTGTGTTGACCTCGCCAGGCGAGAATTTGAGGCGCTGAAAGATTCGATCTCGGTCGACCAGCACCCCAATATATTAGCGGCATTGGAACAAAGCGGCGTCCAGACATCTTCCGCTGAGAAGAGCAACAGTCTTGATGTCCAAGCGGTTTTTGCGGAGCTCGAGAAGATCAACAACGACTTGCAGATGATCGACGAACAGACGAAACATCGCCCAGGTGTACAAGACTTCAACTCCCAGCAGCTTCCCATGACCCTCCTATTTTACCGAACAGGCATCGATATTCCGGAGACAACGGCAATTGAACTGTACGATGAGCTCAGCACCGAACAAGCGCCGACTAGACAACTAGAGGACGGAGAAGAAAGCAGAACTGACGCAAGCGTATCGCCTCCAACCTCTACGCCTCCCGTACCAGACACCTTTGATCGAAGTGCACCGCATAAGTCAACACAAACTAACATACCACTGGGAAGGCTACGCTTCGACAACTGGAAGACCATGAACTGGCTTCTCGGGCAGTCGGCGGCGAACGACCAGGCGTATCTCAGGCTTGTGGACAAAGCCATCGCTGCCGGTACCGTGCCTCCTCAGCGGAATGCCAACATCAACATTGATGATGTAGATGAAGTGGGTAGTTACGGGCTCAGTGATGTGATTGAAGCGGATGAACGGGCTGCGTCGCAACACGTTGTGAGCGAGAACGACTTGCAAGACTGGAGGAAGACGATACTGGCGCTTAGAGGGAAAGACAGCTGAGGTATACGGTGGTGCTGAAGCGATGTACCGACTGCGACATGTCGAATCGCAAGCTGTTGACAAGGGGCTCGAGGAGCCGATTTTGCTCGACAACAAACGTATCATTTATGTACGATACCTTTTATGACGAGGCGTCCAACCACGGCGCGATGCCGGCTACTCACCTCAGCACTGGTCAAAGAAGACCACTGTGACACGTCTCCGTTTGCACCTCCGCAATTACCCCATACCTTACCCGTCCTGCCAATATTGACGGCAGCACATTGTGAGACACCCTCAGCCCCTATATCTACACTCCGTCACTTGAACATCAGCCGTTCGTGATATCATTATCCGGACGATGAACAGCCGTAAGCATTGACTCGCTATACGACGTACGTCAGCGTCTCACTCCATCGAGAAACTCAATTTCCGCGGCTTGAATCGTGCTTCCCCCCCCCCTGCGGAGGTGTCGACGGCGCCTCGCGTGGAAGCGTCCCACAAAGATCACACCCCCTGTAACGCCTTGTCACGCCAACGGCCGGAAGCGCGGAGAACATCCCGGCACCTAGATCCCGCTTTTGGGGATCTGAAGACGAGATTAGAAAGGACGGGGGTCAAAGTGTGGGATGTTACTTCGCGGGCTGCCACGTTTTACGCGATTCCTACACGGAAGATACGATCCTATCGCTTTTATCCTGGCTTGTTATTAGCGATTGTAACGCGACACATGGCGGCCTGTCGTGGTCAAGGCGAGTTGATGAGTCGTGTGCTGGCTTCCCACAAACAACAACCTAAATTCCCGTCGGACGCACGACGCTGATCGAATCGTGGTTCTCGGGATTTGTGATCGACAACCGGCAGTCCAGGCGTCAAGGTGCCATTCCAGAACCGATCTCCCTTTCTAGCGGTGAAGCGCTGTCAAGCTAGCCTCTGGCTAATCCGTGGACGCCCATTCCGCGCCGACGGGTGACGGTGGAAGTCTGCGACGCTCTGCGACCAGCCCTGTCTCTTCTGGAACAAACGAGTCGGAGGCTTCGAATCCCATTCGTCGTCGCCCTTTGCGTTAAGGTTGCGAGATCCGGGCGCGGAGGGCGGCCCTGCATTCTGCTACCGGTCCAGAAACCTTGTCGTGACAAACGACTCATCCACGTATAACTCCGTACGGGGGAGACGCGGAGGTGTGACATGACACAGTAAGGTATCAGTGCTGATGTAAGGGTTGCAGTTGGGTGAGGTGGTACTTAATCTTGTTGATTTGT
>JAABUW010008558.1_pt1 | contig 11924 bp, 13 predicted proteins | sample 5560081 | NCBI WGS metagenome assembly JAABUW01 (sample SAMN10711882, study PRJNA513363) | rock metagenome | isolation source: Antarctica rocks | place: Antarctica: Victoria Land, Knobhead sud | reverse complement strand
AGAGTTATGAGGTTATGAGGTTGTGAGGGAGTGGATGAGTGATATTATCAACACAACACGCTTTTGAGCTTGTCGTGGGTATTGGCGTTGGTATTGGATGGTATGGCAAAGACTATTCAGGCGCTTCGTATTTTGTAGATCCAAGGGGTTCTCATTTAGATGATCCTTTCTCTCTCTCTCTCTACTTTCTCAGTTCCAGCACATGACTCGCTTATTTGTTGCTGTTCTATTATGGGGTAACTGCATTCGTTCGTTTAAAGGGGAGAGGGTGGGTATGGGTTGGTGATTCTTTGAGAGGAAAGTGGGAGGTGGTGAGTTGAGTTGGCTGTTGTATGATGGCATGTTGGATTGTGGGGGTGTTTGCGTTTTGGGTGCTTGGTTGGGATTTGGGTATATTTAACAGATGTGGTTATGTGATTGTGTTTATGGAGATTTTTGGTTGGTTGATTCTATGATTCCTGCGGAATGGGGTCAGAAGGGGTTTACTGTTGTATGTGAACAAAAGTACGCATGAGACACGAGAGTTTGAACTAAGTCCATCGCCTCTGAAATTGACGTGTTTTGACTCATTAAAGCCAGAATAAGGAATTGAAATGTATGCAAGCGACACCAGCGCTTCCACTCCCTCCACTTCAGCACGTACACCCCTGATACTGCGACGACAACGACCCCGGACACGCCACGGGCGTATAGAACACAATCTGCCCGCCCCCATTCCAAACCTTCCCATCGCTCCCCACAGCCGCCTGCCCATCCGTCCCCGGCGGCCCCGTCTGGATATCGAAATGCACCCCGCAGCTACTCGAATCCTTATACCCATCGCTCGTGCTGCCGCACCAGTGATCACCAGCCGAATAACACGCGTCGACAATCTGCACCGTGATGGTGGAACCAGAGCCGACGCCGTCGTTGTAGGTGTTTGCGCCGCTGGTGGAGAGCTGGTAGCATTGGCCGCAGGCGGAGCCGCAGTTGGGTTGGCCGGCGGCGTTGAGGTGGCCGGAGAAGAGCTTTTGGTTCACGGCTGCGTGGTAGAAGCCGGGGGTGCCGGACCATTGCCAGGGGGCTTGGCCGCATTGGCAGGCGGAGCCCATCCAGCCGTAGTACTGTGGGTGAGGGTGTCAGCGTGGTCTCGGGGGTTTGCAATGGGAATGGAGGGTGAGACTTACGGATGTGGAAGCCACGCCGTCGAAGCCTGAGGGCGCGCTGACGGAGTTGCAGTCGCCGACTGTGGCGGGCGTTGGCGCACCGGCTGGAGATGAGGTGTCGCCGGCTGGTGGGAGTTGTGCGGCGTTGTTCGATGCGCCGCCTACTTGGTTCGCGGCCGATTTCTGGTTTGTTACGGGCTGCGCGGCCACTTTGGATCCCGAATCGGGCTTGTTGCCGGTGGCGACGGGGCTGTTACTAGACGGAGCATTTGTGTCGCCACCAGTAGCGGGCGGGGGAGACGGGGGTCCGCCAGACGAGCCTGTTGCAGTGTCGCCTGGTTTCTGACATTGCCATGAAGAGCCGGCAGGCGTCCACGAACCGTCGACTTGCTCTCGGCATTGTGCGTATGCTGTTCAGCATTGTCAGCCTTGTTCTGTCGCTGCTTGCAGATGGGAAAGCAAGGTGCAAGTTCATACTGTTGTCTTTACATATGCACTCGCTGCCAGAGGCACAGGGCAGCGGGCCATTGATGCCTTCGCTTGGGAAATTGCAAGCTCCCCACAAAGCTACTGGAGTGTCGCTTTGACGACGAGTGAATTGTGCTGCTTGGACGCTTGCGTATTCGCTGCCTGCTAGCAGGGCGAGGAGGGCAAGGGAGTACATGCTGAGATGATCTTCGAGGGGACGATGATATTATTTGATGCTTATGAATATCGTAGAGACGCAGTAGAACAATCAATGTTCCTGTATTAGGATCTTTTGCCTGCAAAAGATGGATTATAAAATCAGAGACTGGCTCGATTGAAGAAGCAGGAGCGCAAACTTGCAGCGACGGCTGCATTGATATACACATTGTGGACTGTAGGAGAAAGTCCGCACTGAAGGATGCCTTGTCCCGCGTAAGGAGCATTGAAACGTGATTGAGACGGAGAACTAGCTCACATACATATCAGAGCCAGCATGGGGCAGCGTGGGGACCCGTTCTTCGGCTGGAAAGAGCCAATAGCGGGAGCTCATTCGTCACATCGTGGCGCTAAGCTCGTTTCAGGATTCAACCAAAACCTCTAGTCCACATGCAAGCCCACATGCAAGCCGTTCGAGGCGGCCAAGACACGGGCTACTTTACCAATCTCGAGCATAGTGTCCTCTGCGAAGGAGTGGGGATACGACAAGCGGGGTAGACCTAGACACCGACCTGAACTCATCAGTTGTGGTCCCGTCCGTGGCAGGAAGTCTTTGCTTTCATCATCCTTGCCAGACCAAGAGATGTAAAAGAGGTGATTGCAAGAGTTGATGTTGTCTCGCCTGCGTATCATCTCAGGGCGCGCAACGAAGACGCAGGTGTTGTAGCATCTCCCCACGAAGCACAGATGGAAGGCAGCGGTCGCTCTCAACACCCGCTTGTCTCAGGTCGAGATCCTGCCAAACACTTCTTGCAAGCTTCATGGCCCCCAAGCGACCAGGAGGCATCTTTCTGGCATGCTTCTGTCGTGGCAGCTGGAAGATGTTTCACATGATAGGCTCTGGCCGACCTCCATGTTTCAGCAGGCCATGTATGCGCGGCCAGGGAGCGGAGTTTCGAAGACCAGATGAGGGACATCGAGGACGATTCCACAGAAGCAAGTAGCAGGGTGCGGTGGAGGTATGTATCCAGCAGGCATTTCGAGTGAGGCCGTAAGCATTCTGTAAGCAGCAGAATGGAGGTGGAACTGCCATAGATGATCATCGGACCCTGCCAAGCCGCTGCAAATCAGCTCGGACACTAGGATCAATTGGGAATGCTACTAAATGCCCGAGATCTCGTGAAACCGGCGTGCCTGCATTAGCTCATTGCGTCTTCCCTACCATGGCATGGTTACGACGGGAAGACTGTTTAGCAGATCTTGAAACCCTGGCCTGTTTCTGTTTGGCCGAGCGGGTCGCATAGTCGCATAGTTCTAGATACAACCTCCGGAAACCCCCGAACGACGTAGAGCTCCGTTGTGCACGCTCAGGAACCCTTAACAAAACAAGTCTCTTACACAAGGCATGTGGACCTACAATGTACTGTGTCGATTCTCTGGCCATGGCAATACATGGATTGCACCTTACTCCTTTCAAAGGTACGATCTCGAAGTCTTGAATCTATCATGTCCGCTCTCGTGACTCTTCTCCCGCTCGCTTGGTAGAGATATCGCACTGCTTGCAGAGTCTCGCTCTGATATTCAACTGCATGCATATTAGACCCGGTCGTCTTCAATAGCCGAGCTATCCGCGGTAGATGAACAGCTGCCAAAAGCCAACGGCGGTCTTGCGCGTGAGAGTAGAGATTACTAGTGACAGCTAGCAATACTGACCGTGATATTCAAGTCTGCACGATGATCGGTCATCTTCTCTAGAGATCACCATGACAACAATATTGAACTTGCAAGCCCTAAAAGCCGATCCGATCAATGGGCATCTGGTTACACGAACTCTGGCCGCCCCGTTACTGCTGCAATTCGAACTACAAGTACGATCAATTCACTCCTCAGCTCTATGTATCATTGTGAAGCTATCGTATTCACAAATGCGTGCCAATACCGCTGCAAGTATCTTCTTAGCTGAAAATGACGTTGGAACAAGCTTCACTAGATTATCACTTCAACAACGACAACACCCAACTGAATAAACACTCTCATTCTCTATGCGAAGTCATCTTCACGAGTTGAATCAGTCTACGAGTCAATCCTATCAATGTCGTTGCAGAGCTGATGATCTCCTGGAGGTGGCATTGAATTGGGCCAAATCGACTCTCCAGGCAGTTGTGTTCGACCGCTGCAGAATAACAGCGTGACAAGGCCTCACCTTACTACTGTTGCCCGTTCCTTGTCAGCCTGTGCTACGAGCCTCACAACATATATCCTTGGAGTGTCACATTGCTTCAGCCTTTCTACCCACTTGTTGAAGCCGTCCTTCCCAACCTGCCACAGAGTGAAGGCTCTACGATTTCCTCGTCCACGGTATCCGAGGTCTATTGCCGTGTAATCAAAGAGGTCTCACCTACGGCCTGAAATCCGGAAATTCAGTAACCACATGACAAATCTTATCTAAGCCGTTGACCCAGATCTCACTATGGGCAATACCCCAGGGACCCAGTTCGGCTTTATGTCTCTGCCTCGCGAGACGCGGGATGAGATCTACTCTTACTTGCTCACGTCAATCTACCGTATAGGCTCAGCGCCAAGCTTGACGCGTACTGACTATAGTGCTAACAAACAACTTCAGCCATTTACACGTTATCCACTCGCTCGGGAACCTAGAGTCTCAAAGTTGTACCCTCCTGCAATCCAAGTGCCGTCTGACCGGACTAAAATCTTGCAAGTCAACAGTATCATCGGAGCAGAGGCAAGAGAGGTGCTATACAGGTTTTCCACCTTCGTTTTCGTCATTGGCTCCATCTCCCGCGAACCATCGGCCCTAGAACTCGAAGACATCGAAGCACACAAAATGCGTAATATCGAGGTCAACGTCGAGCGTTGGCACGATTTATTATCCGCCGGCAAGCTACTCTCTTTCTTTGCTGGCAATTCAATCCATCCGAATCGGTGCGTCATCAATCTTGGATACACTATGGATCTTTGTCATCTGTCGATAACAATGCCGTACACCGTAGGTCATATCACCATGTTCAAAACGGTGGAGGTGAACATCCAGGACCAGGATCCATACGAGCCGAGGGACAACACCCAAGGTCTAGAAGACCACATGAAGCGCCAGAGACTGGAGGCATACAAGGGCTTGATATCAACAGTGAGCATCAATTTGAAATCATGTGCATTGGGGTATATGAAGGATGGGGAATATCAAATGGGATACCATCCACAGAACATCTGTCGATCAAAGGCGATCGCACAAAAGGGTGATCTCAATGGAGGAAACTCTGGATCTACCTCATCACCAGGGTTGGGAGCGAAGAATGATGGAAGTCGCGTAGACTTCCATTCTAGAAAATGTTTGACACAGCAAGCTGCGAGAGGGGCGAGAAGTGACCAGGAGGAATTGGCTACGGAAACGGATTGGAGTGAAAGCCAGGCTAGTGTAGACGGCAATGCGGATGGGGCGATGAGACAGAGAAGACTTTGCTACGATTTCGGATTGGAATGACAGTGAGGCCAGTGAAGACGCTGGTGCGGAGACGGATGAGGATCTAACTGAAGACCTGCATTAATTACAGCCTTTGCCGATGAAATTTGTACTACTTGCTTGACATGCAATCTTTCGTAGCAGAATGATAAATTGTTACCGATCCCCGCCTTTACAAACCATCTCTCTCTGCTGTCAAGGTGAATAGAAAATAAACTGAGATCTACAGGACCGTCTCCACGAGGATATTACTAACACCGATTGTATACCCTCTTTATAACTAGCTCACTTCATCGTTTATCCGAACTTAGAGCTCCAAAATTGTTTCATTCTCAGTCACTTAAGAAAGCGCTCGGCCTAGAAATCACTCCCACAACCGCTCCTAAACCAAGACCGCCTAAATTATTTCAGTGTCAGCTTTCGACTGCATAGCGAAAGTAGAGTGCATACCGAGACGGTCTCCAGCTTTCGAAACCTCTCAAGACATCTCACAAGGCGCATACCCACCTCCAAATCAGGAGAGGATCGAAAAGAGACAAGATAGGACCTTCGAGGCCCTCGATGATTGTATCATGAATTCAAGCCACCTGCACGTACCCTCCTCCCGACTGTCCTAACATCTTCCCTAACATCTTCCCTAACATCTTCCCTAACATCTTCCGCAACAAGGGAAACAACACCACACCACACCACACCTACCTTTCATCAAACCCAATCAAACATCTGAAGCACTTCAGCAAAAGTCGTGATCTGGTACTCTCCCGCTTTTAAAAGAACTACAGAAGGCGATCCTACACGACTTTCGCCAGAAGCTAAGGCTTGTGGAGGTGGAGATGTGTTGAGATCTTGGAAGGGAGTGCCGCGGTAGCGTATCTTGCTAGGGGACTGTGTAATGCGGAGTCAATCGTTACAATGCCACTGTAACCCTGCCGCCGGTGTATTCTTACAATTTGTAATGTTGATCGGTCTTGGAATGTATGATACCAAGTCCTCACAAACCGTCGTCAGTACGCGGAGGGCTATCACCCTAAAGATCAACTACCTGTAGTAACAGCTTGTCGATCGGATTGTTGAAAGGACTATACCAACAGAAATCAGTGTAGCGTAGATTTGGCGGAGGTCGAAAGTGGGATTGAGGCTAGGGTCAATGGTTTTGGAGGAGAGAGAGGACATGGCTGGTGGCTAGATGCGATATTACAAAGTCTGAATATGAGATACGCTTGATGATCAAGATGAAATTGGTCAAGGAGGAGGATAGGGCGATCCAAGGACTACCGTCAAATTTCAGTCGTGCGTAAAGAAGATAATCCACCTACTCCAATAGAAAATGTGTAATGAATCCAGATATTACGTGTCTAAGTGGTCGATGGAGATACATTGAAAATGTGCTTTCAGTAACAGACCCTGAGCTCTGTGTCTATGAAAGACATTGCGATCTAGAAATCACATGCCAAGCGTCCAAGCAAATTTCTTAGGAGCAGATAGGAGAGAGAGAGTCTGTATAATAACCGAGGATGGGTAGCGGCGAGAAAGGGATAATCCATTCTCCGCGATTCAGCAAACGATACACTCGAGATCAAGCGAATGCATCCCAAATGCCAAGCTAGAGAAGACTCAGATAATATGACGTTGACTGGATGGCAATTCAGAAAGAGACCATGTGCAGTGGTAGACTAATGCTTCAGCGAATCAGGGAATGCTAAGGGTGCCGCAGCTGCTAAGTTGGTAGAAATTTCTGTTTCGTGATGCAAGATCGAACAGAAACTGTTAACATCCGTAAAAGATAGTAGGAAGGCGGCAAGTCAAAACGCTATGTTCGGCGACGTGATATTGGCAAAGTAGGTAGATAGCACGAGTGGTGCTTTGCCATTGGCCAAGATACTTTGTAGTCTTGAGGCTTGGGGGAAGAATACCAAAAGATGGTCGCTCGTGCTCACGGTAAGTATTGCGGATGCGGAAACAGAGAACCGGAGTTCAAGCGCTAGTGTGTTTGTGATATGTTTTTCGTCTGGGATGTAGATTTAGATCGTGGTAAAGCGCTGAATTGGATATGTAGCAAGCGTTCGTGGAAACTCGCACAGCCTAAAGTATTAGCCTCTCTCTGGATAGTGCAAGAAATGCATACTAGGTCACTTCAATATCTATCATTCTATAGTGAAGACCTGGAAGCGATAATCAGCTCTTACAACGATTCAAAAGTGGACTAGGTCTGATTCGCTTCGCTTACCCAATTCGTAGGCAACACCTGCTCTACCAGTAGCGGAGACGCACAGCTTCACTATAGCTGTAGATAGTTTCCATATAGCGTACCATTTCTCTTGATCCGGGGGCCCATCTGTAGTAACGGTGATCCTGCACTTTCCATTCGCTATCAGAGTCGTTAGTTGAAACCCAGCCATTAGTCTCGGAGTACAATACAGTCACTAATCACCCGTGGAAGAGGGACTTCGACACGTGGATCATCACGACTACCGAATTCTTGCCAGAAGTCCGCAGCGGGCATTCGATTCAACAACGATTGACAGTCCTTGAGGCTTGGCCTTGCCAGACCTGCACACCTAATGTTCTGAGGGTTGAACTTTGTAAGAATGAGTCCGAGGTTACCAGCTTTGCCTTGGTAAATGTCAGCCGCCATGTCAGGGAATACCAGGATAGGATTGAATTAAGAACCAACCTAGGTTTCGTGCCAAACCACCTTTGACGTCCTCACTGTCAATGCTACAAGTGGTGATCATAGCTTGCGCCCACCTCCGAAAGTTCCCGATAGTCGCAGTATCGGACATGTAATCAACATCCGAGATAATCTCGATGGCGCATAACCCGTCAGCTATTCCAGTGTAAGCGGAAATTTCTTCACGACATTCAAATCGAACATCGGCGAAACGTACGGCTCAAGGACATGTAAGGCAATGCAACATCAGCATGTCCGGCCCCTCCAATACCACGCCTGTCTTTGAAGCTGATGATCCTTCCATGATTAACCTCTAGATGTTCCAACAGATTATACTGGGCTTGGCGACAACTCCTGAGAGGTATGGTGTCACCATAGTCGGCTCCACCAATGCAGTCGTAATCTGGTGGCTTCGCCGCAAATACTAAGGAATCATTCGTAGGTAGAGTAAGATTGCCGGGCAGCAGCAATCCAACCGAGGGCGGGGGGCTTGAAAGCTGGGACGAGGCCAAGCTAAGGGAAACGGCAAAGCGAATGACGGAATACAGAGCGAGGAGAAGACGCATTTGCAAGACCACAAGCAGATGTTATGGATATACCCCACTGAATCCAAAGCCTAAATCCCTTCAACGTTGGTGATATTGCGGCATGATGCAGCGCAAATGCAAAGTTGAGTAGACTAATACCGTCGCGTGTGTACTGGGATTCCAGAATCTCAGTGCAGCGGCTGGATATGTAGAGTAGGATATGCGCTCCTGCCGTCACCACTTCGCGCCCTACCGCATGCAAGACTCAGCAGTAGTCGCCATTTCAACTCGGCCTAGATCCCAATGAAGTCCGTCAAAGGAGACATTCTCATGCTCGAATTCGTCTCCACTCGTGCGCATCACCGGGTGTCTATCATCTGACGCGTGATTTTAAAACCCATTTCCGTCCGTATCGAGACTCAATGCAAACACACTATTGTCAAAGGCTGCTTTTGAGCTCGAAGACCTTGGAAACTGCAATTTCTATGATCTCGAGGACCTCCGGAGGCGCAGGGAAGCCTACGCGTGGACTGAAAACTTGAGTCAAGCGCTGGCCATATGTTGCATCGCGCAACAAAGACCGGTGCCTGGCAGTTCCGAGATTAATTTGACCAAGACAAAGCAAGTACCACTCCCAAGGTGACTGCGGGTTTCTCGCATAGTCAGTATCGAATCCCGGTTCCTGCGAGATTGAAGACAACAGGCATCTTCGGATTCACGAAGACCCTCCGGGCTGAGTGCTAGAGACAGTCACAAGTGAATTGCATTGCACGATGCTGGTTCCTTGATAGGATACCTTGCTCGCCTCTTCGATTTAAGTGGTCTTGGTCAGAAAGGCGAGGGGGAGAAGTCTGCTGGCAGCCCCCCTTACGTATCACAAGCTTTACCGCTACCGGCAAATCTCTCCCATAGCGCCACAGTCTTGTCACCGTCGTCAATGCGGCAGAATCACTCCAGCCTCTTATTGGTCGCTTTGTTCGGCGTCTGAAGATTCTGGACAGGCTTGAAGACGGAGACCACCACACCTGGAAATCTGCGATCTGGACTAGAAAGGTCGATCCTCGCAGTAGCAACCCGTGATTAATAGGTAGCCTTCCCTTTTAGCAATACAATGGCGACTTAAGATGTGGAGTGAAGGAGCGTCAGGATTATGACAAGTACGAAAGAGTCATCGACAGCGCAGAGTATTTGGAAAACGCAGGTCTGTTTTGCTGCTGCTTGAGGTAGTGGAAGGTGTCTGTAAGATAAGGACGCGACATGCCAACTTGAAGTACCGTGAGTTAAATGTTACCTCGCTCGAGGTAGAGAAGGTGTGGCGTAGCTATGACAGCGTTAATGGAGTTGCACACCACTACCTCTATCCGAACTCGGATTCCGGTATTGAGAGCCAATGACATCGCATATGAGCCTCGGCTTAATTCATTCTATATCGAATCATACTCTGTAAATGCGTCCACGGAAATATAAACGTATCTTGGATGAGCCTCGGAGGCGGGGAGCCTGGCTCCCAGCATATGACGGGTGCGCCGGGGTCACAGACGTATTCGTGCGGCATGGGCGAGTCCACGTTTGAAGACTATTAACAATGCTGAGCCATCTTGCTTAATGGTTGCATGAGGCAACGTGGAAGGTTGATCTTTTGTCGATCAAGTGTGTAGTGTACTCAGGCTGGGGTCCAGAACAAGAATTCGGCTTCAGACGACCGACTCCGAACAGGCTTGCAGCCAAGGTTGCGGTTGCATGGCGTGGTAGAGAGATTCGAAAGTGTTGCATTGGCATCCTTGGCTGTGGCAGAGTCTGAGACTTGGAATCATCGAGGGGCGAAGACCAATTAGGGATTTGCTAGCGAATTGCAAACCCTCCATAAACATTCGCTTCCTCCTTTCCTCATGATCGTGTGCCACTCACCGTGTCCTCGACTCATCATCAGCCAAGGCCATATAATTAGAGTCATTCTGAAACATCGGCCAGCAGTGGACCACTACCGAGTATGCACCGTCAAGACGAAAATCGACGCTGTGTCGGCGCAACTCGTCAGCTCGTCCCGTGAGGCGCGGGCGGTGAGTAAGATGTTCTCAAAGGAGAGTGTGCGGAAGCTGGAGCCGACCATGAAGGCGAATCCGAGACGTTGTTTAAGTGGATGGATTGCTTTCGGGAGAGTGGGAGCCCGATTGAGTTGCTGCATATGTCTGGCGCTTTTACAAATCATTCGACTTTCGAGTATGCGTGTGGCTTTAATTCGGGTTGATTCGGAGGCCCGACATTCAACAAGAGGTTCTTTGAGATGGTGAGTTGTTGAGCCTGTTGAAATGTGGGCAGGGTGCAATGAGAGCTGACGGTGTGCTTGCTGGCAGATCAATGGTTTTCATGACTTTGGGGCGCTGGTTTTGCAATTTGCGTGGTTCATGCCTTTGATGAAAATGATTCCGCAGGGCTTATTGCTCAAATTCAACCCGGGGATGAAGTCATTTGTCGATTTCAAGAGGGTGAAGTTCCCTGTACCCTGCAAGAACAGCAGCGTTCCCATAGAAGTGAGAAGGCCGATCGACATATTGAGCAGGAGCTACTCTCCAACATAGACCGAGTACGCAAATCTCGTCTCGACGGAAAAGGCGCACACACCGACTTCGACGAGATATTCGACAGCAGATTGACCGATCATGAAAAGAGAAACGGCCGCTTGCTTCGTCTACACGAAAGTTAACGAGTATCCATACTGACAGGTCATGACATTCTACCTCCTCTCCGCCCCCAACGTCCTCTCCAAACTCCGCTCCGAACTCAAAGTAGCCCTCCCAGACACCACGACGCATCCCTCGATCAAGGAGATGGAGCAGCTCGCCTACCTCAGCGCCGTCATCCTCGAAGGCCTGCGTCTCTCAATGGGAACCAGCAATCGCCAAACGCGCATGAACCCAGACTCAGAGATGGCCTTCCACGACGGAAAAAAAGAATGGCGAATACCTCGCAACGTAGAGCTCCCTGATTTTCCCCCTTGCGAAATTATAGACACTCACGCAAAGGCGCACAGACACCGGTCGGCATGGCCACCCCTCTTGTCCATCTCAACCGCGACCATTTCGCCGACCCCCTAACCTTCAACCCAGAGCGCTTCATCGCGGATCCCCGCCCCAAGAAAAACCTCATGTCTTTCTCGTACGGCTCACGCCAATGTCTAGGCATGCAGCTTGCGTATGCCGAACTCTGTACGTACCACGGCCCTCCAGATTCTCGTGTTCATAACATCTTGTGACCTCACCTCTATCACGGAGACATACACGAAAGGAACATGTATTGACAGGAAAACGTGCCCCATACAGACTTGCTCAATTCCGCGCTCTGGCGGCGCCTCGGCACTCGACAAGAATCCGGGCCGGCTGGGTGATTGGAGCTTTTCGAGACGGATAGGTCGGATGTCGAGATGGTGGCGGATATGTTCGTGCCGTATCCCAAGAAAGGAAGCAAGGGCATTAGGA
>JAABUW010008556.1_pt1 | contig 11924 bp, 9 predicted proteins | sample 5560081 | NCBI WGS metagenome assembly JAABUW01 (sample SAMN10711882, study PRJNA513363) | rock metagenome | isolation source: Antarctica rocks | place: Antarctica: Victoria Land, Knobhead sud | reverse complement strand
GATATGACTCAGCATCTTTTTTCTTTTCTAGCATCTTCTAATCAGCTTCTATTGTCTTCTAGACAAACACACTTCTTTGTGTTACGAGTGATCAACAGATTTCTATGACAAACACATTTCTTTGTGTCACAAACATCTTTTAAACCAACATTTTTCTTATGTTTCAACACGTTCTCTTTGAGATTAACGTCTACCTGAGTAACTACTATATAGAGCGTGTTCTTCTTGTCTTTTGTATCTTCTTTCTTCTGTATTCTTAAAGTCTTAGTTATAGCTATCTCTATAGATTAAACATTCTAGTCACGCACGCACTCTGATTAGTTTCTAGACACGATCTCAACATTACTTTAAGAATTCGTTAATCACATGATACTGATCTCATTACTCATTCAAGTTCACTCGACTGACAACGAGACAAGTATAAAGAAATTTATGTATCTGATGATTGACAACATCGAAAGACAGAACAACATCAAGAAATCAATAGAATCAATGAGAACATATGATCATGTGATTGCTAGAGAATCTATCGCTCAGTCAGTAGCATCAGTTCAAATCGATTAATAGAATCAAGAGATTAAGATCTTGATTGCTTAAGAATCATCAAAAAAACTCTCTTAAATCAGCAACATTCTTCTTTGAAGACTAAAAAACTAGAACAGCAATCTCACTACATACTATCAAGCATCGTTCTTCGCTTGATCATCAACTTTTCGCTATGATTCAATCATCTGTGAACAATCTCTTCAAGAATAATCAAAGCTTTTATTCTTCTAACACTACAGATTCAGTCATCTATTCTGAGTTATCACTTCGCATATCAAAATATCTTAGAATCAATGTCGTATGAAAACATCAATACTCTTTGCCTCACTTTCAGACTCTCGATGAATCTCATGAAGCTTCTACTTCATGAGATATAAAAAATGTAGAACAGTTACAACACTGAGTCAAACAAGACTCAGAAGTTTTCTAGAAGATTTGAACAGTCTTTGAACTCAACGAGATCTAGACGTGAAAGCTTGTGAGCTATTTGACAAGATATCAAGCGAACAAATATGAAAGACTCATTTTGAGAAAATGAATAAAGTCAAAGAACGCTTGAATTAATTAAATCAAACATTTCAAAATCAAGTGACTGAATTGCAACATTAACTGCGATCATCTAAAGAAGTCACTTCTTTCTCTTCTATTCTGTTCAATTTCTTCAAGCAATCTCAAAAGCTTTCAAATTCATCTCTGTTTACTGATGAAAAAGAATTTATCTGAAATGATTGACAAGAAAAGATTCGTGACAAGCTAGAAATCAACGTCAATCATTTCAATATCAATAAAACTATTCTGATCTACGTTCACTTCAGAATCGAAGAAGACGCAGTCAAAGCTACTTTAGCTTGACGTCAACAAGATTCATTGAATCTCTATGTTATAGTTGATGATTTTCTAGATGAACTTGCTCAGCTTTATGATGATTCTGACAAAGAGACAAACTTTCGAAGAGAGTATGCTAATCTCTTTCAAGAAAAGAGCAAATTCAGCGACTTTTATTCAATGTTTCAACGTTTGTTCTTCTATCTAGAGTATCACGAAAAGCAATTGATCATTGATCTACGAGACAAGATAGTCTATCATCTTCATGCAGCTTGAAGTAGTCAATTGATTCAGTCAGAATCTTTCAATGAAATTCGTAGTTATCTGATTCATTTGAACAATGAGCATTGAGTCATGAATGACATCAAAGAAAAGAAATTTCTGATCAAGATCAGAAAGCAAGTCATCTTTGCTGAGAAGTGAGATTCATTGAATCTCTATGAAAAGATTGAAGTTATCGTATCAGTCAACTCGTCAAAATCGTGCGACGCGACTTTGACTAGCGTCAAAGAGACAGATTTACAAACTGAAAGCTGTTTCATTTATTATAAGTCAGATCATTTCTTTAGAGAGTGCTCTGATCGAACTTTGAAAGTCAATGCATTAGAAGATGACGAGTTTGATTGATCTACATTGAACTCTGAGTCAGATTCTGATTCAAAAAACTAGTTATTTCTTTTAAAGTTATTGAAAAGATAAAGATCATATCTTTGTGCAGTCAAATCGAAGTTCTATTGAAAGAAAACTATTTTGAAAAGTCATTTCTGATCAATGCTTCTTTTATCTCTCAGAGCAATTCTTTCAGCCTTCGTTCTTTGATAGATAGTGATTTCATCATCTACATGCTGATACATGACAAGCTAGTCAATAAAGTATGTCAGAAACTTGAAATACAATTTATATCACTAGCAAAAGAGAAGTTAATACGAGACTATGATGAGAAGCTAGCTAGAAAGACTATTACTCATAAGATTTTACTCAATCTTACGATCGAAAGTCATAAGAAATTGACTGTGTCAATGCTGATAGCTGATATTGAGCATCATGAAGTCATATTGAGCAAACTCTGAATGAACAAAAATGAAATATTATTGAACATGAGACATGATACTATCGTATTTTCTGATCAATTAGATATTTCTATTTCGATTTTTTCAATTTCATCAAATATGAAGCACTCAAGTTGATCGCGATCAACTTCGATTTCTTCAGCAGCTCACAGCAAGATTTCTAAGATGCTCAAGCACTCAGTTTCATTCATTCAGAAAAAGTCATTCTTGATTCAAAACATAGATGTCACCTCTTTTCAAGCACTCATAAAATGAAAAAAGAAGAATCAGACAGAGATTTTTGCTATGTTCATCGAAGACATCGATAGAGAAATCACCTACAATACTCAATGCAAACTAGATGTCATAAACGTTTTCTCAGTCGATGAAATGACTCAGAATCTAGAAGATATTAAAGTCAAGCTATCATCAAAATATCAGAATTTTCTAGATGTCTTTGATCGAGCTCAAGCAGACAAGTTACCGTCTCATCATTCATATGATTATAAGATAAAGCTTACTAGTGACGCAACGTCATCTTGCTGTCGAGCATATTGAATGTCTCTCTACAAGCTTCAGAAAGTTAAGAAATATTTAAATGAAAATCTTTTCAAAGAATTTATAACTTCTAGCAAAGCTTCGTATTTCTCACTCGTTCTGTTCATCTTGAAAGCAAATGAAGATTTATGATTCTGCGTTGACTATTGAAAGCTCAATGCTATTATCAAAAGAAATCGCTATTCTTTATCTCTGATAGATGAGATAATTGACAAAATAGTTGATTGCAAGCATCTGACTTGATTGAATATCATTTCGACGTTTAACAAACTACGAATGCATTCTGATAGTGAGAACTACACTATCTTTATTATCGCGTTAGAAGCATATAAGTTAAAAGTGCTATTCTTGAAACTTACTAATGATTCTGCCTCGTTTCAGCAGTATATGAATGATGTTCTATGAGACTTTCTAAATGACTTTTGTCAAGTCTATCTAGACGACATTCTAATCTACAGCAAAACTCAATGAGAACATTGACAACATGTCAAGATGATATTAAATCATCTATGAGAAGCTGATCTACAAGTAGATATTCAAAAGTGCGAATTCAATGTAGAAGAAACTGTCTTTTTAGAAGTCATAGTATCAGAACAGAGTCTTCGTATGAATTCTATCAAAGTGAAAGTCATAGTCAACTGAACTACATTGATCAATCTAAAAGAGATTCAGAGCTTCATGAAATTTGTTAACTTTTATCGCTGTTTCATTAAGAACTTCTTGAAGTTAGTCAAATCATTCATTCAGCTGACTAGAAAAAACACGTCTTTTGTTTGAAACAAAGTCTGTGTTCAAGCTTTTGATGATCTAAAGAAACAAGTCAACTCGACTTCAGTTCTATGACATTTCAATTCAAAACAACAGACTATTCTGAAAATCAATGCATCTGACTACGTCAAAGATGAAATACTTAGACTGATCATCAAGTTAAGTTTCAAGTTGACATTTTAAACTTGAATCGAGATCGAGTTGAGTTGCTCACATTTTCAACTTAATTTGAGTCGAGTTGCTCATATTTTCAAATCAACGCGATTCAATTCGACTGAGAATTGAATCAACTTAACTCGACTTGTCAAGAACTTGAGCTTGACGTCAAGAGAGCTAAATATAGAAATTTTTCCGATTTTTGACTTTTGAATTATCTTTTTGCATTACCTTTTAATAGAGAGTCATGAAGAGAAACATGAAGAAAATCATGACGAGAAACATGAAGAAAGTCATGACGAGAAACATGAAGAGAGTCATGACGAGAAACATGAAGAAAGTCATGACGAGAAACATGAAGAGAAACATAAAGAGAAACATAAAGAGAAACATAAAGAGAAACATAGAGAGAAACATAGAGAGAAACATAGAGAAAAACATAGAGAGAAACATAGAGAGAAACATAGAGAAGAACATAGAGAGAAACATAGAGAGAAACATAGAGAGAAACATAGAGAGAAACATAGAGAGAAACATGAAGAGAGTCATGACGAAGAACATGAAGAAAGTCATGACGAGAAACATGAAGAGAGTCATGACGAGAAACATGAAGAAAGTCATGACGAGAAACATGAAGAAAGTCATGACGAGAAACATGAAGGGAAACATGAAGAGAAACATGAAGAAAGTCATGACGAGAAACATGAAGAAGAACATGAAGAAAAAACATGAAGATCATTTGATAGAGAGCTTTGATAGAGAACTATGATAGAAAGCTATGATAGAGAGTCATGACAAGAAACTATGAAGACTGTTTGATAGAAAGTCATGAAGAAAAGTCATGAAGAAGAGCTATGATAGAGAAACATGAAGACTATTTGATAGAAAGTCATGGTAGAAAGTCATAATAGAGAGTCATAATAGAATATCTATCTATCTATCTTCACGTTTTGACGAATCGAGTCAAGAATTTCAAGTCGATACTCGATTTCAACTCTCTGACTCAACTCAAATACTTAAGTCAAACCTTCTGACTCAACTCAAATACTCAAGTCAAGAATTCTGACTTGAATCAAGTCTTGACGAGTCAAATACTCAACTTGAACTCAAGTACTCGACTTGACGCGATCAGTCTAGATTGAATTCATTAATAACAATGCTATTTCATCATCAATTGAACAGTCAACGTTCTTTCTGAATAAGAACTTTCATTCTCATATGAGCTTCAATTTGAACTCAATCAAATATGAGATCACTTGAGCTAAAATCGAAGCAGACAAAGCAAAGAATATATTTGAATACATGAAATGATTACTAGCATTGATCAAGCAAGTTTTAGCAAGAGTCAGAGTCACAATGAAGAAACAGATTGATAAGCATTGAAAGAAAATGATTTACAAGATAAATGACATGATGTTTCTGAATTCTAGAAACATAATGATCTTACGATCATCAAAAAAGCTAAACGATAAAATGCTAGAATTCTTCAAGATTTTGATCAAGATTGAACATGCTTATTGACTGAAACTATTATTGACTATGAAGATACATTCGAAGTTTGCATCAAATCTGCTGCAACTAAATTTGAAGAACTCTCTGAATGAATAATGAAATGAATTGTCTGACTTTATAGTGATCAACGATGAAGATGAATGAAAAGTGAAGAATATACTGAACTTCAGACATTACGAACGAGACAAATGACTACAATATCATGTTAATTAAAAAGAATACAACGTCGATTTACATTGATATAACGTCGATGAAAGTGAATTCAAAGAATGTTTAAAGATTGTAAATGACTTTCATGAATGATATTCAAACAAGTCAAGATAGAAATCAACTTAAGAAAGATTGATTGAACTGCAGTAATGAGAACATTGCTAAATGAAGAAAAGAGATAATGTTGCAATCATGCACTTCAAGTTAGTCTAACATAAATCGTGTCAAACTATCATAGACTAGTATAAAGCTGATGTTGACATGCTAGTGATTTAGCGTGTTTTCAAGAGTAAAACTCACGACGTGTTGCATCTTCTTTCTTCTTCAGCTTTGAACTTTTAGTTAGAATACATTCATATGATTCACTCTATGCAGACTCATAACAACTTCGTTTCATCATCATCAACACTATGAAAACAATGTGTAAATTATTTGAGTTCTTCATGAGAACTTGAATGAAAGTTCAATGACTTTTCTTCATTGTTTCAATGACTTGCAGAGTCTCAATCTCTGATCAAATAACTGCTAACTTCTGTTTCTTTTGCAATTCATCATGTTGAAGTATTGCTCATGTTTGTTATGAACATGCCTGAATCGATCAGAATTCAGATGATGCTATGCCTAGTTTGAACCTAGCGCACCTCTATTGAACCCTTCGAGCCATTCTCAGCACTTTTTCCCGTTGTTCAGCACTTTCTTCATTCATCTCTTTCATCATTCTTTTAGACAAACACATCTGACATATTACATCACATCTGTATCGAGCCTAGCGCAGCCTCAAGCCATTATTTATAGAAGAGCTTGCACTCTTTCTCTTCTGTATTCTTAATGTCTTGTTATAGTTATCTCTAAAGAGCAATACATACATATCAGTCTCGAGTTTCTTTGATTGAATGATCTAGGCACGATCTCAACAATGTCAGCTGTTCATTAATATCAAGAGAGAGTTTATCTTCTGCTTCTTCACTTTCTGATTTCATTATGCAATGTTCATTTTCTGATATGATGTTTTGCAAGATTAAGACGTTGTTGTTTCAACTTTGTTGCAATCACGTTGTTGTTATCATGCTTGAATATCAAATCATTATCTTTAAGAAAAGTTTGAAATAATTAGAACTGTAATGATTAAATTTACTAAATGAATAAATGAGATCTATAAGAGTGATATGACAATGTGATATTCTAAGCAGACACAGAATGAATATATATTATGATAAAGCTAATTATTAAGAAGTTCTTGATAACTCAAGAAAATTGATCGACTATAGAAAGTTTGTCAAGCATTGTCAAGTTGAGCACGACATAACTCATGATATATTAAGTCGAAGATATGACGTAGTCTAAATGATGTTTTAACAAAGTTATAAAGTTTCAGAGCTAACTCAGATCTGATCTTCAACTCAATCTCTGATTTAACTTTTATGTATCAATTCATCATGACACTTTCTATCTGATCAGAAGAATAAATCTTTGAAATCAATAGTGATAAATGATGAAGATGAATGAAAAATTAATGATATATTGAACTTTCAACAATATTGAAGATGACTTCAATATTGAGTCAAATAAAAGAGTTATGACAACAATCTCAACTGATATAACACTGACGATAACAAATTTATGAACATTCAAAAGATGATTGATGACTTTTATATCAAATATTCAAGAAAAGCGCATTAAGAAATAACATTCATGCAAACATGAATAGTCAAGAGAGAAGAGTAATGTTATGATTTTAGTCTTCATTTATTCTTTAATTAATCTTTGTCTGATTTCATTTTAATCAAGTCTAGCGAGAATCTGATCTAGAAATGATGTTATTGAGACTCTGCATCATATGTGTAAGACGTCAACTCAATTGAGTTTAGCACAAAGCTGAGAAACACACATATAAAAATTGAGTTCTTTTCTGTAGATACTTTTCTTTCTTAGCATTTATCTATTAGTTAAATGACATTCATATGACTCACTTTATGCTGATCTTTAACACTCTTCAAAAAGCGAAATGACAAGATGCTCAATTCATTCAAGATCACAGACTTTATTGACTTCTTTTATAAATTGAAACTATCAAACACTATGCATATACATGATGTATTTCATTCAGAGTTTTTTCATTCTGTTGTTGATGATTCTCTGTCTGATCAGAAGAATGAATTCTTGAGATCAATAATGATAAATGATGAGAATGAATAAAAGATCAACAATATATTGAACTCTTGATGCATTGACAAATTCTCGAGTGCTAATTAGTCAATCACACGCAGCTAATCATCACGTTAACATTGTTGACATTGTTGACAGCTGATTAGATCAAAGATTCAATCAAACATCACTTAATTACGTCATTAATCTTGTACTTAGATCTAATAGCTGATAAATTGAATCATTTATCTTTGCGCATAAATAATTAAATGACTAACAGCATCATTAAACAGTTTGACAACATCTTTGTTCTTCGCATTCTACATGCTCGTCTATCTACATGCTTATCACTCTACTCGTCACTCTACATGCTCATCACTTTACTCATCATTCTACATGCTCATCATTCTACTCATCACTCTACATGCTCATCATTCTACTCGTCACTTTACATGCTCATCATTCTACTCGTCACTCTACATGCTCATCACTCTACTCATCATTCTACATGCTCATCATTCTACTCATCATTCTACATGCTCATCATTCTACTCGTCACTCTATATGCTCATCATTCTACTTATCATTCTACCTACTCGTTAGTCTACTCGTTAGCTTACTCATCAGCTTGCTCGCTTCAAAACACGCTTCATGCAACATGTTTAAACACACGTCATTCGCTTCATGATCTACTTCATGATCTACTTCATAGTATGCTTCATACATGCTTTATACATGCTTCATAGCACATGCTAATTAGCTCAATAGAACGCGCTCTTCATGACTCAATATCAAACTTTCTATCAAACTCTTTATCAAATTTTCTATCAAACTCTCTATTGAACGCTCTATTGAATTTTCTATCAAATTTTCTACCAAACTTTCTATCAAACTTTCTACATGCTTCAAATTATGAACGCATAACACAAGTTAAACAGTGCTTCAAACAATGCTTTCTACATGACTTGAAAACAGTACTGTTACCTCTGTGATTAGTAATCTTCGCTCTCAGTTGAAGATCGACGCAAGAAAATTCAGAAGATTCAGAATATTTACTTCTTCTCACTTCTTTCTTTCTTCGTAGTTCTACTTTTCAGAATAACAACAATCGTATTTCAACAATGTTAACTAGCTCAATAGAATGCATTCTTTATGACTCGATATCAACTTTCTACCAAATTTTCTACTGATCTTTTTACTGATCTTTCGATTGAGCTTTTTACTGATCTTTCGATCGATCTTTCTACTGATCTTTTGATTGAGCTTTTTACTGATCTTTCGATCGATCTTTCTACTGATCTTTCTACTGATCTTTTTACTGATCTTTTGATCGATTTTTCTACTGATCTTTCTACTGATCTTTCTACTGATCTTTCAACCAATCTTTCTACTGATCTTTCTACTGATCTTTCTACTGATCTTTCGACCGATCTTTCTACTGATCTTTCTACTGATCTTTCAATCAATCTTTCTACTGATCTTTCTACTGATCTTTCTACTGACCTTTTGATTGAGCTTTCTACTGATCTTTCTACTGATCTTTCTACTGACCTTTCTACTGACCTTTCAATCGACCTTTCTATCGATCTTTCTACTGATCTTTCTACTGATCTTTCTACTGATCTTTCTACTGATTTTTCTACTGACCTTTCGATCAATCTTTCTATTGATCTTTCTATCAATCTTTCTATCGATCTTTCTACTGAGCTTTCTACTGATCTTTCTACTGAGCTTTCTACTGAGCTTTCTACTACTGAGCTTTCTATCAATCTTTCTATCGATCTTTCTATCAATCTTTCTATCGATCTTTCTACTGAGCTTTCTACTGAGCTTTTGATTGAGCTTTCGATTGAGCTTTTTATCAAACACTCTATCAAACTTTCTACATGCTTCAAATTACTTGTCGATCAGACGCATAACATGAGTTGAACAATGCTTTCTACATGACTTCTTTCATGATTTTCTACCAAACAGCCTTCATGATTCTCTATCGAGCACTCTTCATGATTCTCTATCAAACACTCTTCATGTTTTTCTATCAAGCACTCTTCATGATTTTCTACCAAGCACTCTTCATGTTTTCCTATCAAGCATTCTTCATGTTTTTCTACCAAGCACTCTTCATGTTTTTCTATCGAGCATTCTTCATGACTTTCTTCATGATTCTCTATCAAATACTCTACATAGTCAACAATTCATTTAAACAGATGATTAAATAACTAGTTAGATAATAAATTCATTGATTTAATACTTTGCTTTTGCATGCGCTTGAACATATAGAATTGAGCATATAAAACTGAGCATATAGAATCAGAATAATCATTGTCAGCAGTATCATTCATGTTATTTTGATAATTCATGTCGTTTTGATGATTCATATCATTTTGATGATTCGTGTCATTTAAGCTATTAGACATGCATCTGCAGCTAATCACGTCAAAGTAATTTTATAAGAAGAAGAGTCAATCAAAATGATAAATCATCTAATTTACCGTCTAATTACATGATTAGACACTTAATGAGATTTGTTGATGTGATATTGAAGATGATTTCAATATCAAGTCAAATGAAAAAGCTATGACAATGATCTCAACTGATATAACGCTGACAACAACAAATTCATGAATGCTCAGAATATTATTGATGACTTTCACACTCAATATTTTAATTAAGCGCACTAAGAAAATACATTCATGCAAACATGAATTGTTGAAGAAAGAAGATAATGTTACGATCTTGACTTTATTCTCGATTTATTTTCAATTCTATTCTCAATCTATTCTTGACTTTATTCTCAATCTCAATTATCTTTAATTGAGTTTAGTGAACATTCAAGTTAAAGATGATGTCATCAAGTCTTTGCATCATCTGTGTAAGATATCAACTCTTTTGAGTTTAATGCAGAGATCAGAAATACACATATAAGCTGTGAGTTTTATTCTGTAGATACTTTTCTTTCTTAGCATTTATTTATTAGTTAAATGTTATTCATATGACTCACTTTATGCTGATCTTTAACAAGTAGAAAGACAAATATCACATCTGACATTTATATCAATGATAAATTGTCAATTCAACAAGGCAAATAGCTTATCTGACATTCATGTGAGATGATGAACTCTTTAATTCAACTATTGCAATGAACACTTATGTTATTCATAATGATCACACTTCTTGAAGTTGAAAAGAAATTGTATAAAGATAGCAGTTCATTTGCTAATCATTGAAAGAAAGTCTTGTCATTGAATTAATTCTTGCGAATATTGATGCAGAATAAATATTCATCTTTTGTATAAATCAAAAGAACACTTCAGCAATGCTTTCTCATTCTGAAGACTTGATAGCGAGCTGATTAATTAATGAAAGCATAGACTTGATGACATCAGTCTGTGATCTCGTTGAATAAAGACTCATTCATGAACATAAGCTGTTTGATCATCAAACAAAGCATGTTTGCTATTCAATTCAAATGAAGCTCATCGTTTTGTCTGACTTTTACACGCTGTTCTTTTTTAATACTTCAGTCTTTTTTCTTCAGAATTCTTGATATCATGAATTGATGCACATTAATGCTTCACTTCTTTCATATGTATCAGATCATTTCTTTCTGCATGACTTACGACTGTTCTTCAAGATAAACTATAAGATCATTTTCAGCGATCTTGAAGATCTTTCGAGAAGCATCTTTGAATCGAAATTGAGATCTAAAAGATGAGTTATACATAAAGAGATTCTCTTGAACATTATATACAGTGGCAGAACAACAATGAATCTCTTCAGCGATTGTCGAAGAAGTTCAATGAAGTAGCAGAAGACGTAGTATTTTGAAGCGAAGACTTGCAGAAAGTGATTTCGACATAGCTGAAAGAACGTCAGAAACGTCAACAAACAAAAAGGTCTGAATAGCTTCAATTTTGGGCAATTGGGAGGGCGATGGGATTGAATTTCGAATTCCTCATATAAACGGATCATCGTGAGGCAGAGCGAAAATGAATGCCAAGAATTCTAAACCTTTCTGCATACGCTAAAAAGCGCAGCCGCGGCGAAGGAGTACGGAATCTTGAGCTTAACCTATTATCTAAAAGACTAAGTAGAAGATCTATATATCGAAAGGAGTGACAGCGACCAATTAAAGTCGACTATATAACAAGAAGC
>JAABUW010008554.1_pt1 | contig 11925 bp, 7 predicted proteins | sample 5560081 | NCBI WGS metagenome assembly JAABUW01 (sample SAMN10711882, study PRJNA513363) | rock metagenome | isolation source: Antarctica rocks | place: Antarctica: Victoria Land, Knobhead sud | reverse complement strand
CTTAAGGGTCTGAGCGCAAATTCTCGAGTAAGAGCTTAAAGCTCTTGAACGGGATGTGGATGTCAAGCTCATTGTGCTGCCAACTCCAACATCTGATCTTGCACTAAAGTCAGAGCAGTATGCATAGGGTATGATATCTAAGAGTCACATTTGAAACGTGCGCCTGAAGGGGGGATCGCTTGATGTGTGCGAGTGTGCTTCGTTTCCGAGGTGCATTGCAAAGCACTCAGCAATTCCTGACAGACTCGTTGAACCCAGGGACAAAACAAGCTCATTCGTTTGTGGATGACTATATATATATGAGCCATGATTGGAGACACCTTCCTTGACCAATCCCTTCGGAAATCTCTTCGAGACCATTCACTTTTTTCGCGGAGACCTACGGCTGGGGCAAGAGCGCAAGGAGTTCCCTCACGTGAAGGTCCTTTTTGCTCCTCCGATAAGCTCATTGGATGCTCGAATGCTCTTTTACCGTTGTTTCCATAGAAGTAGACTTTCTTGGCCACGATATACAGCGTGTTGCTTACGGAAACGTTTCAGCTAAGGTCAAGCCATGCAGGTAATGAAAACATAAGTCCAGAGCAGACCATTTGGCTCCGAAAGTTGTACGAATTGGTGAAATAGACTCTCACTAGTTAGAGCGTCAGTTCGCGTTTGTTAGAGAGCCTTTAAATCACTGGTGATCGGGAGGATTTCTCATGTACGTCTGATTAAACATCGCTCCGGCCACACGGGCCGAGACACCGGTGGATATCAAGCAGAGGATTAAAGCATTGGGCGATCACGTGTGCTTTCGTAGTCGCTTCATCTGCCGGGCTCCAATGGTCATCATCCAAGTCAAGGTTGTGGAGATGTAGGCATGGGATAGGGAAGCTTTTACTGTAAATGTAGCATTTGAACCTAGGTCACATGGAGATTTCAATCGATTATCAAGGCTATCAGTTGTCATAATGCGTATAGACTATGGGAAATTCTGGGCTCAGCGATCACGCTCCTGTCAGTTCCAGGAGCATCAGCTGTGGGCACCTTCCAGTCCTAGTCCGCACCTTATGACTTGTGGCGTCGGAGCCTGTTTGCTCGTACTTCAACAGGCGTCCCTATACGCCCGAGGCTTGACTTTGTTGACTTCTGAGTAGGACCTCTTTCCATTTCTCAGGAAGGCTTGGTATCCCTTCGTCGCCTGCTATTTCAAGCCTCAGATCTCCTACGCCGTTGAACTTGACAACGCAGGGCTGACCCAATATCCGAGCTCCGGACACTATCTGCTTCAGGACGTTGACCAAGGTTTTGAGCTCGTCCTGGTGTTGCTTCTCCCATTCAGCAGTCTTTTTGGTCACATCGCCTACGATGACAAGTCCAAAGAGAGCCCGTTGAGCTGATAAGTTGTAACGAGGTCCAGTGCTGATGAAAGAACCCTCCACGAACCAAGGCGTTTGGGAAAGATATAGGTCGATAATCTTCCTGTGGATAACGGAAGGCTCCAAGTGTGCGTAGGTCGAGAGTTCAAGGACGGCAGCTTGGGGCACGTCGTGCCCTCCTTCGACAACTAGGAGCTCACCAGCAGTAGAAGGAGCGGAGGTGGAAGGCCCTTCGTTCAGAGACAGATGTTTAATGTTCCTGGCGCAATCTTCTTGGCTGTAGTCACTGCCCGACGGTTCATTGAGATGTTCACCGACAGCGGATGGACGGTATGCATCTACTCCAGAGCGCACCAAAAGCTTCAATCCCCCAAGTGTGTACGTAACGATACGGTAGTGTGACGTACTTCCCTTAGCATCGGGGTGGAGCTTGGTGTATGCTTCCACGAATGAAGCGCTGTATCCAGCGAACGTATTTGGAGCGATGCTCTCGCGAGAAGTACGCTCTGCCCTGGTGAAGACCGTGGTGTTTCCTACGGCCTCAACGCCAAATTGAAAGGCTTCTTGATCCCCAACCATGAAACCGTGCAACAGTCGTAGAGGTCGCCGATCGCAGACAATGTCCAGCTCGCTAAGGTCGAAACCCGGTCGATGTGTCTGTACAGCACGTAGTAGAGGCTCCAGAGGAGAGCATGGCATGCGGTCAGCATTTTGGTCGACATATCGAGTGCCACTATCGGGTTTCAACGCTTGAATTTCTGGTGGAAGACTCCAGATTGCAGGTATTCCCGGTACGAGTATGGTTGGTTGTGGTTCGTCAAGCCAATTGTAAGAAGCTATTACCGCGAAGTCTGATAGGGCGACTGGGCCATCTCTGGGGCTGCTATCGGGTTTGGAGATGATGATTAGAGCCATGATGCTCTCTCGGAGAAGGTCTTGAAAAGACCTTCAAGACTTCGGACGGGCTTTGCTCAGAGAGAGAGACTTGGGACGTTAAATCATTCCATAGGTTGAGAGGATAGTCTATCAACGACTCAGGCTCACAGCTGTGTATCTCAAACCCAGTTTGCTTGGCGGATAGTGACTTGTACCTGCCTAACCTAGTGTCAAGAAAAAGGGAACTTGGTATCTAAAGTCTCGGAATATAACCGCAAACAGGTTTATCACGCATGAGTGACGACGTGGTCGCCCGTTGCGGCATCCATTACATTGACGGTATCTAAATTATTGGCAACGCCTAGTAGTCCGACAATATGTGCAGACTAGAACAGGACTAAGAGATCACAAATGAGATATATAACCATGCCTTACAAAACAATTGCATGAGTCCAAGAACAGACCTTGTCCAGTATCAATTCCAGACTTGCTAAATTACTCCCATGAGTATCGAGCAACATTCTACTGCAGGAGAGGCATCGTTTAGGACATCCGCATGTTCCAGATGTATCAGACCGTGGACTGCAAACAGCCACGTTAGGCCAGATGACATTTGCGGCGCCATGATCTAGCCGGTGGACATGCTCAAGGTACTAAAAGCTGGTTGCGTGACGAAACGTGAAGACGCCAAGCCAGAAGTCTTGGCACTCAAAGTCTTGGCAAATCAGCGTTCCCTCTACAGAATTCTCAGTCACCCTCTGGATGAAGAGGGTATGTCAAAGCCCTTTGGGCGAAACAATACGATCGTAGGCCAAAGTCAAGCTTCCAGACGAGTACTCTCCTGAACCAAAGAACAATGGCCTCAATATTGTGGAAGTCCCCGTGGACAGTCCCCAACAACTTCATCGACGTACACGCCCATGAATGAACAACATGCTCAAAGCTCCAGAGCGCAGATCACCCCCCAGCTCCTCCCCCAAAGCCGACGGTAATGCCTTCGAATTTCCCAGCTGACTGTGCAATCTACGACCATGGCGGCGGCGTCCGCCTAGGTAACGCCTTCGTCGTCTACACCACCAACCCATATCATGCCCACCTTCAAGCGATCGCGTCTCAGCTTCTAGACACCCTTGCTAGCCTGGCCTCTACAGTGTCTAGGCACATCAAAATCCTCTACACCCTTCCTCCAGGCACAATCCTCCATTCTCTACCTCACCCGCCCCCTACACAACCATCCCAGCTTACCATAGCATTTCTAAAAGGAAGGGATCGCCCCCAGACACCCAGCTTCTTCGTGAACGCTTGCTCGAGCAGAGAGATATGCATCGCCGGCATACAAGACGCAGTGACAACGCTTCTGAGCGTACTCAGAAGGCCATGGTGCGTCCTTGAGCTTTGCGGTGCGGGCACTGAGGCTGTGGAGGCGCTATTGGAGTTTGCAGAGGCTGCAAAGGGGTGTAATGAGAAGGAATATAATGGTGCGGTTGCTTTGCTTCGGCATCAGCGATGGTGTCAGTTTATCGAGGAGCAGAGAAGGGCAGCGCTTGGTGGATCTGGTGTCCCTGAGAGGCGTAGGGGCACTAGAGGGAGCGAGCGGGAGATCGATTTAGTGGATATCTGTGCTGCGCTGTTCAATAGTAGCCTGGAGTCCTTCAATGGCTTCTATATGCGGGCGATTGTTGTATGTGCTGTCACCATGGGTGTCGAGTGGGGAGCAATGCGAATTTCCTTGACCGGAAACGCCGCCAATCCTTGGGCACAAATGCTGGGAAGGTGTCCAGTGCGTTTGCCTGGTAAGACAGAGGTAGGCATCAGAAAACGAATGTGGTCGAGCCAGACACTTGATGCACTTTTGGACTTGCAGCAGGATGAGCAACTCAGGAAGAGCCCTGTCTATCATAAGGATGTTACTATGCAAGCGAATCTTACTGACAGCGCGCCACTCTCTGGCCATAATGCAGAAGGGCCCTTTCTCGATTTATATAGAGCCGTCCTCGAGCATCTAGCATTCAACATTGCCTGAGTAATTTCGTGCCCCATATCCAAACAAGGAACGGCATAAGAATTGAACTTTTCGATGTGTGTGCAGTGTGCAAGTCGCTAGGTATTCAAAGCTGGAGTCCAAAGATCCCCATTGGCGAGGCCCAAAATGTTGCATTTATTCCACGGCGCTCTGAAAGGAAACGTAACAACGGATTGTTGAGGAACTGTACAACCAGTAAAGACCCGTCGCTGAAGAGGCAAAACGTCAAAGTGGTTGCCCTGCTCTCTTGAGGAGTCAATACGAGGGCACAAACGACAAAGTCGTTGGGCTCGTCTGTGAATCGTTGAAACTTTCAGAATTCCACCATTCCATACTCGGCCATTGGTCTGCTCAGACATCATTGCCCCGGATTGTTTCTCTCTTGGACCAAGCACCCACAATCTCTTGTGTAAGCCGTTGCGCCAGCTTCCACTGTTCATCTGGATTGGCCTCCTTCTCAATGCCTTCTACCAGCTTACCCGTAATCCAGTCCGGTGCCAAATAAAGGTCCTTTTCGTTATCTCTTGGCGTCGCACCCAGATCCTTCAAAAGCTGTTGCATGTTCTTGAACACTTGCATAGGGGGTAAGAGCGTTAGACCGATCCAATCCAGCCCAGCCAGTGAGCTCGCTGCATCCACCTCTAGAGCCGCCCTGACGATCGCTTGCGTCCTTGTGGCATTATCAATGATGGGGAATAAACGTGCATGTCTCCGATTCGTATGCTGTAGATGGCCTGCGATTCTCGTAGCTAGGATCTCCCCAACGGAAGAGTATATCAGCATACCCAGGAATGCGAGTTGCATTGCGCCGTACATGTTCACCATGCATGCGACCGAAGCGATGGCGGCAAGAGTACCTGTAATAATCCATATCCAATGGAACAGGCTGTGTTCCTTGTTGAACGACCAGCCAATGCGTGCCCAGGCTTCGATGGTGTCTCGACGGCCTTTGAAGACGATAGTGCCCCCTTCGTCACGCTCGTGGATGGAGAAGAGGGGCTCAGGGTTCTCAGGGATAGTGGCGTGGCTGGGAGGTGGGTGAGCAAAATTATTGGTTTGCGCCCTGGTGAGTGCGGTAGATTTGATGCTGGGCTGGTAGATGTTGGCAAGAGGATAGTATGACACGGCCATTGACGCAGTCCAGTGGCAGAGATAGATGAAGAAAAGAACCGCAGCCCAAATGTCAACCACCAAAACACTGAAGGCAAGGGCCACAATCACGACAAAGCCAGTCAGCCAGGCAATGAGATTCATAATGAGTGCGCTCAGTGTGCTGCTAGAAGGTTCAGGCACAGCCTCACCGAATGCGTCCCAGACATGGGCGATCAATAAGTCGTTATCGGAGCTGGATTCTTCTTTGGAGGACGAGTCGAATCCTAAGACTTCCTTGAGCCACTCATTGCCGGTATTGATAGTTAGCTCTTTTGGGAAAGCTCTACAAATCTCGAAGTCAGCATTCCGTCTTTGACTTGATGAATTGCGTTTCGAGACATGCTCGTGGAGCGGATGCTGCCAGATCGTTCCAGACTCACCTCGTAGATCGAACAGATATCTTTATTGTCGTATCCCAGCACATCGAAATGGCTGGGTGCAGAGACGATGGCCGTGATGTCAAATGCTGCACCAGCAGCTTCAGCGGGATCAAGGTGCCGCCGAACATCATCGTATGCGGCCACCGGAAAAGATCTCGATCATGCTGCGTGTAGAGCTTCGCCGCGCTGGTGTTGGCACGAGGATTGTGTAGGATAGCCGCCACCGCGAGCGGGTCGAAAGTCACACCGCTCGGGCTCTGTTTAAGCACTTCCTTGACATTTGTAGTATCCAGTGGGCGGAATCCAGCCTCGGCAATGCGTAAAAGCGTTGCGGCGCAAGTGAATCGAAGCAGCCGGGTGCCATCGGAAAGCCCCATCCGCGTTGGTGGAAGACTAGGAGCTCGTACTGTTGTTCCTAATTCCTCTCAAAGCCCTCAACTAAACATTCTAAAAGTCAGCACATATCCCGTGTACCAACAAAAACATGATGTGCTCTGTACGGTACCGTGGTTCTCGTGTCCGAAGACGTGATATGCTTCATCTATTTGGCTCCTCAGCCAAGGGTCGCCACTGGTGGATCTGTCCATGATGATTTCGTCAACAGCGTCCATTCAGCTGTTCTTGCTGTGTATATGTTTTGGCCAGCCAAGTTTGCAATTCCGGGCGAACAGTCTGTGAAGGACTGGAGAAGTGGAAGGTAAAGGAGAGAAGACATCGCTATCTATTCGAAGAGGAGAGCGCCGAGAACAGGCATCTGAATCCTCATAGGTATGTGCAAAGGAAGTAGGAATTAAAAAAGTAACAGCTTTACCAAAAAAAAGATGGGCTTACCGTGTGTTGGTCCTTCATATAACCGTATGTCCACGAAGGTATGGATTCCAGTCGCCTTCAGGTACAACAGAACGACCGCTGGAGCTGAGCTACTCTACGAGTAATCAAGAACAAAACAGGACAATCCCAGCAAAAGTTTCGGGCCGATGACAAAGGAAGTCTCGTGTATGTGATATATAGAGCTACTTTAGATCTTCCCATCAATATGTGAAGTAAAAATAAGGAGACTGAAGGCACACGATCGACACGAATAGAGCTGATGAAGCTGACAATAGAATTGAAGTTGAAGAAACGACGATCGCCTTAGTCTTGGCGGCTTCGGTAGACCTTACCTGATTGAGGCCGAAGTTCACGCGCTTGTGAGTATCTCTAAGCCCCTTTATGACAGGACTTCGGATACCCTCACTCGATTTGATCTGCCCTGAAATTACAGGACACAAGGCTGTCGTTGCTGTGCAGAGAAGATTAGCAAAGAATTTCTAACAATGTCTGTGGCGACTGTTACGAGATGCACGATTTTGATAACATGGTACTGCATTGCACATTTCTCACGCAGTTTAGATGGGCGTCAGGCCAACAGGAAAGCTCTAAGAATTCAATAGATCTACTGAAAATCTCATAGAGACTAATTGCCCAAGCACATATTAATAAAAGATCAAGAATCAACCAGGACCACCAAAAGGCCTGAGGCTCTGGACACTTGGTGTGCGTAGTCGGCGTATATGATCGTTGACTGATCGACTAGGCGAAGAAGGTACTGAGGATTAGAAAACCGGTAGTGACAAAAAGCATGGGTAGTCAGCCTTTGGTGTCTACCTACATCACCATGGATGAGTGCAACTTACCTTCTAATCCTCGCCGTGTAAAGGCTTATCGGGGGGGCCAAGACGTAGTGACAGTATGATCAATCCGAGCACAACGTGAGGATCGGATGTGCGTCGTAGAAAGGCATAAACCCTCCCTAGAACCATGTCTGGACAATGCTGACGAAGGTTTCCAACGCCTGTTCCAAAGCTGCCTTAGGATGGCGGTGGATTGTTGGGGGTCGCATTCATAGGTCTGAAGGCTTCGGTTCCACTTGCAAGCATTAGACATGATGGGATTGGCTGTGTTGGCGTTGACATTCTACTGTGTTTAGTGCCTGGGGTGATCCGCGCTGATAAATTGGCAGCTTACCTCAGAAGCCAAATGTCGGAAAGACGAGAAGTATGAGGTATGTTATAGAATACTTGACTGGGAGTTGATGGAATCTCGCAAGAAAATTCTTTTCCCAGGATCTACTACAGCAAGGAAGGAGCAGGTCTGTTCTGCAAAAGGAGGGACACCGGTGCTGAAATAGTCCATGCCACAAAGAACAGAAATGAAAAGCAAGATTGCAGAGAGAGTTCCAAACTATGCATGGTACCGTCGATAGGATCTTTGATCAAAGAAAAGCAAAACAATGTCTCGAGGGCAGACCGCTTCTTGATTCCATCCTTTCAAATACAGAATACGGCATAAATTCTCCAGGGAGTACCACTGAATTGGCACACCTACAACTACTGCATTATGATGCTGCTTAGAGATGACAAGGGTAGTACCTGAACTTCGCGGTGTTCGACAGCCACACTTTGCCTCAGTAGTCAGACCCTATGAGAAAGATTATATTTGAATTCGTCGCTTTGCGACCCTAATCTTCGATTAGAGTTGATAAATTCTCAACTCTAAAACAAGTTCTAAAATCTTTTTTTAGAAGCAAATATTTAGTAAAATAGCTTAACGCTAAATGCGAAGTCTTGTTTAGTACTTGTCTACTAATTTTAATAAATAAAACGTATATTTAAATATAATTTTTCTATAGAATTTAAGAACAAAATCTTATTTTTTTGTTAAAATAAAACAAATCTTAATATGTCGAAAGTTTAATAAAAACAATTTTCTATTATTAATATATAAAACTTGATTGCAATTTTCAATATATTATTGTTAAATTACTAACAACACAAGTATCTTATAAACAAAATAAAAAAATGCTACAAAAATAGATAATTAATTGTAATTATAAACAAATATATAAATATAAGTTATTGTTTGTTTATTAATTAATTGTCTTAAATTATATTTTTATTAAATAATTTATACAAAATTAATATTTTTAATATTAAGAACAAACTTTTGCAAAATTTAAAGAATATTATATATTTTAGTTAACTATTTTAATTAACAATATTTGTTTTTTGAAAATTTAGAAAATTTAGCAAATCTTTTTTTCTTTTTTTCTATATTTATATTTTAAGTTTTTTTTAATTGTTAAGTTTTAAATTGATGTTTTTTAATATTTAGTTTTTTTTTTAATTTAGAAATTTTGTTTGTTAATATTGTTAATTCTATTATATCTTTATTTTGTTATTTTGTATTTTTGATAAACTTAATTTGTTATTTTGTATTTTTTATATTTTTTATAAATTTAAGTTTAATTGTTTTGTAAAAAATTTTCTTAAAATATACAAACAAAATAAAGATTTTTTAAAATTTATAAAATTTATTTTATAAAAAAACTTAGCAAAGAATTGTTTTAAAAAATAAATCTTATTAATATTAAATTTTAAATTGTAATATAATAAATATATAAAAAAAGTATTTAAGTTAAACTCTTTTATATTGCAAAGTAAAAAAATATCTTAATATTAAAAATAGTAATAGCTTTATTATTTAAACTTTAAAATACAATTATTAATATTTTTAATATTAATATTAAATTATTGTTTAACTATAATCTTAAATACAATATAATAAAAGTGCAAATTATCTTTTTAATTAAATTTAATTAATTATATTTTGTATAATTGTGCTATAATATAATTAGAATAAACAATTAGATAGACAAATTTATCTTTAAAATATATTTTAAATTTAAATAAATTTTTTATATTAAAAATAACTATAATAAAGATCTTCTTATTAACTACAAACAAATAATTGTTATATTAATTAAAAATTAACAAATTAATATTTAAGATTTTTTCAACTTAATTATTATTTTGTTAATTATAGTAAATATAACTTGCAATATTATATTTTAATTTTAAAATATAAAAAAGACAAAAAGATATAATAGTTTTATTTTTACAAGTTTTAACAAAAATTAAAAAATTATTATTGCTAAAATTCTAATTATTAAAGATAATTTGTTTTTCTAAATAATTTTATTTGCAAAAATATTAAAACAAAATTAATTTAATATAAATTATAAAAAAGAAAATTTATTAATTTCTAAATAAAAACAATTTTATTTTAAGTTTTTAATAAAATTTTCTTTTTATTATTAAATATTTTTTTGTTATTTTTCTTATTTTTAATAACTTTCTAAGATATATTTTTAAATTTTTTTGTATATCTAACAAATAGAAGATTTTTTTTCAAATTTTTAATTAATCTATTAAAGTTTTTTTCTACTAAAATAATTAATATTTAATTAATAAATAGAATTAATAAATTAAAAAGAAGATTTATTAAAATAATAATTGTTTTAATAAGAATTTATTAATTAGAAATTGTAAAAAAATTTAAAGATATTAAAGTTTTTGCAATATTAGAAGATACAAAGCTTTTATTAACAATTAAAAATATTAAATTTTTGACAATATATAAAGATATTAATTTTTTAACAACATTAATTAACTTAATTTCTAAAAAAAAATTATTTTTATCTATAATAAAAAAATATATTAGAGAAAGACAAATATAAAATAAAATTTCGATTTTTGTAATTAAAAAGATACAATTAAGCACAAAAAAATATAGAAAAACACAAAAAAGCTATTTTTTGCTTAAAGAAAAATTAATAGATAAAAGAATTTATTTTTTAAAAAAATTTCTTAACAAAAGATATAAATAATTAAGTATTAAATTAAGTAATAATAATAAATATATAAAATTTGCAAAGTTAACAATATTGCGCAATAAATAAATAAAGATAATATTTTCTAAATAAATAAATATTGTAAGTATTAAAAATATTGTTGCTTAATAATAAATATTATTTTTTAAAAATACAATATAAGTATTTTTTTATTTATTAATTAATTAATAATTTTAAGATAGATTACAAACAATAATAAATAGATAATAAAAAGATATTATATATCTTTATTTTAATAGTTGTTTTTAAATAAAAAATTGTTATACTAAACTTTTAATTATTAATATATTTTATTAATTGTTTTTTTTATTTTTAAATCTTTATTTCTATTTTTTTTTTTTATAAGTAAAGTTTTTTTTCAATTATAAACAACAAAATAAATATAAAACTTGCTATTGTATTTATCGACTTATATACTAGTTTTTAATATTTAACAAAATCTATAGTTAACTATAGTCGATATAATATTATAAAAAAAACAAATAATTAAATTTTATTATTTAAAATTAAAAAAGAATAATATAAAACAATTGTTAAGTACTTTAATTATATTAATAAATATATAAAAATTGTCAAAAAAATAATAGAAAAAATCTAAATATTATTAAAATATTAAAAATTATAAAATATAATTTATTAAAATAAGCGCAAAATATTTGCAAAATTAAAAATATTTGTTTTAAAAAATCTTCGATACAATTAAGAGCAACAATATAAAAGATACAAAAAAAAAATTCTATCTATTTAAAAATTCTAAAATAAGACAATAATTAATTAAAATTTTAATAGATTTCTAGAAAACAATATTATATAAATAACTTAAATTGCTAAAAGAATTTTAAATATAAATTAGATATATAAATTTTTAAATTAAATTGTTTTTTAATATTTATATTGCAATATTAAAGATTAAAAATTAAAAAAACTAGTTATTTTAAGTAATTAAAAAGAAATTGTTAATATATTAAATTATAAAATAATATTACTTTTTAAAAGTTTTATATTAATTTTTTTTAATTTGCAAATTTATAAATTTAATTAGATTAAACTAAATATTTTTAATATATTCGAAAATCGAAAAACTAGAATTATTAAGAGCAATACTTTAATATTAATAATAGCAACAACTTTATCAAAGAATTAAACAAAAATTTGCAAAAAAAGATATCGAAAATCGATACTATTATATTAAGAAATAGATTTAATATTAAAACAAACAACAAACAATATATTAAATAACAAATAGAAATTTTTATAAATTAAGAAACTTATAAGTTAAATACAAATTTTAAATCTTGTTAAAAAACAATATTAATATTGCAATATTAATTAAATATTAACAAATTATATAAGAAAATTAACAACAAAAGAAACAAATATATATATAGAAAAACAATATTTTAA
>JAABUW010008553.1_pt1 | contig 11926 bp, 9 predicted proteins | sample 5560081 | NCBI WGS metagenome assembly JAABUW01 (sample SAMN10711882, study PRJNA513363) | rock metagenome | isolation source: Antarctica rocks | place: Antarctica: Victoria Land, Knobhead sud | reverse complement strand
AGTCTACATACTTGCAAACTTGTGATCGTCTTCAACCAAGGCAAAAAGCGCTTGCAAACTCACCTGAACGCATATGTGAATCCCCACTTCACAAAGCCTATCAGGTCAAGGCAGTCAGAGTCACAACCAGGCTGTGAAGAGGCTGTCAGCCACTGCTGTACTTCTTCTGTAGCATGTGCTCTGGCCCAGTCTTCTGCTTCCTTCACAGACCCTTGTGCATCTCCAGGGTTGTTGATCAGGTGAGCAATGGCAATGCAGTAGCAGGCGTTGCAGTCCTGCAACATGATGCATTGAGGTTTACAGCTGTTGTAGATGACAGTTCAAGCAGCTGTAGTGGCTGTCCAACCAGCTGTGGTGACAGTTCAATCAGCTGATGCACATGCTGTACACTCACCACTGAAACCTGCTTTCCACATGCAACAGGAGCTTCCTGTTCATGCATAATTTTGCAATACATGACGTGGTATGTGTCAAGCCAACAGCAAGCTGCTGCTGTGGCTGTCAGCTAGCAGCCTTCAGCCGCCTGTTTGCTGCATTGCTGCCTGCTTAGGCAATACGACATAATTTTGAGTATGACTGACAGCATTTTCACGCAATGGGTAACACTGCTAGTGAGCTGGCAACTGGTAATTGCTTCAACACTCTTCACACATGTGCAATGCCGTACAACTCGTCATTTGGGCAAAATCCAGCATGTGTGCAAGCAGTCTGCATCACATCAGACAATCTAGTGCTGAATGTTGAAGATGCAACATGGCTTACCAGACACGTCTTGTTGGGGTGCGTGAGCTGAGCATCTGATGTCACAGCTTGCACCAGGTCATGCTGGGATAGCTTGTGGCCCCACACAGCCAGGGGGGTGATGCGCATCAGGGCCCCATTTGCCTTAGACCCCATGTTAGTCTGTGCGGAGCGTCGATTTTGTCAGGCTTTGTATCAGTACAAATGGTAGATACAATGCAGAGATGCTACACATCAATCTCTGCATTGTATCTGCCAAACATTGTTTGTTAATATGTGAGTAATTGAAAGAGTGAGCAAGAAAATGAAGGAAACAGGAACTGTCGGCAGGGTCATATTGTTGAGCTGTCATGTGCTTGAGCAATTTGAATCCAGTGTTTGGTGGTATTAGGTGGATACGGCACCAATCTCTGGTTATTGAGGCAAAGCAGTCTATTTGTGCATGTGCATAGCATTCAAGCAATGCATTCAATGTGCAGCTGCGCATTGAATGCGGCATGCCGGCTGCTTTTGGGACTAGCCTCAGGAATACATACCCAGCAGATAGAGGGCTGGTCTCAAGAAGAGGCCCTTGTGTAACACATGTTGACAAGATCACACAACTTGAAACGTGATGTCACTCTTTGGTGTGACACTGTGTCTGTGCTAGTCAGTCGCTTCATATTCATATGAGTTTGTTACCTACCGCAGCAGCAGCAGTCACCATGGAAGAGGCAATGCCAGACTTGCTCTCTCCTTTCTGCTGAGCATACAGACCAGCAGAAAGTGCATTTCTTGTGGCGGCGCCTGCAATGCACAGTAGGTTTGGGCTTGGCAGCTTGCCTGGTGTGTGTGACTGACTGCTTGTCAGGTGTGCGCTATCAAGTGGCCTCTCAACTTCTTGCCTATGTCAAATGGCTTGCTGTTCAGCCACTTCACGTACATCTCCGCAGCTGCGCCCTGCAATTGACTTGCTTCGTGACAGATGAGCGCGTGCGCCAAGCACAGGGCCATCTCGCTGTCGTCTGTGAGTTGACCTGGCCCAACCCTCAACATACCACCGCCAGGCATCTTCATGGCTGCACTGACCTGCGCATTGAGTTGCGTAGTCACGCCTGCACTCTGCCTGTGACCCCGTATGTAAGCTCAAGAGTCAACTTAGCGCACCATCTCTAGGTCGGGTTTGCCACGAAACTCCAGCACAGCACCGGCAGCATCGCCGACGAACGCACCCAAGACCGCGCCGTAGGCGTGGTCGAAAGTCATGATGCCAGATGAGAGTGCCAAGCCTGGTGCCAAGCGCAAGTCTGGCTATTGCAGTTGCTTTCTCCACTTCCCTTTGACTAATAGCATCTCTGCTGCATTCCCCCATAGCATGCACAGCACGATGCGAAGCACGCAGAAGTTTTGCGGCAGCATGAACGCTGGAGCTGCAGGGCTCCCGAGCGAGCTTATGGCTAACAGCAGCGCAGATGCCTCGTTATTTCCTCAGCTGTCACGCCAACCAGTGTGCCTCGCAGCAGCGTGGAGTCTGCAGACAGTCTCAGTGATCCTAGCTGCCAGCCTAGGCACCTACCGGCTAAGTTGCCTTCGTCAAAGCATACGCAACTGATGTCAACGACGCCGCCTCCCCATGGGAAGGAGCATGTCAGGTTGCTCCAGCTCCAGCTGTTACAACAGCACTTGCAGGTACAAGGCTTTGGGTTCATCACAGAAGTAAAGCTGGCAACTCTCTGAATTTGCTGTTGGCCTATGCGTCTGCAGGCACATGCCCACGATCCGGACACTATTGCACTTCTTGAGGACTTGCTGCCACTTGACCTCAGCATTCAGCTGACGACACAGATACACCTTGTGCTGAAACGGCAGGTGTGCACATATGCTACATGCCATGGCCGAAGCCGGCACAATGTGTTCATCAGACTTTGCGCTGATTTGCAGGTTGTTTTGTCGTACCTTCAATTATCCCCTCCTGACATTGAAAGCAGTCAAGCAGCACTTGAAGCATATTTTACAGAGCCTCTGCAAGCCCTGGCAGACACTCCTCAACTTCACAATGCTGCCAGCTTTGCCAGTTTTCAGGAGCAAGCAACGCAGCTTGAGGATACTATTTCTCAAGCTCAGGCTGCGACACAGCTTGGCGACCTTGCTGCTGTGCAGCTTGGTCTGCAGGCATATCCAGTGTCCCTCGCTGACAAGGCTCTGGAAGATGCCATCAGCATAATCATTGGCCATGCTGATTGTGGCAAATTGCAAAAACCACAGGCAAAGCTGAAAGAAGGTGTGTACGGAGCACCTCTTTCATGCATGCAGGGACAGCATCTGTTGCTTGCCTGACTACTGTGGGTCCATCGCACATGACCCAAAAGGCTGTCTTGGCAAAAGGGTTTGTGGAAGTAGTCACCTTGATGTAAATAAATCTTATGCAAGCCGTCACTTGTAATGATGCTTGCTGATGGCAGGTCAACAAACTTTCAAGGTGCATGCTTGGCTTCGCCCACATGCTTCTGGCAGGCAACACCAACTGAATTCACTTAGCTGCCTGAAAGCAGTTGCTTTATTTATTGTCAAGCGACAGTGGGCCCAGTCATTTAGGTTGGAATGATTGACACTGTTTTCTTTGAGGCAACTGACTTGCACACATCATCAACAATCCTGCAATGCAGGTACACCAGGGGTGAGCCTGTCTTCCAGCCCAGCAGGGTCTTCAGCAGCAGAGGCGCCCCAGCCTTCCTCACGGCCATCACTTGAGCAAGTCCAAGCTCCTGCAGGCAGTTGTACACAGCCTAAAGCTGGTGCCACTGCCCGTGCAGTCATGATGGAGCTCAGTGCAGGACATGACAGGGTCCATGTGACGCTGACACCAATCAATGCCCAGCCACAAACTGCTGACTCAGCATTCCTGATTGGCCAGTCAGCTGCTGCTACCACATGTGGCATCAACCCCAATCCCGAGGCACATGCCCCCAGCTCAGCACTGCATGGTGCTGCAAGCACTGACACGCCTTGTCCAGTCAGCAGTCCAGAAGCTGACCAGGCAGCTGTAGCGATGGATGGTCAGCCTTGTGATGCATGGCAATCTGATGATGAAGCTGATGTGGCAGCAAGCGTGCAGACAGTCAGGGCTCAGGATGTGGCTGACGGCAATGCTGGAGCTTTGTCGCAAGGACCTCCGCTGATGGACACCCAGGTTTGCACTCCAGGCAATGCAGGCTTTCAAATAAAGCAAAATGTGCAAAGTTTGTTGCTTGTCTGTTGTAACACTGCTTGTAGGCAAACGTTCAGTCAGAAGCACTGACAATTCAGGTGTAGTTGTGTCATCTATAAGTTGCAGTAGCAGTCCGCGACAATTCTGATCGCGGTGAAATCTACGTTCAAACAGCGCATTGCTGATCAAAACAGTGCAGTCAGGGCGTTTCATGGTGAGCAGCTTTGTGTAGTGCTGGGTTTTGTGTCACTGTAGGGTCTAGACCTACTCTTACAGGATGACAGCAATGCTGCTGGGCCCATGCTTGTTGGCCAGTCACCTGCAATATGCTTCTCTCCAGATGACATGGACAACCTCCATAGTTCACACCAGATGCGGCCACGTGACAGCGTACCACCAACTGAGAACACCTCAGAGCACCCAGACACAGAGACTTCTGATGACCAGCAGCTTGCTGCTGCCTCAATCAGGCATGCTGTGCCTGCCTCTGAGGCAGATAAGCACTCACAGGCAGACCAAGCTCCCAAATTGAGCAGTCGCCCCAGCAGCCATCTAGATGCGCCAGCTGAGATGTCTCTCACTGCTGAAGCAACCGGATCTGATAGCTTACAGCCTGAGGAGACCGAGTCAGACTATCCCAGCACAGAGATCGCGGATGCTGACTCCCCAGCAAGCTTCCATGCTGATGCTGCAGCTGATGCCAGCAAACAGACACAGTCTGCGCAAGATGTTGGTCCTGACGACAAGTCAGACCTGCCAGTTGCTTTGGCATCTCACAGAGTGGAGGCTAGGTCAAACAATCTGCCACCAACTGAAGATGCCCACCCAGATACACAGGTTCCCCATCATCAGCTTGCTTCCCAGGAAGCATTTCTGGTGCTTGGGGGTACAAGCCGGCCCAAACAGCAGACACAGGCAGCACCCGCACATGCACAGAGCAGTGGGCTCGGCTCTCAAGCAGGGCATGCCGTGTCAGCAGTGATGCTTACTCATCTTGCTGCTGCTGCTGCGGCAATGACCCAGCTACCGGGTGATCAGCCCCAGCTACCGGGTGATCAGCCCCAGCTACCGGATGATCAGCCCCAGCTACCGGATGATCAGCCCCAGCTACCAGGTGATCAGCCCCAGCTACCGGGTGATCAGCCTGTGACAGTGCAGGGCCTTCCAATCTGCTCAGCTGAGCTTGCCCAAGCTTCAGCTATGATGCCTGAGCCAGAGCACCAAGGCAACCGGCTTACTGACAATGGCCAATGCCAGTCACAATTTATCCAAGCCAGATCTGCTGAGACTGAGCTGTCTGAGCGGGAGGCTCACTTTCCAGTGGTATTTGATCAGAGCCAGTCACAAGATGGGGCCAAGCGCCCTTCCCCTGAAGCAGCGCCCTTAGCTGATGCTCCAAGCCAGCCTGCTGCTTGTTCTCAGTGGGAGGCAGCAAGCGGCTGCCTTATTGTGCCGGACTCTGAAGACCCTCACAGCTCTCACAATGTGCCAATTGCTGGTCAACACAATCACAGCAACATTGTTTCTGTGCAATCAGCTGGGAAGGTCAGTTCAACCGCAGCCCAGTCACCAACAGAAGCACAGCTGTCAGCTGATTATGGCACTCAGGCTCAGGCAACAGGCACAGATCCTGCACCGGCAGTAGCACAAGGGTCGCAGGACGCAGCTCGCCTGCAGTGTTTAAGACAGCAGACAGTTGTGGGTGCCGGATGCTCTGCAGCAGCCAACTTTCCACCTGCACAAACAGCTGGAGAGGCATCACAGCCCACTAGCTTGGCACAGTCAGAGGAACAGCTGGCAGCTGAGCATTGTGCTGACGGTGTCGTCGCAGACAGTCTCTCGATGCCATTGCCTGCAGAGGGATCACAGCACACAAATCGTCTACACTCAGACAGAGAGGCAGTGCCTGAGCATGCTGCCCCACCTTCTGCACTTCACATGCCTGCAGTGGATCCAGCAGAAGAGCTTCAGCAGCAGCATGCCGTTCCGTCTGCGCAAGCTCTCAAGCATGTAGCTGCACCTCTCAAGACACAGAGTCAGTTGACGTTTCAGGCAGACGCTGTCCCAGAGGGTCCTGACAGGCAGCAGCAGCATCAACAAGCTGCTGCTGAAGCAGCTGAGCACACAACTGCACCTCAGAGCACGCCAAGCTTGTGGCTACACCATCAGGATGCTGAGTCTCGGTCAGATCAGCAGCAGCAGCCCCCACTTGCCAAAGTGACTGAGCATGCTGCACCTGAGAGAAGTGTGCTGCTACACCAGCAGGAGGCTGAATGTGAAGGCTCAGACCAGCACCAGCAGCAGCAGCAGCAGCAGGAACTTGTGAAATCTGCTGTTGCAGATTAGCATGTGAATGCACCTCAGGAAGCACAGGTGCTGGCATCACAGCAGCCCGAGCCTACAGCTCAAGGCCTTGTCAGACAACACCAGCTTCCCAGACGGATGTCTGTGCATGATGTCGATGCTCAGCAGGGGCCCGGTGCGCATGTACAACCAGCAGCTGAGCAGGAAAAGTTGGCTGAGTACAAGGACTTGGCCAAGCGTGAGATGTTGGCTGAGCGTGAGATCTTGGCTCACCCTGAGATCTTGGCTGAGCATCACATTGTGGCTGAGCATGAGAGTGTTCCTGAGGGACAAGCCTTACAATTGACTCACATTGTCAAACAAGCCAGGATGCTAGCTCTTTCAGTTGGAGCAAAAGATGATGGTGAATATTCAGGTAAGGGTGCTGACACTACACCGGGCTTCCCAGCCTTGAAACCATGCACATGCCCTTCAAAGCTCAGCCAAGTTTGCCCTGGCATTCAACAATTGCACCCGGATCTGCATTTGCTCCAGAGTTCAAGTTGCAACCATGCAATGGCCTTCTGTGGCAAACCAGTCTTGGAGGCAGCACTTCCAAACCACAATGGAGATGTTCACGAGGCATGAAGTCAGAAGAACATTTGGACCTCAAGGATGTGACTTGTGTGCATTGATAACACCTCATAATCAGAGGCCCAGCCTGCACGCCGACCTGAACCCTGCATCCCATGCTGCAGATGCCAAGGCAGTCCAGGTATCTGGGGGCATCCCATGCCAACCGCACCTTGCATCTACTATTGATGCACAGCAACAGGTATCTGGCACTGAACACAGAGTCAAAGCTCACACAGCAAGCACCTCCCAGCAGCAGCAGCAGCAGCAGCAGCAGGAGCAAATGCTCTTCTCTGATCAAGATGCACCAGAGTGTAGCCCAGCTGATGACTGCTCAGCTGCTGTTGACCCTCAGTCAGATGCCCTTGTCATGCCACAGGCCAATCAGCCTGCTGCCGCTGGTGCTCCAACTGCAAAGACAACCCAGCAAGCAACCACATCCAGCCAACAGGCTGGTCAGCCTGATGCAAAGATTGCCTTGGACATAGCAAATGCTGCAGCTGAGCACAAGGCATGTGTGCAGCCCAGCCAAGGGGCTGGTAGCCCTCACGGTAGACAGGATGCAGTCAGTCCCAAAGCTGCAGTGAAAGACCTAGTACATATGCCTGCCAAACAGAGCGGCAGTCAGACCTCTCTCTCTAGGCGTATCCTAGGCAGCGCAACATCAGCTTCTGGGCCAGCTGCTAACGTGACTGATGCTGATCTGGCAGATAAGGAGAACGAAGGCAGCTCGTTGTCTCTGACAGGCTCAGACACACAGTCCAGGTCACAAGGGCTGAAGGAACAGCAGCAGGGTACAGCAGCTGCGGCTGCAGCTGCTCAGGTACTGTTACTCCTCAAGATACTGATCCATGCCGCACATTGACCTGCTGTGCTTTGTGCTGCTGTTGATAAGCCTGAGGAAAGTTGGCAGGCGTATGAGCCATAGCTTTGGGCTGCCGCCTCAGGAGGCTCCCGTCATAATTGCCAACAGGAGTCAACTTTCCGCTGCTTTTCTTTCTGTGTGAGCCATACTGACGAGTTGCAATTGTATTTGGTGACTTCAAAAACCTCCCTGCCTTCTTCAATCTGCTTATATACAGCTGCCAACCAATATCATGATTGCTGAGCATGGAGAGCCTGCTTTACTACAACCGCTACCTTGGTAGGGATGGTACAGTGTAGCACAGACAGACCATGTCGGAGAAGCTCTCAAACACATGTACTCACACGCTCATGATCACAGGTGGTCGCCGAGGCATTCACCAAGCAGCCGCCTAATGCTAGGCCAAGGCCAGTCAGGCGTCGACCCACTCTTGACCGGAGCCCGGCTAAGTCACCAGCTGCCTTGCCTGTTGTTATCAGCACGCCTCAGCATGCAAAGCGCACTCAGGTGAGGCGTACATGAAAGCCAGATCAGCCGTTCTGTTTCAACCTCCATGGCTTGACCGTGACAGCAGGCACAGTGAGAGCCTTTGGCAGCCACATGTGCAAATGGATACAAACAGCAGCTAAGCAAATTGCAGATTTTCAGGCAGATACCGTGTGTAAACCCTGAACTGTGTGAGCACCCCACACTGTGACACCCTATGCTGTGTATAGACCCTTAAGGCAGGCTGCTTTGCACCATGCAGACTTTGCAGACAACATCAGTCTTTGCTAGGGCAGGTTGAATAGCCTCTGGCATGAAGAAAATGCAGCCACATGAGTTGTTTTGAGTACCCGGAAGACTTTGCCACTTCATTTAAAAAACAATGTGAAGTTTGCGTATGTTTCTAGACTGTCCAGACTGTGCAGGCTGATGCTGTTGCTGTGTGGAAGACAAGTGGCCAGAAACGCATGCGCTCTGAGGGTACAGACGCACCTGTGGTGCTGACAGACACTGCTGAGAAGACCCATCCTGTGGTGCACCCTGTCCCTGCAAGAAAGGCACTGCCCGTCCAGCCTGCAGAAAGGCCAGCGAAACAGCACCAGCAGCAGCGCTCTGACGCATATAGGTCTGTTCAGCCATGGCAGCTGCAGCAGCAGCGGCAAGCACACTGTGGTCATGAAGATGCACGGGCACAGCATGCAAAGCAGGATGGGATGTCTAGCGTCCCACAAAAATCAGAGCAGGCAAGGCTGAAGAGCTGTGAGCTGACCCAGCAGGTACCGCGACACACAGCAGCTGACCGTGCACAGCAGGCTGAGCATGCTCAGCAGGTCCCACTGATACTGAATAGTGAAGCCGCTGGTCATGCACAGCAGGCTCAGCATGCTCAGCAAGAACAGCATGGCAAAGTCACTGCACACACGCAGCAGGCTCAGCATGCACAGCAGGCCCACGCAGTGTTTGACAAGCCAGGTAAAGGGGCAGGGCAGACTCAGCATGCACAGCAGCCCCAGCACGCAGTGCTTGACAAGCCAGGTAAAGGGGCAAGGCAGGATCAGCATGCACAGCCTGCTCAGCGTGCCCAGCAGGCCAGGCCTTTGGCACCCCTGCAAGCTGACCAACGGCCAACAACAATTCAAATTGGGATAGGCCAAAGCGGGGCCGCTGCTTCCCAGCAGACACGTGCTGCTGGTTTCCATGAAGGGCAAATTGCTGTGCAGTCTTCTGGATCTGAGCTGCATGTAAAGAGAAGCCATACAGCTGCGGATGCTGATGAGCCCAATAAGCGCCACAAGGTACCTTGTGTACATTAGCTTCCTGACTGTTTTTGACTGCACCTTACACTACATTCAATCAATCAGTGTGTTTTTGTCTTTGAGACTCGTTAGGGGAGTCACTGAACAGTGAATGCACATTACAATACATTGCAGTTTGCAGCAAGCACAACATATGATAGACCGTCAGAGCGTACACTTCAGTGGAGCACCATTGATGCAAAGGTAGGGCTCAAGCTTTGCCACTGCATTGCTGAGGATGAACATGGTCAGGCAACAATGGGTAGTGTACAATTACCACTGTGTGTGGCGTCACGGTGCTGGATTGCTGTAATGCACTGTGTCCGACGCGTAATTGGTTGCTGCACCCTATCATATCCAGCGTCATCGTGCTTGACTGTTGCATCGCTTTGTATCTTGGATCATGGCAACTGTCTCCAGTGTCACGGTAATTGCTTGCTGTACCGCTTTGTATGTAGAGGCATGGCAATTGTGCTGCTGTACCACACTGTCTCTTGGATCTGGATGGTGACTGACTGCTGTACCGCCTTATATACAGCGTCTGGTGTATGATTGCTGTACTGCATTGTATGATCTGTCATGGTGAGGAACTGCTGCATTGCACTGTATCCAGTGTCACGGTAACTGTCTGTGCAAACCAGAGCAATGTCCCTGCCAGGGGGCATTGTGGAGTTTGGCACAGTCTGTGATGGGTGGGATGGCACAGCGCCTGCAGAGCCAGCACAGTCACACTGCAGCAAAGCCACCACTTCCAGGGTAAGCCACAAAGAAATGATAGTGTCTCATCCTGTACCAGCACCTGTGATGTGCCATCACTTCTGTTGGTCTTACGAGTGGTTGTACTGTTGGTATCACACCAGGCAACAGCTTATTACTTGCCTCTTGCCGTGAGTCTCCACACAAAGTGTCAATGTCTGAAAGCCTCAATGCACGACTTACAGACGCTTGCTTCAGTGGGTGCAGTGAGCGTGACCAGACACATCATTGCACGTCGCTCACAGCACACATTGGTGCTGCAGGGCTTCATCTTCAGGGCATCCCCAGGCATCCAGAAGGGCTTCCACCCCAAACCACCCCCCCTCAGGTCTTGCTACACCACACGGTGCCAAACAGGCCAGGGCCTGTGCTGAGGCAAAACCACATAGGCTGGCCAAGCGGAGCTTGCTGCCGCTGTCACGCTCTCTTCCTCCACAGTATACTGCACATCCACATGCACCTGCTGCTGCTCCCGCCACAGCACCTATTGCAGTGCATACTCAGCATCATCATAGCAGACCTGCCACACCAGCGCAAAGACCTTTGCATGAGGGCTGTGAGAGATCTCACACTGCTGCAAAGCAGACGTCTCGCCAGATGCATGACCATGGTGCAATGCATCACCAGAATGTTGCTGACATTCAGCCTCAGCACGTCTGGCGCGCCGGTCAGGCTCAGCATGCACAGCGCGCCTCACACCCAGTGGCTACTCATCAGCTTCCGCCAGCCCAGCAGGCTCAGCATGCAAAGCATGCTTCTCACCAGCAGACAAGGCACAGATTGCACATGGGCTCTGCTCAAATTCCTATGCAGGGTCACACAGGTGCAGCTTCGTTTCTATGCAATGCTGCTCACACAAGCCAAATGCTCCCAGACTTACCTGTTGCTACGCTGGCTGCCAAATCAGGACCTCATTACACACACAGAGCTACTCAGGGCTGTATGTAGCTGACCCCAGGGGAAGACACATGGTGAAGGAATAACATGCATCAAACATCCATCACGCAAAAAACGCACACGTATTGCTTGCACAGGCTGTTAGCAAGGAATGTTGCCCATCAAAGTACAAATGATGCTTGATAATGCCAAATTCCAGGTCACGTTCGCCAAGATGCCCATGCAATGAGTGTGCTCAGCCTGCATTGAGTCTTGAGCATGTTTCAGACCTGTGGTGATCTGATTTGGCTCAGTTTGGACTGCTCAGGGTAGGGTGCATGACGCAGGTACACCTTTGGCATCTGGAGAGGCATTGAGCAGAAGGCCAGGCTGCATACAAGGGTCCTCAGCAGGCAGGGAGTCAGCAGCTGGGGGCTGCAAGACTGCAGCTATGAGGGATGCTGTGTCTGCTGCGGTGAGCCGATTGCAACACCATACTTGAACAGGCTTGCTGTCCTGTTTCTATTGGCAGCTTGACACCGTTATGAAGCTCTGGTCTGTGCACTAGACGCAACTCAACACCTAGGGGCTACTCAGGAGTGTACTTATCTTACCCTAGCAGAAGACACAAGTTGACCTGGATGGATGGATGGATGGATGGATAGATGGATGGATGGATGTACGGATGGATGGATGGATGCATGCATGCATGAATGAATGAATGAATGAATGAATGAATGAATGAATGAATGAATGAATGGATGGATGGATGGATGGATGGATGGATGGATGGATGGATGGATG
>JAABUW010008552.1_pt1 | contig 11927 bp, 18 predicted proteins | sample 5560081 | NCBI WGS metagenome assembly JAABUW01 (sample SAMN10711882, study PRJNA513363) | rock metagenome | isolation source: Antarctica rocks | place: Antarctica: Victoria Land, Knobhead sud | reverse complement strand
CAAAACAATTCTGACCACTAATTTAGAAGACAATGTCAGTCAATAACTTGCTGGCACGATAGGCGAATGACATTGTTGCAGGTGCAGGATGGCATTTACACTAGACATAGCATTGGCTTGACCACTGCCTGAGATGTCAGTGTCAAGAACAGCAGCAGGCTTGCAGGTGACCACTTAATCTTTTGCTTTTATTGACAGATGCGCGTGCCTCTAGAGACCTGATATTGTTTTCTCAGTGGTATGAATACGATGGCTAGTTCCCGAAGCTGCACTCTTCAGCATAAGCTTGGTGAACTGTCAGGACCTGAAGTTGTTTGACAAACGTGCACGCATTGTTGTCTGTGGCACTGCTGCTATAGTCCTGTACGATGCATTGAAATTGTGGTTTGAAACGCCTGTCAACCAGTCGCAAGCGTTACACGAAGCTTCGAGCATACGCGTATATTCAAAACTCTTGCGTGTGGCGAGTCGCCCTGTTGAAATCATTTCACCATGCATATGAAGCTGACACAGACCTGCAGCCATACAGCATGCCTTGTGAGATGTCGACAAGCCCGGTCTCGATACCTGCGCAGGCCATTACGGGTCAGCAGGGCCGCTCTGTCTGGCAAATGGGAAAAGGACAAAGAAAACAGTGACCTGGATGCATATGAAAACATGCTGACCTTGCTTGGATTGAAAGGCATCAAGAAGACAGCAGCAGTGAAACTCATCAACGGACTCGAGATCAACCAAGCCTCAAGTCCTCCTCACTTTACTGTAAAATATGTTGTATCCCGAATTCAGTTTCTGCAAAGTGTTGAACATTTTGCCTTTGACCAGCAAATTGAAATGCCAAGGAGAGATGGCCAGGCTGGCACTCAGACAGCAACCTTGACTGAGGTTGGTAACGGCATGCAAACCGTCATCACCTGGGGTGAACCCAATCCAGGTTAGATTTGCATGCCTGCCTGCACAGGAAAGTGAATATGACTTATGCAGATCATCAAATGCCTCTGTCGATGCTGAGGCATTAGGTGCATGTTGTACATGCAGTCATCCTCATTGAAACTTACACCGAAGTGCAGCAGGACACCCTCATTACTGAAGCCAAGGCTCAAGCTGGAGGTCAGACTCTCTGCTGCAAACAGGTCAGCATAGTATGTTGCTGTCGATGCTTATCATAGTTTGGCTCAGCAACTGACTTGCACTTGCTTGCTGTTTGCTCAGGCTTTCAAGCGCAAACGTTGATTCTTGATATCACATGCTGACACTTTTGGCATGATCATCAGTCACAGAGGGATTTGTGCGTTTCCTTGATGGAGTGGATCTCAGATAGATTGGTGCATTTGGAATTGCTTATAAACTGCAACTTATCATCACAAGATCAAGTTGCGCTTGTGCCCAACACTCTTTTGCCCCAGTACACTTGCTTTATGATGATTTCCGGCCCCTCTCTTCTGCCTCTTACTGTGCCCTGTTGCAATGTTGAAGTTAAGCTTGCACATGCGAATTTTTCCAGCATATACAGGCCTAGGCATGTCAAGCATTCACTAGGCTGACTGGATGCTGGCATACATGTTGCTGTCCTTTGACAGCTTTGCATTGTACGACATGTCCTTGCAAGCGTCAAAATTGAAACAAAACAAGTGCTGCCCTGGTAGTAGCACTGAACTGAAAGCTGGAGCTTGTCTAGATCTATAGCTTGCCACCAATAGTGATGTAGCTAGAATGTATGCTCAACAAGTACTTGCACACCAGGAAGCAACTTCAGTGTCAACCTTTGTAACATTGTGTAGCATTAAGAGTGCACGCGCTGAATTGGTTTTGGCAGGCAGGTCACTGCAGATGCCTGCCGTAGCTATTGCAGATGGAGATGGAAGCTTATCACAACACAGCCTTGTGCCTTGGCATGTCTCCAATATCTGAAGAGCTTATGCGCTTCGTGGAAGCTCCGTCTTGTACCTGTAACCTCAGCAAGCAAGAAAGCTTGGTTTCAGAGCTCTTTTGCAAGTTGGTGCCGGGGAAACGTTGCTGTAGCAGCTGCGCAATCCAGCCAGATCCGTTACAAGGCAGGGCGCCACGATGTCTGCCAAGGTGCGTCTAAGCGCCTGTTTGGGCTCCATGCAGGAATTCAGTCGGGATCCTGACTAGTCAGGAGGCAGCATAAGGCTCTTTGCTCGCCAGGTTTATTCCTTGGGGACCGCTGTTTCTGCTGCAAACATGTCGAACGTCGCCAGCAGCTGGACCAGCCTTCAGAAAGACCCAAAGGTATGTTGGCGTCGGTGCGGCACGTGACTCACTGAGGTGCTGTGCTCTGTGAAACGCTGCTGATCAAGTCGCACCCGCAGGCTGTTGACAGTCTGCACACGCTGGCTACAAACAGACATGCGCTATCCAGTATCAGCACCACCCAAGTTGCCACCCTTCTGCAAGTGTTGGAGCAACTCTGGCGGGACCAGGCCATACCAGCAGCACAGCGCACAACTGCCTTCAGTCAAACTTACCACCTGCTTGCTCGCTGGGCTCATATACAGCGTAGCACAGCCAGGAGCTCAACAGACCACTCACAGCTGCAGGAGTCAGTCAGTGGAGCCCTGCAACTGCTTCAGTCGCACTGGTGCACAGCACAGTTGTCTGCAGCTTCCATCCTGTTTCTGGGAGCAGCTAGCCAGGGTAAGAATTCAGACCATCTGACACTCCATTGCAAGCGTGTCCAGCTGACGTAAACCCAAGCCTGGACCTTGCAATAGTTCAAATCTGTAGATTGTACATTGTGTGTTGTCAATCAACTGCATGAACTTAAATCAAGGTGATATGTAGGCCTTGCAACAGATCAAAGGGAAGCAGCTGCACAGGCTGCTTGTTCTGCCATTCAAGCCCACAAGGCTGAGCTGAGTCAGAGCAGCTACATGACAGAGCTTGCAGCTGGCTTGGCCAACATCATGATCAGCTTGCAGGTATGTATAAAGGGCATACCTCCAGCAACATGCAGTAACTCTCTGTGGCACATCATCAGCATGGATAACATGCTGTACCAAATTGCCCCATACCTCAACCATATGACTTTGGACAGGAACCTTTGTTTGGCCACCTTGCATCTGCCTCATGTTCACGTGCATCATGCATGCAAGACAACAGTCTTGGTCACGTTTACATCCTTTCTGCAGTGTCAAGGGAGTTTGGTTCACTGGATGCTGGCCATCGTTTTGTCATTGTGGTCTCCTGATGACCAGGCAAGTCTCAAGCAGCAGCCAGATGGGGTTGCCAGCATTTATACCAATGCCTCTGACACAGTCAGACAGGTTGCGCCTTTGTACAGCATGATGCGGCATGTGGGCACTGCCATGCTGCAGACAAGAACTGCCTGTCCCAAAACAGCCATGCAGATGATACAACCGATTTCAGCTGCCACAAACAGTGGTCACTGGTGAGCAAGTTCCTGACTTAAGCTTGAGCTGCAGCAACCCAAGCCTGCCTGTCATTGTCAAGATGTTGGAGCAGCAGAAGTTTAGTGGTCTTGTTTGGACCCGATTGTAATCTTTGCTGGTCCTTCTGTTGTGCTTAGTTGCCCTGCGTCAATGCATACCTTGCTGCATCCTGTCAGGTCATCTGCAGCAGTTGCATTGAAGAGGTGAGTCTGGTCGAACTGCCTGGCACTAGCAGCGATTGTAGCTCGACCCTAGCCGTGACTGCAGCTCAACCCTAGCAGTGACTGCAGCTTCACCCTAGCAGTGACTGCAGCTTGACAAAGGCCGGCGGCTGTGTAGGCAGGAAGGGATGACAGGGGTGTTAGCAGCAGGAGGCTTGCTTGAGGGCTTGGCCAGGGGTACAGCAGCTCTACCCCCCTCCAGCCCCCCTCTCCAGGCCCTATGCCACCTGCTCACTCAGGCCTGCACTGCATCTCAGGCTGCACTTAGCCAAGCAGAGCAGGCTGTTCATGACAGTGAAGCAGACGCACAGTCGTATGACGCCTTGTCAGAGCTGGAGGGCTGGTGTGTCTGGCGCAATGCTGCAGCTTTTGCTTGCTGTCAGACTTGGCAGGTCAGCCGATCCCCTTGCAATAAGTCCTTAGCTTTTCACTTGCCAATATGATGGTGCTGGCACGTAGCAAACTTGCTGCCGACCACATTCTGCTGCTTGCTTGCCGCTGACAGTTGTCCGAAGTCAGCTAAGCCATGGCATTTACATTGCAGAGTATTGCTGGCATTGTGCACTGTGCAGTCTTCATATAGTCAGTTTGCAGCAGCCTGTGTGAGCAGAAAGCATCCACAGGCCACGCAGGGTGACAGGGCCAGCTCAGTGTCACGCTTGGGCGACATGCTTCATAGTGACAATGCAGGCGGAAGGCTTGCCGCACTGAGTTTTGCACGTACCTAGCTCATCATGAGCTGGAAAGCGTAACTATGACACATGTATGAGAGTAATCTCAGGCACTGGGCCATGCTCCACATGCTTCCTGAGATTACTTGCATGCATGTGTAATGGTTACGCTTACCAGATCATGATGAGCTAGGTACATGCAGCACAAGTCTTGTCTCTCCAGAGCGTACACGTGCCATGATATGTTAGTCCTCATGCCTTGACTGCTGACGAGTGCAAGGCTTACTACATCTTTTCAGCAGAGCAACAAACAGTTGTACTCAGCACAGCTTCTGTGACTGGTGCAGGCCTGTAGGCTACCTCCAGCATCTGCATCCACTGCAATCTGCCTCATGTCCTGCCTGTGGACCTCATGCCTCACCCTCACAGGGCTGTTCCAAGCACCGGCCTTAGGCCTGAGCGCAGAGCAGGGTAACATGTGGCTCCGAAACCAGTGCAGCAGCAGGCTGATGCAGGAGGCTGCAACCATGGCACGCATCGCTGCTGAGCTGTACAGGCTTGTGGACAGTCAAGCACAGCAGGTTGGTGCCCTCAGACTTCAGAAAAGCATAAGAAAAGAAAAAGCAGAGGCCTTTTGGCATCATTTTGATGAGAAGTCAAGTACTGTACCGGGCTCAGACTGTGCTGCTGTTGCCTTGGCTGGGTCCAGGCTGCTCTAAAGCTGCTGTCCCAGCCAAAGCTTCACCAGCAGGCACAGATGCCAATGTAGCTGTACATCAGTAATGCCACTCAGCTGAACCTTTCCTGTAACTTCTCTTCCTGGCTGCTCGCCATGTCAGGCACAGCAGGAAGCACTGCTGACGATGCAAGCCATCCCAGGATAATGCAAGCTATCCTAATGTAATGCATGCACAGTCATGCTTGTAGGTCCACTGCTGTGTGTAAGCACAGCTGCCCTGGCATGCTGTGGCTGTAGAACAAGCCTGAGCATCATGTTGTGCATTCCATGCAGGTGTGCAGGGACTTGCTGCAGCAGGGTGCAAGGGAGCTATATGAGGGTTACAGAGCTTACGCCCTCAAGACTCCTCTGTCTTGGATGCAAGCTATTGACGCTGCGGCCGTGAGACAGGTTGGGTCATTTTTCCTCTTGTAGTCAGGCTCTTGCCAAGCACATGCTCGGGCCTCAGCTGCACAGCTGCCATTACGGGAGAGCACATGCGTAATGGACTCGTAATGCTGATGCCAGTCTTGGTGGGCTATTTGTGTTGCATAGATGCAGTGGCCCCATGTGCCCAAAAGAGTCTGTGAGTATGAGCGCGTCCATCAGCTGGCCACATACGCCCAACAGAGTCTGCTGATGCTGACCATGACTGCAAAGTGACTGTCTACATCATGTGAAGACCCAACAGCTCACTTTCAATCTCACCAAGCATTTGTGATTGCCATTGCAGCATGGTCCTCTGCGGTGGTACAGGTACTTGACAAAGCGTTCATGTCAGGGGTGCTACTCATGACAGCTTTCTGGAGCGTAGCTGCAGCCACAGACCACAAAAGGGCGCCTGCAGATAAGACACCTTCTACAAAAGCCACCAGTGGCCCTGCTGCCGTTGCCCTTGACCCTGCCACAGCTGCAGGCCCTGCTACCACAGCTGTAGGGCAAGCTGCCACCGAGGCAGGCGCTGCTGTCAGTGCAAGGCCACATGCTGACGCTGCAGCTGCTGATCGCTCGATGATTGAAGAGCATGTCAGCAGACTAGAGCAGCAGAACAGCAGCAGCTGGGTGGCAGCAGAGCTGTTGGACAGCATGTCATACTTGCAGTTCTGCCGCATGAAGCTCACTGCTTACAACACCCTGCTGAAGAATGTCTTGACAGCTGTATCAACCAGTGCCGAGGTAGGATGACTTGAAAGCTGTCCTGCAGCCACTTGGCTTGGATTTGCAGGTTTTGCTTTGTGTGAGGCAATGCACTAGAGCATCCAGCTACGTGTTTCATGGGGAAGCTTGCGCGCAGCTCAACTTTGCCCCCTCATGTCGTCTTTTTCCTGTCTTTCCTCTTCTGAATTGCACTGCTATGCATGTAGTTTGCTTTTCAAACACATTCACAACATGGCATAACACACATGCAGCAGATTCACAGTCAAATATTCTGTACACCACCGGCACGGTTTCTGTGCTGCTTGCTCAGTCTGTGTTATCACCACCCTCTCGTAAGTCACAATATACATCACACACTGTAGGTTGCAAGACCCAACTTTCTGCCAGCAACTGATCAGTTTATCAACTTATCTTGTTACACACCACTGCCAAACCATGTGCAAGTGGTATTGCAGGCCACACAGCTGCTGATGCACAAGCTGCCATGCTACTCAGATCTGGTTGCTATTCCCAATGCTGCATCAGTTCCTGCTGACGCCTCACCGCCAGGCAGACAGCAGCCCGCTTGGAGCAGCGACACCATCCTGGCGACACGTCTTATGCTGTTGATGAATGCCCTGGGTGCATGCTTGCCTGCACTCCCTCAGGTCTCTTGGCTACCTGCTGTGTGCCTGCTTGCTTGCCTGGCTGCTGTGTGCCTGCTTGAGTGGCTGAGTGCTATGTGCCTGCTTGCTTGCTTGCTTGGGTGTTGTGTGTATGCTTGCTTGGCTGGCTGCTGTGTGCCTGCTTGCTTGCTTGGTTGGATGGTGTGTGCCTGCTTGCTTGCTTGGTTGGGTGTTGTGTGATATGGGCCTGCTTGCTTGTTTGTGATGTGCCTCTGGGGCAGCAAGAACGGTACAGTGATGCCAATGAAGTGTATCTGGCCTGCAAACAATGCCGGCATCACATGCTGCCGCAACATGGGGAAGGCGTTGCATCTGTACGGGTGCTATATCCGCTGCATGCATGATCCAAGATGTGAGGAATGCTGGTGTGTAGCAGCTTGGCTGAGCCTTGTTGGGCCAGGACGACAACCTTGTGATTGATGGTGCAGGGTGATGCAGCCTTGCAGGCTGCACCAATGATGTTCCTGTACCTTCAGCATCCTCAGAAACCTGTATCAGCTGCAGCCCACAGCCTGTTCTGTGCTGTACTGAAGCGTAGTGACAAGGTATGGCATCAACAACTTGGCTGTGGCATGTCCTGGCCGTGACCAAAATTTCATCAGACTGCGAACACATCTTACAGCAGTCACGTCTGTGTACAACGCAGCTGTGCTTGCGACCTTGCGTCTTCATCTGGGTACATGGCAATGCTGTGTATGCTTGTATGCTGACAGGGATGTATGTTCGGGTTGTGTGGCTGGACACGCTGGTTTTGCTGTTGTGTTGTGCTGTCATGGCACCAGGCGAGCAAACATATCTTATGCCCTGCAGAAGGAGGAGCTAATACCATTCTACATGAAAAGGGCACTGGAGGCATACCCATCCTGCACTCATATCTCTGGCCTGTCAGCTGGAGTGGATGCAGCCATGCGTGAGCTGCCATCTGGAAGCCCTGTGGTTCTTCTGACGCTGCACAGCTTAGCCGATCATGCTTCAGCCTTGCTCAGTGCAAGTGGCAGGATGAAGCACAATCCAGAAGCTGGCCTAGATCTGATACGGTTGCTAGCACAAATGCTGCTAGTTGTTGAGTTTCAGTTCCTACCTGATGCGCTAAGCATTGTTGGTGCTGTTGTTCTGGGATGCCCAAGCACAGATGTGCAGCTGTCAGCATGCAACTGCATTCATGAGGTACTAATGACAAGCGATGACTACACCAGAAAAGTCAGGTGTGCCCAATGGTATCAGCATCTGGCTGCTGCCTGTGCTGCAGTCAAACCTGTCTCAGCACTGGCTGCAGATGATTTTCAAACTCTGTCTCTGACCAAGGATACAAATCTTGAGCCGTGAAGTTTACCGACAGCCTGATGAACTGTGGCATGCTGACTTTGCAATGACATTAAATCAGCTTTGACCAACACTTTTGTAAAACTTGCGCAGGATGGCTGTCTGGCCTCTCGCCAGCATGACACTGATGCTGCCTTTTCAGGCTGTCATCCATGTTTACAAATTGGGTGAGTGACCGTCAGCATGAAGGCAAACGTGCTTGGCTATTGTGCTAGTGCCAGTTGTCACCACCATGTGGGGTCACTAGCTGCAGCTGTATCTAAACTGTTGTTGCAGGGCTGATATGTTTTGCACTGACTATTTCATTGCATGTGATCTAGCGTTTCCTCTTCTTGCAAGCTTAGATTGGCTCGACTGCTATTGGTGAGTACTGGTGCAGAAAGTGCCCTGACCTTGCCCTGCAGCAGAACTGCTGTTAGTCAATCTGAACAGATGGCTTCGATCTATAAATTGCAGCAGAACGCGGTCAGATGCAATTTTTGATTGAGCTTTGATTACTTACCGTGATATGAGCTTGACAAGGAGGGACACCAACATACATCCAGCGGCAACTCCAATGGCAAACAGCCATTCTTGCCAAGTCTGATAATAGACTGTGAAGAAGGTGTTCACTGGTGTCAACATGATTATCACCTGCAACAAACTCCAGGCACCTGTCAAATTTGGCATAGCAACATAAGCATGGGGGACAGGCATTCATCAGTTTATGGTGACCATCCAACAGCCTTTCTGTGCTGTTTGCTTGCCAACAGAAGTAAGGTGCAGAGAAGCCCTATGCTGAGGCTCAACCAATGGCTCATGCCATCAATGCTTGGTCACAGATAATACCTCAATCAATGCTGGAGCTGCTCAGTCACAGGCATGCTAGAACAACTGCTCATGATTGATTTGCAGGTCAGCAATGTTTCTGGTGAGAGTCATGCACAATTTGTCAACCCGTTTGTGCAGCACACTGGTTGACAAGTGTGCTAGCCTAGCAAGGGCAGTACAGCTTGTGCGTCAGGCAGACAATGAAGCAGAGACAGGCAGGGTACCTGAAGCACCACCTCTATGACCAGGATGTATAGGAATGTGGCACTGCTCAGTAACCCAGCAAATGGGTTGTACTCATCTTTGATCTTTCTGGAGTTGATCTGATTGAAGATCTGCAGCCAGATGATATACAACTCAGCATCAGGCTTGTCTGATTAGATAACGAGAAGCTAGTGCTACAGTTGCATATGCGTGTTCAGCTACTTTGCAAGGTGTGCTGATACTTCAAATTTGCTGCAACAGCTTTTCATGGTGACTGTGCATCAGGCAGCAAAACTGGGCACTGCTGGATGGCTGTACCATTCACTTGTGTAACTTCTGCACAAGACAGCAAGGGCAAACCTGGAAAAAGATGAAGCAGTTGAAAACTACAGAATTGGACTTCTCTTGTGCATGGGACAGATTTCTGGTATGCTGGTCAGTGCCACGGCTGTACAAAGAGTGGAATTCCTGGTAGCGTTGGCAGTTGGTAGAGCTGGCTGTGTCTGTTGTGCAGAACAGGGCTGGGTGCTTGGCAGGATCAGTGATGATGCACTTGCTGTTACTGGTGTCACACAGTGGTACTTCACCTGCAGATGCTTGTTCTGTCAGCAGTTGACGCCTCTCCTGAGCTTGATTACTAAGCTTGATTTGCAGGCCAGCATTGGATAAACACGTAACACTGCAAGGTGCAGGAAGAGAACCATAGCAACCAGGCGCTGTGCATCGCACATATGCTGCTTGATGCAAGCTAGCATGGAACATGGCAAGCGCTTCTGTTCAGGGCAGTGAGCTCAAGCCTCAAGACGTGAGGTCAATCTTGGTGACGGTGAGAGATGTGGCTTTGCTCTTGTGAGGTATATACCGCCCTTGGCAGTGTAGCAGTCATCACCAGAGCAGCACACATCAAAGGTGCCCCCAGTCTGATCGGCCACAACTGACAAGGTCTCAACAGTGAGGTAGCTGAGGTCAAGGCTGCTGTAGGTGGAGCACTCATTGGGCTGTTTGTAGCGCCCAATGTATTTGTCGGCCCCATATATAATGAGGAACAGCCAGAAGAGCTGATAGCAGCCCTGTGTGAAGATGTGTTTCCACATGCTGTTGTTGATGATCCTCTCACCGCGACCATGAGGCTTCATCAACAGCAGGTCTGGAGTTGGCGCTTCTGTTGCCAAGGCTGCAATCCACAAGAACAGCTAATCTTGACCATTCATAGCAGCAATAGCCTTTTTTTGAAGGGCAGACTAAAACTAAAGGTCTGTTTAGGTGGCCAAGAGCTAAACTGGCACAGGAGTGGTGCTGCTGCTGTTGACTGCAGCATGAGCCATAGCGTGCCACACTGATCTTTTGTATTGGACATGATTTGAGCAGTCCAGGACACAATTACATTAGATATTGTGCAAGACTGATTGCCAGTCTGAGACAGACAGGGTCCCGTGTGTGGGGTTGGATCATGACATACATGCATGTCAGCTGAAAGAGCAACAACCTTCTGTTGTGCATCTTGGAACATGTGAGAAGCTCTCAGAATGTAAACAAACATGCATCGAAAAACAAACAGGCATGAGCTATGGCTGTGGCCTACCCAGGGCTCCTAGGGCATCCATGATAAGGTTGACCCACAGCAGCTGGATCACCGTCAAGGGGGTCTCGCCTTTGGTCAGGGCTGACACAAAGGCAATGACAAGCGCCACAAAGTTGACTGTCAATTGAAACTGCAGCAGCAGTACACATCAGTGATCATCATCATCATTCTACGGCACAGCTTGCCCCAGCAGCATTCGATTACTGCTTCACGTCACTGACATGGGATGAGTACAGCATTCAGGTGAGTCCTTCGGTACGTGGCACAGGCACAGGAGGCTGCAGCACATCAGCAGCAGAAGCTAGCATCATCAGCGGAGCATCCAATTGATGATGGGCTTGGGCTTATGACAGCTGCATTTGCATTGAAGTGACAGGCAGGCAGGTTGCTTTCAGGAGCAGCTGCTGTAAAGGCCATTGTCAAGCTTGTAGCAATCAGACTTGAGTCCGCCTCAGCTGCAAATCTTGCCTGTAGGAATTTTCTTAGGTTGGCGAACACGCTACGGCCCCACAAAACAGACTTGACAATGCTGCTGAAGTTGTCGTCCATGATGACGATGTCGGCCGCCTCTTTTGCCACTTCCGTGCCGGCGATGCCCATTGCCAATCCTACGTCTGACTCCTTGAGCGCGGGCGCATCATTGGTACCATCGCCTGTCACAGCTACCACCTCTCCGGTCTTCTTGAGTAATTTGACCAGGTTGTACTTGTCAGTGGGTGAGCTGCGGGCCATGACCTGCAAAGCACAAGCTTTGGTGAGCCATCTTTACCACAGCCAGGGAGCAAAGCAACAGCAAGCAAACTCAAGCCGGAGCTGGCGGCATAGTGTGTGCAGCAAATTGTGTCAAGCTTGCTTCTTTGACACGTTTTGTCGGGCATGGCTGTTCTGGGGAAGCATCAACAGACGGTCTGCCAATGTTGAACACCTGGTGATGTGATTTTCAAACATGACACTATGCAGCAATCACAGCCAAAACCTCACCTGAAGTTTGGGCAATATGGGGATGAGCTCTTCTTCGGTCATTTTCCTGAAAGTGGGTCCTTCCAGGGCAAGGCCACCCTCCATCATGATCCCACACTCCCTGGCGATATGACTGGCAGTATGTACATTGTCTCCTGTCACCATGCGCACAAAGATGCCTGCCCTCTTGCAGACAGCCACTGCA
>JAABUW010008550.1_pt1 | contig 11927 bp, 9 predicted proteins | sample 5560081 | NCBI WGS metagenome assembly JAABUW01 (sample SAMN10711882, study PRJNA513363) | rock metagenome | isolation source: Antarctica rocks | place: Antarctica: Victoria Land, Knobhead sud | reverse complement strand
CTTGGATCTCCCCTTTCGATCCGCAGGAACCTTATTACAACTTCATGATGAAGGAAGCATCGGGCTGGTCGACGCTCTGGCTCGAGCCGCATGACGTGCAAGGCCTCATCAATCTTCTTGGAGGACGCGACGCGTTCAACCGTAAGCTTGACCAGTTCTTCTCCACGCCCTACAACCCTAAGGGCATCTGTCGCGATTGCACCGGCATGATCGGCCAGTATGTACAAGGCAATCAACCCGACCAGCAATCCCCGTACTACTACGACTGGAGTGGACAGCCCTGGAAAACGCAAAAGCTCATTCGCCAGATACTCGCAGAGATGTACGGCAGCGACGCGTCCGGCTATGGATATCCAGGCATGGATGATCAGGGCGCAACCTCTTCCTGGTACATCTTCAGCGCCATGGGCTTCTATCCGGTCGATCCCTCGAGCGACGAGTACATCATCGGCTCACCCCTGTTCGATAAAGTGACCCTCGCAATGACAAACGGGAGGAAGCTGGAGGTCGTCGCGCATAACAACTCGCCAAGAAACATGTACATCCAGTCGGCCACGCTCAACGGCAAGCCGTGGACCAGAACATGGTTCCGTCAGGCCGACATTAAGGATGGCGCAGTCCTTGTGCTGAACATGGGGGCTACCCCGAACACATCCTGGGGCACTGCTCTAGATGCAATTCCACCATCTATGTCTTCAGCCCGGGAGAGGTAAGGCGGGAACCAAAGCTTCGTACCTGCAGGGTGGGGTCCACTGACCATACAGAAGCGAGAGCTGAATGCCCAAAGCGATGCAGTAGTTTCGTTCGTATTCGAGTAGCCCATGTGAGTTTTTGCTCGTATCGTGGACGCAGCGGCACCGAGAATAGCAGACCGCTACCCTTTGCACCTGGGGAGATTATGTGCTGACGAAAGAGAACAGCGTGACCTTCACATATATCGCACCACCTGAATGGCTGCTAGCGATGTGGAAAGCGATAGACGACAAGATCTTCGGTGATGGCTTCGATTGTTTTGCCGACGACGCGGTCTGCAACCTGCGCGTAGCTGATTAGCATGGGCGGGAGGGTATCTCTCAGAACCTCCGCGAGTTTATCGACAAAGGAATGACGATGCATTACGACGTTCTCAAATACTGGGATAGCCAATCCCTCAAGGTCTTCACGGCATGGTCATAATGAACTTCGATGACCCTAGCATCGAAGCCGTGAAAACCGTCGATGTCGCATTCTTCTCAATGGATGAGCGTAACGTGTCGAGGGTCAGTCTCGGGAGTGCCGCGGTAGACCCTACCTCCTTCTAGCTGATGCAGATTCGCCTAGGATTCGCTCTCGAAGTGGTTTAACCTGACCCTTGAGGGCTACGAGGCGAGCGATGCTTCCTCCGACGACCATCTCGATCGTTCTTCCGGAGCTTCAAGACTGAACGTCTGGTTTCCAGGTGAGTACGAGGCTGGCTACCACGCTCGCTTCGCTGGCTCCTCTGAGTCCTGGACCGCAACCGCTTACTGGTAAGCCGAATGGCAGGAGGCAGATCGAGAGCTCACTGCCTCTGGACAGTGCCTTACCAGTTCCCCTCTTAACTGCAGTACCGCCTCAGACCTTACTGAATCCAGCCTCTTTGGGACGGGAGAGCTGGCACGAGATTACGAGCTTCCGTTCGATCGGACGCTTGGAGATTTTTGGAAGAGAGGCTGGATCCGAAGGGACATAGAGCTGGAAATGTTTGTGAGGAAGGGAACCGATCGGTGAGGCGTCTTCTTCAGCGCTCGATGCATTGCCGTTGCGGCAATCAGCGAACTCTTGCGCACGGCTTATGTCCCACCTGCTACACGCTGCGACGGCAGGATCAGATGTGCTTCGGAGGTATGCGCGAAGCAGTGCTCGAGCGGGACGGCTACCGCTGTCGCGTCTGCGGTGCGCCGGGCAGACGGAAGCGATCGATCACTGTCCATCATCGCGTTCCTGGAAGATCCCTGTTGCCGCTCATGATCTCACTCTGCCCAGGATGTCACTCGAAGGTGCATCGCATCAAGGTGGTGCGAACGAGCATAAGCTCTCTGCTGGTTGAGCTCTGGCGGGAGCAGCATCCGACAGGACACGAGCAAACACTACTCGATCTTTAATCAAGGCAGCTTCCTCAAGGAACGATGCAGATGTCCGCAGATCCTGCTTCTTCGCTGCACATCGCCCACGGACTATTTGCTATCACTTGACGAGCTTGAATCAGGAGATCAGTTCTCCTCTGACAATCTTAACCCACACTTTGCCGTGCAGAACTCGCGGTCGTCAGCTGCTCACCGTAATCGCTGCGGCTTCGTCAGACAACCTGCGATCGCCAAAGTCGATTGCCTCATGAGTGATCTTTATCATGTGTCAATGCTTGTCGCTGCCGTATTCCGGTTTAGACCATGAATACGACCGATCTCGTTTCCGCCATTGATGCTGAAATCTCCCGTCTGACTACAGTCCGTACTTTGCTGGATGAAATTGGCGAAAGCTCCCACCGCAACTCGCGTCCGAAGGTCTCCTCTGTTCAGAAAGCTTCTACCCCAGGAAATTCGGCTGAACCAAAGCGGCGAGGCCGGCCCAAGGGCTCCAAGAACAAGACGTCGGCTTCAACCCTGAGGAGTCCGCTGCGAAGCGACGGGTCATGAGCCCCGCTGGTAAGGAGCGGATCGCTGCCGCGCAACGCGCGCGGTGGGCTAAGCAGAAGGGAAGTGCTGTTGTTACAAGGCGCGCGTCAGAAAACGGGACGGGTAGGCATAAGTGAAGTTCGTACAGAACTCACTTGTGTGTTTCGGTCTGACTGAAAGTCATGGACGTTCTTGCAAGTGCGTGGTGGTCGATTGTCACTATTCTCAGAATGTAGCATCTCGAACGCACCGGAAGCCTGTATTGCTTGTCCCACTGTCGGGTGTATTGGAACTCCGCGCCGCGACCCGATACCGGTTGCAATAAGACTGATGGCACAAGTACGAGCCGCCTTTCAAGACGCGCGCCATCCCGGTCGGCGGCCCAACCGGGTTCATGCGCGTGGCGTTAATATGATACTCAGCGTCGAACCAGTCAGCACACCATTCCCATGTATTACCTGTCATCGAGAGCAAACCGTAGCCGTTCGCCGGAAAGGCATCGGCGGGACACGTGCCAAGGAATCCATCTTCTGCCGTATTCAGGCGGGGGAAACTACCCTGCCAGATGTTGCAGAGGTGCGTGCCGCCGGGCAACAGTTCATCTCCCCACGGGTAAAGCTTTTGTTCCAGACCGCCGCGTGCGGCGTACTCCCACTCCGCTTCAGTTGGAAGCCGCTTTCCTGCCCATGCCGCGAACGCCGCGGCATCATTCCACGAGACCTGAACGACAGGATGACTTGCACGATGGGCCCAGCTGCTCTCGGGACCTTCGGGATGTTTCCAGCAAGCACCATCGATGCGTTTCCACCACTCAATGCCCGGCACTGCTTCGCGCGAACGGAGGCTTTTCGACAGGTCCCCTTCAAAGACAAAGGACCAGCCAAAGAGCTCAGCTTCTGTTACGTATCCGGTTGTTGTGGCAAAGTGCGCAAAGGCCTCGTTCGTCACAGGGGTGCGATCCATAAGAAATGGGTCGACCAACACACGGCGCAAAGGACCCTCTCCATCAGCGGAGAATCCGTTTTTGTAATCCGTACCCATCAGGAATCTGCCCCCGTGCAGGTGAATCATGCCTTCGGCAGATCCTGCCGTGATGCGTTCCCGCTGCGCAGAGTGATTCGTGGAATCCGCAAGGCGGAACGCTCGTTGCTTGCTTGGAACGCAACAGGGAGAAGGCGGCGTAGCTTTCATACGAGAGGCCCGTCTGAGGACACAACCTCGATGGAAGCGGTCCGGAGTGCCTCTTCCATAGCCATGTCGGTAATGTGGCGCCTGCGTTCCTCTAACAAACGCCGGGACAGTATCGGCCTCAAACTTTCCAAGGAGGAGTACTCCGGTATTTTGCGCCGCAGCACCGTGGCAATGTGAAAGCCGAAGATCGTGCGAAAGACTTCCGATCGGGCGCCGATTTGTAGCGCGAAGATAACCTCTTCGAACTCGGGGACCATCGTTCCTCGTGTCACCCACCCCAAGATAGTTTTACCTCCGCAATCTGAGTACCGGTTCGCGACTCTGCTGAACGCGGTGCCTGCCCTGAGTTCTTGCTCGGCCCGCCCAATCCGGGCACGAGCTCCGTCCTCGTCTTGCTGTGATTCGACATTGCATACGATATGTGCTGCCTGAACACGCTCGGGAAGCCAAAACTCCGCGCGATGCAGTTCGTAGTACCGTTCAATCTCCGCGCGGGCGGCATGGGGCTCATGACGGCTAAGCCACATGGAATATCTCTCGACCAGCAGCTCGTCCGCAAGTTGTCGGTAGATAGCAGCGCCACACACCGAAGCGCTCGAAATCCCCAACAGTCTAGTCCGTCGTACACTTACGTCCTCTGCCGAAACAGTAAACCCCGCTCCCAAGGCCTTCTGGAGCAGCGCTACCTGGCCGGCAACCTGCCGCTCAGATAGGCGGCGGAGCGCATTGGCCTGAAAACGACCACCTGGGGTGGTGGTGTCTAATCCAAACCCGCCAAGCTGTCGAAAGACTTCGATGAACCGCTCGTCGTCCACGAACTGTCCATTAACAATGACAGCCACACTTTTCTCCAGATCTTAGGCTCCTGCACGGATTGCAGCGAAAGCCTTCAGTTCGCTTATGCTCAGAAGGTCAACCTCGCGGCGACCTGAACCTGACGAGGAGCACCAGCCGAAGTGATAACACCGTATAGCGTATTACCGACCGTGCTGCCCGGTCCGTTGAATTGTGGGTGATTCAAGACGTTAAATCCTTCCAGGCGCATATTTAGATTGGTCTCGCCTAGCACTCGGATGGGAAAATTGCGTTGAAGACTCAGGTTCAACTGATTCTGATTTGGTGATCGAAGAATATTCCGCCCCGCGTTGCCAAAAGTGAAGGAGGGTGTATTTACATAGCAGGCCGTGTTAAACCACTGCTGTCTCGTGCCGGCCCCGCCCAAGTTTCCATTGCAGATCTGCGTTGGTCGCGTTAGTGTACCAACGTTGGCCGCATCGAAGCTCAAACTTGGCGTAAACGGCAGACCCGTCTGGAACTGGTACACCGGAGATATCGCCCAATCGCCCAGGACCGCGCCTGCAAGTTTTTGGTTCGGGAGAAGTGTCCGGCCAGAAGGTACCTGTATTATTCCGGTGAGCACATAGCGAAACCGCACATCATTATCCGAAGAGGCGTAATTAGCCGCACGATTGTAGTTGTCCTGCAGAGTATCACCCGCTCCGCATGTGTCGCAGAGGTCAAGTGCCGGATTCTGCAGGTCGAACGCGTGTCCATAGGTAAGCGCGTTTAGAAATGACAGGCCCGCGTTGAAGCGCTTTTCTACCTTGGCTGAAACCCCCTCATACTGGCTTGAGTTCCAATTGCCCACCGTTTTGATTGGTGCAATGGTGAATGCCGCGAGAGGCCGGCGCGAGTTCACAGGCGTGGAATTCAGCACCCTGGGTTGATTGCCTTGACCTACGCTGAGCAGTTGAGAGCCGTGATTTCCCACGTAGTTCACCTCCGCCAGCACCTGCCAGGGCAGCTGTTTCTGTACGCTCAAGCTCCACTGCTGCACATAGGAGGTCTGGAAGTGTTCGGCCCAGCTGACGAGGGCAGCGGTCGCGCTCGGCACCAAGGTAAAGCTTGACGCCGGAATAGGCGTAGGCCGCGCGATTGAGGCATTTGGGAAAAGAGGAAAGCCGCTTGCGGGATTGAGCTGGTCGCTCGAGATGGTCGCCGATCCATACCCGAAGAATGGGGGATTACTGGTGAGCCGGTTGGTCACGCCCGTGCCTTCGTCTTGGGCGTAGAAGATGCCATAGGACGACCGGATCGTCAGGTCCTTTACATAAGGCACTCGGTAAGCAAAACCGAGCCGCGGTGCGATGTTGTTCGTGTCGGTGTAGAGGAGGCTCCGCGGCCGGGCCGGGTTGCCGGAGAAGATGAGCTGGCCATACAGCGGTCCGGGATCGAGTACGAGGTTCGCCATCTTATTTTGTGTCTCGGTAAATGGTGGTGTCAGTTCGTAGCGCACACCGTAGTTCAGAGTCAACGCGCTGGTCAGTTGCCATTGGTCTGCCGCGTAAAAGCCATAAGCGAAACCGCGCTCCTCATTGTCAGCAGCCGTACCCGTGGTCAATGAGTTGGCGTCTCCCAGTAGCAGGTCGGCGATTGCGCTTCCACTCGCACCACGAGCCCTCGGGTTCTGCGTGAAGACGCCGGTGAACCCAAAACCGGAGCGGCCGTTCAACGTGGCAAACGTGCGCGGCCGTATCCAAAGGATGTCGGTGCCGAACTTCAACTGATGCGTACCGCGGGACCAGGAAAAATTGTCCGCGAAGTCGAATACCCCAGAGGTCTTGTTCAGGGGGCTGTTGCCACAGCAGGGTGCCTGACCACCCAGACCAGCGATGCTGGAAACATTGAAGGACGGCGTTCCCGTGGTGACCCGAGAGTCGAGCGAACCTGGAATGATTTCGTCACGCGGCTGTGTGCCGCCCGAAGCAATCCCTACGGTCGTCCAGGAGAAGCGAAGCTCATTCACGGTGGAACTCGTCACAATGCGCGTATACCCAAGGCCCAGACCTTTGGAAGCTGTTGTCACTACACCTGGATTCGCTGCAGGTGCCGGTAGCGCAGACTCATTCGCAGTAGAAGTGGTCGTCTGTGCATAGCGCACGAAGGTCGAATCTTTCTGTGAGATCTGGACGTCTCCGCGCACGATACCGTTCTTGCTGTCGTTGCGCTCGGGCGAGTTGCGCTTGAAGACGTTCACTCCAAGCGCAGGCGTGTTGGGTAATGGATACAGCTGCGCCAAAGCCAGACCGATCGCGTTCAGTTTCACCGTTGGGATGACGTTTCCTGCAAATTGAGTGCGGGTTGCCGTCGTTCCAGTACCCGCCGTGGTTGACGGATCGTAGATGGGGACCACAGCGCCGGATGCATTGGTTGTGCGGGAAAAGTTGCCCATCCGTTCGAGTGCGGTCGGTACTAGCGCCGTAGCCGGAGTTTCGGCGCGCTGGTGAACGCCATCATAGGCCAGAAAGAACCATGCTTTCTCCCGCTTTACTGGTCCGCCCAGCGACCCACCGTACTGGTTACGCACTAGGAGCGGCCTGGTGGAGGCGAAGTAGTTCTGGGCATCAAGACGGCTGTTTCGCAGAAAATCATAAGCGGAGCCATGCAGCTGATTGGTTCCACTCTTTGTGACGACGTTCACCACGCCGCCGGCCGCAGCGCCGTACTCGGCGGAGAAGTTGCTGGTCTGCACCGTGAACTCTCGAATCGAGTCGAGGGGCGGCCGGACCATATCGCGTGCCTGATTGTCCAGTCCGCGAAGGTAGTTAACATTTCTCGAACCATCCAGCAAAAAAGCGTTCTGCAGTCCGGTGTTGCCGTAGGCGGAAAACGAGTTGTCACGTCCGGACGATGTTGGAATCACACCGGGAATGTAGTTTGCCGCGGTCAGATAGTTCCGTCCGTTTAGAGGAATGTCGGTCAATGCCTTGCTGCCGATGACCTGCGCGATCGTTTCCGACTTGTCCTCAATCAAAGGTGCGTCTCCAGAAACTGTCACGGCGTCGCTCGACTCGCCAAGAGTTAGTGCGAGGTCGAGCGATACGATATTGCCGACCGACACCGTTACATCGTTCCGGTCGATGGTCTTGAAACCCGGCGCGGCCACGTGTGTGTTATACCTGCCCGGCTGCAGCAATGGCACCTCGGCGATGCCGCGATCGTTGGACTTCAGGACGCGAACCGTAGCTCCGGTATCGGTTCCGGTGATCGTTACGTCGGCACCCTTCAGGACGGCGCCGGATGGGTCCGTGATCGTGATGCTCAACTCGCCTGTCGCTGTCTGTCCAACGCCTCGGGACGGCAGCACAATTGCGGGTAGCAGGACGAGAAATAGCAATCGGATACAAATTGCAGAAACACTCTTTTCCATTCATTGATACGGCTTTGCGCCGCCTCCATACCTTTATGCCCGTCTTCATGAGCTGCTTGGGAACCTGCAGCGGCCAGCTGCGCTTGTTCTTCGGAAACCGATTCAGCCCGCTGCCCGGCTCTCCGGCTTATCAATGTTCAGGGGATCCCCTAGTTCGTGCTGCATCTGCTTCAGACGTGCGATGAGATCGGACTTCACCTGAGCGTAGGCTGGATCGTCCACGAGGTCATGCATCTCCCACGGGTCTTTCTTCAGATCGAAGACCTGGAAGCGCTGGATCTTGGGATAGAACATTAGCTTGTGGTCCCGGGTGCGGATAGAACGTTGCAATCCGCTTAGCCAGCCGAACATCGCGTCGTAGATCGGCTGCGGTCGCTCAGTCTTGAGCATCGGCGCAAGCGAAGGAAACTGCACGTGCGGGGGAACAGGGACATCGGCCAGCTCGCAGGTCGTCGCATACATCGAGTGCTGGTAGACCATCTCGTCAACTCGGCTGCCTGGCCGAACTCCGGGACCGGACAAAATCAGTGGCATGCGCATGGAGCACTCATACTGATTCTGCTTGCCCATCAGGCCGTGCTCGCCCACCGCCAGCCCATGGTCGGCCGTCAGGATCACATAGGTGTTGTCCGCCTTGCCGGAGGCTTCAAGCGCGGCAAGAATGCGCCCGATCTGCGCATCCATGTGTGAAATGATCGCGTAATACTCCTGCCGGTGCACTTGAACGTCGTGTTTGGTACGTGGAAAAGGCGCCAGCAGCTCATCACGTGTCTTGTACTCTCCTTGATCGAACGGGTGTTGAGGCAGGTAATTGGGGGGAATGGCGATCTTCTCGGCCGGGTAGTGGTCGATGTACTCCTGAGGTGCCTGCCGCGGATCGTGGGGTGCATTAAATGCCACGTACATAAAGAACGGGGACGCACGACCAGGCACTTTCTGGGTGAGGTGGCGGATTGCGGCGTCCGCGTAGAGTTCGCTCGAGTGCTGGACCGTGTCGTCTGAAAGATTTAGCCAAACGCCCTTCTGCAGCCAATGGCCCTCAAGGGACCGGTCCGTAGGGCTCCATGTATTGCCCGGCGCGGGCCGGTTGTACTCCTGCGGAGTCGATGGAAGGAATCCGGGGGCCACAGGGCCCATTTCCGAGAAGGAGCGCTGCAACGTTACCGCATCCAGGTGCCACTTTCCGGTGATAAATGTTTCGTAGCCCGCTTCCCGGAGGGTTTGCCCCCAGGCTGGCTTCGTGCTTGCCGTGTTAGCTGCGTCGAAACGGTTTGCGTGAAATGCGGTCAACCCGGTGTTCAACATCGTCCGGCTTGCCACGCAGATTGCGCCGGTCCACGAGCCCTGGTGGAAGCAGTGCGTGAAGTAACAACCCGAGCGCACCAGGCGATCGACGTTCGGCGTGGATACTTCAGGGTTATTGATTGAGCCGATGGTGCGGTACATCCAGTCATCGGCAATAAGGAAGAGGAAATTCGGGCGAGCGGAAGCGGAGCCCAGCGCCGAAGCCGGTCTCACTTGGGTCGCAGCGAGAGCTGCTGAGGAAAGAGTCACAAAGTTACGTCGGTTCACACGATCTCCACGGGCCGCAGGACCTGGCCCCAGCTTGCTAGCTGCCGGGAGCGCCGGTACCGCTTTTTCTCTAAAGTAATTCTGAGCACAGGTAGCGACGAGCCATCACTTCCTGCGAGCACGTGAAATCTAGAGAGCCTCCCATACGGGTGTCATGAGAAATGAGGTGAGAACACGGTGATAACACCGTGTCGCACGCTGAATCTGCGGGAGATGTCTGCTTGGCCGAGGGGTGCTCCCCCGAAGCCGCTCAAGGCGGGTTTGCATAGTTCCCGTTAACCCAGTCCGCTGAGGGTGGCAAAATAGATACATATGGGCGAAAGGAGCGCACTGGACCACCACGTAGGGATCGAAGCCGCTCTATGTCGGCAAGAAGTAGACCGCATTCTCTCCAGTGAGGCCTTCGGCAAGGCTCCCCGTCTGTGTTCTATTCTCAGTTATATCTGCCAGAACTCACTCTTGGGCCGCGTGGACGAGCTGACCGAGCAACAGATCGGTATCCATGTCTTCCAACGCTCGCCTGGGTTCAACTCCGGCGAGGATACGATCGTCCGTGGAACGGCCCGGCACCTGCGTGCAAGATTGGACGCCTACTATCTGGCAGAAGGTAAGTACGATCCGGTGCACATCAGCATACCTAAGGGTGGGTATGTCGCGACCTTCTCTCCTTGTGATGAACCCGGCATCAGGAGCTCAGACATTCCATCTGAGGAGGTTGCAGTTGGCGCGCCTGACACCGCCAATCCTCTAAGTGTTCCAGCTCCAGCGCGTAATCTGGAGAGCCGCTGGCCCTTTGCTGCCAAAGCATCGCTGGCATTTGTCTCGCTGATAGCGGTCATTCTGGGCGTAATCGCCGCGTATCCGGCGCATCCAAGCGCCCCCGACAAAGTGCCCTCGGGACCCACGCCGCTGTGGCGTGCGCTCTTTACGGAAGGCCGGCGGACCCTGATCGTGCCGGGGGATGCAAGCCTGGATACCTATATCGCGTGGGAGCAGCGACCTGTTTCGCTGGACCAGTATGCCAACCAGACCTACCAGCGTGAGGTAACGGTTAGCCAACCACCATCAGCAACGGACGTTCCCCTCAGCGTTCGGTCCGTAACGCCCATGGCAGACCTGCGTCTGGTCGCCCAACTCGTGCAGGTGTCTGAGCGTCTGGGGATCACGCAGGCTCCGAAGTGGATCGAGATCCGGTACGCCCGCGATCTCGCGATCGCTGACACGCATGAGAACAATCTCATCCTGATCGGGACCGAGAGCTTCAACCCCTGGGCGTCCCTCTACCAACCGCAAATGGACTTCAAAGTGGGCTGGGACTTTCATTCCGACGTCTACAGTGTGACCGATCGTGCTCCAAAACAGGGCGAGCCCACGAGGTACGTGTACCGAAGAGATGCTCCTGGCAGCAAAGCCTTGACGCTACTCGCTTTTCTCGACAACTCACAAGGTCATGGGCACGTCCTTCTGGTTCAGGGAACCTCCATGGGCACCACCTACGCGGCTCTGAACTTCCTCACTAACGAACACCTCTGGAAGCCGGTGATCGATGCCGCAAGCGCTCAGGATGGATCGCTACGCAACTTTGAGGCGCTGCTCAGCAGCGATTTCGTCCGCGGAGGGGTCAGCAATACGCAACTTCTGGCCATCCATTTCCATTAAAGCGCCGACAGCCTACCTGCAAATCAAGTGCGTCTCTCCTCGGTACCGGCCCAGCCCAGAAAGGCCGTTGGCGACAGCTCAAAACTTGGTTGCCAGTGGCGGGCTGGCTCGAGCGTTGATTTTCAGGACGACTTATCAAACAAATTGTGAGGCAAATCGGGAATGTTGCAGGCACCTCGCCTCCCGTCGCAGAAACGGTTCGTTTCCACAACTGAACCGCCAGGCACGCAGGCTCGACGAAGGTATAGGCGGCCAGGTTTCCACGAAGCGCATCGTCCTTGAACCTGTTGTGCAGAAGCAAGGGACCGGCAGCGTCTCCGGAGTGAAGCACTCCATAACAATTCGGGCGCATTGGTGGCTGAAGATCTGCCAAGTAACATCATCGAAATGATATGAGGATTTGGACTGAGATGGTGGTCGTCGCCAGCGTCTCCACTGACCAGTCTGATAACAAGTGGAACGTGACCCCTGGCACTAAGCATGCTCCCTGCTACGACTTACAACGTCTGATAACGAATCTTCTGTATAGTCCCGCTGTAGCTGCAAAGTTGAAACGTCCGGTTTCTGCAAAGTTGAAATGTCCAAACTACCCTTCCGAGGAATGATCTCGGAGGCGGAGATTGGACCTTTTTACGATGAGCAGACACGAACTGCACCGGATA
>JAABUW010008546.1_pt1 | contig 11929 bp, 9 predicted proteins | sample 5560081 | NCBI WGS metagenome assembly JAABUW01 (sample SAMN10711882, study PRJNA513363) | rock metagenome | isolation source: Antarctica rocks | place: Antarctica: Victoria Land, Knobhead sud | reverse complement strand
GCCTGCCCCGGCCATCGCGATCCGGCTTCTGGTCGGCGAGTTCGCCGCCGAGGTCCTCGGCAGCCAGCGAGTGCGTGCGGCCGTGCTCGAGCGGACGGGCTTCACCTACCGGCAGCGCACCCTCCCCGAGGCAGTCGCGACGATCGTCTAACCATCCAGGATGTCCGTGATCCGCCACCCCTGGGGTCCGAGCGACAGGACGTACTCGAAGGCGCGACCCTCCTGGGCGGGCAGCTGTTGCCGTGAAGTCCCCGGACCGGTCACCGTGTAGACCGCGCGGTCGATGACGGCGAGCACCTGGGCGCTCCTGGCGTCGACCCTGACGATCTCGACCGAGCGCACATGGAAGACGAGGTCGGCGTAGCGCTGACCCTGGACCTTGAGGGTGTCCAGAGTCGTCGTGTCGGTCGCGTAGGAGGACGAGCCCTCCACCTCGGCCAGCAGCAGCCTGGCCGGCTCAGCCGCCATCAGCGCGGCGCCCCTGGCGTCGGCCAGACCCTGCACGACGGTGGCCCGGTCGGCCTGCAGCTGGGCCACTGGCGTGGTTACGATCGCCTTCGTCGTGGCCGGTGCGCTGGTCGGGGCGGGTGGCGGGGGCCCCGGCCGGGCGTTAACCCGTCCCAGCAGCAGGAGCAGGCCGCCGGTGAGGAGCACGGCGGCAGCGAGGACGATCCCCACCCGAGATCTCACGGACAGCGACATCCGGCCCGCCGTCGCCCCGTTCTTCCTCGTCGCCCGTCCCGCAGGGCTCTCGGAGCCCGCGGCGCCGACCGGGAGCTCAAGGGCCGCCTCCCGGCGGATCCGGTGCGTCATGGCGGACGCGGCGTCGGGGTTGCGTCCGGCCAGCCGCACGGGAGCCGGCGCCGACGCCCGGTAGACCGCCACCGCGACGTGGGCCGCACTCGGACGCAAGGCGGGGTCGGCGGCCAGCATGGGACCGAGGACGGGAGCAAGCGCGGGGCCCAGGCTCGTCTCGGCCACGGCCTCGAGGTTCTCGGCCGGTGGCGTGGATCCGCCGGTCACGGCATACCACGCCAGGGCCGCGAGCGACCAGACGTCACTTGCCTCCGTCGGCAGCGCCCCGCGGTAGACCTCCGGCGCCACGAAGCCCCTGGTGCCGGAGACGGTGTGGGGGTGCTGCTCGCCAACGAGCCGGGCGCCGTCGTAGTCGCTGAGCATCGGCTTGCCGGAACGCGTGAAAAGGACGTTGCCCGGGGACAGGTCGGAGTGGACGACCCCGCTCGTGTGCAGCTCGGCGAGCGTCGTCGCCAGGGGGGTGAGGATCGTCACGACCTCCCCCAGGTCGAGCGCACCGCGGATCGTCACGAGGTCCTGGAGGCTCCCTCCGTCGGCGAGGTCGAGCACCAGGGCGATCGAGCCGTCGTCGAGGGGCAGTGCCTCGCGCAGCCGCACGACGTGCTCGCTGCTCACCCGTTGGAGGATGGCCTGCTCCCGCGCCGCGCGGGCGGCGACCCGCTCGGGGTCCTGGGAGGTCGGCGAGCTCACCTTCACTGCGACGAGCTCGTCGGAGCCGTCGGGTCGCGCCGACCAGACGGTCGTGAGGGCCCCGCGACCCATCACCTCCGCGAGGGCGTAGCCGGGCACCACGGGGGGCGTGGGCCTCGGGGCCGGATCGGTCATCAGGAGTGCGCTCACGTGTCAATGGTGGCCGGATGGTCCCCGGGACGGCTCAGCTTGTCCACAGGAGGCAGGGTCAGCATAGGCGACCGCCGCCGTAGGCTCGGGGCCATGTCCCGGCCTCCCACGATCCTGGCCACCTCCGGTGGCTACCGACCGCACGAACGGTTGAGCTTCGGGCTTGCTGACCTCATCCCGTATGCCGTGGAGCTCAGTGGCGCGCATGGGCGCACCCCGCAGGTCTGTCACGTCGGCACCGCGTCCGGGGACTCGGCGGAGTTCGCTGTTGAGCTGTCCGAGGCGGCCCGCGCCTCGGGGCTCGACCTCAGCCATCTCCGCCTCTTCACGATGCCCAACGTCGAGGACGTCGAGGCCCACCTCATCGACCAGGACGTCGTCTGGGTCAACGGGGGCTCGGTCGCGAACCTGCTCGCGGTGTGGCGGGTCCATGGACTCGACGAGATCCTCCGCCGGGTGTGGGAGGCGGGCGTCGTGCTCGCCGGCGTCTCCGCCGGGTCGATCTGCTGGTACCGCGGCGGCACGACCGACTCCTTCGGCCCCGACCTGCGCGCCGTGACAAACGGGCTGGCCCTGCTGCCCTACGACAACGGCGTCCATTACGACTCCGAGCTGCGCCGTCGTCCGCTCGTTCACCAGCTCGTGGCTGCGGGCACCCTCGGCGAGACGCACTGCACCGACGATGGCGTCGGCATCGTCTACCGCGGGACCAAGCTCGTCGAGGCCGTCACGGAGCAGGACGGCCAGCGGGCCTACGTGGTCCGGCTCGAGGGCGACGTCGTCGTCGAGGAACCGCTGGAGACCCGCCGCCTCTGAGACCAGCCCGGCAGCCGCTCCGCCCTGGCCTGGGCGACGACGACGACGATGACCAGCGCGACGGCATACCCCACTGCGGACACGGGGGGCACCCGGGTGCCGGCGTAGGCGACGTATCCCGCGACCGCCACGGCGAGCCACTCTAGCCTGCGGGTCAGGACGGCCAGCGCGACGAGCGGCAGGGCATACCAAGGATAGCTGGGTGTCGTCGTGAGCAGGAGAACGCCGAAGAGGAGGAGGGCGAGACGGACCGGGTCCACGTCGGCGGGTCGGCGCGTCACCGCCCACACTGCCGCGAGAGCCATGACGATGACCATCGCAGCCCCGAGCCAGCCGTCCGGGAGGACCAGGCCCAGCAGCCCGGCCCGGTTGGCGCCGCCCTCCTCCGCGAGGTAGCCGGGCAGGTAGCCCAGGACCAGGCCGCCGGCGACGAGGACGTGGGGCAGGTAGGTCAGCGCGAGCGTGACGACAGCGGCGACCGGAGCCGGCAGGGCGGCCCGGAGTCCCCCGGAGCGCAGCGGCGCGAGGGCCGGCGCCAGGGCCAGCGGGGTCAGCTTGACCGATGCGGCGAGGCCGAGCAGCAAGCCGGCCAGCCAGCCGAGGCCGCGGCGGCCGGACCGGCTCGTCGAGAGCGCAACGGCGCCCAGGACCAGCGCGGTCGAGAGGATGTCGACGTGTGCCCCGTTGCCCGCCTCGAGGATCACCGTCGGGCACCACGCCCACCAGAGGGCGTCCCAGGGGTCGCCGTCGCGCCGCCGCCGCCAGGCAGCGAGCAGTCCCGCGAGCAGCACCGCGACCGCCGCACTGGCGACCTGCAGGCCGAGCGTGCCGGCGGACCACGGTGTCGCCAGGGCGACGACGGTGAACCACGCCTGCGCGACGGGCGGGTAGATCGTCGTCACCATCGGCCGGTTGACCTGGGTCCGCAGGTCAGCCTCCGCCAGCCGCAGGAGCGCGCCCCGGTCGCTGGGCAACCGGCCCGTCGAGTAGCCGGACCTGTCGGCGGCCCCGAGCCCCGGGAACAGGACCGGGTCACGCAGCGGCGCCAGCCGGTCGTCGAGCGGTGCGAAGCGGTAGGGGGACGTGCCGCTCAGCTGGACCCGGCCGTCCCAGACGTACCGGTACGCGTCGCTGCTCGAGCGCGGCGGGACGAGGAGGCCGGGCGCCTGCACGACGGCTGCAACGAGGACGACCGCGAGCACCGGTCTGCGCCAACGTGACTCGCCGCGTCTGACCCACCACGTCACCGTGAGGCACAACGCCCAGAGTGGGAAGATCCCCAGCGCCAGGAGGGGCCGGTTGCCGTCGAGGTCCCCCAGGGTGAGCAGTACGGCGTACCCGGTGGTGCACGCGGCCGTGCCGAGGACGAGCCGCATGACCCCACTGTGGGCCGACGAGGACCTGTCGAGCGACGTCGCGGGGCGTCGGCTCACCCGGCGTGGCGCAGGGTGACGAACGCGCGTCCGTCGACCCGCCAGTCCTCGACGGCGAGGAAGCCGGCGCGACTGGCCACCTCGATGAGCACGCGGGTCCCGATGACGGCCCATGGGACGGGGGTGGAGTGACGCCCGCGCGGCTCGTGAAGGGTGATCGATGTCCTCACGTCCGCAGTGTCGTCCGGGCTCGCCTCGACGAGGGCGACGGCTCCCGGGGACAAGAGCTCGCGGCAGCGCCGAAGCAGGGTGAGCGGGTCGCCGCCGATGCCGATGTTGCCGTCGGCCAGCAGCACCGTGCCCCAACGCCCCTCCCCCGGCAGTCGGTCGTGGACATCTCGCAGCAGGGCGGCGGCTCCGCGCCGAGAGGTCTGGGTCACGGCCCCGTGGGAGACGTCGACACCGAGAGCCGGTATGCCGCGGGCGGCCAGCGCCTCGACGAACCGCCCGGGTCCACAGCCGATGTCCAGCACCGGTCCCTCGCAACGGGACACGAGGAGCTCGTCCGCTCCGCTCATCGCGAGCCAGGCGCGGACGTCGAGCGGGTGGCACCGGGCCCGGACGGGCCCGTCACTCACGTGGACCCGGACGTCACCGCCTGCGATGGCGGTGTCGAACAACGTCGTCGCCGGGCACGGAGTCGCGACCAGCCGGCGGTGCAGCCGGCCGAACCGGCTGTCCGGGGCGGTCTCGGCCACCTCGCGGGCGTCCTGCGGCTCGTCCACGTCGCGCAGTGGGGGCAGGAGGAGCACCCGCAGTCCGAGGCTGCGGAGCCGCTCCAGCTGGTCGGCACCCGTCCGGCTGGTTGACATCGGGACGCCGCGGACCGCCCCCGGGTGGTACCTCCGGAAGCCGATGGCCCAGTAGCCCCCGTCGTGTGACATCCCGAGCACCGCGTCCACCCCGGACCAGTCCACATCGAGGTCGGGTCCCCGCAGCTGCGGCGTGTCCATCCCGACGAGCAGCGTCGGCCGGTCATCCGCCGACCCCAGGACGTCCTCGAAGACGTGCTCGAGCCGCTCGTCGAGCGTGTCGCCGCGCTGGTCACGGAGGCTGGCCGCGGCGGGCAGCCACGGTGTCCGGGGGCCGTCCCACGCAATGACGGTATGCCGCGGACCCGCCTCCGCGACCGCGTCTAGCGTGTCGCGGATTGCCGCGGCGGCCAGCGCGGCCGCCTCCTCGCGCGTGAAGGTGGGGGTCAGCCGGGTCTTGACCCGGCCCGGCACCGGGGACTTGGCGAGGACGATGACCGTGTCGGTGATCACCCGGCGAGCACCTTGCTCATGTCGCGGACCGCCCGGAAGGCGCCGAGGGGCGTGCCGGTGACCTTCGAGCGCCCGGCACGGGGACGGTAGGCGACGTCGACCTGGGCGATCGTCCACCCCGCCTCGGCGGCCCGGACGACGGTCTCGAGGGGATATCCCGAACGTCGGTCGGTGATCGGCAGCTCGACGAGATCCGCCCTACGAGCGAGCCGCATCGGGCCGATGTCCTTGAGCTGCAGTCCGGTTCGCGCGTTCAGCCGGCGCGCCACCACCCGGTTGGCCAGCCGGAGGTGCCAGGGCCACGCGCCCCGACCGACCGGCACGCGCCGCCCGACGGCCAGGTCGGCACCACCCTGGTGTGAGGCGAGAAGCAGGACTAGGTCGGCCGGGTCGAGGCTCGCGTCCGCGTCCATGACGGCGACGAGCGGAGCGGTCGCCGCGAGCACCCCGGCGTGACAGGCGGCCCCGTAGCCGCGTGCCTCCGCCACGACGACCGTCGCCCCGAGCCGACGCGCGATGTCCGCCGACCCGTCGGTCGAGCCGTTGTCGACCACGAGCGGGTGCGCCCACGAGGGCATCCGACCCAGCACCCACGGCAGGGCGCCCGCCTCGTCGAGGCAGGGCAGGACGACGTCGACGTTCACCCTCCGACCGTAGGAGCAGGCCAACGTCCCGCACCACCGGCGAGGATGACGAAGTCCTTACGGCACAGACTCGAGGATGGGGTGACGACGTCGCGGGAGGATCCACGGCTTAGGCTCACAGCCATGGTGGCCACCGTCCTCGTCGTCGAGGACGACACGACTGTGTCGGGCGTCCTGTCGGCGTACCTGCACAAGGCCGGGTTCGACCCGGTGGTGGCGAGCGACGGCCCGAGCGCCCTCCAGGAGTGGACCCAGCGACGTCCCGATGTGGTGATCCTCGACATCATGCTGCCGGGGATGTCCGGGCTCGACGTGCTCCAACGTCGGCGGGCCGACGACGACAGCGCCGCCGTGATCATCCTCAGCGCCCGTGGTGAGGAGGAGGACCGGCTGCTCGGCCTCGACCTCGGGGCGGACGACTACATGGTCAAGCCGTTCAGCCCGCGCGAGGCCGTCGGCCGGGTGCAGGCCCTGCTGCGACGGGCCGAGCGTCTCGGCACCCAGCCCCTCCTGCCCCGACGGCTCGTCTCCGGCCCGGTCACCATCGACCTCAGTGGCCGCGCTGCCCTGCTCGACGGTCGGGCGGTCACGCTCACCCACCGAGAGTTCGACCTGCTCGCCTACCTCATGAGCCATCCCGGCGAGGCGTTGACCAAGGAGCAGCTGATGCGGCGGGTGTGGGGATGGGACTTCGGTGACACCTCGACGGTCACCGTCCACGTGCGCCGCCTCCGGGAGAAGATCGAGGCTGACCCCTCGGACCCCCGGCTCGTCGTGACCGTCAGGGGTGCGGGTTACCGCTTCGACGGGGAGGTGTCGTCCGATGGGTGACATGGCGAAGATCGTCCTTGTCACGGCGTTGACCTGCGTGGGGACAGCTCTCCTGGGCGTTCTGGTCCTCCAGTCCGTGCGGTCAAGGTCGCTCCTGTGGTCGATCGTCGTCGCAGCGCTCGTGCCACTGCTCGCGGTCACCGCGTCGGTCGTCCTCAACGTCCAGCTGATGTTCATCTCGAGCCACGACTCGACCGCCGTCTCCGTGGCCCTGGGCTGCGCGACGGTCATCGGCGTCCTGCTGTCCTTCGTGCTCGGACGACGGGTCACGACCGGCTCCCGCCAGCTGGCCACGGCCCTGCGGGACCTGGCCAGCCCGAGCCGTCCCGGGCCCGCGGACCCTAGGGCGACCTCGTCCCGGTCCTCCGCCCCGGCCGAGATCACGGCGCTGGCGCAGGAGCTCGACGTCACCCGCGAACGGCTGGAGTCGGCGCGCCAGCGGGCCCGCTCTCTCGAGGACAGCCGGCGTGAGCTGGTCGCCTTCATGTCCCACGACCTGCGCACTCCGCTGGCCGGGCTCCGGGCCCTGGCCGAGGGCCTCGAGGACGGTGTCATCGACGACCGGCCGGGCGCGCTGCGCCAGATGCGTCAGACGGTCGAGCGGATGAACGGTCTCGTGGGAGACCTCTTCGAGCTGTCCCGCCTCCATGCGGGCCCGGTCGCCGACCCGCAGCCCCGGGTGATGGTGAGCCTCGTCGAGCTGGCCCACGACATCCTCGGCGAGCTGGGGGCCCACGCCCGGCAGCGCGGTGTGACGCTGCGCCTCGACACCGCCGAGGATGACGACCGGCTGGCCGTGCGCGGGAACAGCGAGGAGCTCGCCCGGGCGCTGACCAACCTGCTCGGCAACGCGATCCGGCACACCGCTTCCGGTGGGGCCGTCGTCCTCGCGACCCACCGAGCCGCCGACGGGCGGATCAACGTCGCGGTGACCGACGGGTGCGGCGGCATACCCGAGGCCGACCTCGACCGGCTCTTCGACGTGGGATGGCGCGCCGCCCCCGAACGCGGCACCGCGGACGCCGGCGCCGGCCTCGGACTGGCCATCGCCAAGGGGGTCATCGAGTCGCATGCCGGGTCGATCGGGGTGGCCAACGTCCCCGGCGGCTGTCGCTTCGACGTCGTCCTGCCGCAGCAGGGTGCCTCCCAGCCGGCCTGATCCGCGCGGCCACCGTCCCGCGGGTCAGTCGAAGGCGAGCCCCCGGACCCCGTCCCCGAGCCGTACCCGCGCCCGCCAGCCCAGGTCGGCCGCGATCCGCTCGCTCGAGGCGGTGATGTGCCGGACGTCGCCCAGCCGGAACTCCCCGGTGACGACCGGCTCCGGACCCCCTCGGGCGTGGGCCAGTGCCCGGGCCATGTCGCCCACCGTGCTGACGGCTCCGGACCCGACGTTGTACGCCACGTGCCCCGGCATGCTCGTGCCCACCTCGGCCACGGTCCCGAACGCCGACCCGATGTCGTCGAGGTGCACGAAGTCCCGCCGCTGCCCTCCGTCCTCGAACACGCGGGGCGCCTCGCCGCGGTCGAGCGCCGAGGAGAAGATCGCGGCGACGCCCGCGTAGGGCGTGTTCCGCGGCATCCCCGGACCGTAGACGTTGTGCAGGCGCAGCGACACCGCCGCTTTGCCGGTCTCGCGCGCCCAGACGCCGGCCAGGTGCTCCTGCGTGACCTTCGATACGGCATACGTGTTGCGCGGGTCGAGTGGCGCTGACTCCACGACGAGACCGGCCCTGAGGGGACGCCCGCAGAAGGGGCAGGGTGGCTCGAAGTCCTTGTCCTGCAACGACTGCGACGTACGAGGCCCAGGAGGCACGACCCCGTGGGTGCTGCAGGTGTAGTGCCCCTCGCCGTACACGACCATCGAGCTCGCCTGGATGAACCGGCTCACCGACCCGGTCCCGCAGGCGCGCAGGAGGACGGCCGTGCCGAGGTCGTTGCTCGACACGTAGTCGTCCATGTCGCCGAGGTCGACCCCGAGCCCGACCTTGGCCGCGAGGTGGACGACGGCGTCGGCGCCGTCGACGAGGGCGGAGACCGCGTCGAGGTCCCGCACGTCAGCCTCGACCAGCGGTACCTGCAAGACCGACATCCGCTGCCGAGCCGCCGCTCCCCCGTCCCGGTGCACGTCCGGGCGCAGAGAGTCGAGCACGGTGACGTCGTGACCGGCACCGACGAGCTGACGCACGACGGCCGCGCCGATGAACCCCGCCCCCCCGGTGACAACGACCCGTCCCGAAGGGGTCACGGGGCGGCGCCGGGGGTGATCACCTCGACGACCCGGCCACCCGTCGCGCTCACCCGGGCCGCGTCGAGGACCGCGAGGACGTGGACGGCGTCGCGCGGGTTGACCGGCATCGCGGCCTGGCGGTCATCCGCGCGCAGCGCGTGGGCGACCTCTCGGTAGAAGTCCGCCTGGTCTCCCGGCTCGGCGCGCACCGGCTCCCGCTCAGCGCCACGGACCAGCCAGCCGATGTGCCCGTCGTCTGCGGGCTGCCATTCGGTGAAGGCGGTCTCCTCGTCCCGCTGGGCGCCGATCAGGTATGCCGCCTGGTTGCCGAGCAGACGCACCCGCGGCCCGGGCGCCGTGGAGACGGAGGTTGCCCCGAGGTGCGAGACCACACCCGACTGGTGCCGGCTGCTGAGGAAGGCGGTGTCCTCGGCCGTCGTCGTGTGGGCGGCCAGCTCGCCGTGGACCGCCTCGACCGGGCCGAACAGGATCACCGCCTGGTCCACCAGGTGGGTGAAGAGGTCGAGGAGGATCCCGCCGCCCTCCTCGGGCGAGACGTTCTCGCGCCACCGCTTCCGGGAGACCGGGCGCCACCGCTCCCAGCGCAGCTCGGCGCGCAGGACGTCACCGAGCTCACCGGAGGCGAGCACACGCTGCATGGTGCGGAACTCCGGGTCGTAGCGACGGTTCTGGAAGACGGTCAGCGGCACTCCTTCGCGGGCCGCGAGGTCCACGCTCTCGAGGGCGGAGGAGGCGTCCACCGCCAGCGGTTTGTCGACGACGACGGCATGGCCGGCCGCGACCACCTGCTGGGCCTGCTCGGCGTGCACGCCGCTCGGGGAGGCGAGGACGACGAGGTCGAGGTCCGGGACGTCGAGCAGCTGCTCGAGGTCGGCGACGACGACGGCGCTCGGGTGCTCGGCGCCCACCTGGGCGGCGCGTTCGGTGTCCCCGGTCGAGACGGCGACCAGGTCCAGCCCGGCTGCCACGATCAGCGGGGCATGGAAGGTCCTGCCCGAGGAGCCGTATCCGACGAGGCCGACGCGAGTCATGAGCCCAGACCTTAGTGCTTCGCCTGCTGCTGCCCGTGCGCTCCGCTCGGATCGGGTGCCGGCAGACCAGCCTCCCGCGACCGGCCCAGCGCCGAGGGCCACCAGACCCGCCCACCGAGGTCGTGGGCCAACGCCGGCACGAGCAGGCTCCGGACGACGACGGTGTCGAGGAGGACGCCGAACGCGACGACAAAGGCGATCTGGACCAGAAAGAGGATCGGCAGGACGGCGAGGGCGGAGAAGGTCGAGGCGAGGACGACGCCGGCGCTCGTGATGACGCCACCGGTGACGGCCAGGCCCACGAGGATGCCCGGGCGGGTGCCCCGGGACCGCGACTCCTCCCGCACCCTCGTCATGAGGAAGATCGAGTAGTCGATCCCCAGCGCGACGAGGAAGACGAATCCGTAGAGGGGCGTGGCCGGGTCGGAGCCCGGGAAGTGGAAGACGTGGTTGAAGACGAGGGCGGAGACCCCGATCGTCGCGGCGAACGACAGCACGTTGGCGGCGACGAGTAGGATCGGCGCGACGAGCGAGCGCAGCAGCAGGGCGAGGACGACGAAGATGACGGCGAGGATGGTCGGGATGATGACACGCAGGTCCCGCTCGCTCGCGTCACGCACATCGAGGTTGACGGCGGTGCTCCCGCCGACGAGCACGTCCGTGCCGACCTCGTCGAGCCGGGTGCGAAGCGCCTCGATGGTCGCCTCGGCCTCGACGCTGTCCGCGGCGGCCACGAGGGTGGCCTGGACCCGCACCTGACCGTCGAGCACCTGCGGTGCCTGCCCCGGTGTCTCACCGACAAAGGCGTCCCGCACGCCCGCCACGGTCGAGACAGCCGCCACGACCTGCTGGGCCTTGGCCTGCGGACTGACGATCTGGACCGGTGAGCCCGACCCCGCCGGGAAGTGCCTGCCCAGCACCTCCTGGCCGGTCACGGAGTCGACCGTGGTGAGGAAGAGGTCCGACTGGGTGACCCCCTTCGCGGAGAACGTCGGGACGAAGGCGGCGCACGCGGCCAGGGCCGCGAACGTCAGCACCCAGGTGCGCCGGGGACGTCGACCGACGAGTGCCGCGACGCGCCCCCAGATCCCCGAGCGGCCGAGCGCGTCCTCGGCATGGACGTGGTCGGTCCGCGGGATCCTCGGCCAGAAGACCCGTCGCCCGAACAGCAGGAGGACGCCGGGCAGGAAGGTCAGCGCGGCGACAAGGGCACCCACGATGCCGAAGGCACCCACGGGTCCGAGTCCGCGGGTGCTCCCGAGCTCGGACAGCCGCAGGCAGAGCAGGCCGATGACCACCGTCGCGGCACTCGCGGCAATCGGCTCGACGGAAGCCCGCCAGGCGACCTTCATGGCCTGCCACGACGTCTCGTGCTCGTGCAGCTCCTCGCGGTAGCGGGCGACGAGCAGCAGGGCGTAGTCGGTGGCCGCTCCGACGACGAGGATGGACAGGATTCCCTGGCTCTGGCCACTGAGGTCGATGGACCCGTTCCGGGCGAGGGGGAAGACGAAGAGCACGGCCAGGGACAACCCGAACACTGACGTGACGAGGACGGCGAAGGGCAGGAACGGGCTGCGGTAGACGATGAGCAGGATGACGAAGACCACGCCGAGCGCCACGAGGAGCAGGATGCCGTCGATGCCGCCGAAGGCGGTGACGAAGTCCGCGAAGAAGCCACCGGGTCCGGTGACGTGGACCGTCATCCCGGTCGCGCCGAGCGTCGTCGCTCCCGAGCTGCGCAGTGCCTCGGCCACCTCGAAGAGCACTGACTTGCCGTTGATGGCCTCGGAGGCTTTGCCACGGACCACCTGCACCGGCACGAGGAGGGCCTGCCCGTCCTGGCTGGGCAGCGCACCGACGGGGGGGATGATGAGGAACTCCCCGACAGCGCGCGAGGGGTCCGACGACAGAGCCAGCCCCGGTATGCCGGCCACGTAGGCCCGCGCAGCCGTCAGGTCCGCGGGCTGCAGACCGGACGGCCGCTCGATGACGACGAGGTAGGGCA
>JAABUW010008539.1_pt1 | contig 11937 bp, 15 predicted proteins | sample 5560081 | NCBI WGS metagenome assembly JAABUW01 (sample SAMN10711882, study PRJNA513363) | rock metagenome | isolation source: Antarctica rocks | place: Antarctica: Victoria Land, Knobhead sud | reverse complement strand
GAAATGCTAGTTGATGTCAGTATGGGGTCATGTACAGACGGTAATTTTGAATTGCCAACTTGAACAAACTCGCATAGGAACTGTAATGCCATCTTACATTCAAAATGCTGGATCAGCAGTTGTGCCTGAAACGACTATCAGGGGAACTTGCTGTATGGTGAGGTTGCGCAATGCTGCTTGCTTCCCATCAACTCCAAAAGTGCATGGGTGACACTTTACTGTTACTGTGTTATAGCTCGGTATGCACATTGCTGCTGTCTGCAAACTCAACACCATTCTTCAGTTCACACTGGCCTTCAAAGTGCAGCGTGAAGAGGCTGGTCACATCATCACGCCCCGGCTGACCAACACCCGAGTAGTTGGCTGCCTGAAGTTTCACCTTGGGGGTGCATCCCTGGCAAGCTGGGGTAGAGGGGGGTGCAGGCATAGGCGGAAGCACCTTCTCCACAGCTGCACTGAATGCCAGCAGCAAACCATCTTCCTCTGCAGCAAAAGGCACGGTTTCAACCTCATTTCAGCACAACTCCTTAGTGATCAGCAGCAGCTGCAGCTCAGCTGACCAGCAAAGTAACAACTCAGCCAGATCAGCACATTGTGGCAGCACTTGTCAAGCCGCAGCCAGTGTGAGTACACTCAGCAACAAGCCAAATGAATGTTCCCAAGCAGGCATGCCATCAGGCTGAGCGCCCCCATGCAGTCTCAAAATCAGCTGGACAAGCTGGGAAGTGAGCAATGTTGCAACCAGGCAACACTTCAGTTTTGCTATTTCATTCACCTGGACGGGCTTGGAAGTGAATACCAAGCGGCAACCCATCTGTGCTGAGCCCAATCGGGATGCTGATAGCAGGAATCCCCAGCGGGGGCCCTAGAAAGACTGTCTGCCCATATGCATCAAACGTGTCTACTAGCTTGCCGTTGTACATCACCCAGGGCTGCACTTGGGCTATGGGTCCAGCTGGCAGGTGGGTGGTGGGGGTCACGGTGAGGTGAACATTGTAGGCATTTAGGAACCTGTCATGCAGCTCCTTCAGCTTTGGTATGACTGCAGCAGGAAGCATAGGACATGTCTTGCAATTGCTGAGCCAATAGGCAAGTGATGCAGTCAGTATCTATGCGTGATGTGAATGTCTAGGCTTCTGTCATATACTGGATGTGGGCAATGCATGACTTGTTGATGCAGATAGGCAATACAATGCAAGCTTCCCTGACAGCTTGATGAAAACATATGATACTCGGATGATTGTCACTAAAGCAAACAAACAAACAACCAAAGCCAGAAGTAAATGCATGAACAGATGGATGGCAAGATGGCAGCTCACCCTCTCTAATGTTGTAATAATAGTCAGCTGGGGTGGGCCAGGCATCTAAATTGAGTGAGGTTCTCTGCTCCATGAGAGCCTTGGGGTAGGGGGAGGCTATCTGGTCTACCAGGTGCATCAGGCTGATGTTGTACCGGTGTGTGGACAAATACCTGTGCACATGGAACTTTTACTAATACTGAAAGGCTGCAGCATGAAGAGATGCAGTTGCTGTGCTGACTGCCAAGCTTAGAAAGATCTCACCAAAGGAAAACTGCATGATTGTGATAATTTCCAGGCGTTTCTGAGAGCAAATGTCATGCTGTGCAGCAGATGTGTCTCTAGAACTTAGTGGCTTTGCGACCTCCCCAAAAAACAAACAACTCATTAGTTGTGGGGCAATCTCAACCTGGGTTTGAGGCATAGACATGACGTAGGAAATAATGGCTTTGTGCGCCGCAATGCTTGTAAGCATGTGCACAATGTTGCTGCATTACACATGTAACTGCGCTTGCAAGATGCATCACAGTGTCAACATAACAGGGATTTTATACCATTGCGCTGGCAGGGATGCAAAAAGACAAAATGCTGTTGCATTCTGGGATTCACAGTTTTTGGCGCAATGCTCAGCCCTGGACAAGGGATACATGCAACGATATCCCAAGGTCGGCTGGTGACGGGGAGCGACCGATCGATCTTTCCCGTCACGCTTATTTAGTGAGGTATTTTATTGCGTATATATATAGATGGTGTTTTGGACCGAGCTCGAGTATGGGTTGCAGCATACTGTCGAAGGCCGCTGATTGCTCAGCCTCCGAATACAAAGATGCAGCGACAAGCAGGTAGACGACAGAGACATGACGACCTTGTCTAGTGTGAGCAACGACAAGGGCTCCCGGCCATGTAAGGTGCGACCTGGATGCAGTATAGACCTTGGCAAAGTAAGCCGGCTGTTCTGAAATGCAACTGATGAAAGCCCGCGTCTCAGCAGACGTCGCGCCAGACCAAACAATTCAGCTCAATAGCTTGCCAAACCCAAGCTGTACTGGTGCTTGCATATCAGATTTTGCAATCTACGAGTCACACTCAGTTCCACGCAACAGACAACAGGATGTAGCAAATGTCAATATACACTCTGCTGCGCAACTAAAATGGGCTCATTTTAAATCTGCGATGGAGTAAATGAACTGACCTGGAGACCTCTCGAGGCATTTCATATGCCAACAGCAGCTCAGCTTCAATCTCAGCACCCTCAGCAGTCAACAGCCCCATGTCAAACTCCACCAGCTCCACTCCTGCTGCCACCAGTGCTTCCAAAGCAGCTTCAAAGGTCTGCACCGTCTGCATGCACAGCACAGCTTCAGAAAAGACAATAAAAACTACACCTTCTGGTGTCAATTTAATGAGAAGCCAAGTATTGTACTGGTCTGCCCAGGAGCACAGCTTGACAACATTGGCAAGTACAGGGCGTGCTGCTGCTACTGTGTGATTATCACCCAGTCATTGCAGAGTTGATGCCATGTTTGCAGAGCAGCCCCAGCATGACACAGCGCAGGTTCATAACATTGGCAAGTACTACAAGACATGCTGCTACTAGCGCTTGCAGAGCAGCTTTGGAGTTGTTCTCTGCTGCAGCACACCCAAAGGTATTCAGCACAAGCAAGCGCCTCTGTGTAGTCTTGTACAGGTTACACAGACCACAGCAACCAGTCATGCCCCAACTGGTGCATGCATTCCACTCTGTACATTGCCTCGACTCTGCTCTGAGCTACATAGCACCAGCAGACCGAAACCCTAAAACACAGGTCTTGAATGTGACATGTCAATGTCATGACAGCAAACACAAAAGCTCTCCCGCCAAATCTGCCATGTTTGACTTGACATAGGTATCTCCATTCAACGCACTTCTGGTATATATGGTTGTCCCGTGCCCTCACCCTTGTGTCTAGGCCCTTCCAGTAGTTGACGGGATACCCCAGGCGTGTCCCCTTCAGCACCAGGTCAGGCCGGGGGTAGTGGCAGTCGCTGAAGATGCTGTCAAACAGAATGACATCCTTCACCGTACGCGCAATCACACCTGTACCCCATACGCAGAACATCAAACCCAGGTGCATGTAGCCGTACTGAGCCAGGGGATTACATATGCGACAAGTCATGGTGGATAAGTATACAATCAGACAACATCAGGGCTTGCGCACTTGGCCTGACATGCATGTCTCTCAGGAATCGTCATTGGACGTCCAGCTTTCTTGAATAGCTGCAGCAGCCCCCACATGAGGTTCCCTAGCTGGTCACAACGATGCTAAGGCAAGAGCTGCAGACACTGAAGATCACAATTGCAATGGACAAGAGACAACACTGCAGTGAATGGCAGTGGTATTAGTTTGCACTGCTGCCCAGATGTCAGATTGACGCATATGCAAAAATGGATAGATAAATGCAGAAGTCACGGTTGTCTACTCTTTCCTGAGAACAAATGTGAGAGAGACAGTTCACCACTTGATGAATGGTACCTACAGTGTCTCTTGATGTCGTCTGAGGCACAATCCCGCCAGCAGCATTGTAGCATCCCAGGGATGGCCTGAATCCCACAGTGCCTGTGTGAGCGCCTGGGATCCTGCATGACCCTGCAGTGTCACTGCAGAAACCCCCTGGGGCACCCCTGGCTGAGACCACCCCCCCTGTGCCTCCACTGCTACCTGTACCACATGCTTCAATGAACGATGGATCCCCAAGAAAGCCACATGCACTGAACTGGGATCACATAGGAGATCTTGAGATTGTTGGGCAAACCTGCCTCTTCTTCAGTTTTCTGCAGTAGTTGTAGCCTGCACATCAAGGTCTTACCTCTACAGTCACTGACTTGTCAAATGTGTTACATGCCCATGGCATCTACAGCTGTTCCAGAGGAAGACTTTATGCCACAGCAGGCATTTGACACACACTACAAGTCAGTGACTGCTTTCATACATGACAACTTTCAGGATAGTGCATCTTTGTTCGCTGCTTCTTGTGCCGTTGCTCTTCATCGACCTTCCTTCAACTACCTTTCACTCACTCTGAGCAACCAATTGGCTGTGACTCTCAAGAGGTGCAGCAAAGAACATGCACAAATGCAGCATTGCAGACTGCAGCGCACCTCCCACATCAAACACATTGTTGTAGGGGTTCAGCACCGGGCCATAGACAGGGTTGATGGTGGTTAGGCCTTCTGCTAACTCCTCCATGTGGGTTTTGCCCAGCACAACCCCATGGGCCTCTAGCAGCCTTGTCACTACAGGGGAGCTGTTGGTCGGCCGCATCCCTGCAACAAATACTCAAATGATTGACAATGTATGCCAGACGTGTCCAATGTCACACAGATATGTAGACTCATTTTTAATTGGCATACATGTCACCTCAAATTTGTCTCCTGTCTTAGACATCTGTCGGCTGTTGGTACATGCACAAAATGCAATAAGCATGCATCAGTTGAATACATATTTGGTCTGGATAAGATGACTGTATGTGTCACACATATCCAATGTCACGCGAGAGGACGGGCTTAACTGACAGGTTTTTCAGATTGTAGCAGACATATGCTTGCAGGCTTGACATGACAGCTCAGAGTGCAAGCAAACATTGTGTGGGATGGAGCGCATGCATGCGTACTGCAGCTGCTGAACACGTTTTGTGGCGCATAATGCATCGCACGAAAGTAGTTGTATGTCAGCTAACCACAAACATGTGAGAGATGTCTGAGCACAATTTGATGTCATCTCATTCTGTCCAGGTGATGATAAAATGAGATTTGTCTACCATGCAGTGCAGGAGTTCCTGCAACGGTGGGATAGCCAACCACATCAATGTTGTCCTTCACGGCAAATGGCAGGCCACACAAGGGTTTTGTGTCATGGCCAGACGCCTTAAGCTCATCTACAGCCTTTGCATCCGCCAGCACCTATAGTGTCATCAGATCTGTCACATCCAGTCACCTGTTCACTGCTGTCAAACAGGAAGGCTGAACATGTGCAAACGCAGCAAATTGACATGACCAGAAACCGACTGCATCCACTGGTGGTATTGTTCTGACGGTCAGGCAGCTGCTGTGCCAAAGTGTGATGATCATTGACCGCTAGATCAGTCATGATGCAAGTCCTGGTACATACCCAAGATCTGGTCACAACAATGATGCCTGACGTATGGGCGGCTAAAACTGCTGTACCTGATGAGGCTGAAGAGCTGCGAAGTTGTTTAGGCACTCATTGAGAAGATTCTGCGCAAGGAGCGCCTCTGCATACTCCGTCGCCGAGACTTGTCCTGTACACAAGCGCTCGACTGCATCTTCAGCTGTCAGGTTGATCAGTTCTTCCTGTTGCCGACTTAGTTTACCTGCACAAGCACAGCCTTACCTGCAGGTCTGGGACAGGAAGTGCCAAAAGAACGCGTATTGCAGATCCGGATCAAGGGGTCATCGACAGACTACGTTGCAGTTGGCCTACCTTCCGTCGCGCCGTGAAATGAGACCAAAATCAAGATCTTAGCTGCCAATCTACAGGTCCAGTGCATGTATGTGAGATTGTTATCAGCAACAACAAACTGTCTACAACCCGCTCTGTAAAAGCCGCGTCATGTCAAGTGACACGCAAGTGCGGAGCCCTGATTGCGCTCGCAGATCTTAACTCTACGTAGTATCCCGTCGAAATCGTCGAGTTTACAGAACGCATGTTTGAGACTTCACAGCTGCTGCGGCAGCTGCTGATTGCAGAGACCCGGTTTGACCAACCAACGTCGTCTCCTGTCAGGCATTGTGGGTTGGTGTGCTGCTGGGTTGGGCCATTCAGTCGTCGAGCTGCTGTGCTGACAGTACCTCTTTGCGAGTGGCAGAGGCAATGGGTCTTCGCTGCGTGGTAAGAACTTGGCACTCACTAAAGTCAAAGCTCCTGCAACAAGTCTGCGAATCACAGGGTGTGACGTTGCAATGCTGGCTCTTGCAGTTTGTCTAGCTTGCCGGGAATGTTTGTGTCAAATGTGATCATAGTAAATTAGCAAAAGACGAACTGGACGCTTTCATTTCTGGTAGCAAACTTGTATACCAGCAGCAGAAACACCTTTTTGGCAGTGCGCTGCAGGTAGCAAAAACGCGCGCTGCCCAACTGGACGTTATCTCATCATCTGAGGAGCTGCCAACATTTAGCTGTACCCAGGTGTGGCTGATGACAGCTTTTTTGTAAGATGCAGCCTGCAGAGACAAGAGTGACAGTGCTAGTACCAGTTGCCAGAGCTTGAGGATTGCTGGGCTTGCCTTTGGTCTCTGAACGTTAATACCTAAGCCAAGTAAGCATTTATGCCTTTCTTGGGGCACGCAGCATCCTCTAGATCAACAATGCTTCTCATGCATTGCTTCAATCCTTGGACAGACCACCACAGTCATCAACTGTCAACATCCAAGTCTCTGGCAGTCTAGTAAGCAACGCAGTCACCAGCATGCTGACCTGGGTTCACAGAGCTGTGCACCAGATTTGCTCTTGCAAAGATGCTGAGCCTGATCAGTGCAGCATCTTAGTCATCAGGCTGGGCATACAATTATGCAAGCGCAGATGCTATGCATTATGCTGCACTGACTCTCAGCTTGCACAGGTGCTGTACTAGCTGTTCACAGCGTGTAGCCTCAAGGTGTTGTTGTGCGCACCATATGATAACTGTCACTGCAGCAGCTCACTGCAAGACCATGACTTCTGTGTCTTGCTTGTATGCCAAAATGGGCAATACTGCAAATGGGACTTCTGACTTGGTTGCCAGCTACTGCTGTGTATTGTTCAGCTACACCAAGAGAGCTTGGCGTAGCTGCAATGGTGCCCACAGGCGGTGAACCTTGCTGTTGGCTTGCAGACTACATTAGGGGCATGCCTTGTGCGCGATTTGTGACCGTTTTCTCAGATCATGGCACATTTTATTTAGCCGAGCTGCGTGATGGAAACTTAGATGTGAACGACCTGGAACAACAGATGGCTTTTGACAACTTGGTCCCCAATGCCCTGAATGGCACTCCATTGGAATGCGACTGCTCTGGACTGAGTTGCACAGTATTTGATGGGGATATCAAGGCGCAGACTCAAGTCCCGACAGGTACACCAGGGGCTTGTGCTGTCACATTGGCAAGCCAAGAGTTTGACTGTGATTTTGTCAGCATACAACATATCTTTATTTTGCAAAAATTGTATTGCACTTTTACTTTTCTGTCTTGTTGTGCATTTGAACCAACTTGTCTGTACATGTACCCTGCACAAGACCTGCATTTGATTCTCAGCATGCAGGTCAGAGGTTTCTGAAGGAGTATGCTTTGGCCATGAACTTCTGGTGGTTGCCAGCCTGGTGCAGAAGGCAGCAGGTGGGAGGAGGCTGGTGGTGACTAAGCATCCTGACATAGTCACACTATGTCTTACGGCGTAAGACAAAAGATATCAACACTGCTGGCTTGCAATGAGTACCGTCTGCCTGACATGTATGCCAGCAGGCCAGTTGTGAATCCAGATTCCTGGATGCTGGTCAAGTCCCTGCTGTGACCTGTGAACAACAATCAATTGTGTTGGTCTAACACGGCTATCTCCTGGAATACTGCTGAATGTCACGGTGCTTCTGCCTTCCGAATCGGAAGTGGTTTTGGGTCAAGTGGATACATCTGAATTACATTGTGTTGAATGCAACTTGCTGTCCCTTGTGGTCTGGCGCTTGTAGGGTATCAGTAGTCTTTAGCGTGTCATGCTATGCATAGTGACATGCTATGCATATATGCCAGTGACATGCTTGTGGCATTTTACAACTTGTATATGGGCCCGAATTTGTCTTGGTCGGTTGCAACTATGCATATGGTGCATATCGTGCAGAGCAAATCAAGCATGGTTGCTTCCTCAGGCAACTTGATTACAGACTTTGGCCTGAGCTCTTTTCCACTTTTAGGTCAACGCATTCGAGGGAAAGCATGATTGAAACTATACTTGCTGAATCTAAACCGCGCGAACACTAGCACTGTTGCTTGCACCCGCAGGCAGGCCTCTAGCCGGCGCAGGCCGAGACGCATTCGCCAAAGCGCGATGCAGCACAGTGCAGCTGCAAGGTCGTTTGCGCGCGCCGTTTGCATAACACACTCGGGGTTGCAGAAGGCGACCTTGCACGCAGTGTGGCTTGCGGTACTTGGCCTGTAGCGAGGTAATAAGCAGCATAGCTTTGCTCGAGTACGCAGACTCTCCCCAACACGTCTGATGACAGTAGCCTTGCAGATGCCAAGACACCCTTCACTGTGAACGTCAGCAGGCACATGGCGAAGCCAAAAGGACTGCTGAGCATATAAAGATGGAAACAGTGCTTGCTGAAAAGGCGTACGAAGCCCTTCAGGTGTGCTGTGTTTCTATCCAATCAGATACAATAAGTTAGGACAGAGATTATCAGTCACTGCTGCTGCTAACAGGATGATTGCGTGCATATCAGCTTCTTAGGCACGCAGTGCGCCATCACCACTATATGCTTTGGGAATTAATATTGTGAAAGTATGTAGGCTGAGCGTCAGAGCACAGAGTTCCGCATCAAGGCCCTTGGCAAGGCGCTGGAATATAAGCATTTAGAGGTATGGTCTTGCTGGCTCAAATGGACTCTGCTGCTGGACAGTGCTGTTGGCTGTATGCATCTCACAGACCTTGCTGGAAAGCTCCCTCTGTTGCGTTGTGCGTGAATTGATGGTGATCCAATGGTATGTGGTAGCCCCCAAATGTATCTTGTCTCATAAGCACACAGCTTTGGGGTCTGCTTGACAAGCCTGCATGCTTTCCGTGACAAGCCTACATGCTTTCCGTGACAAGCCTACATGCTTTCCATGACCTTCTCATGAAGCATGCTCTTTGTCACAGTTATGTTTCATGCAGGCTGCTCACGGGGGCTATGATGCGCACGTGGAGTTCCTCAAGATTCCAATCACCTTGCCTCAGGCGCAGGTAAAGCTAACTGTTGACAGGCATACAGTTGGGACTTTGCAAAGGGTCAAGTGGTTGTCCTTGTAGAGGGCAGACGTTGCAACAGTGCAGTCTTGCATGTTCATGAAAAGTATAGGTCGTGGTAAGAGCTTCATGAGGCTAGACTCAATTTGTAAACTGGTTACTTAAGCCTGCACATGGCTCTGCATCACAGAGCAGCCTCAGAGCATTGAGTACGGCTGCAGACAACCTACGCTGCTGTCATACAATTGGTCACCATGCACACCCTTGGACCTTGTGATGACTCTCTGTGTTGCTACTTGTCACCACTTTTCTTGCTAATACTTAACACACTGCATGAGCAACATCTGCCATTACAAAGAACTGCATATACCTGATCCCACAGGAGGACACCTTTTGAATGAAGAGATGAATGCATTGTCACCTGTCAAGCCTGGTTGTGTTTCACGGGTGTCATGCGATGATGTTTTCAGGCAGCAGCAGCACCTGGTAATGAGTCAGATGTGCATCAGCTCAAGATGGAGCTGGCAGGCTACCAGTCTTGCTGCAAGAGACTTGGTGATGATCTAGCAGTCAAGGACCAGGAACTGGAAGGTCAGTTGGCGTTGTCCTGGCAGGGCTGCATTGCAGTGCTTTCTGTCTGGGTTGCAAACTGTTGCCTTGCTGCTGCACAGCGAGTGAACACTGGTGTTGCTGTATTTGTGCGCCTTGGAAGATGCATTTGCAGTTAAATCTGTGGCATCAAATGTCATTTTTAGGCAAAACACATAAGTAATTACTGTGGTCTTGTAGTTAGCTGAACCCAATGCCAATTTAGCTACATGTCTTGTCCCTTCAGCACAGGGCGATCTCCCGTTCTCACATCTGATGCACCTTCAGGCTTGCACCTGCAACAATGCTCCCCCAATGAACCTCACCTCCACCACCAGCAAATCAACCAGCAGAACCTCACCTCCACCACCAGCAAATCAACCAGCAATGCAAACTGCTACAGCTCTCTGTAGTGATCCGGGTGCACCTGGGCAGCTCAGTATTTTACTTGGCTTCTCATTAAATTGACGCCAAAAAGCATAGTCTTTTCTTTTCTTTTCTGACCCTGGTGCAGCCAGACCATGCATGGCTGCTATCATCACCATGTGTGACTGGCCACATGCTGTTCGGCAGGGAGGGTTCAAACCAAACCCTAGTCTGTGTCTTTGCTGCATGACGCAGGCGCTTGCCCTATGCACAACACACAGGCCCTGCTGTGCACACATACATTGTACTACACAGTGATGCCTGACCACGAGCCCATCTAGATGTTTGTTGTTAGACTGGACACATGCAAAGGGCAACCAGGCACACAATCCATGGTGTGACACATGCATGCCGCTGTCTTTGACTGAGCAGTCCTGGGACAATAGTCTGTGGGTTGTGTACGCTTCATTCAGTACTTGGCAGTCTGGAGTGTGGAGCCACTTGTCATCAAACATGCTGGCTTGAAAGCGCAGGTGAATGTGATGTATGACAGGTACAAGCTGGTGATAGTATTTTTCACTGGAGTGATGCAAGGCAGCTGGAGAACGTTCTCAGGGTTTCACCACATGCAGGGTGTACACTGCATGTGGTGACATGCAGGGTGATGATCAGCTCCATGCAGGGTGTACACTGCATGAAGCTGATCATGTTTAGTGTGATGCAGAATGGCGGCAGCAGACAGAGGATCAGAAGAAGCGTACAGAGCAGGTCATCCTGGACACTTCAGCTCGTGAGGCTGAGCTGCTGCTCAGAAACCGTGAGCTAACTCAGGAGGTGATCTGCTGTTCCAAATTGCCTAACGTTTTGTTCCTGAATTCCGACCTGTGCTGTGCGTTTCCATCAAACAGCTGACCCACAACACTTGCTATTTGTATGTCAAGCTCGCAGCCCTGTCTTGGAAAATGTGCTTGCCATACATCAGCAGTATGCATTGAAGTTACAGAGTGCTGTCAGCAAACACCATTTCTGTCAATTCTGTCTCACTGTCACCAACAGACCAACCACTTTTCCCTCACTACAAGAAACAGCTCTGAGGCCTGCACAGCAATGGCAGCAGCTGCGCAAGGCTCCACAGCAAGTCATGTCAATGCATAAGTTTCTTGCACCATAGAGTATGTTTCATACAACATGCGCGATGCTATGTGTGCAGCTGGAGAAGCAGAGGCAGGAAGCCAGTGAGCTCACCTCCACAGCATTGACTAAGGAGGAGTCGCTGGAGAAGCTGCAGGTGGAGGTGTACCGCCTGTCATCATCTGTCTCTGCTCTCAGGTAAGCCTGAAGCTGCTTGTTGCAGATGCTATTGAGATGCAGAAACATCGCTTTTGTGGTTTAGAAACGTCTGTCTCACAGTGTGAATCTAAAGTAATAAAAGTCTGGGGGCTAGTGTCAGAGTGTGCCATGTTGCAGAGGTATGTGAGGTGTTGCAAGCGCTGATTTGTCGGAACAGAAAAGGACATTGGCTTGCATATGAGAAGAAACTTGAGCATTGTCCACCTTCTGTCTGCCTCTGCCTGCGTGACTTGTATTGCCAGCATTCGTTATCAGATCAGCATTTGACCTGAAAGCATGCCCAGCTTGCTGCAAGCATGGCTGTGTAGGGCTCTCAAGAGAACCAAAGCGCATCAAGCTTTAGCTTATCAGTGCCTCCTTGTAAA
>JAABUW010008538.1_pt1 | contig 11937 bp, 14 predicted proteins | sample 5560081 | NCBI WGS metagenome assembly JAABUW01 (sample SAMN10711882, study PRJNA513363) | rock metagenome | isolation source: Antarctica rocks | place: Antarctica: Victoria Land, Knobhead sud | reverse complement strand
CAGGCTACACAGCAACACATTTACCTGTGGAGCTTAGGCTTGCAAAAGGCTGAGCCATATGTCAACTGCTGGATGACTGAAAGAGTGCAGTACACCAAGCCTGTCAGCTTGTGATCTGCCAGGATCGAGATCGTGTATAATTGGGTTTTGTCTGTGAGAATCACAGCCCTTATCAATGTATGTTTCAGTTTGTACTACATTTAGTACATAGCTACCTGGCATAGCTATCATTACTTTTGCAGAGTTCTGTACATTAAATTGGCACTGATTTGCAATACTGGACGAATTTTGGGAGAATTGGTAGTCTCTACAGTCATCTGAGTCCCTTTGTATCATCAATCTGTGTGTCCGACATTAGGTCCGACATTGGAACTGTGCAAAAGCCCACCGGTACTACTGTCATGTTGGCAGCAGTATGTCCAACAAGCAACGAGATTTCATCGTTGCGAGCCTGCAAATACACAGCATCTTATACCGTAGTCTGTCATAGTAGGGTACAGCATCATGCAGAGCCTTGCAATGAGGCTCATGAAGCAGCTGTAGCCTAGTGGACAACTAGTGGACGATTAACGGCTGCAAGAAGTTTTACTGCAAATCAGATATCTTGCTGGGCCCATGCCCTGTAGTCACCGGCTCCGGCCGGCTTAGCCAAGATGCGATGAGTAAGGCAGGAGCTCTTTCCAGGGTGAGTCATGTGTGGGGCCATAATCTAACCATCCAAATTGAAAAATTCGGTTAGAAGCGAAGTGCCAAATGACAAAAATCTCCAGTGTAGATTTCTGATAGCTTGAACAAGCTGTTTCGCTTGGATAAGGGCTTCAACTATAGCAGGCGCCTCGCTCGGCCTCGACGCGCCGACCACCGCTGGCCATTTGCGCTGCAGAAGAACTGCGACAATGTGGGCTGCCAAGCAGCGGCACTAGGCTCTGCAATCCGCAAAGGCCCGGAGGCGGGGCCTCCAACGAGGGATGTCTTCCATACCACAGGACTTTCTGCTTCTGAGGTAAAAGCTGCCAGGATGACAGAAGTGAGTCCGGATATCACCACTGAGCCTCGAGAATCAGCGCTGAACGACATGAATGACCCCGGCAATCAGCTGGCGCATATCACGCACGTGCTGCAACTCGCTGTGTCCGGGCAAGACAGGGGTCAAACACCTCAGTTGCTACCGATGCTGCTTCAGCATCTGTCAGGGTCATCTCAGCAGCGCCATTTGCCACTAGCAACGGGATTGCAGCTTCTACAGCTTGGAGCTCAAGCTTTGAATCTTTCAGCTGGAAACCTGCAGGTGCATAACCCCCACTTTCCAGCTTCTTGCTCTGGTGCCTTGGACACCGTTTGTATTCATCGATGTATCTCCGTGGCTGTAGGCACAGCAGGCAGGTTGCCAGGTTCTAAGAGCAGTCAGTCAGGCTACTATTGGCTTGCAAGAAGCAGAAAGTGATCAACTGCAGGCAAGTACCCACCACCTGAATATGGTTCTGACTCGTGTGCATTATGTGACAATACCTCATCAGCGCCTGCAAAATGACAGCAGCAGTGTCTGCAGGTGCAGCATCAATCGCTTGAAGCAGTTGCTACTACCATGCTAGCTTCACAGGGTGACAAGGTCCTACAGAATCATGGCACTGCTGCTATGCTTGCCCTTGTTGGTTGTGACACCAGGCCCATAGGTCCTGGTGTATATGATGTAAACAGTACGGACAAGGAAGGCTGCACAGTCTTGCACAGGTACTCCTTCACTCCATTGTTCGCAACTTTTGCACGCTTGGCTTTGCATCTCGCTAAACCTTTAATCTCTGAGAGCATCTGTTGCGCGACTTAAGCCCAGCACAATCCAAACTTCAATGGCCAGCTAGTTGCTGTGTGGCTTGCATGTGTCAACAAAGTCTATGCGCCATGTGTCCTCCTCTCAGATTGCTGCAGGATTGACAATCTCATGATGTGTATCATGCAGGCTGGCAAAGTTGGGCTTGTCAATCTGCCTGTCAGCACTCATTCATAGCTGCGGCACCCAGCTTGACTTCAGACACAAATGTAACGGTGGTCAGACCCCTCAGATGGCCGCCGAAGCTGGTCAACATCAGATGTGTGCTGATATTCTGAGCCAAGCCGCCAGCTTTCGCACTAACACAGCACCAGCCGCCGGTCAGCCATCTCATACAGAAGCTGCACAAGCAGCTTCAGTCATTTTTGATCCGAGAGGCATGTTCCTGCCACAACAAGCTCAGCTAGGTCATCGGCCTGAAGATCACCAGCAGCCGTTGCCAGGCACCATGCCTGGCTTGTTCCCTCTGCTGGCTAACATGCAGGGCCAGACCAATGCCATGCTGCACCTCAACATGCAGCCAGCACACATGTATGGGTACAACCCTCTCCCGCCAGTCTTGTCAGCTCCTGCCCCTTTCAGAGCAGGGCCGCCAACAGATGCCGCATCAATAGCAGCGAGTCAGCGTGCAAGTATGGAGTCAGCAAGCACTTCACATACACGGCCCAGTCTTGATGATGCCAGCATGCTGTCACGCCTTTACCCCTCTTCCAGCTTGGAGTCCTCCTTCAGTCTGAACCGCATGAGCATTGATGACCCTCAGCATCGCATGTCTTCTGGCTCACGTCGCAGCAGCGTGAGTGTCCCCTTCATGCTTCATTCTTGCATTAGCCTTGTGTGACCCTGATGGAGCTTGACAGACCTGCCCATTGCTTCAAAAATGAAGCCTTCATGCAGTACATATGTCATGTCCTGGCATCTATGCAGCTGCTGCTTTTCTGCTTCCAGGCATGGCATTTCCTCAGCCTGCAAGCTATACCCGGCCAGCATGATCAATCACAGGAGGTCCAGCCAAGGGAGAAGGCAGCTTCAATCATGTGTGCTTTGTTGACAGCTGTGTTCACTGTGTTCACTGTCTGACTGCAGAGTTGGAGCCCATACCACCCACTGAATACACACGCCAGTCCCTGGCCCTCACGCCTTGCCAGTGTCTTCTCAGAAGACCCCAGCACCGCCTCAGAGCGCCTGTCTCGCGAATTCGAGGGGCGCATGTCCCTTGAGGACAGCAGAGCCTCCATGGATGCACAGAGCACTGTCTCCACGACTGCTTGCATGCCGCACCATGTCACCGAAACCATAGCAGAAGAAGAACAGGAGAAGGTTGTTGAGTCACAGGGTGGTGAACAGGGTGAGGAGGGCAGTTGGGGGGCGGCGGCTGCAACCCCTGCAACAGTGTCAGTTGGAGGGGAGGAGGGCGGTGAGGCAGGGCAGAACTGGAACTGGGCCTGGTTGGCTGGTCAGTTGCCGCCTGAGCATGGCAATAATGACCCCAGCACTTTGTTGGATGATGAGTCGGAGGGTGAGCTGTCGATACCCTATGTCTCTGGCTGGTGGGCAACCTGTTTTTGTACAGCATTTGCATTTCACTTCTGCACAACCGTTGATGCTTGTTGGACCAAGCGGGTGCTGTAGGGACCATGAGGGTCAATGAAAGCAGATGCTGGTGTGCCCTTGCAGCACACCTGAATCATCATAGACAGCTGTGTTTTCTAAACAAGTATCAGCAGCTGGCCTTTCAGGAGCCAAGACAACGCCTTTACTATGCTATTGCAGTGTGTTCTGCATGACATGGCAAAGGCAGCGTCTTGGCTCCTGCAAGGCCAGCTGCTGATACTCGTTTAGAAAAGACAGCTGTCTAACAAGTCAAGTACAACAAAATATCCAAACGGCTGCAATTCAAGGTTGCAAACTGAACCACTGAAGCTTCTGCCTTGAAGTGCTATTTGTGCTCAAAAATGTGTGGACAAACTGCCAAGGGTGGCTTTTGCAACAGGCAGGCACATGTGATCAGGCAACATGTGCCCCAGGATCTGCTTGAGGCGCTATCAAAGATCACGTCTGCACAGCTACAGCGCTGTCACGATCTGCTGATCTCAAGAGCTCATCTGCTGATTTCAAGAGCTGATCTGCTGATCTCAAGAGCTGATCTGCTGATTTCAAGAGCTAATCTGCTGATCTCACAAGCTGGTGTGCTGATCTCAAGAGCTGATCTGCTGATCTCAAGAGCTGATCTGCTGATTTCAAGAGCTGATCTGCTGATCTCAAGAGCTGATCTGCTGATCTCAAGAGGTGCTGCCTGATGCAGGAGCCAGCAAGCACCTGTGGCTGGGCAACTTGAATACACGGCTGCCTAGGGCGGTCCTGAAGGCTGTCTTTGAGCAGCATGGCCCTGTGGATGATGTGGTCACCTTTCCCGGCCGCATGTATGCCTTTGTCAACTTCCAGCATGCTGAGGACGCTGCCAGAGCTCAAGAGGCCCTGGATGGCAAAGAGGTCACCACTCACCTGCTGCTGCTCACACTCACTGCATGTTGCCTAGCAACACTTACTTGCTGCTGTTGCATGTTGCCTAGCAACACTTACATGCTGCTGCCCACACTGTCTGCATGTTGCTTAGCAGCAAAGTTTGGGGAGCCAGGTTTGATCGGCGCTTTTGCAGCAACTGTCTGCATTCTGGACAATCTGCTGTCGAACAACATGCCTTGACTGGCTGATGCACTTTCTCTTTGTACCTGAAGGATGGGATGCTTGTGCAGCAGCAACACATTTCTTGCACTTGATCAGGCTACATTGCTGGAACACTCTGATGCCAGATTCGTACCTGGACGTTCTCTTGCATGTGGAGCACCTGCAGTCTTTTTTTGTTGTTTTCTGCACTGTGTGTCTGCTGTTTCTGTGATCCTGCTTATGTCCCACTCACAGCCTGCCAGCTGGCGAATTCCATCCCTCATGTCTCAATTTCAGATTATGCTGGACGTTGTGCACAATGGCCCCAACAACACCTCATCATTGCACCCAGCTTACAGCATCAAGCACACCCGCAAACCTGACTGACATCTGCACTGACAGGTGGCGTCACTGTCAGGAGGGCGGCGCTTGACAGTGCGCTTCCGGCCCTCCAAGCGTGCTCTGGGCAAGCTGACAGAAGGCCATCCTGACGCTCGTGACTCCCCTGCTGTCCCACAGATTAGGTCATTGCTGCTCAGTTTTCAGACTGTCAGACGTGTTGCTGTCTGAAGCTTCACACAGCACGAGTTTTGCAGATTATGCAATCTGGCTGTTTTGGATTGTACTGAGCTGAAGTCCCTAAAGAGTCTGACTTCTGTTTCCTGCACCTGGATTTCTGTTCCTGACTCATGAGAATGCTGCATCATACAACTACAGCCTGTGACTGATGGTGTCAGCTCTGGTCCATGTGCTCAGGCCCACTTGTTGATGCCACTGCAGCGCACAGCTGAGGCCTGTCTTGAGAATGCTGCATGATACAATCACAGCCTGTGACTGATGGTGTCATCTCTGCTCCATGTGCTGGGCCCTATTCATTGAGGCCACTGCAGCATACAGCTGAGGCCTGTCTGTGCTTCCAGGGACTTTGATGTGCAGCACTCAGAAGCTGGGCTGCTACAAGGCAGCAGAGCAGGGGAGTGGGAGGGGTCCAACACCCCCTCCAACAGGGTGTGGCTGGGCAACATCAGCGCGACAGCCACGCTGCGCTCTGTCAGGAGTGTCTTCTCCAAGTTTGGGCCTCTCACCGATGCTGCAGTGTTCCCGGCACGCATTGGTCCCCTGGGCTATGCCTTTGTGAACTTTGAGAAGGTGTCTGATGCCGCTGGGGCCTATCAGGCGCTTAACAATGTGGTGCTGCCTGCTCTCACAGGCTGCAAACAGCTCAAGATGCGCTTCAAGCCAGCCAAGGTATGCCACTACCTGCCTGTTGACTTGCTGGTGCAGTGTGAATCCCATTGCTTGATGGCATACATGGTACACTCCAACTTCATGCCTGCTGACCTGCTGGTGCAGTATAAATCTCATTGCTTGATGGCATACAATGTGCACTCCAGCTTCATATCATGGCACAAAGATTGCTTGATTGTATGATGTTGATGTGCACACTGTACGCCATCAAGCAATGAGATCCATACTGCACCAGCAGATCAAGGCAGATGTGCCACATTGCCATGAGTACACCTTTTGGCACTAGGATGTTTTCCTGACTACAAGCCTCTTTGCATGCTTGGCCTTGCCTGTGTTGAGATCACAAGAGGTACCTGAACAGTATGCCTGTCACCTGAAAGCCTTTTGGTTTGTCCTGTAGCTGAGATGCTCTGTGGTGCTCACTGCATTGCTGACAGCAGTACATGTGATGTAGGCCAACAGTGCTGAGCTGTTGCGGGGCAATAGTCAGAGCCTGGAAGCTGACTGGGAGGGCAGCCTACTGGAAGGTTTGTGCTCTCCCTAACTACTGCTTGAGGTATCAATGATCATGGGCATCAATAACCATGCATGCATGTCGTCTAGCCTGCATCATGCATGCTGGGCTGTCCTTGCTGAGTAATTGATCCTCAGTGTCTACTACAGCAGCACATGCCCAAACAGCGTCCCTGCTGGCAACACATCTTTGCTGACCTGGCCTATCAGCTGAGCTTAGCTCACCTGTTCCAATCTGACCAGATTCGTTCAGCTTGAAACTGCTGAACTAAGCTCAGCTGAGAGGCCAGGTCAGCAAAGATGTGCTGCCAGCAGGAGGTTGAGTTGCAAGTGCAACATTATCGCTCCCTGCTTGATGTGTTCCAGTGGTGCAATCATTTTGATGTGGCAGCTGCAAAAGCTCTCCTTGCAGACACAGCATCTTGTGTGGCAGCTGCAAAAGCTCTCCTTGCAGACACAACATCATGTGTGGCAGCTGCAAAAGCTCTCCTTGCAGACACAGCATCTTGTGTCGTTGTGCTGCAGCGTCTCAGCCCAGCAGGCATCTGCTGCTGGGGAACACCTCCTCCCGCCCAAATGAGAGCGCCCTGAAAACAGTCTTTGGCAAGTTTGGCCCGCTGGACAGTGTGAAAGTGTTTCCTGGCAAGACGTATGCCTTGGTGAGCTTCAAGGAGGTGGCACCTGCTGCTGAGGCCATGCAGTGCCTGGACGGCCACTCCCTACTTTCTGTCTCAGGTCAGCACCAACACACTGTGCATCAGCAAGAAAACCAAAATTTTAACCTTTGGGCGTCAATTTAATGAGAAGCCAAGTATGACAGCAGGCCGTCCAGGTACACTGTGCACCATTGTCTGAAGCAGCTTCAACGACAATGTTTAGTGCTGGCAAAAAACTAAGTGTGACCAAGCTGGCAGGGGAAAGACCTGTTCATATTAGGTCCAAGAAAAGCACATAGACTCAGCATTCATGAGATGCACGTTGGCACACTGCATGTCCCATTCATCAGTGTTATCGAGTTCTAATGTTGTCCAGCTCTTCTGGCATGGACATGCTGCTGGGACCATCAAGGCTGCGCTTGTGATGTAAAGTCAAGGTGATGCAGGCTTCCTTAGGCAGCATATCTGGCTGAATGTCCCTGTGACTGTGCCTGTAGGCCAGAAGCCACTGGTGATCAGATATCAGAGTGGTACAGCCACGCAGCCCAGCAGCAGCGCGACAGCAGAAGGGGGCGATGCCAGTGCTGCTGCCCTTCAGAGGCGAGGCTCGTTGGGAGCAGCAGACCCCTCTGAGCCTGCCAAGGCCCCCCCACCGCGCACTGCTAGGTATGCTGAGCTTTGTAATCCCTCCTGCCTGCAAATGGCCAGGGGGCAAGAATATATTTTCCAAATCCAGGGTCCAGGTTGAGACAGGAGTACCTGTCCTGTCTAACCTGCCTCTGTTGCGTGTGCTCCTGCCTGGTTTTGAGTGAAAGTCACCAGAAGGCATTTGCTTGCCATGACCTGCTATGCAATCTGATTATGCAGAAGCATCAAGGATGGCTTGTCACTCGCATCGCGCATGCTGCTGCTGCTTCTTGCTGCTGCATTCCTTTCTAAGTGGTAACAACAACCCAGGCCATCAGTCTCTATCATGTATACTGTGCTGACTCATGAGTGCCAGCTGTGTACCCACGAAACAGGCTGATTTCGGACAATGCAGTTGGTGTTAACAGCTGTCCTTTGCACTTGCATGCTCTGTGCAAATGCTAAGCTAACAATCGACTTCACATCTGCAGATCTCTGGCCGCTGCTGGGGATGAAGAAGAGTCTGAGGATGACTTGCTGATGCCAGCTGTGAACCTGTCCAACAGGCTGAACCCTAACAATGTGCACTTTGACCGCCAGCTGGCAGCCCAGTACAAGCGCATGAGCAAGCACGAGAAAGAGGCTCTCTGGGCAGCAGACCGCGCTCGCCAGCATCAGCTCAGGGAGCTCACTGAGCTGAGTCAAATGGCAGGGTTGAGTGCTACCGAGCTGAGCCAGCTCACAGAGCTCACACAGGTAAGTGAAGCTGTTTGTCATAGGTTGCCCTGCCACCTCTCAGACGCTGTTTGCTGTATGCAGTAGCCAATTTGGAGCATATATCTCAGACACTTCTTACAACTGTGTTCAAATAAAAGCTGGTGTTTTTTATGTTGTCTGCATGACCACTGTCTTGACATTTTGCAGGTCAGCAGTAGACCACGATGTCAGTGAGGGTGATAGACTGTAGGGCTGCCAGTGCAATCCCAGAGCCAAGTCTTCAGTCACCTGTGCACCCTCAACAAGCTTTCGTTTGATGCAGGCTGCTATGCTGAATCAGACAGCAGATCTGAGCTCAGGTCTGCTTTCGCAACTGGGCAACTTCTTCCAGAAGCCCCCCACCACCCCAGGCCTACCCCCAGGCCAGACTTGGGAGGGTGCAGTCCCGCCGGCGGGAAACTTTCCCGCCAACAACAGTCTGGCTGTGGGCAGTGGCAGTGGCTCAGCTCTGACTGGCGCTGCTTCGGGGCTTCAAGCTGCCGCCCAGAGCCTGCTTAGGCAACGCATGGAGGCTCTCAGACAACAGGGGGTGGGTCTTAGGGGGGCATTTGCACCCCCCAGCCCCGCCCCTCAGTGGGAGCGTGAGGTGACAGCCTCTGAGATTTGCGTGAACATGACAATAGTGTCTCCCATGTCTTGGACCTCAAATGTACCCTCATGCAACCACAGTTTTCAGATCTTGGTTGTGCAATGCATGGGGCCTAGCTGTCATGCTTATTACAGTCATCCGGTAAGTGCGCAGGGATTGCTTGGCCTTGCGGCAGTCACAATGCCATCTTGCATTGCATTGCATTGATTTACATCATTCAAACTTTTCATGGAAGGCTACCTAGTTGTAATAAGCTGCAGTTTGTGTGGTGTCAAAACGTCTAGTGTTTGCGCTGCACCCTTACCCACTGTTCGTTACAGGGGCAGCAGCATCAACAGCTGCAATTTCAGCAACAGATGCTACCCATGGGTTTCCCAGCTCGAAGCCAGCCTGCGGGTCATTGGCCACCCCCTCAAGCAGGCTTCATGCGAGGAGCAGTTCCCACAGTGCCTCAGCACATGATGCAGCGCAATCACAACCAGCCACCAATCGGACCCTCTGCCATGAGAGCACCTGGCAACCAACCTCAGGGCTATGCTGCTTTCCATCAGAATCAACAGTACCCCTTTGGTGTGCGCCTTGCCCAGCAGCATCAGCAGCCATTGGTTGCACAGGCTCAGGCACAGGCACACTTTCAGCACGCTCTGGATGGCCAGGCAAGGCTTGCTGCTGACCAGCAGCTGCAGCAGCACCACCCGCGGCTGGACCCACGCCACTCATTCGACCAGCGTCAGTCGCTGGAACCCCAGCAGCAGCACCACTCGCTGGACCTGCGTCAGTCTTTGGAACTTCAGCAGCAGCGACAGTCTTTGGAGCAAAGACACTCACTGGACCAGACGCAGCCTGAGCAAGCTGACTCTCAAACATCGGCGAATGCATTCAGCTCGGGGTACGACAGTCACCTTTGGTCGGCCGATGAATCGGTGTTGCCGGGTGCGGCGAGTCGAGCTGCCGAACAGCACAGGCAGCTGGCTGATCTCCTGGCTGCAAGCAGCCTTCACCAGCATGACAGTGGTATGACTCAGCAGAGCAGTGGCCTGAGGTATCAAGGCAGTCAGGCGTCGCAAGAGCAGCTGCACAGGCTGACAAGTTTAACAGGATTGGGCTCACAGGACCAGGCACACAGGTTAACAAGCTTGGGCGCTGTTAGCTCACCTGAGCAACCTTATAGAATGACCAGCATGGGGGATGTACACTCACATGAACAAGCATATCGCTTGCACAGCCTTGGTGCAGCTAGTTCTGCTGATGCTATGGCAGCTTTTCACAACAGCGGCAATCAAATGAGATCATATCCAAGTGCTCCTATTCTAGAGAACACAGACAGTGGGCCAAAAGGAGGCAGTATGGGGTCTAGCCATGATTGGGGACGTCAGCTCTAGGACAAAAGTTGCAATGTTGGTGTGGAGACAGTTGAGAATTGTATGTACAAGACATTGAGCACATACAGTGTGTGGTGGTGGTGCAGATGCAAACCCTTTATACCAGCAAACTAACAAAGTCCAAGTCAGTCTGCTCTGTGGGTGCTGAGTGACGCAAGAATCGTTTTCTTCATTTTGTTCTTGCCAGACTGTTGATACGTACAATTGGGGGGGGGCAAGGTGTACAGGATCAATTGATGATTGCCTGAGGAATTTTGATCTGCTACGGAGCATGTTTACTTGAACACAGTATTTCATGGCAAGATTTTGCCATGATGAATTGAGATATCAGCCATCAATGGACACCAAGACAGCCAACAACAGTTGGCAATGAAACTCACAGCTGCTGATCATCTGCCTTTTCATGCTCCCTCCTGGTTTTAGTCATCAGATGTATGCTCATGGTAGTGTATTGTGTCAACAATCCAAGCATGGCCCTTGTTTGCTGACTATTATAGCTGTATGCATTTTGCTTGCAGTTGACTGTGTCTGTGCAGTGAAAGGACAGGGGGGGCGTTGCGTGTAGATCACGGGCATGTCATATTGCTTGTGATCTACTTGTTCTGCGTGTTTGCTTCAAAATTTGGGGTTGAATCAGCAGGCTGTTTACTCCTCGGCTTTTTGGTTTATCACAGAATAAGTCACGTCTTGTGCCATGGTCATGCTGTGGAGCATGGGTGTTGATGCAACTGATGTCAAGATTTAGCAAACTGGCTTCTTCTTGGACAAGCAGTGCCTTTGGAAGGCCTGTCTCTAAATGGTTTCGGATCTAGGCATGCAAGGGTTGAATTGTATCAATCATTGCAGCTGTGGAGTTACTGACGACAGATTCTTGCCTGAAATTCCTTCGTTATAGTCAAGCTGTACTTGATGTTGCTAATGCCATGAGCTTATGGGCACCTTATGCTGATGCTATCATACATTACACCAATGCATGATGTCCTGTTATCTCAATATGGAACATTGGTCTGTAGGACCAAACACCAGTGCAATGTGGTGCAATAAGCAAAGTTAGCATGCTTGAAATCCACATCTGATGCAAGATTTCTACGTGATGCAGGAGTTGATGCAACGCTGTGTTACGCCTCAAGCAGCATCAAAACGTGTGCACTTGGCTGAATATGTGTCAGCTACAGAAACTTCATGGCCATGTCTTTTGCTTTGCCTTCCACTGCCTTCTGTTTCTCAGGCGCATCTCCACCTTCGACTGAAGCTTCTGCCTCACTCAATGCAGCCAGTGTGCCAGTTGTGATGAACTCATCAATCTGCAGCACATTCCCTGCCTGGCGTTGGCACTTCTGATTGCAACATGCTATTGTTCAGTACACAAATGGGCTGGCTTGCAGGAGAAGTGCGTGTGAGCAGCACTTGTGAAACATAAGACAGAGGACGGTGACTGTGCTTTGCAAGCTAAGCACGACATGCAAGGCATGTGACCATAACAATCAAGCAGATTTTCTGCTTGTTATACAGCATGGCACAATGTACCTTGTCCATGGAACCTTTGCCAATGCCCTGTACAGACTTTAACTCTTTGCCTGCTCCCACCTTCTTGGGGTACGCTGCCAGGATGCCTGCAGTCTTGTTGTATGCACGTGCTGCAAACACGTT
>JAABUW010008533.1_pt1 | contig 11940 bp, 10 predicted proteins | sample 5560081 | NCBI WGS metagenome assembly JAABUW01 (sample SAMN10711882, study PRJNA513363) | rock metagenome | isolation source: Antarctica rocks | place: Antarctica: Victoria Land, Knobhead sud | reverse complement strand
CGACGGTCGCTGACCCGTTCCTCCACCGCGGACATCAACCCGGAGTGCGGAATCGCTTCAAAGCAGTTCGCGACATCCGTCTCCACCACCCACCGCTTGCCCTGAAAGGACTCATCAACGAGTACCTGCAAGGCGTCGTGCGCCGACCGTTTGGGCCGGAACCCAAACGAGCACGGCAAGAAGTCCGCCTCGAAGATGGGCTCAATGACGATCTTCACGGCAGCCTGCACGACCCGGTCACGGATCGTGGGGATCGACAACGGTCGCTGCTCAGCCGAACCGGGTTTAGGGATGAACACCCGGCGGGCAGGCAACGGCCGGAACCGCCCCGCTTGTAGTTCCGCGGCCAGCTCATCAAGCAGGCGGGCCACCCCGTACTCCTTGACTTCGGCAATCGTGATGTGGTCGATGCCTGCCGCGCCTGAGTTACGACGCACCAGCCACCACGCCCGCGCCAAGACGTCCCTGCGGTGGACCTTGTCATGCAGCGCGTGGAATCTTCGTCCGGGATCAGCCTTGGCCGCCCGGTAAAGCGCATGCTGCAAGGCACGGACCGGGTCGAGAGACTCGACCCCGAGGGTGGGACTAGCCACGACGGCACTCACCAGCCACTCCTTGTCACCAGACGCATGGACGAAGTAGCGGCCCTTCCCCCCCGGTGGTTGTGTTGTCCGTCCGGGTCGATCAGTACTACGGCCGCCTCCGACGCCGTCCCGGCTGGTCGTCCACTTCCCGGCTCCTCACCGGTTATAGGACGCCACGCTCCGATGCTGTTCCGCAGACACCGGACCGGGGACGGCCTCCCCAGTTCCCGCCATCACCTTCCGAACGTTCCGCGCCCTCTACGCCGGGGAGTTCCTGACGGTTGCTCTCCAGGTTCTTCACCGCTTCCATGGCCTTCACCCTGAAGGACGGGGCCTCGGCTCTCCCTTATCCCGCTCACACGGGCACTTTCACGGCGCGGCAGACTTCGCTTGACGCTGCGGACCGCTCGGTCGCTCCCCCTGAAGGGCTCTTGACGCTGCACTTCGACGTCGGGCGTTCCCCCCCGGCGCCGGCAGCCTGCTACCGGGCCCCCTGGCGGCTACCCGGACCGGACTCACACCGGCTGGCGACGACGAGCTTCAGAACGAGTCAGATCAAGTCACCATCGAAATGACCCCTCTCGCTCACTGGGCATACTCCCGGATGTCGTGGAACTTGAGGTGGCGGTCCCCCGCCTGACACTGACCTTGCGGTAGGTGTTGGGCATCGACCAAGTCACCACCTCAAGAAGGGGACCACCGTGACCAAGAAGTACGAGATCAAGGATGCGAAGACGAACGACGCGCTCGGGCTGGCCGTGCCGGCGGCGGTGAGCGTGACAATGAACCAGATCGCTGCCGACATGCGGGAGGGCCTGCTCGCCCTCGCGGTCGGCGCCGGTCTGCAGGTGATGGCCTCGCTGATGGAGGCCGATGTGGCCGCGGTGTGCGGGCCCCGCGGCAAACACGACCCGGCCCGCTCGGCGGTACGCCACGGGCGTGAGCGCGGGTCGGTCACCCTGGGCGGGCGACGAGTGCCGGTGACCCGCCCGCGGGTGCGCGCTGTCGAAGGTGCCGGTGAGCTGGCCGTGCCGTCCTATGAGCTGTTCTCGGGCACCGAGGTGCTCGGGAAGATGGCGATGGAGCGGATGCTGGCCGGGCTCTCGACCCGCCGCTATGGCGTGGGGCTGGAGCCGGTTGGTGAGCAGGTCGCCGCGGCCTCGAGCTCGATTAGCAAGTCGGCGGTCTCGCGCAAGTTCGTGGCGATGACCGAGCATGCACTGACCGAGCTGCTTGCCGCGGACCTGTCCACGCTCGACCTGGTGGCGTTCATGGTCAACGGGGTGCACTTCGCCGAGCACTGCTGCATCGTGGCGTCCAGGATCGGCATCGACGCCGGCCAAGCATCCGCTGGCGCTGGTGGAGGGATCGACCGAGAACGCGACGCTGGTCACCGAGCTGATCGTTGGGCTGCGTGAGCGGGGCCTGGACGTCACCCGACCCGTCCTGGCGTGCTGGACAGGTCCAAGGCGCTACGTCGTACGGTCCTGGACGTCTTCGACCATCCCGTGCTCGCTCGATGCCAGCTGCACAAGTTGAGGAACGTCAAAGACAAGCTGCCTGGGCGGCTCCGGCCCCAAGTGGAGGCTCGGATGCGGGCCGCGTACCACGCCGACTCCGCCTTGGACGCCCAAGCCCAGCTGGAGGCGCTGGCCCGCGAGCTGGACAAGACCCACCCCGGCGCAGCGGTCAGCCCGCGCGAGGGGATGGCCGAGACGCTGACAGTGCTGCGCCTGGACCTGCCACCCACCCTGGCCCGAACACTGCGCTCCACCAACGCCATCTGGGTGTTTGAATCGAGCCGCCGGCCGAGGCGTTGCTTCCCCGACTGGTGCTCAGCGCGGCGAGCTCTGACTCTGAACGCGATTGACGCCGAGAGGCTGTCGTGGACTCGAAGTGTCGGGCTCGCCGCGTGAGCGCGGACTCCGGGCGCCTGGCTTGAAGAGAGCTTGCACAACTCAACCCAGATCTGCCGGCTGCCCGGTGGTCCGCGCTATCCACTGTAGGCGCCGACCCCATCTGGAGCTCGAACATGAACATCACCCACGCTGTCGCCGGAATCGACCCGCACAAACGCACCGCCACCGTGGCCGCCGTCGACGTTCTCGGCGTCCTGGTCATCTCCCTGTCGTTCGCGGTCACCGAATCGGGCGTCGCCGATCTGCTGGCGCTGCTCAAGAGCACCTGCCTGAACATCGACCGGATCGTGGTCGAGGGCTCCGGCGGACTGGGGCGTCCGGTGATGCTGGCGTTGGCCGCTGCGGGCTACGACGTTCGCGAGGTTCAAGCCAACCGCACCGCCGACCGACGCAGGCGCCGCCGCCGCGCGAAGACCGATGACGAGGATGCCGAGGCAATTGCCCGGGAGACACTCGCCGACCCGCAGCTGCCGCCGGGCCGGTAAGGATGCCGCCCCGTCACCTGCCTCCAACGAACTCGACGTGGTGCGAGACTGGCGCGAATCGCTTGTGCTGCAACGCGTCCGGCTACTGACCGAAGCCGAGCCGGTACTGTTGTCGTTGCCGCTTGCGCTGCGCGAACAGCTGCCGTCTACCAGCCGGGTGTTGGCCTCGCTGAACCGGTTGACAGAACTCGAGAACGTCGACGCAGGCCTATCTGCCGGTGATCGCCTGAAGCTGGACCGGCTCGCCGCCAGCAGAGCCGACATCGTCGCCATCAGCGCGCGCATCAAGGATCTGGACGCACAGATCCCAGCGCTCCTGAAGGCACTCGGCTGCACGCTGACCGCCATCCACGGGATCGGCGTCGTCACCGCGATGACCCTGCTCACGGAGATCGGCGACCCGCACCGGTTCAGCACCGAGGGACGCTTTGCCCGCTGGTGCGGCGTTGCCCCGGTCGCGATGTCCTCCGGAGAGGGCGACGGGCCACCGCGGAACCACCGCCTCGACCTCGGCGGCAACCGCAGGGCCAACTCCGTGTTGCACATCGTCCACGTCACCCAGGCCCGCTGCCACCCCGAAGCCCAGGCAGACATGACCCGCCGAGCGGCAGAGCACAAGTCCAAACGAGCCGCTCAGCGAGCCCACAAACGACAGCTCGCCAACGTCATCATCCGACGTATGTGGAACGACGCCGACAACCTCGCCCGCGCCAACTCCACCCCTCGAGCGCGGCCGCTTGACAAGAGAGCTTCGAGTCGATGATCGGGACCTGCCGCGAGCACGCCAAGAACGTCACACGCTGGCGTGACGGACAACTGGCGCTGCGCTGGTGCGCCGCCGGCATGCTCCAGGCCAGCAAGCAGTTCCGCCGCGTCAACGGCCACCTGCACCTACCCGCCCTCCGCGCCGCGCTCGACGCGAGGTCGCCCAGCCTGTCGGTGACACCTGTCATGTTGAAGACGTGAACGTGGGCTGATGCTCAACGGGCCGCCACCGAAGTTCCACGGAACCTGGGACATCCTCGCCAACACTACTCAACGACGTTTCCCCAGGTCAGGGGCCTAATGAGCCGATTCTGAGCGCACGAGAGCCCGTGCTTGTGCGAACCCGGCGTATCGACCGACTCATCCCCCGTTCCGCAGGCGTATTTCCCGGTGACGACAACGCGACAAGTTCTGCCACAATGAGCAACGGTAATGGCCGCGAGGCCCGTCGGGGAGGCGATGGACAACAACGACAGCGCGGGTGGACTATGCAGGCAGGTCGGGTCAGCGTCCGGTGGCTGCGGCGGACGCCGTTGACCTTGCTTCTCGTGGCACTGCTCGTCGTGGGTGCCACCGGGGCTTTCCCCAACGAACTTCGCGGCGAAGGCCTGGTTCGTCTCGACCTTGGCACGCTTAGTCCCCTCTCACTGCTGACCAGCCTCGGCACGGCGCAAAGCCCCTTGGCATACCTCATCTCCACCGGGGCTGTGTTGACGTGTGGGCTGGTCGCGGAGGGGCGTCTGGGATCTCGCCGGTATGCTTTGGTGCTGGTTTCGGTCCACGTGACGGCTCTGCTGGTGGCTGCCCTTCATGCGGATCTCGTCGCGCCCCTGCTTCCGCGCTGGAGCCGGACCCTGACCCAGACCTGGCTCGGCGGCCCCGGCCCGGCCAGCCTGGGGGCGCTGCTGGCATCGAGCGCCGGGATGCCGATGCTGTGGCGCCGTCGGGTTCGGGCCGGCGCGCTGGCCTTCGTCATCACGGCGGTGCTCTACGACGGTGACGCTGCGGGAGTGGTGACGTTCTGGGCTGCCTTGATCGGTCTCGCTGTTGGCGTCACGCTGCGTCAGCGCCGCGCCTGCGCTGCGCCCGTGCCGAAGGTCGGCGAGGCGCGCCTGCTGGTTGCGATCGTCGTCGCGTGCGCTGCCCTCGGCCCGGTTGTCGCGGCGTTCTCGGCGGCGGCGCCGTTGACCTCGGTCGGGTCGCTGTTGCACGTGGCTCCCCCCACGGCCGAGGCCGTCGCGGCCGCGTGTCGTTACCAGAGCGCGCCCGCGTGCGCGTTTGCACGCCTGGAGCAGCGCGAGGGGCTCGGCGGCGTGCTGATGGCCTGTGTCCCCAGCTTCGTTCTGCTGGCGATCGCCTCTGGCCTGGTCCGCGGGCGGCGGTCTGCCTGGCTGGCGAGCGTTGTCGCCAGTGGGTTGATGGCGTGTGTCTCGCTGGTGGTCTTCGTGGGCGCGCCGTTGCTGACGAGCCGGGGTCGCGCGTGGGGATCCGGTGCGCAACCCGGTGTGTGGCTTCCCGAGCGGGTCGGACGGATGATCACTGAGCATGCGCTGCCGTGTTTGGTGCCCGTGGTCGTGCTTGTTCTGCTCGTGGTCAGCAGGCACTTGTTCGAGGTTCGGGTGCCAGCCGCTCACTATCGACGGCTGGCGTCGCGAAGCTTGGGAACGGTGCTTGCGTGCGCGGCCGCTTATGTCGCAGTCGGGCTGGCTATCGGCGACGACTACAGCCCTAGCGCGAACGCGGCGTCCCTGTTCCATGACCTGTTGGTGCGGGTGTTGCCGCTGGACCTGGTCGGCCCAGACCACCTTGACCTCCTCCCGGTCGGCACGATGGCTGTTCTCCTCTTTGACTGGGTAGGGCCGTTCACTTGGGCTGCCGTGCTGCTGTTGGCTGCTCAGGCGCTGCGGGCCGACGTCGAGCACGGTCGGGCCGAGCCCGAGCGGCTGGGCGCGCTGCTCGCTGGCTCGAGTGGTGGCCCGCTGTCCTGGATGGCGTCGTGGCGAGGCACCCACCACTGGTTCAGCAAGGACGGGGCGAGTGCGATCGGCTACCGACTGGAGCGGGGAGTTGCCCTGACGGTCGGCGACCCGATCGGACCGGCAGCCAACCACCTCGTGGTGCTTCGCGAGTTCGCAGAGCATTGTGACGAGATGGGCTGGACACCGTGCTTCTACTCGACCACTCGCGAGTTCGCCGTCCTGGCCCGAACAGAAGGGTGGCACAGCCTCCAGATCGCGGAGGAGACGCGGCTGCCGTTGGGCGCCATCGCCTTCACCGGGAAGCGGTTCCAGGACGTCCGGACCGCGATGAACCATGCGACCCGCGAGGGGATGCGCGTCGAGTGGACCCACCTGGCCGGCTGCCCGGAACACCTCGCCGCGCAGGTGCGCTCCATCTCGCGGGACTGGGTGGCGGAGCGTGACCTGCCCGAGCTGGGCTTCACTCTCGGCGGCCTCGACGAGATGCTCGACCCCGCCGTGCGTTGTCAGCTCGTTGTCGACGCCGACGAGACCGTCCACGCGGTGGCGTCGTGGCTACCGATCCACCAGCAGGGGGCCGTCGTCGGATGGACCCTGGACGTGCTGCGCAGGCGGAGCGACGGTTTTCGTGCCGCGGTCGAGCTGCTCATCGCTCAGGCTGCGCTGGACTTCCAGAGCGAGGGATATGCCGTGATGAGCCTGTCAGGTGCACCGCTCGCCCAGATCGAGAGGTCGAAGACGGACGCCACCGGCCCTGCCACCTTTGCACGGCCGCTCGACCGGCTGCTCCAGCTCTTTGGACGATCGCTAGAGCCGGTCTACGGATTCCGTTCGTTGCTCCGTTTCAAGGCCAAGTTCCAGCCGGAGTTCCGCCCGATGTTCCTCGTGTATCCCGACCCGACCAACCTGCCGGCGATCGGTCAGGCCGTAGCACGCGCCTACCTCCCGGATGCCGATCGAGCAGACTGGTGGCGGCTCGCGTCTCGTCTCACGTTGGCACGACGCCCCTTCCGTCGAGTATCCCGCCAGGCAGGTCGCAGCCCATCGCCACGTGGAACCGGCCAGCTGAGGCCACGAGCGTGAGCGACCGTCTCGACTGGCTCCTGGCCCTGCACATCCAGGACCCGAAGGTGCTCACCGCCGGATACATCTGCGGCGCGATGGCTCTGGTTTTCACCGCCTTCCGTCGCCAACGGCGCTGGATCCGGGTCGCGCTTGTCGCGTCGGCCATCGGGGCGATCGTGGGCGCCGTCATGATCTGGCTCGCCGAAGGGCCCCTTGACGTCACCGGCGTGCCGCTGCTCTGGAGTGCCAGGCTCTGGGTCGTCGGCTGCTTCGCTGCCCTCGCCGTGAGCGTCGCCGCCGCCTGGCGCGCCGCCTGGTGGCGACGACTACTGACCGTCCCCGCGGCTGTCCTTCTGATATCGGCCACCGCGCTCGGCGTGAACGCGGTCTATGGCGTCAACCAGTCGGTGGCAGCCGTCCTGGGCCGCTCATCGGGCACCGAGATCGCGCTGCCTTCCACGAGCCCAGCCGGCCAGACCGAAACAGGGAACCCGCGCAGCAGACAGCCATCCAGGCATTCCCCGCCGGCGCCGTTGGCCCTCACCTGGCGCGCCCCACCCGACTTGCCCGCCGGGGGCCGGGTCGGCACCAAGGTCATCCGCGGAACCGTCTCGGGTTTCGCTGCCCGCCCGGCGGGCATCTACCTTCCCCCGGCGGCGTTGGTGCCCGACTCACCGCCGCTGCCCGTCGTCGTTTTCATGTTTGGCCAACCAGGCAGCCCGGACGCCTTCCTCGCACGATCCGCGCTCGACAACCTCGCAAGGCACCACCAGGGTCTCGCTCCGATCGTCGTTATCGCCGACCAACTGGGCAACCCCAGGCAGGACACCCTATGCCTCAACACGGCCAAGTTTGGCAACGTCGAAACGTATATCAACACGGACGTCGTGAGCTGGATCAAGCAGAACCTCAACGTGAGCACGGCCCGCTCGGCCTGGACTGTCGCCGGCTACTCGAACGGCGCGCTCTGCGCAGTCTCGTTCGCCGCCAAGCACCCCGAGATCTGGGGCAACGTGATCAGCGTCTCCGGAGAAGCCTTCGCAGGCTACGAACGCCAGCCACAGACCCTCGCCGACATCTTCCACGGCGACCAGGCCGCCTACGATGCCGAGAAGCCCGTCAACCTCCTGGCCAACCGGACGTACGCCGACACCCACGCCTACTTCTCCTACGGCAGCAACGACAGCTTTTTCGGCCCCGGACAGGAGCAGGTCGCCTCCCAGGCCCGCCGCGCCGGCATCAACGTGACCGTCAACATCATCCCCGACGGAGGCCATGTCGACCCAGCGCTGACCCAGGGCAACGCCGCTGCAATGGCCTGGCTCTACCCACGCCTTGGCCTCGACGTGCCGCCAAGCTGAACAGGTGTGGGTCGCGCTCTTGTCGTCTGGAACTCGAACTCGACAAGTTCGCAGTTGGGCAGACTGCTGAATCGGCTGAGGGCCGTGGGTTCTGCGGATCCTATTGGCGATGCAACGTTAGCTGAATGATGGCGCAACGGGTCCTTGAACGACCCTCCATATCGGCCAATTCGCAACAATGCAAGCGGAAATCAACGACGGGACTTCGGGATGCTCCTTGGTCACCGGATCTAAGCACGCAATGGGATGAGCCGCCGAAAGAGACTGGCGCGTCCTTCTGGGCTACTAGAGACTTCCCTGCAGGATCGGTGTCTGGCCAGATTCGGTCCAGGTGCCCGGCGGGACGCTCTCATTTGGGCTGCCCATCCATTCTCGGGTGTGGCTCACTTTCGGTCTGCTGCCCGCCGGACACCGCTGACGAGGCGTGGCTCAAGAAGGGACTGCCCTGCTCGTAGTAGCACTGCCCACCTCGCCGTCCACATCGGTACGAGCACAGGCGGGAGCAGCACATGCAACACATGGAGCAGATCATCATCGGGGTCGACCCGCACAAGCTGTCGGCGACGATCGAGGTCGTCGACAGACACGAGCAGCGGCTCGGCTCGGGTCGGTTCATGACCGACCGGTCCGGCTACATGGCGATGCGGACCTACGCGAAGGCCTGGCCTGAGCGGGTCTGGGCGATCGAGGGCGCCAACGGAGCCGGTCGACCCCTAACCCAGCGGCTGCTCGAGGCCGGCGAGAGCGTCGTCGACGTCCCGGCGAAACTGGCCGCGCGCGTCCGGCTCTTCGACACGGGGCACAACCGCAAGACCGACGCGCTTGATGCGCACTCGATCGCGGTCGTCGCGGTCCGCACCGAGGGACTGCGGGTCCTGAAGGTCGACGGGGAGCTCGAAGCGCTGCGGATGCTCACCGACCGACGCGAAGCGCTGACCCGCCGCCGCATCCAGACCGTCAACCGGCTCCAGGCCCTCCTCGCCGAACTACTACCTGGTCAGGCAAAGAAGGACATCACCCCGTTGCAGGCCAAGGCGATGCTCGCCAGCATCCGCCCCCGCGACATCGCCGGCAAGACCCGGCGCAGCATCGCCGCTGAAGAACTCGCCGAGCTGGCCGCGGTCGACGCCAAGATCAAGAAGGCAACCGTCGAACTCAAGGCCATCGTCCTGGCACGCGACTCACACCTGATGGACATCCACGGCGTCGGCCCGGTGGTGGCGGCCCGAGTCTTGGCCGACGTCGGTGACGTGACCAGGTTCGCCGACCGCAACCGGTTCGCCTCCTGGACCGGCACCGCACCCTTGGACGCATCCTCGGGCGAGCAAACCAACACCGGTTCTCCCGCGCCGGGAACCGCCGAATGAACCACATGATCCACATCGCCGCCGTCACCCAGATCCGTCTCGACACCGAGGGCCGGGCCTACTACCGACGCAAGCGGGCCGAGGGCAAGAAACCCCTCGAGGCCATCAGGTGCCTCAAGCGCAGGATCTCCGACGCCATCTATCGCCAGCTGCTCGCCGACCACCAGCGTGCCGCCGGCGCTGAGCCTGAAGCGGGCCCGGGAGGGCACCGCGGGGCGACTCAAGAATCCAGCGCGGTCGACCTACCCCCGCACATCGACACTTCCGATCAGCCACTTCCCGGACCCGCAGCAACGACGCTACGCCCCACCCGACCAGCCCGGAAGGCCACCAGGAAAACCACCCTCAAGACCGCCGGTTGACAACAGAGGGGAGCCGAAAGGACGCGCACGCTCATCGATATGTCCGGGCTTCAGGAGCGTGTCACTCTAGTGAGCGCTCTTCGGCAGGAGCGGAAAGCTCAGCTGGTGCAGCAACGGACTGACTGGTGCCGAGGTTCAGGTTCGCCTCGCCATGGGCGTCAGGGGGGTATTTCTTGAGACCGACCCGCGCGACGACTGCTGGACCGGGCAGAGCTTGCAGTGTGTCTGGACATTATTGGGGCTGCCGCTGCTGTGCGCGGAAAGGTACTCAATGGCGTGGTCTTGCATGTTCGTCGGCGTGGCCGGACCGGTACAACGTCCGAATGCTCCATGGCTCCTTGGTTCTCCTCGCGCTCTCGCCAGCCGGCAATGGTGGACAGCTGGGTGGCGGTCAGGGACGTGCGGGCATCGATGCCGGGGTCGACGGTGCGCAACAGCGCGGTCAAGACGTTGATGGCGCGGGTGCGTTCTTCGGTCTTTTGGTCGCGGGCCACGACGAGCACCCGGAGTGCGACCCGGGAGCCGCTGGCGGGGTCGTTTCCAGCGGATAGCGTTCGGGAGTGCGCAGTTCGCCGTCGTGCAGTCCGAGGACGGCCCGGGCGATTCGCGCCGCGTCGAGAGCGTCGCTCTTGCCGATGCCGCGTCGATCCCCGGCCGGCATGGACGCCGCTTCGGCCACGCGGTGCCCGGCGAGCTCGAGCCGCTCGGTCAGGATGGCGCCGTAGGAGCCGGTGCCCTCGACCACGACCATCACGCTGGCCTCCCCGATGCGGCGCGCGATCCAGCCGAGGGCTCGACCCAGTCCTGGGCTCGAGGTCGGGAAGGTCTCCTTGTGCAGGACCGTACCGGTCGCGGCGACGAGCACGGCGAGAGTGTGGGTGGATGCGTGGGTGTCCACGCCGATGACGAACTGGTACTGCTCTGAGACGATGGGACTCATCGCGGCAACTCCTTCGATCGGGGACGTCGTGATCGGCGTCGGCCCGGGAGAGACACCGCGAGGCAGGCCTGTAACGGGCCACGGCCCCTCGCAGCCATCGCAAGCACGAGAGGTCGGGCAGGCTTCTAATTAAGCCATCAAGGTGAAGGACCGGGTCGACGTCGCCTACCTCGTGCCCGTGGACAGGTCCCAGGAAGAGCACCTCGCGAGAGGGCCAAGCGATTCACGAGTCACACGACCACGAAGCAGACGACGTCAACCCTGCCCGGCCAGCCCCAGGCCAGCCACCCCAACCCTTAAAGGCGCTTCAGCCTGCAACCGGTGGATGCGAGCTGTCGGCATCGGGAACGCCTGCGAGACGCCCTTGCCGCCAACGAACTCACAGAGGGAGCGGGTACCGGCCATCGGCGGCCCAGGGGATGGCGACGGCCAGACTGGCCCGGCCGCGGGTGCGCAAGGTCGCCGCTGACCCGGTGCTGGCCGCGCTCGTCCAGGGCTGGCTCGATGTGAAGTGGAGCCCAGAACAGATCAGCGCGTCACTCGCGGCGGCGTTCCCGACCAACCCGGCGTCGCCTTGCCGTCGAGCGATCTACCAAGCGCTGTACGCGAAATGTGCTGTCCTGCAACGAGATCCGCAAACATGTCTGCGCTCCGGGCGACGACGCCGACGTCCTCACCGGCGCGTCGACCGGCGCCGCTCGAGCGGTGAAGCAGGACCCGCTAACAGGCGGCCCCTGACCGAACGGCCGGCCGAGGCCGAGGACCGGCAGGTGCCCGGATATTGGGAAGGCGACCGTGCGACACGAAGTCGCACGAATATGAGTGGACTGACCGGATGGAGAGGCGGCTGATGATGAGGCCGTAGGTGCAGTCAAGGGTCCGTGTCCGTATGACCCGTCCCTACCCTTGACGTGCGATGCCGGTAACGGCGTGGTGCGAAGCTCAGGGGAAAGCCCAAGGACTTCCGTTCCATCCGGGAGTTACCGGCAAGGGGAAGACCGGACGGGTGAAGTCACATGAACTCCCGATGATGCCTCGTGATCCCAAGCCCCGCCGATGGAAGTTCCCAGTGGGGTGCATGGCTAGCCGTTGAGAAGCGGCAGGCGCTGGCCG
>JAABUW010008529.1_pt1 | contig 11943 bp, 17 predicted proteins | sample 5560081 | NCBI WGS metagenome assembly JAABUW01 (sample SAMN10711882, study PRJNA513363) | rock metagenome | isolation source: Antarctica rocks | place: Antarctica: Victoria Land, Knobhead sud | reverse complement strand
TTGGTCCTTGCTTTGATACAGACATCAACTCGTACCTACAACATTATTGCATGTGAAAGCAGCACACATGCTGACTCCATCTGCTGTTACTTCAGGAAGCATACATAGCCTGTACAGAGAGGATACGCCTATCACAGGCTCCTACTGGTGAGCACAGCTACTCTTGTTGTACTGGCATGCCCACAGATGTTCATTGCATGCACCCATCAGATGGTCATTGTGCATCAACAATGCAATCAAGCTGGACTGTAGCATTGCGGCAAGCATCACATGATCCCAGCACAACTCTGCATTGTATTCTCGGTGCTTTGCCAGTGAGTTCGCTGTTCTGCCGAGCAGCATCAAGCCACAGTCATGCACAACATTACCTCACAGCAAATCCTTATATGTCGTCAGGTGCGGATTGCTACCTCATCCAGCGTCTGAGCACTGCAGTCAATATCCCAACCAAAGGATTGCTGTTTGGTCAAATGCCATTCAGGTCCACAACCTCTGTGTGCTGTGAAGCAGTGTAGTCCATATCTGCAGGGTTTGGACTGCAAGGGATAGCCATTGTACTTGAAAGTCAATGGGCCATGACTGTGAACATATGTCTGCAGGGACATTGGCAGCTTGTTACCAGGACTGGTACCTGACGGGCCAATTGGCATTCTGGGCTTGGCAAGTCTCCTACATCTTCATGTCAACGTGTTTCCTGCATACAGCAAGGACCACATGCAGCAGCACTGTTACAGTGGGCATCACCTGCTTTGATTGGTTTGGGATGGCATCTACACCCTGCATTCACTACTGCATTCCACCTCATTTCTGCTTAGCTGCCTGTGGTTGCACCCACTAGCCTTGATGATGCCCTATAAAGTTGCAAGTGCACTCGTTATGAGCTCAGCATGAGTCAATTGGGAACTTTGATTGCAGGGGGCAGGCACAGTGGCTCACCTGATGAACCATTTCTGGCCTGGGGTGAAGATGGAGGGGTGGGAGCTTGACCCCAAAATCTACCCTGTTGCCAGAGATCACATGGGCCTTCAGCAGCTGGAGGATTCTGGAGCCTTGGTAGGGCCACGTCCTGGCAGTGTCCTTCTTGTCTGTGCAGATGTCTGCGTCAAGCCTCACACGCTTGATGCTTGCTCTTTGACTTTGAGACACTTCAAGTCTTGATGAAACAACTTATTGAGGCTCCTCAGACCTTAGTGTTCTGAGCCTCTGTCAGAAATAGCAGCTTGGCATCAAGGCCTGGCGTGATGGTCAGACAGTCGTGCACTGTTTCCTTCTCCTGAAGCACGTCTCTCTTATGAACAAACCTTGCTGCATCATCGCCACAAAGACTGTATGCTGCTTGTCAAGCTCTGCTGCAACTCTGCCTTGACCCAATTCTGCCTTGACAGCAGACTGCATGCCTGTCTTAACACCTCCTGCCACGTCTGCATGCTGCACATCTACTGGTGTCCTGTATAGACATGCTGTGTAGTGTTTCCTGCTGCGTAGGCTGACAAGCCTCCTCGCCCTGGATCACTTGATCAAAGCAATGCAGATGCTCTGGCCGTATACATATCCTAACAAATTGTTTGCTGTCGTTTCTGATCCCTTTCAAAGTGTCTGCTCTATTGTGTAGTCGTCTAGCAGTGACTGCTCTATACTGCTCACTGCAAAGCTGCAGCAATGCGGATGCTGTGTCCTTGCGTGACGCAGACGTTGTCCTGTGTCAACTGTCTGTTCTGACCAGTGCAATGCAGATGCTGTGCAGCCGCGCAAACGCACCAGACGTGCTGATCTAGTGAGTAATGTTGTATGGCCTCTTGTTGATTGGCCCAAACACTGGGCTCTTTTTCCAACACAACTGCCACCAGCTTGATTTTGTTGCACACCACATACACCTGTATCTTCAAGCAGGATGTCCGATGAGTCACAGCTGGCTCCACACCCCACCCTGTCAAGGTATAAACTGAATGAAAGAATGCCTCTCAGGTTTGTCATGTGGGAGATGCGCTGGCAGAAGAGGCTGCTGTCTCTGGAGGCTTTGCCGGCATTGTTGTGGATCTTTTTGCTGAGGGTCAAATCCTGCCAGCCTTGCAACAGGTATGCTAGGTGCCCTTTTAGCATTGATAAGCTCATTGTGTGCCATTTCTCCATTGTGGTGTGGACACGTCTCTGGTATGTTTGGCTCCTCATCAGGCCAGTATGATGTGCAAGGTGGCAACTTTGATGTGTCTATGCTGTTGAACAGCTGACCACCCTGTGTGTGTGTTACGATGATACTTTCTGTTTGATGCATATGATTGATCTGCCAGTTTGTAGTACATGCGTCCAACATATGGTGTGGGATATGGTGTGGGACAGGTGGAAGTCTGGAAGCAAATGGCAAAGAAGCTGAAACCTGGAGGCAGGGTCCTGGCTAACATCAGTGACAACCGTGCATTGGCCGAGGCAATTTTGAAAGCCTTCCCAGGTCAGTATTCCCTGATAGCGTTCGAGTGACAGTTATACCTGCATGGTTTGGAGTAAATTGATTTCAGGTGCATATGCAAGGCTTGATTGTGCAACGGTGTTGCAACATCTTGTTTCAATCCACAAAGGGACAAGCGTCTGCCAACAGCGATGTATTGCTGTGGCAAAGCTGATCACAAAAGACAATAGCCCTTGGCAGAGTGGTCACATGTTGTTCTGAACGGCTGCAATATCTCACAACTTTCGCTGATGTGCCTGCAGAGGCTCAGGGTCATGTTCCCATCAATTCAAACACACGCAACTATGTAGCGCTGACCGGACCTCCCGTCAGTGAGGATGTTTGGCAAACCTTCCCAGAGCAACTTAAATATTGCACTACTGGCTGGCAGCCACTTAAAGACCTGTCATGGGACTTGTGACCAGCTGATGCGGTGTGAAGCTTTAAGAAACCCCAGCAGGGGCAGCGCCCAGCCTGTGTTATTGCCTCATCATTGACGACGTCAAGATGACAGCCTGTCATTGACAGGTTGAAGCTACGTACACGTCAGGTGCAATAGCGGCACTGTTTTCAAGCTATTGGGCCAATAGCATTGGCAGCACAAACATCTGCAATAATATTATGCAAACCTTCACTTAGCACGGGACAACTGCATGTGGGAGCTGCAAAGATCAGGTTGTGACATAGCGCAACACAACCAAACGCCTTGTTACTGCGCACGTTCTTATAGACGGACTGTTCAGAATCTTGATCAGGGGATTCCCAGCTTATACAAGCCCGGTCGCCCGCCTGATCTGCACAAGCTTTGTATCCAGATTGACTGCAAACGTAAACGCTGACCCCTTGAAGTGTACTGTGCCGGCCACCAGTCTTCATCCATGACACCTGTAACGAACTTGCAGCAATGTTGTTGCCGTCAGCAACCTGTGTCAACAGCACTTTGCAGTGAGGCTGGCCGCTGTCAGTACGCCACCAAGGTTTCCAGGAACCAAACATCAGGTGTTTTTCTGACGTGAGCTCAATCCTGAAAGCAGAGTATACACTCATATCACTGCTTCGAGCTGCTTGCAGAGCGAGCGTTGTCGAGGCACGCCGGTCGATGCAAACCAGTCAGGAATGCTGCAGCAGCGGTGCAATCCAGCAGGTAATCCAACAACGAGCCATTCCCCACACTTATCATCGACAAACAACGCCAACAGACCACAGCTGCTGCAGGCGAGACTGCAACCCCAAGGCACTATCCGCTCAGGAAACCTCTGTCAGCTCAGACAAGATTAAAGTGGCAGTCATAGGCATTGGTCTGATGGGTAGGTATGTCTCAGATTCGCACCAAGTCACTCTGGTCCACACCTGCCATTGCTCTCAAGAGCATCGAAGCTCCTTAGTCCTCTGCGGCAAATATACACATATGACTGACCGTTACTCTGTTGGGCCACATCATTGTCATGCACTGGCCAGCACACCCAATGCAGGATGACTCTGTCCACATGCAATTAAAGAGTTCATAATTCCTCATTGCGCAGTTGCTTTTGCAGGCAACAAGATTGCAAGGAGACTTTCTGAGCAGGGCTGTAAAGTAGCTGCATGGAACCGTGACGGCAGCAAGACAGCATCTCTGTCAGAAGCTGGCATTGCAGTACATCACTCTGCTGCAGATGCCATAGCAGCTTCTGACATCCTTGTGCTGATGCTGTCGGACGCTGATGCCATACAAGATGTGCTGCTTAGCGCACAACAGCCGGTAGCTTTGCAAAACAAGGTAGTTTTGCAAATGGGAACAATAGGTAAGTCTCTTTCTGAGCACAAACAATGAAAAGGGCTGATCTGAAACCAATCTCAAGTTTGGACAAGTCCACAGGATGATCACTCAGCTTCAGGGCTGACAGACGTCAACCAACAAACACAAACATAACCAGCACGTCATCAGGAGAATCAACTCGGTCTCAGTAAGGACTGTATAATCAGCAGGACTCTGAAGCAGATGACTATGCATTCATGAGTACAGCAACTTGACCCTTGCATTGCAAAGGATCAGGCCCAGAGATCAGCCTGAACCCCAAAACACCCGCACACCAACCCATACATATACCAACACCAGTCAGCGACACTACACTTTCACTGCAGGCCCAAAGGAGAGTTGCGACATTGCCACAAGGATTCAAGCAGCGGGCGCAGAATATTTAGAAGCTCCCGTGCTGGGGTCACAGCCAGAAGCCTCCAAAGGGGCTCTTCTGATCATGGTGGGTTCTGAGAATGATCCCCAAGATAGCAGAGCGTGGCCAGTGCTTGCCTCATTAGGCAAGGAGCCCATGCACATGGGGGCAGTGGGCACAGCTGCAGCCACCAAGCTTGCACTGAGCCAACTCATTGCATCCCTCACGGTGAGTGCAGCATTCCCTGGGCAGCTCGGTATAATATTGGGCTTCTCATTAAATTGACGCCGAAAGGAATAGTTTTCTTTTCTGAGTGCAGCATTTCACAATGATGTGCAAACTCTGCAATTGGGGTGTTATGCAGCTCCCCATGTACATCTGTTGACACCCTTACAGTGACATTGGCTCATGCAGCCAGCTGAACGCGCAAATTGTAGAGCATTGTCCAGCACAACTGTCTACGTCATCATCACTATGAAAAGCTTTCTGTTAGGCCTGTCTGGATGCAAGAATGATAAGTCTGGATGCAAGAATGATATTTGGGGTTGGTGCATTGCCCATCTTGGTCTTTCTGACTGGTGTTCATGCAACTCTGCATCGAGATACATGTGTGCACAATTGGCCATTGCCTGTTACACTGTCAACAGTGGTGCCAGGCAATTGCAGAATGGCTAACCAACTCTGTTCTGATCACCAAGAGAGCCGCTTTGCATGTCAAACTAAAATGCTGCAGCAACCGCAGTCTACCGCTAGGTCTCTACAAAAGGTTCCTGATTGTCAATCCTGAACTGTCCAATCTTGCACAGCACAGCATTGCTTTGTCATACTGTTGAAGAACACATCATGGCAAAGTGTGTGGAGGTACAAGGCCACCGCGCCTCTTCAAACAGCAGTTACAGCCTTCTGCAAAGGCTATGTGTTTTGGCACAGTTTGCAGAAGGCTATGACTGCTGTTTAGAGAGGCACAGTGGCCTCATACCTCCTTACACTCATGGGTGTTACCTGTTGTATTGCTATTTCTGTTTGCTGTGTTACAAGACCTGGTCTGTTTGATGATGCAGTGGTGCATATGCTGCAGGTGGGCTTCTCAACATCTTTGGGGTTGTTGCAACGTAATGGAGCAGACATTGACAAATTCATGGATATCCTGAGGGGCAGCGCCTTATATGCCCCCACCTTTGACAAGAAACTCCAGCGGATGCTGGACCGTGACTATGCCAATCCCAATTTTCCCACCAAGGTGACTTCTGCAAGCATACAGGGTTGCTTCATTCCTTTAGCAAACAAGTCTCGGGCCATCTTGGGTTTGCTAAATAGTAGCTGCCCTTATGAGGTCCTGTTTTGGCATATGGGGCACCAACAACGTGTGTTGGTCTGATACAGGCTATAGAGTGTTGCCAGCAAAAGATGCTGTTCTGTCTGCACTGCCTTTTGCGTACTTGGTTTGCCCTTTGATACAGAAAGTTCTGGAAAAAAAGTTGCCAGACATCACCTTTAGCAGCCAATGCAATCTCGTGACCACTGTCAGGAACTTCCAATCAATCTCTGGACTGCTAGCAGCTGAGGCATGGCAAAGCAAAGTGCAGTTGACGAGCAAAAGAAAGAATTCGGTCTTTTGTCTATGAAACCTGGCTGCAGAGTCACCTAGCTTAATCTGTGAGTGAAGCAAAAATTGCATGCAACATCAGTACCCCGCAAATGCTGACTCTAAAGGCTATGTGTTGTGCAGCATCTGCTGAAGGACATGAGACTGTTCACCAGTGAAGCAGAGAATGCCAATTTGGACACGAATTTGCTCCAGGGCTTGGAAGCTGTCATTGCAAGTACTGTCAACAGGGGCTTAGCAGACACTGACTACTCTGCTGTACATGATGGAGTCACTGAGCCAGAGAGGCCTGAGGCTGTTATCTTGAGCATGCAATAGACAAAACCTTGCCAGCTCATACTCGGCATGGGCACTGACTGCTACTGCAGTTTTCAGAGACATAGACCTCTTGGCCTTGAGCGCAAGACACAGTTCTTGAGTGCATCACAGCTTTCAACAGCTGGCATGCGAAAGCACCCTAGTAGGCCTACTGCAGCTGCAGGATGAAGCATGCATCCATTCAAACAAGCTTGAGTTATGAGATCCTTCTCCTGAAGCCATTCCTTAGGCTAGCAGTCTAACTGCAGAGTTTGACCTGCTCTGCTATATAGCATGCATCTGCAATCATCATTTGCTCACAATCAAAAGGGCAGCTGCCAGCTGCATCTGGTGGTACGTTACAAGTTTGAGTATGAGTCTAAGTCGTTCTGTTCACGTTGGCCTGCAGCTGTACAAGTTTGCGGTCGAGACACACGCGTAAAACGAAATACACAAGTTGACAAGGACACCTGTATGTGCAAAGCTTTGAGTCTTGTTGATCTATCCCGTCTGTTGGGCGCTGCTAGCAATTCACTGCAGAGCAAGGTAAACGCATGCAGGGGTCGTCATTTCACACACAAAAAATCGTCTGTCAGACTGCTTTGACCAAAATCACAGTTAATGGCCCCCCTGGATGCCGTTAGTGGTTGGCCCTGAGCAACGAGTCCATGTTGACTGTGCCGTTCTTTGCCCAGTCCTTGGAAGTCTGCAGCTTTTCCATAGCCTGCAGCAACTTCTGGCGCTGAAAGCTTGCACCCATGTTGGCCATCTTGCGCTGCTGCTGCAGTTGTGCACGTGCATCCAGCAGAGACCGGGCCTTCTCTGTCTCATCCTGGATCTTGTGCAACAGCTGGTTGCGCTGGTACATGTCCCTCCTTTTGCCTGCCTCCACCTGTAATCCCATGCAGTACACTGCTGATGCAGGACAGTGCTTACCACATACAGGCTGTGTATGTCATCTGAAGGGGCAAAGCTTGTCAGCCTAGGTGTTTCAATGTATGTGACCAGACATGCAAAAGGTGGCCAATCCCAAAGCGTTTACAGCTCTGCATCTGTCTGTGTGCATGTCATGTATCCATGAAGTGACAGGGACAGGCAGCTGTGGACATTTCAGTGATGCAGTAGCGCAGCAGAGTTACACAGGCCAGTAAGTAAGGCTGCAGATGACCTGCACTGATGCAATGTTTGCTCAGGAAATGACTGCATGCACTTATTGGCAGCAAGAGCTTTCATAGTTTCGTGGTGGTGTGCATGATGTGCTCAGGCAACGGAAGTCTCTCATGCACTCTTGATGCTTAGCCTCATCCTCTAATAACATACACGCCTCAGACCACACTACTTGCTAGCAGCAAAGCAGGACAACGGGAAAAAAAGACAAGAATGAGTGCAAACGCCTCCTCTGGCTTCAGCTTTGTCTCCAGGCTTTAAGAGACATCACCCATGCCAATGAGATGATGCACACAATGATCAAGAATCCCTCATGTGGAATGATACACACGATGATCAAGAAACCCTCATGTGGAATGATACATGCGATGATCATGAACCCCTCATGTGAATTGGGCAGCTGACCTTCTCGCGCTTCAGGTCCAGGTCCAGCTTCCTCTCCAGGCTCTTGCACGCGTTCACATGGTCCCTGTGGTCTCGCAGGGTGGCCAGCTTCTCGTCCTTCTCCACAGTGCGGTGCACAATGTCACTCACCCTCTCCTCCTCTCTTTGCTGAGCCTGCACACATTTCAACATTTATTTTTGCTGAGCCTGCATGCACTCAGCATATTTTGCTGACCCTGCACATAGTCAACATCTACTTTGCTGGCTCTACTATGCAGGTTCGTAGCCTGCAGACACTGAGCACATATTTGTGCTGAGCCTGCACACAATCAAACACTTCCTCTGCTGAGTTGGCAAACACTGAGCATATATTTTGCTCAGCCTGCACGCTATCCAACACTTACTTTGCTGAGCCTGCATGCCCTCAGCATATGTTTGACTGAGCCAACATACACGCAACAAATACTTCGCTGAGCCAATATGCATGTGACCTGCACTCTGCTGAGCATATGTATATGAAGCATACACTTTGGCACTTACTGTATGCTACGCGACACAGAAACAAGAGCTCGACATTGTTTCCCAATAGTTTGAAAACCCATGACAAACTGAAGGTGAGCCAGGAAAGGAGTTTGTAAAAGGTGACGCACACTGTTACAATGTGCTGGACAAACTCTAAAAGACTCTCAAGGATGCTGAGTATCTTGCTCAAATGTGTGCATGCATGTTGAGACCCTGCAGGCCAGGCTTACGCCATGTGTGATCCCCAGTTCCTTTATATGTAATACACAGTATGTAACAGTGTTGACGTCAATTGCTTGTAGGCCAGGGTTGCACCAAATGTGGTGCCACATCATACTCGACATAGTATACCACAGCATGCGACAGCATTGACATTACCTGCTTGTAGGCCTGCTTGCGCTGCACCTGCTTCTGACCTTCTCGCTCACGTTTCAAAGCATCCTCCCTCCGTCTCTCTGCCTCTTTCTGCCTGCATCACCCCACATGCAGCTTCCCATCACTACAAGCCTTTCACTGCCCATAACACATGCTGGATGTCATGTTTGATCAACAAATAGCAGGCATGATAGGCCGAAGACCCAAACAACCTTGATTTTGTAATAGGAGACTGTTGGGACATATTGTTGTGGAGTGCCATTGCAGAGCACTGCAGGTCTTTGCAGTGCCCATATTACATGCCGAGTGGTATTGTTGTCATGAAATGTCATGGATGATGAGGCCCAAAACACACAAAGCCTTACTGTGCAACAGACAGAGGCTTGAACTCATGTCTGTCAAGTGCCAGCATGCCTCTCGTGGTGCTGAGATGTTGCGGTGCTGATGTCTGATGCAGTACAAGTTGGTGCTCAGTATTTTGCTTGCTTGCTGTCTTGAAAGCAAGACATACAATCTATGCATGATCACACAGCTTGTCTGCAGTGATGTGCTTTGCTTTGTTCCTTTTTGGGCAGAGGTACATGGTGCACACACTGACAGACATGCTCACAGAGCAAACAGCATGGTATTGGACAAGAAGCAGCATTGTATTGGACAAGAAGCAGCATTGTATTGGAAATCAAAGAAGCAGCAGAGTGCAGAAGCAAATAGGTTTGTAGGGGACAAGAAGCAGCAGCAGAATATTACATGCGGCGCTCCTCATTTTCAGCCTGCTTGGTGTCAAAATCTTGGCGGCGCTTGATGAGGATGGTTCGGTTGGAGTCCAAGGCAGCTTTGATACGTGCCTCTGCCTTAGCGCTGGCCTCTGCGTCACGTGCTGCTGCCTCCTCTGCCTGCTTCTGCTTCAGCTGCAGTATAAGCAGTGGTCTGTCAGCACAAGACAGAGCAGACAGAAATGCATTGCAAGGTGACATGACTCAATATCATCATTTCTGCTGCCTCCTCAGCCTGCTTCTGCTTCAGCTGCAGTATATGCAAAAATCTTTCAGCACAAGACAAAGCAAACAGAGACGCATTGCAAGGTGACATGACGCAACATCAGCATTCTCTGCTGCTCACTCTGCCATCTTCTGCTTGAGCTGCAGAATGACTGATCTGTGTGTGAGCACATGTCAAGATATTCTGTCCAGCAAGGAGGTTCTATCAACAATTGAATGGCACAGGGCTGTGCATGCTGTTGCTGTCTGCCTGCGCCTAGTTACAGGCAATTCTGTGCATGGCCATTGCTACTATATTTACAGTGAGCACGCTGCAGCAGTCCTATTCTGTATGCTGGACTTTGCTATGACGCCAGCAGCAGCTTGTCAGCACATGCTGAGAAAGCCTGTTGCGTGTCACAAGTATAGCCAATGACAGTCCTGACTAGATCTACCAAGCAGACAAGACACAGGATGGAAACATTGAGCAGGAACACGAGTCCGCTCTCTCACCCCTTGCTACTGTGGACCAGGATCAATTGAAGCTTGAATGCTCCCTGACTCAATGGGACTTACAGAACAAGCAGCCAAAGGTCAAAGTGCATCATTAAAACATGCCCCAGATTCTGTATGACTTGTTGTTGCTGATGTAACCCTTCATGACACTTTTTAATGCGAACAATTCCATACTATTTCCTGTCTGTGTTAGCTTCTGATGTTCTCATGCTCCAGTCCTTATATGTTGTACCCCGGTTCTATACAAGTGGTGCCTTAAGGTTGCAGGCTGACCTTTTCACGCTGAATATCCCGCTTCACCATGTCAGCCTTCTTGGCGTCCACCTCGGCCTGCTGCTCACGCAGAATGCGCTCAGTCTCTCGCCGAGCAGCCTCAGCCTTAGAGATGCGTTCCTGCTCCCTGCAGCACAGCACACATCCAGTCTGTCTGTCTGTCGGTTTGTCTATTGTCCTCCAGAAACTTTTGTGGTTGCGTAGGCATATTTTGATGCATGATTGCTGGTCTATGAATCAGTCCCACAGGCTGTTTGTCTGTGCATCTGTCTGCAACACAGCACACATCCTCGAATTGGCAGATCCAGACTATTTCAGAGGAAAGTTCTGTTGTGAAGTTTGGGCATAAGATCTGACCTGCTGTGTTGGCGTGCTCAGTAGCTCTGCATGCACTAGCCTGAAGTCAAACAGCTGGAAATGCAACGTCCAGAGATTGACAGCAGCTTATTTTGCAATATACTTACTGTATCTGACATAAGAACAGGGCATGGGAGGCTGCCACGATGCCAGTCTGACCAATAATGTTGTTTCTCACTCTATGCTTGAATACCCCAGAATTGAGACAGGCTTGCAACCTGGGATGTTGCTTCCTGTCTTGCTTGGCTTGCATGCTCGAGGTAGTAGACAGCCAAGCAGCTTGCATGCTCAAGTAGTAGACGGTGAAGCAGCTTGCAGGGCTCAAAGTGAACAGCCATGCAGCTGCTTCACCTCAGGCTATGCGCTGTCTACACAAATGAAGTGCATGTGTGAACACAAGGTCAGGTTGCAGCTGAGTCCAGCAGAGAAAGGCCAACTTTGTACTGGAAATGTACAGTGTCAGTACAGACGCGCCAGAAAGAGCATGACACATCAAGGTGAACTCTTCTTTCGTACTGAGTGTAAGTTGAACTGCCAGTCATTGTCTGTTAACGTCCCCGAACAATCCTAGACCAACACTGGTTGCTTGCTTGCTTGCTCGGTGGTTTCATTTGTTGGTTGATTCTTCAGAGTTGATTCTTCAGAGTGTCAGTCAAGCTGGTTCAGTGATCAGTGGCTTGATCAGTCAAGAGATGAATAGGGTGACAGTCGTAAAAGGTGGACTTACTTGAGGTAGGCCTGCTTACGCCTGATCTTCTCCTCCTCTGCTTCCTTCTGAGCCATCTTCATTTCCTGCTGGTACCTTGCAATCTCCAGCTGCTTCATCTCCCGCTCCCTCTCCTCCTCTTCCTGCATCATGCATGCAGCGTTAGT
>JAABUW010008528.1_pt1 | contig 11944 bp, 12 predicted proteins | sample 5560081 | NCBI WGS metagenome assembly JAABUW01 (sample SAMN10711882, study PRJNA513363) | rock metagenome | isolation source: Antarctica rocks | place: Antarctica: Victoria Land, Knobhead sud | reverse complement strand
GGATGAGGCGGTAGGGAGGGGGTATAGGATCTGTAAAGAGGGTACTTGGTTGGCCGGTACGCGGTTCGGCTGGAGCAGATATTGGGGAAGTGCTTTGTTTTCATGGAGAAAAGGTCTGGGATGAACGAAGACGAACTTGGAGTGGAACCAACACGTATATGATGATAAGTTGGTAGCAGTATCATGGAGCATGAAGACAAAATGAATCACAATGACCTCTTACCCCTTTAACCCGAGGGACCTAGATCAAACTTTGTAGCTCTCGCGTGGCACTCAAAAGAGTAGCCTTTGCATTGAAAATTTCTCGCGCTTACCATGCTCAATCGAGATGGGGGCGGACAACCACTGCGAACCAGATAGCCATGAAGAATGATCGTGTTTTCTTTCATGGTGGCCGCCAATTCGGTGATGGAGGATGAGCCCAATATCTTGAACCCAATAAAAGCAATGTGTGTTTGTGACATGGAGAAAAGCAGAGGATGGAGATACGGACATGTGGAATATTTATAACTTGGACCGTACGGCGGCCGATGTTCAAGAGCATAATCACGGGTCACCGTTAATGGCGCACGACTCTGCTTTGCTCCCACACCGCCCTGACCCATACTAAAGAAGACCATTCTGGTTGCCGATCCTGCTCCAGGGGTCCCTAACCATGCCTTCGACGACCCTTCTGGGGACAACTGGATTGAGCCCACCTCACGCCATCCCAGCTCGCTCCTTGACTCACGATTTCCACCGACGCTAGAGGAGAGATAGAAGGCGACTTACACAGATTTCCTTGATCAAAGAATTACATGATGGTGGTGCAAGGGGGCGGCGGCGTGCAAGCAAAAGTAGGGTGCTGTGTAGGTAGTGGGTACCTTTAAATAGCCTCGCCCGCCTCTCCTCTAAGAAGATCCACCAACTTCTCCGGCATGCTCAACATCGGCATATGCCCACTACGCAGCCGAACAGTCTTCACCGCCCCTTCTGTAGACGCAACCATGCCCTCCTGCACATGGGGCAATATACATTTATCCAATTCGCACACCAAGTAGGTAGTGGGAATATGACGCCACGCCGCATATTTCAGCGGGGTTGCAAAAGCTGCGAGATCGGAATATGTGGTGTATGGGCCCCAGTAGGCTGCGACGTCTGCGGATGTGTCGTTATGGAGAGCAAAAACTGGATCGTCGGCGAAGACACTGCCACCCTGTCAAGGCCAGTAGAGTAAGCCTGAGTCGAGAAAAATTGGGACAGAGGCTCAGAAGCTCACCTCGAACCTTGCCCATGGAGCTTCCATCTTGTATCGTGCAATGATGTCTGGAGGAGCCTCTCCTTCCTGGAGTAACCATGCGGCGACGAACACAAGTCGTACTACCCCACCAGACTTGCCCAGCTTCAGCCTTTCCTGAGTTCCAAGGCCTTTCGCGGCTTCGCACGCTGGGATGCCGCCATAGGAATGAGCGACAACGATGACCTCTCTTCCAGAGTCGGAGAGCTCCTCCAAGACTGCACGAACAGCAACGACATCGGGCTCATTGGAAGTCAGAGGAGACAGTGAGCCGGTGCTCGGTATGGTTATGAGGCGCGTTTGGTAGCCATGAGATTCGAGAAGCTTGGCGGTGCTAGCGTAGTACGCTGGCGGCAGGAAGTTGCCGGGGACGAGCACGAAGACCGGTTTGTGGGCCATTATGGGGGGTGAGGTCTTTGGGGGTGATGGGGATCTTTCTCTGTCTCCTGAGACTGACGGACGGGTGCGATATGAGTCTATCGCCGCTGAAAATTTGATTGCGGAGTTCAATGCGATGGCACCAGGCGGGAGCGAAAGTCGTGCGGCTTACGGCTCACCAAATAAGCCAAGCAGTAAGCCGAACGACATTCGCTCCCACCCGGTGATGGGTCGGCCTTCGGGATGTGACGCGCGTCCTGATCCTTCGTCTCTGCCATCTCGTTTGCAGGCAGAGCGCACGTCCAATCAGCCGGGAAATAGGATCGCTTGGCTCGGTGGTGTGGAAAGAGGGCTATAATATTCTTGTTACATCTTCGAGAATATAGTATCGAACACACAAAGAGCCTATATATTTAAGCTTTGGTTAGCAAAGTCGACTTATCAGATTGCCGAGAGAAGATAGAAGTGAGGAGGGAAAGGGTGTACTGTGTGTGTGCTCGTGGTCAATATGTATCGCTATCTTACCCGGAACGACCGATTCTGGGCTCGGCGCGCTGTTTGTATGGACCCAAGGGTAGGGGGGTGGAATTGTTTGGGGAGAGGCATGGTAGAAGCGTTGGTAAATACCAGGATATGCAATTCGCTTCTACTATCCTGAAATCTCCGAGAAGAACGTTTTCGAGTCTTACAAATTCGACAAAGAGCCAAAGGATCTCAATCGATATAGCGTGCAAAGATGGTCGAGGGAAAGAAGATATTTTGGTGGTAGAACACCTTCCTCAGGTTCAGTTGGATCGCTCCCTGGAACTTGCAGAATTTAAGAGTCCATCAAGCAAAAAGCTTGTTTGGATGCATTGCCCTTTTGTCTTCTTTCACTTCCCTTGCATGTGGATTTCCTCCGTTCCGAGCCTCCAATTTGAGCTTACTTGGACGCTCAAACGGTTATTTATAGATATATAGTCGTGACCGAGAGGTTTGTTTGTTTTTGGTGGTGGACGGACCCGTTCACCGCTGTTGAAATGTGGTTTGGGGGTAGTATAAGTGGGTTTGGGGTAGGGGCTCTCTGTAGAGGACCGTAGGAAGGCGTTATGGACACTTTGCGAGATTATGGTTTGTACCTCTAGGACTGAGGAAGGTGCGGAGGCATGCAGTAGTAAGACGAGCGGTGGGCGGGGAAGTATAGCTGTTGTGGATCTAGGTTTAGTAGGGTAAGGAGCGGTTTTGGGACTTGAAAGCCTGGATCACAGGGTTGAGGAAAGACAAGATACAATAGTCCTCTTATAATCTCAGTATAGTGACATAACAAACATAAAGACGGATATATGATCTGTTCTTGCCCATCAATCGAGATCAACAACCTAGAAAGTAGAGACACGTTTTATATCTCCAAGGATACGAATGCATTAAGAGATAAATTTAGTCTATAGTTAAGTCCTAATATTAGATACCAGGTAACGTATATACGATTATTTGACTTTAGACGGATTAGAGAGTAAATCTTATGATCGTATTAATTGCGATGGTAGCTCACACCTGCGACTGTCCATGTTTAAGTCGCTCGATGTCGACCACAATTGCTTGTTCGACCTCTGGTAATACGACCCGACATCAGGGAAGGGCTTCTGCTGCTTTGATACTTGCATATATGGCATAATAATACAGACCCATATGCCAATACTGTTCGTCTAGACCACGTCGGCGCCAGAGGCGTTCTCCAGGACTCAATCAATAACGCCTAGGTAGAGGCTCAAATCTTGCCTCCATCGCCAGCGAATTTAGTGATCTTCAATGACGAATATCGGAAGCGAAGGGTAGGCGAGACGGTGTCCTCGAAGAAGTGTAGTCTGGGGTGATTGAAAGATCCAGGAGGCGGGCGAGAGGCTTCTAACATTCCTTGCGTTTGCCACTTGATTTGATGGGGTGGTGCCCGAACATACTTCGGAAGCATCAAGACACCCCCTTCTGGACAATCTAGGGCATATTGTGACAAAATACGTGGCCACATTGCTTCATACTTCTCACATCAATGAGAAGATCCAGCGGGGATATAAGCGGAACGGGAAACGGTTAGCTTCCGATAGAAAATGAGCATCTGTTATTCGCATCCCTAGCACTCCTACCGCTGCGGCCCTTTCCATTGTTGTACTTGGTGGAAAATCCGTTTTTGAAAGCTTGGTATGGAGTTCCACGGAAATGAGTCATCAAGATCGATCAAACATAGCATGGCGAGTGGAGTTTGGAGAGCCGGTTGGAGATTTCCGGCCTCTTTAGGCACTGCTTGCTACTTGACTGAGTCGCATCTGCGGTTCTTCTGCTTGAGATGCAAGAAGCTCTCAGACCGAACGATGAGAAGGGCCACAGGGACAACCAGGAGGTGGTAGACCGTGGGATCAAGAGTGCCGGCTGCAGGAGTGGCTTGTACTAAGATCGCCAGATGACATAACGGCAAGAAAGACTTGATGATAGGAACCTGGGTCTTTGCTGGGTTGGAGAACTCGATCATTGGAATTCAATGGATAATCAAATCAATCTTATCCCATGTGCCGGCAGCAATGGGCGCACTTCGTCTTGGCAAGAGCCTGATGAGATTTTCAGTCTTGACTCCGTTCAATTTCCAATGTCGTCCGATAAACCTCGTCCTCAAGGGCAAGATCCGCTTTGTCTCTTGTGCAATGGCTGATCACCGGTTGATCTCTCCATCGACATACCATCGACATGTTTTTTGAGAGAGACAAGGACTGAGTGGCGCCGTTGAAAGTGCACCTTGCCAGCGCATGGGATAACATAAGGGCGGCCAAGATGTGTAGCTTTGAGTGCTTTGTCAATGAAAGAATGGGGTTCTCGAGAGTCTGCATTTCATAGGCTCTACCAAGCGCTAGAAGAGAATGCGGGTGGCTGCGATTGCGTAGAGAAATGCCTTGTCGATAATGGCTGCAAGTGCCCCATGAGAAAATTTGCAAAAGGCGGTCGGGGAGTGAAGATAGAGCGACTTTCGTAAATTTCGCAATAGGACACTTTGCCAGAACATTATCCACTTAGCCCAAGCGCAACGATCTTACAGAGTACGGTATGTAGAAAGGGGATTATCTTACAACTTCAACGCCCCATGATTTCGCGCCATGTGATGTGATTCTGAGGGTCTTCGTGATAGGCAGAAAAATCCATGCAATGATGGCAGAAGTAGCACGCGAATTGAAATTTGACGCTATTGGGGCCTTTCTTACAGTTGCCGCACCACCACTGGGTTTTGGTGGAGGATGACACGATGTAGTCTACATCAGTATGCCAGGAATTCTTTGGCAGAGTCTCGGGTCTTGAAAATAAAATTACTTCATCAGCTAGGTCATCCTTGCGAATTTTATCACTTTCTGTAGGCCTTATCATGATCTCGCTGTCTTTCTTCAGTCGGTCCGGGGAGAACACTCTCTTTAATGAATCTAGTACTGAGTCTTCCTTCCGTTGGTTTTGTAGTAGTATTAGGTCCGGGACTTGGGCGCAGAGAGACTCCTGCATTGACCACTTCTCCGGTTGTTCCTGTTGTGCTGACTGTCTTTCGATTAAGGAAAGACCTTCTCTGGCTTGGGACTGTCCTTTATTATCATTCAACGTCACAGCTGGAGGTTGAATAGTTTGAGAAATGTTGATCCTTGATCTCGGGTTCATGACTGTTGGTCTGTCCGTCTCTGCTAGAGATGACGGCCTATCCATGTAATCGCAGCGGCAGTTGTGCCTCGTACAATTTTGACTATGCGCGACGTTAGCCCAAGGGTATCTTACGTGGAACACCTCCGCCAGACGTACCATTGAGGAAAGTTCTCATCGCAGCGGATGTGTCGCCTTTTGCACGTCGTACAGCCCTTCCTCGACTTGGTGTGGCTCTTCCGGGGAGGGCCATCTCCTGTTGACAAAGACTTCTCGGTTTGCGCAATGGTTGAGCGAGGCGTGTCAAGCGAGGAACTGCGGTCAGAGCTTAAGTCGTCTGTCCTAAAGCCAGCAATAGGAGCATATGGAAGATGTCTCTCTATGTCGGATCGTTGCGCGCTATCCTCCTGTGAGCTCGAGGCGATTCGACCTATCATTTCGACCATGTAGTCGCCCACCATTATAGGCTTGCCGTTGCGAAGATATCTTATGCGCTCTTGCTCTTTCATCTCCATTCGATCAAGCTCCTCCCATGCTCTTCGGGCTTCTTGCTTCGATATTAGTACTTCGAGTCTCATTTCCTTCAACTCTATATCCTTTTGCTCCCTCAGCATTTGATATAGCATATCCCACTTTCGGTCTCTCATTTCAATCTCAATTTCGCGTCCAGTGAGCTCTGCAACAACTCCTGCTTGCATCTTGTATAAAGTGGCTTCACCCGCGAAGGGTGGTGATGTTAGCAGGTTTTGAGACTTCGAAAAGCCAAGAAACAAAATGGCTGGGTCGGCTGGTACTAGATTCCAGATAGCTATAGGTATCGAAATTAAAATCAGAGTGGAGTCGCTTTTGTAAACCCCCTCAATATTCGCATACTTGACCAAGGCTGGAATAGAGCGTATCCAGTCAGCCCAATGCTGTGGAGAGAGCCATTGCTCCTCCTCCAGAGCAATAGACATTAGGACCTTTGGACAGGCGAAGTCTTTGTCGGGCCACACGCCGTCGAGGGATGAGCTGCTGGATTTTGAAGCTACTTCGGAAGTGGAGGCTTGATCTACTGACGTTGACAAAGAGGAGAAAGTAGAATCATGGATCGATGAGGTCGGCGAAACGTCTCTGGTGTTCGAATCCGTCAATCTTTGCGAATCCAAAGGTTCGAGCTCTATGCTTCTTGGCCTAGTCTCGTTGGAGATCACGATATATATGGGTGTTCTTCTCATCTCGTGATGGCTTGCAGAAGGAGCGAACCTCGGCTTCCAATAATTGACTCTGGATAGTACTTTATTATGGAGCAATGACGTTGAGAACGGGCCCATGCTCCCAAGGTATTTGAGCTCGTCTACCAGACTTCTGGTAAAGGAGTGCTGCCCTACGCCAGGAGCCCATGCTTCGAAGCCACATGCTGCTATTATTTCGGTAATACCATTGCCACTGCCTGTCGCCGAACTGGCGGCAGCGCAACAGTCAAGAAGAATCAGAACATCTGATCTAGCTTGCTCAAGCATGGTCTGAAGGCCATACCACTGAACTTCCGGCGAAGTCAGTTTTTCGGTGCTGCCACGTGCTTCAGTACGATGACTTGCAGTCTGCCCCTAGCCACCAATCAAACGATCGAAGAAGAAAACTTTCAGAATTGAGTATCTGATACTCTGAGATGTGACAGCATGATTCGACTAACGCATGTGACTGAGAATTCCGGGCGCCAAAGAGAAGGGGACATATACGGAGCTAGAGCTAGATGGATATATAGATATACGTACCATGACCATACGCACTGTCTATCATCGTTCATTGATCCATGTCCACCATAATACACTATCAGAAGAGTCTCTTTTGACTCATATTCGTCGAGAAAGGCAAGAAGCTTCGCAGCTAGCGTGTTATGTGACCTCTTACTGGGTATCTTCCATCGCTCAACCTCGAAGTGATATATTCGTCGGAACACGTCGTCCAACTCATCAATCTCATTGAGGACACCAAGATTATCGTCTTCCCAACTGAGGAGTAACACGTGGATTTCCTTATATCGTGATACCCTAAGTAAGTTTTGGAGTCAGCATTCCTCCTTTCAGTCGATGCAATGAGCAGAGGTGCATGCTTTGTGACGGGATACTGCTGAGACATGTTGCAAGCATCTTGAAATGGTCAGAAAGGGGCAAGAGATGCTCGGAACTTTACAAACCCTTGATTTGGAAACGCTGCGGTCGCGGCGTTGTTCAAAAGATCTCCAAGAGCTTTGACGTCTTTCACGTGATACGAGGAATTTTGGATGTCGTGCGTCCTATCAATTGGCATTGTGCTAGCGACAAATTAGATTGTTCAAGCAAAGTTTTGAAGAGTATAGGAATTCGGATAGAGCTGAGGAAACAAGAGGACATCGTTTCGATCAGGCAGAAACTCAGTCTCACTGTAATCTGCAGGAACCCCACTCTGCGGCTCTGCAGTACATGCAGCCTGATTATCCCATGCGCCGGCACGAAGTGGCACAAAGTGGTGCACTCGATTCTTGACATTCATGAAAGAACGCAATAACGGAAAGTTGATGGACTGAATTACCAATAGAGACCCATAGCTGAAGAGGTAAACCGTGAAAGCATTCCTTCCACTCAATCAAGATATCCAAGACCAGGACTCGTAGAAGGTCCTGAATCCTTATGTGATACGAGGAACCCTTGAAAATTTCACCTTGCTAGCGCATGGGACATGCATTCATAAAGACTTATACAAAGTCAGCCTTGCCATGGCCCTCTACTTTCTACGATTATTCCCTAAGAAATGTCTTGAAAGAGGATGCACTAAATGGATCTCGTGTCCATCAAACGGGGTCGCTACCGTAAAGAGGACGGACCTGTTAGAAAACCGTTGACTTCTTTGTCACCTGATGATATGTACTTCATGACCGCGGAGCAAGCAGATGCTAGCTGTTCGTGCAGATACTTAGTTGTGCTGGGTGATCCCCGTACTAGCAACAAATTGGCTTCCGGTACCCGTACAAGTAATCTCTTGGAGAGGGTTTCTTGTTCTTTCAGGTCAACCAGGGACACCAAAAGCCGGCTCTACTTCGCCAGTGCCTCCGCTGAAGTCGAACCATTCCCTGGCGTTCCCATTGGAAACCCGCTGCGCCTCAAATTGTCGGTGAAGACCAATCTCCGCACTGCGCATGTCTTGAACAGCCAGCGTACTCTGGATCTTGAGGGTATGTGGATTCCCAGTCTGCAACGTTCGCAAGCGTAGCTGCGGATCCAGGCTCATGCCGATTTTGTAGAAGGTTGTGCCTGTCATATGGATCAAGTAGACGAAACCCTCGGAACTGGGCTCGGTCTGTTCACGGAGAAGATTCTGAAAGTCGGCCTCGAGAGCTGGGGCTTCACGGGATGAGGCGATCGTTATGGCTCTGGCCTGTCGTTGCTCATGGCCCTCGAGTAGATCTTGGAACAGTGGCAGTGACGAGTGCCCTGGCGTAACACGACGCAGAGTCGGAATGAATGTTGGGATAGGCGCCGGTATCCGACGAAGCTGGTCTTGGAAATCTGCGTCAGAACTAACAGGTCGCCAGTTGAACCAGTGATCGAACCCCTGTTGCAGCCGAGTCATCACCTCGGCGGGAATAGGAAGGCTGCCATTTGCTACGGCCCCATTTCCTGGATGGGATATGCCGATACCCACTTGAACGAAGTGTCCGGGTCCACCGTACCCATTGCAGAGGAACCAGATGTATGTTGTGACAAGAGGATTCCCGATATTCGCGATGAATTCTGCACGCACCTTGACATGTGGCAGGTCTTTTGGAAGACCCCAAAGTCGTTGAGGAGCAAGGTAGTGCCAGTGGTTGAGCGCCATCGAGCTAGAGCGACTTGCAAAGCCCTCATTTCCAACTCGGACAATGTAATTCACCTGGGCCATAGAGAGGACAGGCTATGTTATGTGACAGGATTTCGAACCTCGAGGAAGGGAACAGGCTACACGAATATGTATGAAGGGCGTTTCGGGCATCATTCAGCCTCGTCGGTGCCCATTAGTCACGTGTCACCGTGCGCTAGTCTTTTCCTAGGGCTTACCAGAGAACCCTAGCAGTCGTTCAGATTCCAGACGAACAGCCGTAGAAGCGTTAAGGTACTTACGGGTACATGCGCAAGTCCCCTAGAGATTTTTGCATATGGGGGAGATAACTGTGAAACAAATCATGCCCTCGTATAGATAGCAATCTCTCTAGTATGTTGCACGTATTAGAGGATAGACGAAGCAAGTCAAGCAAGCGTTGGGCTATGAGTCCGAGAAAGGACTACGAAGAGAGAGCATTGAGAAATGTAGAGGAGACATTAAAAACGCTGTCGAGGTGAAGGTCTGGAAAACTGCTTAAGAAGCATGCAAATTGAACAATATTCTGACAGGGGAAATTGCTTTGACGAGCCACCCCTCCGTTATCCCCCAGAAGCAGCGTCGCGACAAGAGAATTTCCAAAGCTCTTACTGAAAACTCTCGAGTAACCTTCTGTGCCGACACATAAATTACAGTCAACCACCACGAAGGGGGTGGCGCCGTACTCAAAGAATGTCGATAAGCTGATCTTGTCTCGTACAGTTCCATAAGTGGATGCATCCAGCTCAAGATCTAGCTATGGAAAGGAGAAAGATCGAGCGAGGTCAGAGACGATGGGATAGGTCTGCAAAGCATCGCCAAGCGAGAAGATGATGTTTGGCGAAGGTGCTTAGGGGGCAATGGTTCACGGCAAGTCGTTTGAGAGGCTATGTACATGTCTAGTGAGTGGTTTCAGTACGCTACCCGTGTCCGCATATCCTGTCAGACGTTAGCGAGAACGAGGGTAATGGAGAAGGATCTGGAAGTTTACCGATATCTTTCGTTCGATTTCCCTGACCGACCTATCCAACTCTCCGGCAATCATCTGTTTCTTGTCTGTAGGCAGCAACGCATACCGTTCGCATACTGTTCATGCTTAGCAATGCTTTCTACCAGATCAGAAGGGAAGCTCTTACGATCGCCATCGATGGCTCCCTTAACAGGAACATAATAACTCCGGTATATCAGATGATCCCTTCCCGCCAATGGTGCATCCTCGCTTCTCAGATGCTGCTCTAGCGTCTGAAAGAAATCGACATCTTCTCTGCTCACGAAGGGCACCATGATACCCAGCGTGCCTTGCCAGCCTGTCCACACAAGTATGTCCCGGCCACCAGCGACAAGCTGCGTCTTCTGTATGCTGGTTGGCATGTCCTGAGTGAAGAAATGACTTATCAAGCTCAATCGGTTTGGTGCGCCTTGAAGATACTGCCGCTCATGGATAAGATGGGCGCCTGATCCTTCTTCGTCCGCTTCTTCGGACACTTTTTGAGGGCATCGCACAAGCCAGATATTTCCGAATTTGTCACCACCAGCTACCGTTTCGTAGTCGACCATAGTCGAACATGTCGTCCACCGCGCGATCACATCATCGACGAAAGGTATCAGCCGGTTTTCTTGCTGCTTGTAGACCAGGTAAATGACGCTTTCCTGGACGTCACTGACGATGATGCGACTACCTTGGGTTTGCAGACCGACAATCAGATTTGGGACGGCTTGTGTCTGGCATTTGCGGAGAAGTTGCTTCAGACCAAGGTCGTAGATGCGAACTTCTTTCCCAATACCGGCCAGAAGGCGACCTTGGAAGCCAAGAAGCGCTTGAGGCGGTTCTTCTATCTTCGTCTTGTGGATGAATTCAAGCTCCTTTCCATCCTCGAGGAAGCGATAGACGTAGAGATAAGCGGCACTGAACGAGCGCGGGCTGACGACAATATCTTTCCCTGTACCAACGACAAGGAATGTTTCGTCATCTTGACTTGCGAAAGGAACAGCCGCTATACTGGTCGCAGCCTCATTGTCCTCAAAATCGATTTGCTGAAGGGCTGATTTGGTGGTTATCGGATCGATAATCTGAATACAGGATGCCCAATGACCTTGCGCACGAGGATAGCCAAACTCTTCTGGCGGTAGGACGACACTATCCCCGTTGACTAGAGTGGTGTCGTCGAGCAGCCGGGCCTTGGTCTGCATTGAGAGGGTATTGTTATCGGATTCAATGACATAGAATAGTGATTGTTCAGGGTGCCGGATGAACCTCCTGGGGGTGTAAGTTAAGGGTATTGAGTGTTGTAAGAGGTTACTGTCCAGCTTCTCGATGGAAAATATTCTAGGCATAGGCGTCAGTGGACTTGCAAAACATGACACTCCGATTGTACAACAGAAAAGCTGCTCAGAAGGAACAATTGGAATTTGAGTTTTTATCCTCACGGGAGTTAGGATAATTGATTATACAGAATCATCATGCAGTGAGAAAACGTATTGGATTGCTGAAAGACTGACCTAAGATTTTTATTTTCTATCCCAACCATACCTTCCGGGCATTGCTCGCTACTGAAGTTGGAGCCCCACGCGAGAGTGGGCGAGTCGAGGGGAGTGAGCATGAAGCCTTTCGATTGTGGATCTGAGTAGCCAAGCCATGGTCTTGAGCTCAACGCAAGCACTGCCGGCTGACCTTTGACAGAAACCTTGAAAAGCTTGGCTGGGCGAGGACCTAGGAAGCGAGTGCGAGTATCAGACAGTTCTCCGGTTACTTCATCCAACACCGTCCGCAAATATACCCCAGAGTAGAGACCG
>JAABUW010008526.1_pt1 | contig 11945 bp, 8 predicted proteins | sample 5560081 | NCBI WGS metagenome assembly JAABUW01 (sample SAMN10711882, study PRJNA513363) | rock metagenome | isolation source: Antarctica rocks | place: Antarctica: Victoria Land, Knobhead sud | reverse complement strand
CTCAATCAGAGCTACAATTATGTCTTCCAAAGTATGTCAAGTAGTCAATGCGCATGTGTTGATTCGGGCGGGGGAAGGTGGTGGCATGCGAGGGACCGGTCAACCAACGCAGTTAACCTCCCCAACCTCGATTACTAGGTCAAACCTCAATATTTTTCAATTATTTTGAAAGCATTGAACTCAGCTAATTCAGGGCTACAATCATGTCACTCAAAGTATGTCAGGTAGTCAATGCGCATATGTTGATCCGAGTCGTGAAAGAGTTACTTCTAGATGGGCGGTCGATCAACCAGCGCTTTGAACCTCTTCAACCTCATTTACTAGATCAAACCTTGACATTATTCAATTATTTTTGAAGCATTGAATTCAACTGACTCAGAGCTACAATTATGTCTTTCAAAGTATGTAAGATAGTCAGCGCGCATAAATCAATTCAAGCGGGGGAAATTGATGATTTTGATGTTCAAACTGATTCGTGCTAGCAAAACTCTCTAAAATCTCAATGTTCAACATTTTTCTAAAAATGCAGTTTGATGTCGTTGAGTTCAATATTATGTTCATGAATACAGCTGATTGAAAGAAATAAAATCTGAAAGTTTGATGAAAATCAACTCAGAAAGTTAAATGATACTCAGTCTCTGAAAACAATGATATCAAGCTCTCTGTTTTCAAGTTCTCGCTTAATTTTCTCTTCAAAAACAATGATACTCAGCTCTGAGTATCATTATTCATTTGAGATAGTATTTATCAAGAAACATGCACAGATTATAAATTTCACATACTGATAATAATGAGTGCTGAATGTGAACATTGATCAAATGATATACATTGCACATTGTATTATTTAAGCATAAAAAGCAAATGACTGTTATTAAGAATTACAAGTGATTGTAACTAGTTATTAATTGTTGATGAGTGATTATTAAAGCTTGTGAGCTAAAAGTTCAACTAAACAAATATTTTTAACTAATGTTAATTTAATGAGCTTGTAATCAGTTTTAACTGATTTTGTCAAATGATTAATGAAAAAAATGATTAATTATTATAAAAAATTGTGAATTAAAGAAATTTAATAAAATTTGTGTTAGAAATCTGTTTAAAGTGAGTCAGATAAAAATGTCATTTAACTAGAAGATAAATGCTAAGAAAGAAAGATAGTTATAGAAAAGAAGTTAATTACATATGTGTATTTCTCAGTTGACGCTAGACTCAATAGAAACTAGTCAAGATGACGAAGCAAGAATAAATCTGACAAGACTAGAATCATGACATTACTTTCTTTTTTCAACAATTCATGTTTGTATAAATGTATTTTCTGTTCAATTCAATTAATTACTCAATCATGATTTCACAGACTCAGATTTGTTAAATCATAATTAATTGAATTGTTAATTAGTATGATTTGTTCAAGTATTGAATATGAAAATCATTAATGATTTTCTGAGCATTCATAAATTTATCATCATCAGCGTTGTATCAATTAAAATCATTGTTATAATCATTTCATTTGACTTTATATTGAAGTCATCTTTGATATCAACGAAAATTCAATATATCATCAATTTTTCACTTGTTTTCATCGTTTATCACTATTGAATCTGAAAGTTCATTCTTTTGATTAAACAATGAGTCATTAACAACAAAGCAAAGCAGATCAGAATGAAATACATCATGAACATGCATAAACTTTGATAATTTCAGTTTATATGAAGAGTCAATGAAATTTAAATTGATGAAAAAATCAAGCATTTTGTCATTTAGCTTTTTGAAAAATCTCACTGTAACAATGTTTCTTTCATTCAGAAACATCTTTGATTCAATTTTATAATCAACTTCTTTTTTATGTTTATTGACTTATTTCATCATTTGTTTTCATGTTTTGACTAGCAACTCATGAGCAAACTTCAATGTTTTGTTCATATGTTCAAATATATTCTCAACTTTAGTCATCTGCAAACATTCATGAGAATTTTCATATTTGATGACATTGAGTTCAAAGTTCATACAAGAATGAAAGTCTTTGTTTAAAAAGAAAGAAATCAAGAAAATGATTGAGAACAAAGTATTATTAACTTTAAACTCAATCATAAGTAGTAGCTTAGCTCAATTATTCTGCATGTATGAACAGAAGAATTAAAAATATCTTTCAATATTTTGATTGACTCATTCACTTTAATCATCAATTTAAGAATGATAAACTGTAAAGAGTTAAAGATTAATATTTAGTCTTTTGCAAAGTGACTTTCATAGAATGAAGATAAATTAAGAATCTCAATTCAAAACAATGAAATTGAGTAAATTATGTATTCAATATATTCATTGAAGTATTAGCTCAGCTGTTTTTTCTGCTGTGATTTTCTCGTCATCAGTGAAGCAAGAAATATAATGTCATTTCTTTAATAGTTTACATATCATTATTAGTATGATGTTTTTGTCTTTTGAAGAAGATAAATCAATGATGAAATTCATGACTATGTTCTTTCATTGCTGTTTAAGTATGAGTAAAGAATGTAGTAATTCATTGAATTTATTTCAAGAAATCTTTGATCACTGACAAATGTAACAGTTTCAAATATATTGATTTATTGTCTTTTGCATTGAAAATCAATAGTAGTATCTTCTTATGATCTTTATCATTCTGAGAATTTCAAAATAATCAATAAAAGATTAATCATGAACTTCTTGAATTAATTTTATTTGAAGATGCTCATTGAAGAAAACTCATAGAAGATCACTTTGATATAGTATTTTGTTTTGAACTCAACAATCTTTTAATTTAATATCTTCATATTGAGCTTCATCTTTTAATATAACTTCATGAAGTAGAATATAATTCTCATTGATTCTGTTAACTTTTAAAATCAATCAATAAATTGATTCATCATTTTCTTTCTTTTTTAAATCAACAATTTTCATTCAATTCAACATGAAAATTGTAGTTTGCTGATAGTAATATTGTTCATTCTTAAGACTTCTAGAAACTGAATTGACTTGATGAGTCAATGCATTGACTTTGATGTTTTATTTGTTTGAGCAATACATGATTTTAAAGTTGAAGTTAACAAGCTTTTATACTTAACGCATTTAACGTTTACTTAACTCTTTATCTTTCATTAATGATGTTAAAGCTTGATGATCAATGAACATTTTAATGAGTAACTCAGTCAATTTCAGCTCAGATCATCAATGCTTGAAGACACAAATGATTGCTAGTAGTTTCTTGTCATAGATTTTGTAATTGCACTCAGTGAAACTCAAATTCTTGCTGTAATAAATCATTAAATGCAATGTTTCTTTGTCATCATACTGAGAAAGTATATCATTGTTGATGTAGTTGAATGAGTTTATTTCAAGAATAGTCTTTTTATTCTGATCAAAATGACGAAGAATAAAAACTTTAATCATTCATTTCTTCATATGATCAAAGATCATTTAACAAGCTTAATCTTATTCAAATATCATCTCTTTTTGAGTTAGTTGAATCAGAAGATGAATGATCTTTGAAAAGTTCTTTATAAAACGTTGATAGAAATTACAAAAGTTGATGAAGAACTGCATCTGAGTGAGATTTGTAGAAGTAGATTATTTAACTACTGCTTGTACTTTTCTGAGATTCATCTTTAATTCTTCAATGAATAGTAATAGTTTCAAAAAGAAGATTTTCTGAACATGAAACTTGCATTTGTTTATATTCATCTGAAGATTAATCTTTTGTAATCTATATAGAATTAATCGTACGTGTTGCTTATGTTTCTTCAATGTATTGCTGTAAATGATAATGTCATCTAGATAAATCTGACAAAACTGATGAAGATAGTTAAATAGCATGTCATTCATATAATGTTAATAGAAAGTCGAGTTGTTGATTAATTCAAAAGACATCACATGATATTTGTAAAAATCAAAAAAGATGATAAAGATAGTCAAATCTTTGTTGCTTGAATGCATATGCAGTTTGTTAAAGATGACAATGATGTTCAATCAAGTCAGATATTTGCTATCTTGAATATGAGTAAAAGTTTCGTCTATTAGTGATAAGAGATAGTGATTTCGTTTGATTAAAGCATTGAGCTTTCTGTAATTTATACAGAAACATAAGCTATCATTTTTCTTTTCAATGAATAGTATGAGCAAAGCATATGAAGCTAAGTTAAAAGATATAAAGTCTTTATTAAGATGCTTAATCAGGTAATTCTTCATCTTTTGAAGCTTATAATCAAACATATGATAGAGATGACTTCAAGAAGATGTTTTCTCGTCAATTAACTCAATTTTATGATCATAAAGACAATGAGAAAATAGTTGATCAATCATCACTTAATCAAACACGTTTAAATAGTCATGATATTTCAAAGAAAGCTTAGCTTTGACTTCTTTCAAGATTTCTTCATGTGAAAGCTTTTGTAAATTTACATCTTTAAGTTTATTTCTAGCTGTTTTTAAAAGTCGATCGATTTTCATGATGATGATTACGAAAGTAGTTACATTCAATTATTTGACTAGTGATTTATATATTGCAATCTTTATTATTGCTATGTTCATTGAATCAAAAAATGAAGTGAAGTTGATTAAATTAAATGATTTTATGATTTTATTGAATGAAAATGACTTTTTGCTGAGTTAAGTGACAACAAAAAAGATAAATCTTTTTAATATTTAAGTAAAGATTGAACTCTTCTGTTCTATCATAATTTTCTTGCTTAAAAGAACAGTTGAATGAGCTTTGATAAAAGTTTTAATATGAGTTTTGAAACTAGAAAATTAAAGATGATCATCTTTCATATCAATAATCATCTTAATCTTGTTCATTCATGTTTTTTCAAGAATCATCTGATGTTGATTTAATCAAATGATCAGCATAAAAACAAAACATTTCATATGATCTTGAACAGTTAGATTCAAATAAATTGCATGAGTAATGAGCTTTTTTGCATAATGATCATCAAATTTTCTTATTGATTTGAGCTTAATTAAAGATAAAAATTCAATTTGCAAATGATCACAAACATTCTGCGTGATTAATTCATCAATGAACAAATAGTCAACTGCTTCAATGTCAATCAATGATTTTAATGAGTAACTAATTTCATTATTAAATAGTACATATTTAGTAGTTAAAGATTTCAAAGCAAAAAAATCATTTGAGCTGCTCATTGTTGAAGAAATTAACACATCTTTCATCATGTCTTTGATGAAAGTCACTAGTTTTTTATCTCATTCTTTAATTTCTTTATAAATAATTTCTTCTCTTCTTTTGACATGATGATCTTATTGAAACAAAAGATGAATGCATAAGATGTTGAAGTACTAGTTTTCAGCTGAAAGCAGTTTTTTAAGAGATGATTTGATACTTTGTAGTTGAAGCAGATGATTGACATTCTTGATTATTCAGATTCAAGAATAAAAAAAGTAGTGAGTTGAACATAACTAGTAGTTAAGATTGAAACTGATGTTAACAAAGAAATAAAACGTTTTTTTGAAGCTGCTATTGATTTAACTGTTCATTGCTCATCATGTAATTGATAATTGACTCATTGTTTATTATTTACATCTTGAAGAAAGATCTTGAACTTATCAAGTGAGCTAAACTTTATGAGATAAACTAACAACGCATTTTAAAGACAATTGTTAATTTTATTCTGAATGTTGTTCATCAGAATGATATCATTGTAGTTCAGAAAGCTGAATATTTTAGTGAATTCTGAATAAAAAGAGCTGAAAGACTTGTTGAGCTGCTTCAGAGCAACGTATTTGCAGCAACACTTTCAAATCAGATTCTGATCTTTGTAAATTTCTTTCAGATGTTTCAGTAACTTTGATAGTAATTGATAGAATGAAAAAGCATTAATACAATGCTTTGCATAAATTTGCTGATTAACATCATCTTCTAGTCTGAAAATCACATAAACAATATAAATCTTTGCAGTAAAGTAATGATTCATGTCAACATTAAGCTTATCAACTATTTTGATGTTTCATGTTTTTCAAATAAAGTCATTTGTTTCAATGAAGATGAGTGAATTTGAAAGCTTAATAAACTTGTGATGATCATTTTCGTTTTTATTATCAAATAAAGTAAAAGATTCTCATTGAAAGTGAGCTTTAAAAGTTGAGTTTCATTCAACTTCAGATCAATGAATTGAAACTGAGATCATAAAAGTTTCTTTCTGATTGATTCATTGCTCAGTTGACTGAGTATTTTGACAAAGCATAAATTGATCAACTTAATGTTGTTTCACTCTGAAGTTCAATCACTTGTCTTGTAATTGATTGATCTTTTTCTCTAGTTTATCATTTTTATCAAAAGCAACTTTTAGTTATTTTGCTTTCTTTTTGTGATCATCTTGTATAAGAAGTCAATGTTCATTGAGTTGTAAAGTCAAGTTTTACTAACTTTAAAGTTCATTCAACATATTAATGACTTTGTTGAATTGATTGCTGACTCAATGAAACAGTTGTTCTTCAATATTTATGTTTCATGAAATGACAGCTTTCTCAACTTCAATTGAAGCATTAATGAGTAGAAGTAAAACTCTTTTATTGATAATACTTTTAAGCAGATGAGTTGTTCAAGACTCAACTGACTTGACATCACATATCATGATGAAAAAAGATAAAAGTTGTTGAAATAAAAGTAAATGAAAGATTAATGTTTTAAATTGATGTTTTTTGATGAGTGAAAATTCAAAGAATCTTTTATGAATTTCAAATAATAATTAAATGCTTTATTCAAAGAATTTCTTGCAAATAGAATGATAAAAATAAGTGTAAAATCAAAGAATTTCTTATGATTTAAAATGATGATGCAAATTTAAAGAATTTCTTGCAAATTTTTCTTACTGAATACATTGTTTCATATCATTTATTCATCAATAGCAAAGTAGTAAATGATGAGCATTTATTTAATGTAATTGTAATTGTAATTCATACACTTTTGTGACATCAATTTAGACTTAACTCATGAGAAACTCTATGCTATTTATATTGAGTGAACAAAACTCTTTGAGAAAGAAAATCACTCATCATCTATATGATTGCTTTGCGCAGTCGAAACAATGAGATTGACACTATGTTATCAAGTAATGAATTTATAGCTTTTATTCAGCGTATGATGCTCAAGTAAACTTTTAATGAAAGTGTCTGTGCTGTTTAATTATGATGCATCATCTTTGCTCTGCTCTTCATTGATGATATTTTATACAATGATGTTTTGATTCAATCTTTGATTCAAAGATGAAAGATGTTTTCTTTGCACTCATGATGTTCATGATTGTAACGTACGTAAAGCTGTGTTCTTTTACTCAATGATTGTCATTCATTGAGCAGAGAAATATGTGATGAAAGAAAGATGCACATGATGAGAAGATAAAGTATGATTGTATTAAGTAATTCTTTTCTTTTCTTGATTTGACTTATGTCACGTAGATGTTGAATGAATTGTTAGTATAAACATGCAATTGTAATCATTTGATGTTTGACTTTGATCAATGAAAGAGAATGCATTCTGATCATTTTCTTAAACTTTTGATTTTTCACATGAATAAATGAATGACTTAACGTTAAGTAAAAAAGATGAGTTCAAGTTTTCTCAATATATCAGCATGATCAACAAGTCACTACTTCTTCAAGCACTGTAATCACGTTTTTCAATACTTGAAACAACTATTTTATCTGATATCTTTTCATCAATTACTCAATGATACTGTTGATGTGATGAAGACATTTCAATATCAATGCAGTTAATGAGTTGCAAATTCTTTGATCACTTGTAATCACAACTTGCAGACTCTTCATTTGAATTGTCTTTTTCACTAGTAGTATCTTTTCATCTTTTACTGACATTGACATGTCATTAATCTTCTTCATAGATCAATTGTGACTGTTAGAGAAGATGTTATTACATAAGTGAAAACTTTGCATGATGACTTTTCTGATCATGCAACGTTTTAACATCATTCAAACTGCGTTGAATTGAAATCTCTTGACTCTTTTGACTTTTATTCAAACACAGAATAGAATCAAAAGATTTATAGTTGACATCATGTATAAATGAATCTCATTGTCAGCTCATTTATTTAATGTTAAAAATTTGTTTAAAGTGAGTTAAATAAAGATGTCATTTAACTAAAAGATAAATGTTAAGAAAGAAAGATAGTTACAGAAAAGAAGTTGATTACATATGTGTATTTCTCAATTGACGTTAAACTTAATAAAAACTAGTCAAGATAATGAAGTGAGAATAAATTTAACAAGACTAAAATTGTGATAATTTGTTACAAACTTTAAATTGAATAAAAGATTTAAATCATCATTTTTAATAATGAAAAAAGAACAATGTAAAATAATTTCTTCTTTGAAGTTAAGTTTTAATTTAACATGTAAACATAACTTTGAAATGATTAATTTAAAGAAAAAATTATTATTTAAAAGTAAAGCTAATTATAATTGTAATTCATACATTCTTGTAACATCAATTTAGACTCAACTCATGAAAGACTTTATGCTATTTATATTGAGTGAACAAAACTCTTTGAGAAAGAAAATCACTTGTTGTTTATACAATTGCTTCACGCAGTTGAAACAATGAGATTGACACTGTATTATCAAGTAATGAATCTATAACTTCTATTCAGCGTATGACACTCAAGTAAACTCTTGATGAAAGTGTCTGTGCTGTTTAATTATGATGCATCATCTTTGCTTTACTCTTCATTGATGATATTTTATACAACAATGTTTTGATTCAATCTTCAATTCAAAGATGAAAGACATTTTCTTTGCACTCATGATGTTCATGATTGTAACGTACGTAGAGCTGTGTTTTCTTACTCAATGATTGTCATTCATTGAGCAGAGAAATATGTGATGAAAGAAAGATGCACATGATGAGAAGATAAAGTATGATTGTATTAAGTAATTCTTTTCTTTTCTTGATTTGACTTATGTCACGTAAACGTTGAATGAATTGTTAGTATAAACATGCAATTGTAATCATTTGATGTTTGACTCTGATCAATGAAAGAGAATGCATTCTGATCATTCTCTTGAGCTCTCAATTTTTCATGTGAATAAATGAATGACTTGACGTCAAGTAAAGAAGATGAGTTCAAGTTTTCTCAGTATATCAGCATGATCGACGAGTCACTACTTCTTCAAGCACTGTAGTCACGTCTCTCAATACTTGAAATGACTATTCTATCTGATATCTTTTCATCAATTACTTGATGACATTGTTGATGTGATGAAGACGTTTTGATATCGACGCAGTCAATGAGTTGCAAATTCTTCAATCACTTGTAATCACAACTTGCAAACTCTTCATCTGAGTTGTCTTTTTCACTAGTAGTATCTTTTCATTTCTTACTGACATCGACATGTCATTAATCTTCTTCGTAGATCAATTGTGACTGTTAGAGAAAGTGTTGTCACATGAGTGAAAACTTTGCATGATGACTTTTCTGATCACGCAACGTTCTAACATCATTCAAACTGCGTCGAATTGAGATCTCTTGACTCTTTTGACTTCTATTCAAACACAGAATAGAATCAAAAGATTCGTAGTCAACATCATGAATAAATGAATCTTGTTATCAACTTAATGATAAAAGAGTTGAAAATATTTTTCTACATATATATAAATTTCTTTTCAACATGTAAATAAAGATCATTCATACATATATATTTTACAGTTTCATAACTTCATTTTACTAGTAACATGCAGTTTTAAATCTGTTTTCAAGTTCAAGTCAATTCAATGAGTTGATTGAGTTAAATTAAAAGTTTGACTTAATTTATTTAAGTTAAGTTAATCTTTTTTAATTCAACTTAACTCAAGAACTTAAGTTGAATTGAGTTAAGCAATTTGAACTTGATGACAGATTTAAATGAGTAGATAACATCATGAGTAGAATGATGAGTAAATAAATGAGCATGTAGAAACTGTGTAGATTGATTTAAAGATTATACTACAATTTACATTAACTAACTGCAATGAACATTTGATTAACATCTATGACATAAGTTTACAATCTCGCTGATCTGATGTTCAACATTTGACATCTGAGATTCAAGTTATTTCAGTTTGCATGATATGATTTGTCGTACTTGAGCTTAATTGCTCGTCAAAAGCGCTCAAAGCTGAACTTTCTGAATCGTCGATGAATCTCATTAAATCATAGCTTATTGACGATAGTTGTTGTCGATAGAAAGTTGTGAAACATCACATGTCTCGCTTCAACGAACCGTTGTTGAATTCTCACTCTTCAATCACAAGTGAGATTGTGATTGATCTCATGACTCGACTGTTTCTTGTTCGCTCGTCTCTGTTTCGCTCTGGAAAGTCAAAGTTATCATAAGTATCGACTTTTTCAAATGACTGACTTATCACTCTGACCTTTTCCCCAGCGACACTGACCAGGCTGTTCATGCGACGTTTCAGAGTTTTATAGAACTTCGTCAAGCCATATTGAGAAAATGTATCTATCACTCGACGTCGTGCCCCCCCCTGATAGAGATAAAGGCTCAGCACAGTCTGAATATTATTCGCCTTGTTAGGTCGAAATTTATGGCAAAGAAGGGTCAGCATAATGACATGCGAGCCAGTGGAGGTAAGAGATGCGATGTCAATGAGTGTGTCGCGTTGCTCGTCGACGCACACAGTTTCAATAAGTTCAAGCCACCTTGGCGCGAGATTTTTGATGACAGCGACGGTTTGCGTAATCGACTCTAAGCTGCCGAAGTCGGTCGTTTGCGAAGTTGGCTGAAACGAAGTGAAGGCAGGGTGAGCAGCCAAAGCTTTGATCTCCTGACCGAGAGCGTCCATGATCCACCTTCAGCAATGCTTATCCATGAACGTGGATTTTCGAAGGGGCCCAATGCGACGCGAAAAGTTCTCATCGGTCGGGAAATCCATGTAGGCAAAGTCGAGGAACTGGGTCTGCGCCCGCCTCACCGTGTGGCGGCCCGAGTTATTTACTGAAGTGGACAGAAAATCTCTTACATTCCATCTCATATCTTTCAGTCGCTGTAGAATATCGAGTAGCTTATCGTAGTCGGGCATGCGACGGCGACGCTTGGCACGTTTTCTTGGAGGGCTCGGTGGAGGGGCATGGAAGTTTGTAGGGGAGGCGGGCGTGGAGGGAGTGGAGGGAGGGTCGCCACCAGCCGACTGCATTGATTCATTGCTGGGACCGGCGACGGGGCTAGACGACAGCGCTGTGAGCGAGGAGGTTGCGCTTGATGTTGAATCCATATTGCGATGCTGGTGCATACGACTGACTTTTGTTGATGGGCAGGCCAGAAGGATTCAAGGAATGCACTAGTTCAAGCCGCGCCGCGCAGTACGAAGATTGACACCAAAAGTTCTCGGAATCCGCTAATGCACCTTCATACAAATTTGTATGTATGGAAATAAATGACACCGGAGAGGATTACAGTCCCAGATTTGTTACAACACCAAAAATACCAGTCCTTGAACTGTAATCTTCTTGAACATTATTTATTTCAATACAAACAAATCTGTACATAGGTGCATTAGCGCAGTACTGTATGAACGCTAAAAGGCTAATTCCTTCATCGCGGTTTTGACGGCCCTAGCGGTCGACTCGTTCAATCAACGTTATTCTCAATGTCCAAACCTACTGCTGTACTCCAACAGCTGTAAGATTTCCTGAGCAACAGTGACCAGCGGGAAAGACCTTCATCATTACTTAGGTAAGACGGTCCCTGTCCCGCCCAGAAGAACTGCCTGAAAGGTAACACGATGTTCCTCTCTGAAGCCTTAAGTATGAATCTAATATCTACATTTAACACTAGATTTATGGCAGCTCAAACCATAGATGTCAGTCATGACATTAGCAGCCAATATGGAACACCGCCGGCAGAACCATTCACCTCTTTCAATGCTCTGAAAGATCGCATCAAACATCATTATGAGGTCTGCTCTG
>JAABUW010008524.1_pt1 | contig 11947 bp, 19 predicted proteins | sample 5560081 | NCBI WGS metagenome assembly JAABUW01 (sample SAMN10711882, study PRJNA513363) | rock metagenome | isolation source: Antarctica rocks | place: Antarctica: Victoria Land, Knobhead sud | reverse complement strand
CGGTAGGCGCGCATCTGGAACCCGTCGAACCGATCGGCGACGACGCTGATGCGAGTAAGCCACTTCACGTGAGCCATGCCGTACCAGCCCGGCACCACCAAGCGCAGGGGATAACCGTGCTGGGGAAGCAGCGGCGCGTCGTTCATTTCATACGCCAGCAGGACCTCTTCGCGCATCGTCTCTTCCACCGTCAGGCTGCGCTCGTAATCCTGCTCGACGCCGCGCTCGATCCCGTGGTCGGCGCCCCCGAAGACGACATCGACGGCGCCGTCGTGCAGGCCCGCCTCGCGGAGCAGTGGCGCCAACGGTGCCCCCGTCCACCGCGCCGTGCCGATCGCCTCGACCAGCCACGGCTGACTGACCGGACGTGGACGCAGCCGCGCCCGGCCGTTGCCGGCGCACTCCAAGGTCACGACTATCGACACCGGCGGCCGGCGGCGGATGGCATCCAGATCCAGGGACAGCGCAGTGTCGACGAGGCCATCGACGACCAGCCGGAACGCGGCGGGGTCGACGACCGGAATGTCGAAGTGGGTCAGCAGGTAGTGCAGCCCAGGCGGCGTGACGTCGTACCGCAGGGCCTCCAGCGGCAAACCGTGATTCCGGGCGGCGAGCTGGAGCTCCTCGGCCGAGATCCCCTCATTGGGTTCGGCGAGCCGAGACGGCGCACTCACTGCGTCCATGTCAGTCGCCACGGCATGCTCCTCTCAGCCCGAGTCATCGTATGACCATCAATCGCAACTGCCGCCGGGGGCGGACACAGGCTCGTGCGGCGGACCGCGCGGTCGTGCAACCACCTCGGCAGCATTATGAGCAAGATCGGCGCCCGCAACCGCGTTGAGGTCGCAATGTGGGCATACGAGACGGACAGGATCGAAGGCTGAGGGTCCAATAGGGGGAGGCACGTGCGTCTTGTGTCGCCGCCACGCGATGCGGCGCCGACTGTTCGTTGTGGAGCTGCAGCTGGACCTGCACGACGTTTACAACCGCAGCGTCGACATCGACATGGCGCTGCGGGCAATCATCGAAGAGGCAGTCGCCAAGAAGGCGCCGCTGGTCGAGATTATCCCCGGCAAGGGCTCCGGTCAGCTCAAGAAGCGGGTGCTGCGCTTCCTGGAACAGGATCAGATCAAGGCGCTGTACCACCGGGTGGAGAAGGACTCGGACAACTTTGGCCGCGTATTCGCGCACTTCCGGCGCAAGTGATGTGCGGCTCACATCGTTGTGACTGTCCGGTAGCCGGCTCGTGGCGGCTCGGACGAGTTGCGGCCCGGTTGCCGGTCAGCACAGCAACACCCGTGAACGTTCGTCAAGGCGCGGGGAAGTCGGCGTTCTCGGGAGTTGCTACCCCTACGTCGCGGTGTCCGGTCCGGCCGCTGGCGGAGCGGACTGAGGGTCACGTCGGGTCGAGGTCGTTCCCGTCGACCATGACGCCGGCGAGCGGGACGAGCCGATACTCCGGTACCCACGCGCCCCCATCGGGCTCAGGCGCTGTAGCGCCGGCGACGTGGACGGAACAGCCGTCGTGGTCGCCGCCGGCGGCGAGGTCGTCCACGAGAAGGTCGAGCTGTTCGCGCTGCCCGGGCAGGATTCCTGTGATGTCGGCGGGTCGGCGAGCGCCGCCATCCCGGTGGTGCGGTCGTGCACAACCCAGTGGGCGAAGGCGACGATGAGCGCGGAAGAACGAATCGAACGCGCACAAGCGGGCGGGAGGCGTTGACAGGACACTCAGCCGGGGGCCAACCTCGGTCATGTCCGGAGCGTGATCGTCACGGTATTTCCCGACTCGCAGGGAGGTAGGCCGATGGCCGTCGTGGAGGAAAGCATCTTCATCGCTCAACCAGCCAGCGTAGTTTTCGACTATCTCAGCACAGCCGAGAGTCTCCCCATTTGGACTCCTCTGTAGTCCAGGCGGAACAGATCGGCACCGATCCTGTAGGCATGGGCACCCGTGCCCGTGGCACCAGCAAGATCTTGGGACGTCGCTTCGATTGGACCACCGAGGTGATCGAGTTCGACCCACCGCGGCGCATCAGCTTCCGGGCCGTCGAAGGCAAGCTGAACTTCACCGTGACGAACGCGCTCGAACCGGTGGACGGCGGTACGCAGTACACCTACCGAGTCGTCGCGGAGTCCGGGCTCGGTGGGATATTTGGCCGACTGGCCGACCCGATCGTGGAACGAACGCAGGCTCGCACAGTTCGAGCGAACCTCGAGACCCTCGCCGACATACTCGTGGAACAGCCCAGCGCCTGAGGTGGCAAGGCACACTGCCCGATGAACAACATGGCCGCCAATGAAATCGAACGGCATCCATCCGACGGATGGGCTGTCCTCCCATTCGAGACCGAGCAAGCGTTCGAGGCGTGGCTCGGCGCCCATCTCACGGACGAGCCCGGGTGTGGGTCAAGTTCGCCAAGAAGGGGCGCGGGATCGCGTCGATCAGTCTTCCTGAGGCCCTTGCGGTCGCGATGTGCTACGGCTGGGTCGACTCGAAGATGCGCCGGTACGACGATAACTACTACGTGCTGCTCTACCAACCGAGGAGGCCCAAGTCGACCTGGTCTGCGCGCAACAAGGACCTGGCCGAGCGTCTCATCGCCGACGGCCGGATGCGACCCTCAGGTCTAGCCCAGGTGGAGGCGGCCAAGGCGGACGGGCGCTGGGACGCCACCTGAGCGGCGGAGAGACAAACCAGAGGCGTCCGCACATGCCGCTGAGCGAGCGGTAGTGCCAGCTGTGGGTCAGTTGCCCGTCGACGAGTGGACCTCATGTCAGGGTTTGGCTCAGACACTCCCCGATCGTGGCAAGGTATACGTCCGCCTCCTGCGCAGTATGAGCGACAGATGCCGAAGGCCCCAGCCACCAGCCAGATTCCCAGATCCCGCGGTTCGCGAGGGACAGCCTGATGAGCGCGCGCAGCTCGGGGTCGTCCGGGGCCCGGGAGTCACGTGCATGTCGCGGAGGCTGCGGGCTGAAGACGTAGAAGGCGTGCGAGCCGTGATGGTCACCGACCACGGGAGACCGGCCCCTTCGATGAGCGCGCGAAGACCCGTCGCAAGCTGTTCGCCGAGCTTCGCCGTTGCGGTGAACGCTTCCGGGGTCAGCACCTCTGTGAGTGCCGCGCGAGCGGCCACCATCGACAGAGCGTTTTCGAACAGCGTGCCGCCGGTGGCTACCTCGTCGTAGGCGATGCCGGCCACCGCGGCCCCGCCCCGTCGGCGGCCGCAGTACCTGTGCCACGTCGTCAGTCATCCCATACGCGCCCAGCGGGACTCCGCCTGCGATCGACTTGCCGACCGTAAGGAGGTCCGGCTCCAGAGCCCACTGCGTAGTGAGCCCGCCGTACGCCGTAACCAGCGTGTGGGTCTCGTCGATCCCCAGCAGTGTCCCGTGGCGGCGGCTCACCTCGCGCAGCCCTTCGTGGAAGCCGGGGTCGGGGAGCAAGAACCCGGCGTTGGTCATCGCGCTGTCCTGGAACCGGCCAGCCGACGTCCACGAGGGACGAGCGGACGCGGCGACACCGACGTTTCCCGAGGCCGAAACCCTGCCACCTTCTTGACGCGGGACAGTAACGTCGCCGTTGGGGAGGCGATCCGGAGGCTGATGGGCATGGTTAGCGATGATGACCTGCGGGCGATGACACATGCCCAACGGGCGGACCTCCGTCGCCGGCTGGGCTCCATCAGCTCCGATATTCCCAGTCTGACCGAGGGCGCTCGACGTCGGCGACTCTTCCTAGTAGTCGTCACAATCGCGGCTCTGGCGCTCATCCCGTGGGTAGTCGTGCTGGCAGCCAAGCTGCCGAAACACTATGTGGCGGGTCACTGGCGGTTAGCGTGGGTGGGTTTCGACATGGCTCTTTTGGTCTCGCTTGCGCTGACTTCGTACTTGGCGTGGCGTCGACGGCATGCGGTCATCGTGGCCGCGTTCATAGCGTCGGCGCTGTTGACGTGCGACGCGTGGTTCGACGTCACGACGTCTTTGGGTCGAGTGGACGTCGCGGTTGCAATCGCCTCGGCGTTGTTGCTGGAACTTCCGCTCGCGGTCCTGCTGTTTGTCGTCGCACGGGACTTACTCGCGCTGTCTGTTCGCCGTGCCAGCACGACGCACGGCGGAGCTGGCGGGCTTGCCGCGTTATGGAAACTCGCGCTCTTCGATGAGAACAACGCCGACACGAGCGAGCAGGCGGAACAATGACGTACCGGCAACACTGTGGTGGGCTGACGAGTTTCGGCCGGCCGCCGCTTTGTCGTGTGCGCCGCCGCGTTCCCAGGGCGGAACCGGCCCGATCACGTGGCAACCGAGCAACGTCCGCATCTGCCGAGAAGCGGACGCACGAGAACTGGCTACTCGACGCTCTCGCCTCCGAGGGCGACCGCCCTGGAACGGCACTTACTGGACAACGTGAAGGTGCCGGCCGTTCCCAGAGTCAGACCGGGCGGGAGGGCTTCGCCATCCAACGCTAGCGCGCCACGCGGTAGCGGAGGTAGACGACTTTCGAGCTGAAGGTGCGGGTCTCGACGAGTTCGAGAGCCACCCGGCGGTCGCGCCGGGGAAAAAAGGGAATGCCACCGCCAACCAGCACCGGGTGGACCCTGGCCCGGTACTCGTCGATCAGACCCAACGCGGCCGCCTCGGCGGCGAGGGTCGCGCCGCCGATCGCGATGTCGCCCTCCCCCGGCTCGGCTCGCAACCCCTCGATCTCCTCCGCCAGGCCGCCGGAGGCCAGGCGGGCATTGCCCTGCACCGCCGACAGCGTGGTGGAGAACACCACCTTTGGGAGCGGCTTCCAGATCGCGGCCCACTCGAGCATTGAGTCGTCGAGCGATGGCTCTTGGTCGGCGGTCTCCCAGTACAGCATCGTCTCGTACAGCCGGCGTCCCAACAGGTGGACGCCGACCTGTCGTATCTCGTCGGTGACGAAGCCAAAGACCTCCTCGTCGGGCGCCGTCCAGTCGAAGTCGCCGTCCGGCCCGACGATGTAGCCGTCAAGTGACACGCCCATCGAGTAGGTCACGCTGCGCATCAGAGGTCCTCCTTGGTAACGGGAGCCACTCGAGCCCGAGGATCACGTGGCCCGTGTCGGCAAGGGCGTTCACGGCGCGCTGTGCGTCTTGGGAGTGCCACCAGACCTCACCGTTGGCATCGCCATGGGCGGACTCAGCCACCTCATGAGGGACCGCGGCGAGATCGTCAACGGTGGGCACGAGCGCACGGTATCGCCGGTTGGGTCGTCGATCTTGACGTACCCGCCGGCGCGTCAGCCGGGCCTCATGCCGGCGAGATAGGCGGCGAGTGCGTGGGCGGCGTGGCGGTCGAGGTTGGCCTTGGCCATGTCGTACCGCAGCGTCGTGCGCGGGTCGGCGTGCCGCATCGCGTGCTGTATGTCCCGGATGGCGAGCCCGGCGACGAGGCCGGTCGTGCAGAAGGTGCACCGCAGCCCGTGCGGGCTGATCGGGTGGCCGATGCCGGCGGCTCGGGCGACCCGGGTGAGCGCGCGGCTGGCACCGGCGCGGTCCATCCACCGGCCGGTTCGGGTCCGCAGGATCGGCCCGGTGGACCGTCGGCCGATCGCCTCACGCACGGCGCGCAGGACCGGGATCGGCAGCCGGATCCCAGCCGGCTTGGCGGCCTTGCCGATCACGCGCAGCAGCTCGTAGCCGGACTCGTACCGGATGTCGGTGATGTCAGCGGCGCACGCCTCGGACACGCGCCGCCCAAGCATCCCGAGCAGGCACACCAGTCCTGATCATCGGGGCCCGACGTGCGGGCGGCGGACAGCAACGCCGCGAACTTCAACGGGTGCAGGACGGTGCGCTTCTGCCCCTCCCAGGCGACCTTCGGCCGGGCGACCGCAGCGGCCGCGTTCGCCGGATGACCCCGTCGATGACGGCGTACTTGTAGAAGGTGGCGACGGTGCCAAACCGCCGGGCGATCGTGGCCGCGGCATACCCGCGGCCTTCCAGGTGCCGCACATACATCTCGAGTTCGCCGCGAGTCACCCGCAAGACCTCCAGGTCGTACTGCTGGCACCAGGCCACAAACGCCTTCAGGTCCTGCCTGTAGGCGGTGAGGGTCGGCTCGCGGTAGCGAGCCGGGAACGACGCGATCGCCAACCTCGTCACGTCCAGGTAGCCCGGCAGCAGTTCTGTCGTGCTCATCGCGACTCCTTCCGAACAGCGGAAGCCGGTCTCCCGGCACCGCGACGATCATCACCCGCGCTGAAACCTGCAGCGGCGGTCACTCACACCATCGCTGGCACTACCGATCGTCCCGGGTCGGGCGGGGCCTCGGAATCGACGCGTTGCAGAGCGGCACCTATCGGCTCAGGGCAAAATCGTCGAAACGTCGTGGCAATGGGCCGAGATTGTGGGACGTTCCCCCTGTGGTCATGCCCGCGCCGCGCGTCCTCGCCCTCATCGGCGTCGCCGTCGGCGCGGGTGTCGATGTGTGGCTGGATGGCGGCTGGGGCGTTGACGCGCTGCTGGGAGCACAACATCGGGAGCATGAGGACGTTGACCTTGTCGTGCCTCTCCAACAGGTGCAGCACCTGATAACGGTGCTCACGCCTGAAGGCTTCGCGCTAGCCGAGGACTACCTTCCGATTCGCCTTGTCCTACGAACGATGGCGGGTCAGCAAATCGACGTCCATCCCGTGACGTTCGACGGCAACGGCGATGGCTGGCAAGCGGCTGCCGCACCCGATGGAGGTGACTGCCGCTACCCAGCGGATGGCTTCGTGACAGGGACGGTCGCCGATCAGTCCGTGCCCTGTCTGGGCCCTGCCGTGCAGGTGGATCACCACAGCGGCTACGTCCCCCGGCCCCATGACGTGGAGGACATGTTGCGTCTAACTGCACGCTTCGGCCTGCTGCTGCCACCGAACTACACGAGGTTGTAGGGCCGGTTCCTCGACCGCGTGTAACGCCGCCTACCGGCGGCCCTGGTCGGAGCGAGTAGCGCCGGGTCTGTTGCCATGGAAAGAGCTGGGAGGCACACATAGCCGTCATACACAGCGCGCTGGAACGTCCGCTTCTGCTTGATGTGCGGACGTCGACCGGCTTCGGTCTCCGGCCACGCAACGGTCGCCTGCCACCAACCGCGGCAGGCGACGCTCATCATGGCGTGACTCGTCCAGGGTGGCGGCGGCGCGTGGCGGCCGGCCGAGGGGACCCGCATGACACCGGCCGAGTGCCGACACACCCCGTCCGTGAAAAACTGCCCAGATCGGCGAACAGGTGGATCTTCGAGACCGTCTCGGTGCCGTGCGGCATTCGGGCCTCGATGGGGGAGGCGAAGGCGGACTTCGATGTTCGTCTCGATACTGGCCCGCCTGCGCGGCAAGTCAGGACCTCCTCCTGCGCTCAGAAACCTGGGCGAGCCAAGCATCCTGAATTACTTCAGCGAGTTCGGCCCGGGCGAGCTCGCCGATCCGGCTCGCTCGAAGCAACACCGACGGGTGACCGTCGAAGTGTGCAGTCGTGAAGAACGGTGACGCCGGGTCCTGGACCATGGCCTGCTTGTCCAACTCGGACCCAACCCACAACACGATCACGTCCTCGTAGCGTTCTCCGGTCTCGGGGTCGGTGGCGTCCGCACGAGGATTGCGGAAGAAGACGAACGATTTGCCGCCGACCTGACAGATGGGGTTACCGCGCGATCCAGATTCAACAGTCACATGCGGCCTGGCCATGGCCAGCTCGTGCACGTCCTCGACCCGTGCCCGGGCCGACCTCACCGACATGCCCGAAGCGTAGGCGGTTCTACCAGGCCGCGCCTTAGGCCAATCCGCTTACGGAGGCGCGGCTGCTTCGGCGCGTTACCCGATCAGCGACTCGAGGCGTGCGTAGGAGGCCTCCATACCGTCGGTCATGCCCGTGGCCAGGATGGCGTCGCGGGCCTCGGCGTCGGGGTAGGTGACGAGGAGGGACAGCAGCGTGCCGTCTTCGACGGTGGTGAGCGTGAGTTCGTTGACGCTCGACGGGCCGTCTGTGTCGATCATGGCCTCGGTCGTGACGTCGCGGTGCGGCGGCAGGGACTCCAGGAGCGCGCCGGTGAAGCCGAAGCGCTCCTCGCCGTCGACGTGCGCCCACTCATAGCGGTAGGTCTGGCCCACCTCGGCGGCGATTTCGCAGACCGGCATCGTCCAGCCGTCCGGACCGAGCAGCCACCGCTGCAGCAATGCCGGCTCGTGGTGGGCGCGCCACACTGCACCTACGCTGCCGCGCACGATGCGGCTGATCCGCACCTGAGTGTCGCTGAGGATCTGTGTCGTTGTCCCGTTGCCGGCAGCGAACGCGGCGAGGTCGGCGATAACGGCGTCCATCTGGCCCATCGCCGCGGCCATACCCTCTTTCATGCCCATGCCGAGCAGTTGCTCCAGGTCGTCGGCGGAGTTGAAGTACGTCGTCGTCGTGACCCGCGAGCCGCTGTCGGTAGTGCTGTCGCTAGCTTCGAACGCGAAGACCATCCGCATCCACGGCATCTGCGCGTTGACGGTTCCATCCGGGTTCGCGAAGCCGTCCCGTACCTCGAAGCTCTTCAGCTCGTCGACAGCGCCCCATTCCCAGTAGCCGCGCGACAAGTCACCGTCCGGCCCGGTCATCGTGTACTCGCTGCGGCCGCCGACGCAGCTGTCGTGGCGGGTGAAGACGGCGGGATAGGTCGGCGGCCCCCAAAAACGTTCGAGCAGGCGCGCGTCCAGGTAGGCATCCCAGAGTCGGCGCAGCGGGGCGTCGAACTCGGCGACCACGGTCATGGTCAGCGCGTCGGCGTCCTTGGTGACCGAGGTGATAGGCATCGCGGGCTCCTTCGTTTTGTCGACTTAGTCGTCTTCGGCGAGCAGCGCATCGAGTCGCTCGATGCGCGCCCGCCAGATCTGCTCGTAGGAATCCAGCAGTGCCTGGGCCCGCCGGATCATGTCGGGATTGCCGCGAACGATCCGCTTCCGACCATCGGGGCGCTTCATCACCAGGCCAGCCCCCTCGAGCACAGCCACATGCTTCTGGACCGCGGCGAACGACATGTCATACGAAGCCGCGAGCTCGGATACCGACGTCTCAGCGGCCAGCGTTCGCCGCACGATGTCGCGCCGGGTCGCATCAGCCAAGGCCCGGAAGATCCCGTCGACCTCGGCCTCGCTCAATGTAACTCGTACAACCATCTGGTTGTACGATGACACACGGCAGGGGCTAGGTCAACCCGGCGGCGCGATTGATGGGTGACGGCGCGAGACATCCCTCGTCTGCCGTGACCTGGCCGGCGGGTCCAACCGGGTGATCTTGCGATCTGTGCTGCCTCCCGCGTGCGACGGTAACGGGCCATCGAGTTCAGCGTGACTGCCCGGTTGCCGATCGAAGCCGGACAAGATCGCTAGTTCCGCCACGAATCCGGTGGCCGTGCAGCACAAACCTGCGAGAACCGGCGCGACTTACCGATGAGGGTCACCCCGGCCGATGAAGGTGGGCGACTGGCCGGCTACGCCCTCTTCTGCCGCTGACGGCGCTCCTGCCGATGTGCGGACGTCGACCGGCTCCGGTTCCCGGCCACGCAACGAGCGGCTGCCCTCAACTGCGCCAGGCGACGCTCATCACGACGTGACTGGTTCGGGAATCGGCGATCGTCCTCGTCGTGCCGCGGCCTTGCGTGGCGGCCGGCCGAGGAGACCCGCACGACACCGGCAGAGTGCCGGCACGCCTCGTCAGTGACGGGCTGCGGCAGATCGGCGAACAAGTGGCTCTTCGAGACCGTCTCGGTGCCGTGTGGCATTCGGGCCTCGACGGGCGGCGAAGGCGGACTCCGATGTTCGTCTCGTGTTGGACGCGAAGGTGCATGGGACGTTGGCCGTCCTACTCGGCCGTCACGAGCGGCTGCTTGTCCTGCGCGACGCGCTTGTTCAAGACGACGCAGTCGACGCCTTCCGAGTCGAGTGGGAGGTCGACCTCGGCCCCCGAAGCGCACTCGAATCCTGGCCAGGCCTACAGCGTGCGGCCCTCCGACGAGGTACACCACTTGAGCGGACGCCACCCCAGGAAGTGGGGATCATGTGCCGGACGAACCCGTGAGCGGGAATTGAACCGGACGCGTCTTACGGGACAAGATGGCCAGCGCACCCGGGGGACCTGTGGCGCTCCCGATAGACGTTCGCCACCTGGGGCGGAAGCATCATGTGCAGGACCTGTTGTGACTCGCGCTGTTCTCCCGGCACATGTGTCGGAGACAATGTGTGCCATGAGGGTTCGAACGGCGCTGGCGTGGCGGGGGCTGGTGCCGGTTTCGGTGGCGTTCGCGGTCGTGTTGATCGTCGGCAGCGCCGGTACGGGTATCACCGTGACGAGCTGTACTTCCTCGCGATCGGCGGGCATCCGGCGTTCGGCTACGACGACCAGCCGCCGCTGGTCCCGCTGTTGGCGCACGCGATGGAAGCAGTGTCGGGTCACTCGTTGATCTGGCTGCGGGTGCCGCCGGCACTGGCCGGTGCGCTGATCGTGTTTGTGACCGGTCTGATCGCGCGCGAGTTCGGCGCCCGACGCGGTGCGCAGTTGCTCGCCGCCGCCACGATTGCGGTGTCGGCGATCCTGGTGTCAGCCAGCCATCTGGACACCACGACGATCTTCGACCTGCTGATCTGGACGGACCTATCGTTACTGATCATCCGGGCGCTGGGAGGGCAGGATAAGGCCTGGTTGCTGGTCGGGGTGATCGCCGGTATCGGGCTGGAGATCAAGACGCTTCCGATCTTCTTCCTGTTCGCGGTCGCGGTCGGTCTGCTGCTGGTCGGCCCGCGACAGGTGTTCGCCTCCCGGATGCTGTGGGCGGGCACGGCGATCGCTGTCGCGCTTTGGGCGCCGAACCTGATCTGGCAGGCGAGCCACGGCTGGCCGCAGCTGCATCTGTCCGCCGCTATCGCCAGTGGGTCCTCGGGCACCAGCCAGCCCCGCTGGTTGTTCGTGCCGTATCAGGGCGTGCTGATCAGCCCGGTGCTGGTGCCGGTGTGGATCGCCGGGCTCTGGCGGCTAGCGCGCGCCCGGCAGCTGCGGACCTGGCGCGCGTTCGCGGTGGCGTTCGCCTTGTTGGTGGTGGTGTTTGTCGCCGTGGGCGGCAAACCGTACTACCTGTGCGGGATGTACCCGGTGCTGCTGGCGGCCGGATCAGAACCAACTCTGCGCTGGGTCCAGCGCCGGGCCACTCGAGCGCGCGCGGTCATCCTCGGCGCCGCGATCGCGCTCTCCGCCGCGGTCTCGGCCGTGCTGATGCTGCCCATCGTCCCGGTGAGCGTGCTGCACGACACCCCGATCGTGGCCATCAACTACGACGCGGGCGAGCAGGTCGGCTGGCCCGCCTTCGCGGCCACCGTCGCCCACGCCTACAGGTCGATCCCCCCGGCGCAGCGCCGCTACGCCGTGGTCATCGCCGCGAACTATGGAGAGGCCGGCGCGATGCACCGCTACCGACGGACCATCCCCACCTACGGCGGGCAAAACAGCTACTGGAACCTCGCCGCCCCGCCAGCGGACACCCGTACGGCCGTCATCGTCGGCTACTCCCAGACGACACTGCGCGGCTGGTTTGCCACCGCCTCGCCGATCGCCACCATCAATAACGAAGTCGACCTGAACAATGACGAGCAAGGCGAACAGCTCTGGCTGTGCACCGGCCCCACCGCGGCATGGGCCACCCTGTGGGCAAGGCCCGCCACTTGGGCTGACGACCTTCAGGTTCAAGTAGCCCGGCTAAAATGACTAGCCGTCATGTACTGATTGTCAACGGTCAGCGGAGCACGTGGCGCGTGTAACCGACGCCTGACCGTCCCGCAGCCCGATCGTCTAGTGTTGCGTGTTTGAAGTTCATTTACGCTTAGCTTTGGCCAGGATGGTGTCGGCGTCTTTGGTCCAGATGAACGGTTCGCAGCGGTCGTTCCAGCCGTCGATGAAGGCTCGGATGG
>JAABUW010008521.1_pt1 | contig 11950 bp, 11 predicted proteins | sample 5560081 | NCBI WGS metagenome assembly JAABUW01 (sample SAMN10711882, study PRJNA513363) | rock metagenome | isolation source: Antarctica rocks | place: Antarctica: Victoria Land, Knobhead sud | reverse complement strand
CAACAAGGAAATCCTGGCCAGAACGTAAGGCTGCAGTGCCTCTTTGAGAAGCTAGGGCCTCGGTGAGCCGCGCAAGGTACGGACTCTGCATGTCGCCGTGTGGCATGAGTGCGGGACAGATCCATTCGTCAGAGATGCCGTCGAGTTGACGGAGAGACGTACCTCCGTCCAAGCTCGAGATCCAATTACCGGAGTGCCACACCTTCAACGCAGAACAACTCCAATATGATAATCTGCACACAGCCATATGGAATTTCTGTAGGTCGGATGTCTCCTTTCCCTGAACGCACATGGCTCGAATATTTGGCTTGTTTCTTGCAGTGGTACAAATGCATAAATGCTGCCGCAGCTCGCCACAGCGAAATGTCCCCCACCTCTTCGTTCACTTTTGCCCTGGATTCCTGACGCCGTTCCGAGCCAATAAAGATTTTAGCTTTCTCTTCCCGAGGACTTATTAATTTATTGCTCTTGCCTAATTGAAGATGAGCTCGCGAGCATCGAGCAAATGTCTTCAAGGATACTCCACGTTCGCCAGGTGGACTCGAGGAAGATCGGCTTCTCCATATTTTTGCATGCTGCAAGGTACAGACACGAGAGCCGTCATCCGAGTGGAGCGGATGCATCTGTTCCTTGGGTGACCACGGTCAACGTGAACACAGAATGCAGTGTTCTTGTATCGATGGCCAAGAGATGCCGTCTGCGCTGCCAGTGGAACCACCATCACAACGTTATGAATGCTGTGTAGCATCAGTCAATCTCTCAAAATTTGGTAGCTTCCGGCAGGGGCTTTTAGTAGCGCACGCGACATCTTGGATATCTTCGGCACGTCTCGACATGTTCTCGAGGTTAGTATCGGATGCGAGCTCGCAAAATTTCAGGTTTCGTTGCGTCGTGGGAGAGGCAAGAATCGACCAGAAGTATGGCCTTCGCTGGACTGGACAGCTCATGGGCGTTCTAGGCCGATACAGATGCTGATGCTAACGCACATGCTCTGCTCCCTTCTCCAAGTCTTCCAACGCTTGTCGACTACGTTGGCGCTCCCACAAACGCTGCTGCTTCTTCTCGTTGTCGGCCTTCTTCTGCTTCAACTCCTGACAAAATTTGCTGTTCGCCCGAATCTTGGCGCCGTACCTAATGAAGATAAAGGGTATGAGGCACATTAGAGCACTGAGTACGCCGAGCAATGTACACGCCCAATCAACACCCAGTCTCGCATACAAGGGCCTAGCTGCGAACGGTAGGATGACGCCGAAGACGCTCCGCGCGGCGGAAGTTGCACCCATAGCGCTGGCGGCATATATCTCGTATGCATCGACGACGTAGTTAATCAGAGCCATGAAGATTAGCAGGAAGCCAACGCCAAACGGCAACGCGGACAGTACGGGTACAATCCAGTGGATCTCCGGGCGCGCTGTCCAGCCCAGCCAGAACAAGCTAACGACCTGATGTGAGCAGATGAGGTCAGTAATGGTTGATAGGAAGAGGCTCATCAAGTGCTTACGATGAGTGGTCCACCCAGACAGGCTAGAGGCAGACGGATGAACTCTTCTTTCTGCGACCAGGCTGGCGGCGTGGACTTATGCCGTGCTCTGTCAAGGTAGATATCCCACCATATGTATATCCCTGCCGCGATCATTGACCCGACGCCAATAGGAAGGAAGGCTAGTCCGACTTGGCCGGGAGTGAACCCATATGTGCCGCTGAAGATAGGGTCGTAGGCCTGGAAAAAGACTGCAGGTCTGTCAGCAAGTCCTAGTAGCCAGATCGAAGCTGACTCACTATAGAAGATTCCATATTCGAGCGACAGATACAAACAAGTCGAACTGACAATGGCTTCCAAGAACATCATGCGTAGCGGCCTCGTCAACACTGTCGTTATTAAGGCCCATAATTCTTGCTCAACCAGTTCTGATCGGGCCAATATCTTAGAGTTTCCGGTCTGCTTCCTCAGCTTCTTCGCCCTGCGTTGTAGGATGACTGGTGGGTACGTTTCAGGCATCATCAGCAGGAACGGCCAGGTGGCTCCGGCGAAGATGAGTTCAATCCAATAGACCCAACGCCAACCAACACTCACGCTCACGTAGCCGGAGATCAATGGACCGAGAAGTGGACCCCAAGTTGTGGCGGCCATGAACGCAGTGATAGCCTACAGAACGGAAGGGTAAAAGGGTCAGTGATGTCTCAAAGAAAAGAGACCCGCAGACAGCCTTCAAAGGTACCCTTTGAGACATCGGTACTCACCATGCCACGAGCCCGCGAGGAGCTATACATGTCAGCAAGAATTCCACCGATCACAGACACAGGCGTCGACGCGCCGATGCCAGCAAATGTGCGAAAGACCACAAGGCTTGCAAAGGTAGGCGCGACAGCACAAGCCATGACGAAGATGGTGAACATGACGAAAGTGCAGATCATGACGATCTTGCGACCATAGGATCTAGGCTTGTTAATATCATGTACTACATCGTACAGTGCTCGCAGCTAGACGTACTCGCTTAGAGGTGCGAACACCATAGGTCCTAAGGTGATGGGTAAGAGGGTCAGCAGATCTCTCTGACTTCCAAGGAAGCTAAACGTTTGCACAGTGCGTCTCATCATGCTTGATGGGGTCGAACGAACCCACTATATATCCGATCAGGTAGATTGACACAGGCAGGACAAGAAGCTCTTCGTTCTTGACATCGAAATACTCCTGCGTGACGCCAGTCGCTCCACTGGGTAGTGCGCTTCCCATAGTACTGTTCAGGACCAACATCATCGCGGTGACGACAATGTAGATTTTCTTCTTCCGCGACCAATTGTACGGATTGGTTTCGTCGTCCTGTGTGAATTCGACAATGTTGCGATCATCCTCTCTGTCGCCATCGTTGCTTGGGGCTGGAGACGCAGGCCCAGACGTGTCTCTGGAGGTGGCCAGTTTTTCGTCATCCAGTTTGAGCTCCTCATGTAGGTCGTTCTCGTCCTTGGAATCGTGTATGTTGGGCTCCTGTTCTTCTCGTTGCTATTAGTATGGCACTTTTGTCTTGGGTATGGTCACTTACGGGAATAAGAGTTAGCCGAGGGTGTTGGAAAGTCTGTCCACTTGGCAGCCATCACGAGGGGTACGTCTGCATCAATGGTGCACCAAAGAAAAGATCACCACTAACAGCGTCGAACATTGGAAAGGTGAGAGAGTTGGAGAGGTGTAGAGATGTCGAAAAGTACAGGGTTGGTTGTGCTTGACACCAACCATTGCAGACGACGATCCCACTGGAAAACGGCTATCGGCACGCGGGTAAAGATATACTTTTCCTTTCCTGGTCACCGTGCTCGTGAGGTCGTTGGGCCTGCATGAACGACATAGCGGAAAGTAGCCTCACTACACTTTTTGCGACGTCTGCGGTATAGGTCGTCGATGTCGGCTGATGCATTCGACCGAATTTGCGCGAGAATTTTATGCTCAGTGATATAGAACAAATTCACACCAGGTCCTTCGCGGCTTGCCGCAGGCTTGTGCGCACCAGGCAATATTTATATGGTGCTTCGTGATGGATACCAGGACAAGTCCAGTGGTACGTACGTTCGTCACACTCGTATGAGGCTCGATGGGGGCGTCATCTCGTGGATCGCTACCGCCGGTGGAACGCTTCAAGCTTCGAGGTTGATGCTCCGGCCGAACCGCCCGTAGAGAGCGTCCTTCAAGTCTTGCATCTCGCCAGTAAGCTCGCCGACCCGTTCTTCCAGTTTCGTGACTTCTCCGTCTATGTTCTCGACTGAGGAAGAAAGCAGCTCCTGGACTTCGGCGACTGGTAGATTGAAGAAAGTGTCGCCGATTTTGTAGCTGTCATCCGTTAGTGTACCACCCATACAGCTCTCCGCCACGGATGTAGTTGCATACGGTACTTTGTCGTCCTCGTCCGCGAGTTCCAGCTCCGTGGAAATCTCCTCGAGGTCCTCCTTTTCTTTCTACATGGATGTTAGGAATGAAAGATGGCAGATGAAGCGTTCGAGAAGTTATGAAACCATACCTGTCTCGCCTTCAGTTCGTCGTCCAGAGCTTTCTGACGAGAATGTATGCGGCTGAATCGATTAATCCTTTCTTGGTCTACTTTTCGGACCTCTTTCTCCTCCCCAATCTCTTCTTCCTCCTCTCGCGACAACTGGCCTTTTGTCAGCGCGGTCAGTCAACCGAGTACTGAATCCAACGCACCATACGTCTGGACAGCATGTTCGCAAGACTATTCGATGATGCGTGGCAATAGGAAGAAAGTTCTTGAGCGATATGGGTTTGAAGATGCGAAGAAGGATCTCACGAGCTCGAGCCACGTGATTTAAGGTTCAACGGCCTCAGGCATCAGAACCCGAAAACACGACCTCACGGCATTAAACCCTCTACTTTGCGCTCCGACACGACGCAAACAGGTACCATCTCATCAGGTCTCCAAGCCGTAGGCCACATACGCAATATAGTGATACACAACGCTCGCTTGGACAGCCGAACGCCCTCTCCAAATAAAGATGCGGTCCAGACTGCGACAGGGAGGGGGAGGCTTGCCTATCTCTTGACCTCGCCTTATCGCGCGCCTCGAGCTGACAAGGTAATGCAGGCGTGATAACAGCATATTGATGGGACATGCCGAAAGTAGACCCCAGCTCCAAAGCTCTTCTGTGGTTCGAAATCTCTCTTTGGCACCATTTCTCAACTTCTTTCTCTTCCCGAACTGTCTTGCATCTTTCCTGAACGCTCTTACCTATCTGTGATTGGGAGGACGTTAAACAACGTCGATATGTCGGAGACCTCTCCAGTAGGCGAGGAGAAGCATCGACGAGCTTCACAGACTGCAGTCGATGCAGGTTTGGCCAACGCAGATGATGCCGCAATGCTGGGTATGATCGCTCAGGACCTTGAAGACGATTCCAGATATGAACTGAACGCCATTCAGCAAAACTGGGCTACAAGCAAGAGCTGCGAAGGAACTTCACCATGATTGAAGTCTTCGGGATCGCTTTCAGCATCATGGGCTTGCTGCCCAGTATTGCAAGTACTCTGGCCTACTCGATACCTTCTGGTAAGTCACATTGCTGGTGGAGGGGTTGTCCGAGATGTTACCAAGCACGATGCGATACTCCGGCACACCTGAAGCTCGACAAGATATCCGAAGCGTTCGCTAATCCTTTGGCCCCTCAGGCCCTGCTGGTATGGTATGGTCGTGGTTTCTGGCTTCGATGTTCATCGTAAGTGCAAGCCAGGATCAACTCCGTATCGCCTCTAAACATTGCTCACTCCGACCTTGCATGATGGTAGTTCGTTGTCGGGCTCGCCATGGCCGACTTAGGCTCTGCAATGCCTACAAGCGGCGGACTCTACTGGTGTAAGTGTGTTGACATCGACAACTATTGTTGCTAGCGTCTGCTGAATGTGAGCACAGGGACGCACTTCTTTGCCTCTCCAAAAACTCGTAACGCTCTATCGTTCCTCGTCGGCTACTCGAATACCCTTGGCTTGGTCGGCGGTCTCTGCTCAATTGACTATGGCTTCGCCTTGATGCTGCTCAGTGTCGTGGTGATCGCCAAGGACGGCGAATGGGCACCCTCCAATGGCATCATCTACGCGGTGTTCCTAGGCTGTGTCATCTGCCACGGCATATTGGCCTCCACGATGTCTAAGATCATGGGAAAGCTGCAAACTGTCTTCGTGGTGATGAACTTCATTCTCATCTTCGCGACTATCATCGCTCTACCAATTGGCCGAGCATCACAGAGGAACGACGCAGAGTACATTTTCACTCGGGTATCGAATTTGACAGCATGGCCGACTGGATGGACGTTCATGCTGGCATGGTTGTCCCCAATCTGGACAATTGGAGGCAAATCGTCCAAGCTGAGCACATATTGATAATCGCTGATGAAATGGTAGGCTTCGACTCCTGCGTCCACATGTCCGAAGAAGCCGCCAACGCCACCCGCGCCGTCCCCTACGGCATCCTCATGTCCATCGGCTCCTGCTGGCTCTTCGGCTTCATCCTCGTCATCGTCATCGCAGCATGCATGTCTCCCGACCTCCCAAGCCTCGTTGGAAGCAAATTTGGGCAACCCATGGCGCAGATCTACTACGACAGCATCGGCAAGTCCGGCGCGATTGGCATGATGACTCTACTCTTTGTCGTGCAGTTCCTGATGGGCCTGTCGATCCTCGTAGCGGCATCACGCCAAAGCTGGGCGTTCAGCAGAGACGGTGCTCTACCGTTCAGCCGCTACATTCGACCCATTAGTGTCAAGCTGGGGTACATTCCGTTCCGTGCGATTTGGTTCTGCGTTGCTCTCGCTGCAATACTCGGATTGCTGGCTCTGGTTGCACCTGCAGCGGCTCAAGCTCTCTTTTCACTTGCTGTTGCCGGGAACAACGTTGCTTGGGGTACTCCGATCTTCTGCCGTGTAGTCTGGGGACAAAACAAGTTTAAGCCAGGGTAAGTATGAATGGGTCAAAGGGTCCCGTTGACATTTGTCTGCGGGTCTCACTTATAAGACATTGCTGACCCTTTTACCCTTCTGTTCTGTAGGCCATTCTTCACCGGACGTTTCTCCATCCCCATAGCCTGGACTGCGATCGTGTTCCTAGTGTTCGGTACGCTACTGTCGATGTTCCCGGTCGGTGGACCTAATCCGACGGCCGAGACTATGAATTACACCGTGGTAATTAATGGAGCCGTATGGCTCGGAGCGTTGGCCTATTATTTCATTGATGCTCGAAAGTGGTAGGTACACTCTTGAACCTTCTCGGAGCGCAGACTAATGCGCAAACAGGTTCACCGGGCCGAAGATCACACTCAACTTGGACGACCTGAGCGAGAGTCAGGAACGTGCTATCGTTCACGAGGGCATCGAAGTCAAGCACGAGGCTATGCCTGAGTCTGGCACTCAGAACGTGCCACTTGCGAAGGAGGTGTCCAATGCCTGAAGAGAAGACGCATTTGGTCGCATTGGCCATCGTTACGGCGATATGGAAGTGAGTAGTATGTACAGCAGAATATATTTGCGCAATATATACAGCCCTCCACGGAGCTTTGCTCGTTCTGAGAGGAGTTGGTCGGATTAGAAATCGTTTGTTGTCCAGACCAATTTGTCCTGATCCCTATACCCAGTCGCGACTCAATCCTCCACCGTGAGAATATCTTCGGGAGCTTTCAAGGCGGCAGGTAAGATCTGTCGTTGATGCAGCTCGTCTTCGGCGCTCGTTGCCAAGGTTGAGTTGTTCAAACTTGCCACGTCAATCGAGTTTGTCAGCAAGAACTCGGTGTTGCTCAATCCTGATCACTGGCATTTTCGACAGCAGGGCGAGTAGCAGTCTGCTGGTTGAAGTATCCGGGACAGTGCCATCGAAGCTCTGCGAGCCTCCAAAGATCGGAAGACAGGTATTCCTAGTTTGCCACAGATGTCGCTGATGTCGAGGTAGCGACATCTTGACGTGCGCTCCCGTTCTTCTATTGATGCGGCCACTATCGTTGGTCTGTCGTCTACCCACAATCTCTTGATGTCGGAACATATTTATCTCGCGCCACCCACGAACCTCCTCATTCCAGCATCCTTAGCTTTGCCATTCTTGATCTTCTGCTTGGCCTCGAGAGGATGCTCCTTCTCCCATCTTTCATCATCCTTGTACACCTCCATCGCTAATTCAAGATCCCACTCGGCTTGCTGCAGATACAAGAGCGCAACGTCATATCTGAGATGTGGAGGGATACTTAGTCAGCTTAATCAGCCTTGCCAGCGTGTTAAAGACGCATATGTGGTACGGTCGAAGTACTCACTCGGCAACCTTACATCCAACCATCCACCGTCGGACTTTCTGTTTCTTGAGTTCTTCTTCCTCGCCCTCTAAGGGTTTGGGCGAGAAGGATACGCCACCCTTGTAGTATTCTCCTGGTATAAGGACTGTTCGACGGCCTTGCACCAGATGGTCTTGATATACATTGTTCGTTTTGCGTATGATATTGGCTGGTACTCCGTACGCCAGGCTGAGTGATTGTATACTATCCTCCGGAGTCAAAAAATGTAACACATCAGGTGCGGGCTCGTCTAGTCGTTGCTTCTCCGAGAGAACTTCGGAGTTGTGCTGCGTATACGCTAGCGGCTTCTCATCGTGGCCTCTAACGACTGGTATTCGATCATCGAGCGTCGAGTATGCTGGCGGCTCTCGGAGTCCTTGCGGTAGTAATGAGGGCCCAGAGGATATTTGGCAATATGGACAATATGTTTCGTATCGCTTATTCTGATTCAGACATCGTGAACATATGCTTCGCCCACAACAGTCGAGGTGTCTGCCTGGGAGGAGAGGTTTCTCAGATAGTGGTTCGAGGCCAGTGCCGTACTTTTGCGCGCAGGTGGCGCAGGCGGAGTCCATTGCACGATCTTATTTTGGCCTACGAGTTTGATCGCAGTGTATACAAGAAGGTGGATATGTCCATCAACATGAGGCTCAATTGATGACGAAAGTCAATCGATTAAGCATGGCTTAGCGTGCCGCTCTCGCATCCTTCCCGAGCATCATTTGCCACACGATCCAGGGTCTCTTCAGAGTTGTAGCGTGATCATTGCACCAGCTCATATTTGCCCTTTATTCAACCACCTCCTTCTTCAGAAATACCTTAATACCGATTGACCGCATACGCTCCTTCCAGACAAACAAGATAACAGCTTTCTAATACTCCCACGACTTCGATCCGATCCTTCCGCGCGACTCCGACCTGACCTGAGAGCCTCAAGAGCCTCCTGATCAGCAACCACCACTCCAAGGACACCTTCGACTCATCGGACGAGCAACAGCTTTTGCGCCGGAGGGCGCTCTTCACACTTTTTACATTCACACCGCGAACATGATGGATAATGCGACTGCGCCATCAATCGCCTACGATCTCCCGCCGCTTCCATCCTACACGCTCATACCACAGCCGTCCGTCATCCCAGGCATCGCGGATCAATATCTTCAGCTCGGGCTTCCCATATTCGCATACTGGGCGGTATCGCTCTTCTTCCACCTACTCGACACATACGACCTCTTCCCACAGTACAGGCTACACACACCAGCGGAGGTGCTGAAGCGCAACCATGTCAGTCGGTATGAGGTCTTCCGAGATGTCATCATACAGCAGTTCGTGCAGACAGTGTTTGGGTTGATTTTGGCGGCTTTTGAGGGGCCACCAATGTACGGGAAGGAGGAGTACGATGTGGCTGTGTGGGCGGGAAGAATTAGGATGGCACAGAGAGGAATACCGGTACTGCTCGGAATGGTTGGCGTGGATGCAGCTGGACTGGCGAAGAGGGTGAGCGGCGAACATGCCATGCTGGCGGGTGCGCTGTCCGGTGGCTTCTACCCGGAAGTCATGCAGACGGTCATGCTCTACGGCCAGCCGACGATAGCTCCAGCATTCGCGCAATGGGAGCTCACAGCCGCGAAAGCGATATACCACCTCCTCATCCCTGCCTGCCAATTCCTCGTTGCGATTTGCTGGGTCGACACATGGCAATACTTCCTCCACCGCGCCATGCACATGAACAAGTGGCTGTATACCACTCTACACGCGCGACACCACCGGCTCTACGTCCCGTACGCATATGGCGCGCTCTACAACCATCCCGGAGAAGGCTTCATCCTTGATACTGCCGGCACGGGTCTTGCGTACCTTGTTACTGGCATGACTGTGCGACAGGGCACGTGGCTTTTCACCTGTGCCACCATCAAGACAGTGGACGATCATTGCGGATATTCCTTTCCGTGGGATCCATTACAACATATTACAAGCAACAACGCTGGATATCACGATGTGCATCATCAGAGTTGGGGTATCAAGACGAACTTCTCCCAGCCCTTCTTCACATTCTGGGATGGATTCCTCGGCACGAAGTGGACTGGAGGCGATGTCAGCGCGCGGTATGAGCGGGCGAAGAGTGCGGCGCAGAAGAAGGTGGACGCGGAAGTGACACCTATCACGGCGTCCAAGCCGGAAGACAGCACTTGCGCAACGACCGCCAAGCCGTACGATCTCGACGAAATCTCCTCCATCGCGAGAACAGCACAAACCGTCAGCGAGCCTCGCATCCCTGCTGGAAAGGCGACATACCAAGCCCTCGCCAGCCGGCAGCAAATCCTCGACGACACACAAACCGGCGGCATCAGCGTCCTCGCCGAAGAGTCGACCGAGGAGGTCCGCGAGCAGAAGGCCGCCTTTCGGACGTCTAGGAAGCGGACGACCAGCCTCGGCCTGAAGGAATTCGCGGATAGGGTGGGTGAGAGTCTCCAAGGGAAAGGCACAGGTGTGCTGGGGGTGGAAAGCAGGCGGTAGCAGTAATGGCAGGTTCCATTCCCCTTGGGTAGGATAGACACAGGGCACGGTTGCCTATGATGGGGGGTTGTAGATTATGCAGTTCTGGTGTACTTATACTTCTTTACGATGGCCTATCTTTCATGGTAGAGGGTTGGGTTTTGTGAGATTGATATACTGCCTTGACTGCCTTGTCACAACAGTGACAGTAGGCCCACGCGAAGGCCAGGTACAGGTACAAACTCCTGCACTCGCCGTTGTGCCTGTCAGGCTCATATGCCGTGGAGGCCACCGAACACGAACACGAATAATGCGGCTTACCGCTGAACGTGGATCGATCGCAACAAGATCCCGCCGCCGCCGTCAGCGTCGTCCGGACGGACACTATTGTTTGTTGTTGCTTTTGAACTATGAACGCCTCGCGAGAGAACCGTATCGCTGATCCAGGCCCAAAGCCCCGCATCTGCAGCCCGCATCCACCGCCTGGAAAAGCCAACCAAGGAACAGCCAAGCAGCACGTGGGAGCTCGTGGTGCCCCACGCTCGAACAACACCTTCCAGAAACATCACCTAGCCTCGTCAAACCTCTCCCCAGCCGATCAAGACTCCGTTCGCTCGCCGCGCCCGCATGGCCAAGCACGCTTACATCGACAAGCCTTGCAGAGCATGGTGAATACATCGATGGTGATTGGTAGATCGCGATCACGGCCTCGGTGTTTTGGAGCTGCCATTGACGACATCTACGCCAGGCACGGCAGTATGTTTCCCGGGGCCAGCTGCGTGGGTGAGATCTGCGAGAGAGCTTCAAAAAGGCATGGCTGCCCTGCGAAAGCTTCTGCTCCTTCGAGAGGAGCTGTAGGATTTGCAGTGCAGCTACTCTGCCATCAAGACTTTCTTGCGGACTAGCAAGACGTTCGTCAGGATGAAGTTCTCCATCGTTTCGGCGCTGTCGTTGAGCAGCTTCGCTGCGGCGAGCTATATCAGGAACTTGAACTACAACTCGCCTTCGATCAACCACCCGGGTCTCGGAATCTCGCTCCACAAGGTCAATAAGCGCAATACTTTGCAAAAACGGTTCGATGCCTCTGCGCTCAACTTCACGCACAGTGTTGCGTCTGGAGACCCGTACTCGGACAGCGTCATCCTCTGGACACGATGTGCGCCGATGTTCGACTCGGTGAACGACAATTCGACTGTCAGCGGACCTGTGCCTCTCTACAATCATGGCCCGCTTCAGGTCTCCACAGCACCTGTGTGTGTTGAATATAAAGTCGCGAAGACCAGTGACTTTGCAGAAGTCGAGAGCAGCGGCACCGCATACACCTCCTCCGACATCGACTTCACTGTCAAGGTGGAAGCGGCTGGTTTGACCGCGTTCACAAGGTACTACTATCAGTTCAACGTCTGCGGTAGCAACGTCACCAGCCCGATGGGCCGCACAAAAACTGCTCCCGCCCCCACGGACTACGTGACCAAGATCGCGCTCGCCGTGTACTCTTGCTCCAACTACCCCTTCGGCTTCTTCAACGCCTACGGCAACCCAGCACGGAAGGACAGCGTGGACTATGTCATCCATCTCGGAGATTACATCTACGAGTACGCCGGCACTGGAGACTACGGCTACGGCTACAGCATCGGACGTGTTCCAGCTCC
>JAABUW010008519.1_pt1 | contig 11952 bp, 16 predicted proteins | sample 5560081 | NCBI WGS metagenome assembly JAABUW01 (sample SAMN10711882, study PRJNA513363) | rock metagenome | isolation source: Antarctica rocks | place: Antarctica: Victoria Land, Knobhead sud | reverse complement strand
ACAAAAAGGCCACTCTTACATGCAAGGAGTGGCTCTGCTTTGGTAATGCACTTGCCGCCTGCTGTTCTGCCTTGTGCTTATGCTAGGCACCCAGTGCTGCTGTACCTGCTTTCCCTACACTGCACTAGACAAAAAAGTCAGGTTCACAATGGAATGGTGCGTTTGCTCTTCAAAGGTGCATTCGCTGCTGCTGCTGCTGCTGCTGCTGGCTGCCTGCCACCACATCTAGTGACCATGCCAGGCATCCAGTACTGCTGTGTGTGCTTGCCACCCAAAAGTTGCACAGTTACATCAGTGCAAGGCAGCACAAATTGCAGTTCAGCTGGTTCAGTTTGCCGCTGATGTCACCAGCCGGCATGCTTTGCAATTCATGCTAGGCATTAGCGCTGTTAAATTGCACTTCTCTGCAATACAAATGCCTCCTAGGCTCTTACGCTGAGAGACAGCACATGCTCATGCATCAGCTACCGCTGCTGCTGCTGCTGCTGCTGCTGCCGCGGCCGCTGCTCGTCGTTGTCTAAGTAATAACGACAATAACATGTTTCCGTAAATGCCACGTGTGTGTGTGACCTGTCCTTAGCTGCTGTATTATGATTTTACACCTGCTGCAAAGTCTGGTATGCACGTCGGTGGCCAATCAACATGTTTGTTACGTGATTTGTAGGACAGCATGTCAAGCCCTTCGTGCTGCTTGCTGCTGCTGCTGCTGCTGCTACAATGTTGAAGCAGATACAGGCTAATACACACAAAGACAGTTGCTGAGTTGCTGCTGAAATGGCCTGCTAAGCCTTGGCCTATCTCTTGTATAACAGCAAGCAGTTCAAAAGCTGCATGGGCGCACTGGCTTAGTGCTTGGCAAAGCACCCCTTTGAGTGATGTGCAAGCATGCTATACAGACAGACTTGAGACGGCAAAGAAGAGGAGTAGATACCTTGTCCAGCTGAGTGGCAGCGCTTGCATTGTCACTGGCCATCTGAGAGGTGTCTTCGGGTCTGCCGGGGCCAGGGGGGGGTAAGGCCTTCAGCCCTGCTGCCACCTGGAACAGAATGTGCCTGCATGTGCACACATGACGTTTAGCAAAACTGTAGGAAAAATGAAGAATAGGAGACAAAATGTTTAGCAAAACTGTAGGAAAATTGGAGAAAAGGAGACAAAATTAGACGATCTCATCAGGAGAAGCTGGGATGTTGGCTGAAATTTTTCTATGGCCTTATATAGCCGGTCAGTATAACTGGAGAAAAGATGAAGAAAAGAAGGCAACGTCAGGCAGGGTGCCTGAGCAGGCCGGTACAATACTCAGCTTCTCATTGAGTTGACGCTGGAAGGTGTAGTCTGTTGTTTTCTAGGCAGGGGTCAAGTCTGTAGAGAAGCTTGAGGTTGGGTGAAGTTTGCATATAGCCTTGCGGCCATTGTTACGCATCTGAATAGGTGTTGATTGAGTAGAAATGCCCAGAAAGACATTACCTCAAGAATTGTAAATATTAGGGTACCATGACAAAGACCTGACCGTAGTCCTGGGATTTGTGCAGGTGTCAAAGGAAAGCTTGATGCGACTGTGATGCATGTCTGCTCTCAGTTGTGCATCTTGCAATACATGTATGCTCTCGGTTGTCCAGTGTTATACATACGGCACAGGGTTTCCTGTGCTGCCACTGTCGGACCCTCTGCACAGCTCACTAAAGCAATTTTTTTTGGTACTGTGTCAGGTACATCAATGCATAGCTGCAACAACTGCTTGGAAGGCTGAAGCCACAACTTCATCAACAAGTCTTGTAGGGTGTATACTGTCAGGCAGAAAAAAATCATGCACTCAAGGCAAATCTGCACACACAAAACAATGAGCCGATCTGTTTGCTTACCTGTTGTGTTTGGCTGTGAATTCATTTGCAGTGTGTATCATGAGATCGCACTCTCGGCAAATGACTGCACGATCTTCACAGCAGAACAACACAGCTGGTGAGTCCTGTCAATACACAATGCTCAGGTCAGGTTCAGTGTGTATGTATGTTATCATACCACACCCAGCGAGAGTACATCCTTGTAGCAGACATTTGTCTTTACAGTTGAACAGGCAGGCATTGCAACACAGCGCCTCAGCAGCGCACTGTGCAAAGCAATGCAGCAGCATGACAAACGCATATGTAAGGCTGCTTGGCTATTGTAAGACTTGTATTGGCCCTACCTGGCAGATGTCACACATAGAAGTCTCGGTCTCGTCTGTGAGACTGACGCGCTCATGCGCTCTGGCCATCTTGCTGGCGCTGTGCACTCTGCACATATATGCAAGTCGTTGTGCTGAGTCTCCAATTTGAGCAAGGCCTTTGGCTGCGGCTACCCTGATCCATAGACACAGGACCAAAAGCCCTCAAGAACTCAATGACCCAAGGATGCTGGCAGTACCTGTGGTCACAGTCTCGACACATGACAGCAGACTCCTGAAAACAGTAGACGCTGCCTTCGGCGTGCTCACAGACGTCGCACACTGCCTTCACCATAGCGCAGCACTTGTGACTCAAATTGCTGCAGGGCAGCAAGGAGCTACAGGTTCTCGAGGGCGCGGCAATCAGCAGCGTCCGTTACACCGATTATGCAGACTGGGAGCCCCAAGGCACCTTCACATACGGATCCGCGAAAAATCCGTGGTGATAGTAAGCGCAAGAAATGACATGTGAATCACGGGACGTATTGTACAGTCACCATTTGTCACCAAACTGCTGAAGATGAGTCAAGCCGGGACAGCTAAGAACCTAGAGTTTTAGAAACCCCATTCCTGCAGCCTATCAATCCAAAACCCTACTTCACGCTTCGTGCCGTGCTGGGCACGGTAGCTGGCACGGCAGTTGGAGATATTTTTGTAACGGGTCTCGTTCGCGGCGCCCAGCCAGATCGCCACTGGTGTCGTCTACTATTCAAGGTATTTGTTTCCCTTGGCTTCTTTGAAGAGCTGAACATATGCACAAAGCGTGTCCGAGCTGCAGATCCTAACTTTTCTGTACAAGATCTGGCGAGAAATTCAGCATCGAACTTCAGTGACTGTTGCGTTGACGCAGGGCATCTGACGAGCGAGCGCCATGGCCTCGTTTATCCTTGGCTGGTTGGGTTTTACAGCTGTTGGCCCAGCTGCTGGCAGCATTGCTGCTGCATGGCAGGCGTCCATCGCCGCTGCGACAGGCGTGGGAGTAGTGGCCGGCAGTCCTTTTGCTGTGCTCCAGTCCTTCGCTATGGGAGGAGCAAGCCTAGCCAGCGCTGCAGCCAGTTCTCTCGGCTTGGCGGGCTGGCTGTTCACAAGTTTGCTTTAGGCTGAGGATCCTCCGGAGCCGACCACGGATGAATGGGTTGCGGTGGCTCTGTTAATGCTGGCGTATACCCAACAGAAGGCACCCATTTTTGTAAAAGATGCTCGGACCGGCCAGCAACATGTTTGTACCGTCAAAGGTGTTTTGCCTAGGTTAAGAAAATGCAACTCTCATCTTTGTTTGGCAAATTCCTGACAGTATGACAAGCTGTGCCTGGGCCTGGCAGCAAAGTGCAAAACTTCTGAAGAAACACATGCTGTTGCACATGTGTACTGGTTGCAATGCTTGCAGTTGGCAACCCTGTTCTTTATGTGTATATACATCTCACATGTACTATCATAGGCTATAGTTCGCAAATCTAAATTGGTATTTCAATTGATGCTCTAGATTTAGAGTCTGATCTGCTATCGAACTTTGAAGGCCGTCAAACACTGCCGGTTTAGTTGCTGAATGTATACATATATGTTGATCTAGTCTTCGATGTCCCTCAAACTTGCAAGGAGCTCCCAGGAGGTTTTCAGCTTTATGAACACAAATGGTTGGCTGCTTGATTGATATCATCCATATTGATAAGTTCGTTGACATCGATGCTGTATAGACGTACCTGTTTACAGAATTGTGGACCTGCAATTTTTGCCATGTATTCTATTGTCATGAACTGCATGCTACACAAGCTATTGCATTTTGATGTGTGTGCTTTGTAACATCTGGGATGCGCATATGGGCTCTGTAATTCCCATGACAGCAGCGGCCGTACCCTTCTACTACATGCTTCACAAGAATGCAGTATGAAGATGTTTTTTTTCTGTCTCCTGATACGTTTGCATTTTGCTGCTCAAAGCTGCAAAGACTTCTGCAGTGAATGCGATGAAGCTAAGTCTGTGCGCAAAATGAAGCAGACACATACACAGAAGGCTTCGAAGCCCACAGCCTTTGAACTGAATACTCGCCTGAGAGGGTAGTACAGTAAGGTCTCGTGGTTGCAGTACAGAGCAACGCGAGCAGGGTGGGCAATGTCATAAGATGTTGTTGTTGGTATATTTGCGTGTTGGGAGAGCTGCAAGTGATGCAAGCTGCACCCTCAGTCTTGCACGAGTGTCCGCGACAAAGGGTCACCTTTTCAAGGCTTCACGTTTTGACTGCTCACAAGGTGCAATGCTACCAGCTCGCAGCTGGAAGCTGGACTCTTCAGTGAAGCATGCACCGTTGCGAATCATAAGACTTGCTGCACAAAGTTTGTTCAAGTCCAATCGAAATCCGGTAGCTGTCATTTTCTGACGGCATAGCTAGGTGCCGAATCGCGAAGACAGCTGATGCCGATGCAAAACGAAGTTTTTGCAAACACGCGTGGGGGGACCAACAGCAGATCTTTCCTTGAAGTGCATGTGCATACATGCACGTGATCAATACTTGGTGGGTTTTCTCGGTGTTCTCTTGCGTTGTGCTCGTGCGTTTGTTGGACATACTGCAAGAGACAGTTGCGTTATACACAGTTGCTCAGCATGCAGACGCTTCCGTGCGCTCATTCTCAGCAATGCCGATATGCGGCGCCACACCGAAGGCTGTTGTTCAAGGTGCCCGGCCAGCATGCACAGCCAGCCGCTCACCTCATGCCACAGCGAGTTCACCGCACGCCAAAGTCGTGCATGACCCGCGCTGCAGAGGACGGTGTAGAAGGACTCGAGCTTGGCTCGGTGGGTCCCCCAGGCAGACTTGCTTTCAAACGGGAGCAGCCTTGTGCTTAATAAACCAGCAAGCAAGAATCATTACTAAGTTGCAATTGCTCGATTGATTGTTGGGATATCAACCACCAAGCTTGATGCGGCAAATCATATTCCATCATTCTCCTGTGATTCACAGGCCCCAGCCAAACCAAGATCACCAGTTGGTCAGATGGTCACATACTACTTGAAGATGGAGCCCCATCTTTTCAAAGACGCTCTAGATGAGCAGTTCAGGCGGCTCAAAGATGAAAAGGATGAAGCAGAAAAGCTGGCCAAGCAGCAGCAAGAGGAGCAGAGAGAGAAGCAAGCGCAAGACAAAGGCAAAGCAAGTAGCGGCGAAGTAGTGCTGTATCAGTGAGTTCCTGTATCTTGCTGATATATGACATCAGCTCTTATGCCTTGAGTTCTGCACATGATGTCAGCTCATTGGTATCAACTGTGAAGACAGATCACAAGCTTACAACTGCACAATGCATCATGCCATGTGCATGCATACCAATAAGATCTCAAACCCTGGGCAGCCCGGTATGATACTTAATTTCTCATTGTATCAACGCCAAAAGGTGCCTTTTTTCTCTCTTTCCTTTCTTTTCAATGACCCTAGTGCATTGGTCACACAGCCTGTGACCGTCACTGTGTCTGGCAATCACAGTGACCTACTGGCACGTTGTTCTCTACTAGAATCATCTTGGTTGTATGTCTGCCAATGGCAGCATGAAGCTGGTCTGTAATCTGTATGAGAGGCAAATGCAAGGGTGGTGCATGGTGCATTAAGCATCTGCTGCTGTGAGCCTGCAAGCACAAAGTCCTTGACACTCTGCATGTGCTGATGTGCCGCTGCCTTCGCACGCTGCTGCTGTTTTTGCATGATGCTATTGCTTCTGTATGCTCCTGCATGTGCTGCTGCCTTGGCATGCTGCTGCTGCCTTTGCATGATGCTATTCCTGTCATATGCTGCTGCCCATGCATGTGCTTTTGCATGCTGCCGCCACTGCCTTTGTATGCTGCTGTTTTGCATGTGTATTGTTCACACAGCAGGTGCTCAGCAGCAATGACTACACTGCAGCAGCACATGTGGTCTTCTGTGTTGATGCTACACACAGTGACAATGCTGTGTTGCATCATCATTACCTCAGGCATGAGATCTACTGAGCAATGTCAAGTGCAGCAGTGCTCAAAGCTGTGACACACTCATGCTGTGTTGCATCGTCATCGCCCCAGGCATGTGATCTACTATGCTGTGTCAAGTGAAGCTGTGATGAACACGTGCAGGAGAATGCAAGAGGTGCTCAAAACTGTGACACAATCGTGCAGGAGAATGCAAGAAGTGCTCAAAAGCTGTGACACACTCATGCAGGAGAATGCCAGAGGAGCTTCAAAACTGTGACACAATCGTGCAGGAGAATGCAAGAAGTGCTCAAAAGTTGTGACACACTGCTGCAGGAGAATGCAAGAAGTGCTCAAAAGCTGCGATAAACTCATGCAGGAGAATGCTGTGTTGCATCATCATCACTCCAGGCATGTGATCTACTCAGTAATCTCTAGTGCTCAAAAGCTGTGATAACCTCATGCAGGAGAATGCAAGAGGTGCGCAGCAGTGAGCAGCGAGCCACCGTGGAGGATCTGATGTATGCCTCAGTCCTGGAGAAGTTCATGAACCTCAAGGTGGAAATGATGCCCAGGTAGGCTCCGCCAGCTGGCCGCAACATTTATTTATTTAGAGATTGATTTATTGAGATTGATTTATTTATTTGTTTGTTTACTTGTTTATTGATTGATTGAGGTTTGTTGGTTGATTGATTAATTGATTGATTGATTGATTGCAAAATAACGCATATGTGTATTTCAAGCCATGTGTACCCTACGCAAGTATGCATCATTGACAGCAGATGCTGTCGTTTGTCTGTGCTAATAAGATGCATGCCCAGCTACTGCTTGTTGGTGTGTACACTGTGATTGGCTTGTTAACAATCCATTTACACTGACTAATGGTTGAGCACTTCACTCCTTCATGTAGGCTCACAGCAAATACAAGCATCTCATGGCATACTGCTGTCAGTGTGCTTGTGAGACCATTGGACAGTCTGGAATAATTGTCAATGACAACACATGGCAGCATTTGTTTGAGCCACGAGTCATGACACAAACAGATATTCATTGGACTAGAACGCTGACATGTGAGGAAACGGTGTGTGGTAGATACTATAGTAGGCATGCATAAAAGTCTCATTGATGGCAAGACAGCACAGAGGAGACACCGAGCAAGTCAATGTCAGCTGAAGTTTTCTGCTTGCTTGCAGGATGGACAGCATAGTGGAGAACCAGACCAATCTCAAGACTCTCACAGAAGGCATTCACAGCAAAGAAGCGCTAGAGCTTGTAAGGGAGCATGTCTTGGGAGTCATGGGACCTGCCAGCATGGCATACTCCAACACCATGATCAAAATGGCCAAGCTACAGGTGTGTGTTTATGTCCTGGCAGATTTGTTTGGCGCAGGGATTGCTTCCATGCAGTGTTAAATTGACCTTGTTGGTTCCAACAAGCAAATGACAAGTCAGTGACAATGTCTTGCACAGTATGTGCATAAAGCATTATCACTGGCATGTTATTTGTTTGTTGCCACCAACAAGGATGCTCACTCAAAGGCAAGTCGTACCTTGAGTCAACTTGAGTATGCGCTTGTGTGTCCTAGTGTCTTGATAGCTGTCTGCCCAGGGTTCTGGTTTGACCTGCGTGTGTTATGAAGTCTTGAATGCTGTCCACTTTTGGTGCACAAGATCAGGCCTGTTTATAAACTGCAGGCGGCTCAAGTGTATGCAGCGTCCATCATGTTTGGCTATTTTGTTCGTCGGGTAGACAAGCGTTTTCAGCTGGAGCGTCAGCTGGGCCTGCGAGACGACGAGCAGAAAGATGCTGTTGCTCGTCTAGAACGCATGTTTAACACCGCAGACGAGGAGCAGCATGACCGGCCGGCAACTCCGTCTTCTTTCTCCTCGCCGTCTACATCTGGCGCCAGCGAAAGCAGCGCGGGACAAAGTAGCGGTGGCTCACAAGGGGAAGGTGCAGGTTTAGGCCAGGGCAAGAAGAAGGAAAGCCCGCTCAGGAAGTACATTGAGAGCTTTGATCAAGCAACTCTGGCAGACATGACACGACAAGTGGTAAGGGTTCAGTGAATCACTTGCCAGCTGAATGTTCTTCTGAGTTGCAGCAGTGCGTGCAAGAGGATTGTCCTGACCTTCAGGACATCCGTTGTTTGCATATTGGTCAGAACCTGGAAGCCTGCTTCTACTGGCATCTCTGCATTTGACATGGCTTTGACAGCTGTTCATGTCAGCTTCAATTCCCAACTGGGTCATATCTGCATGTGTCATGCACAGGAGCTGCCAGTGTGTGCTACTGCATGACAATACTTTTGCCATGCATACTACAATATACCAGCGCCAAATGCGCATGATCCAAATCCTGGGCGTTGTTGCTTGCTTAGCAGCACAGGACCCTTCCTTCTTTGCACTGCAAGGATCATTTGTGACTCGGCATAGCATTGTTCTGGCAATTCTGCAACCCATTGTTTATTATTACATTATAATGATCAGATGAGTGGTGTGCTGATTCATGGAGGATTGCATGCAGAGTCAAGAAGGAGCAGCACTGGTGGATGTTCAGACCACAGCCTTGTTTGGCAATTCTGCAACACATTGATTATCATTATCTTATAAACATCAGATGAGTGGTGTGCTGATTCATGGAGGAATGCATGCAGAGTCAAGAAGGAGCAGCACTAGTGGATGTCCAAACCACAGCCTTGTTTGGCAACCTCAGGGAGCTACAGAGCCAAATGCAGACTGCTGTGGGGCAAGATGCCACATCCATAGAAGACCTCATGCAGAAAGTGCAGGTACAAAACTGCTGTGCATTGACCTACAACATCTCCACGATGTAGACCTGTAACATGCCACATTCATAGAAGAACTCATGCAGAAAGCGCAGGTACGCAACTGCTGGGCATTGACCTACAACATCTCCACAATGTAGAGAAATGTGTTGTTGTTTTCCCGAGGCGTTTCTGAGTTTGCACTTACACTGTAGGGATGATGCCCTCAAGTTGAAACAGACGTCTTGGGATTGCACATAGCTTGTGTGTCTCTCACTAGCCTGCATGCTGCAATGGTTCAGGGCATAACAAGCCCACGGACAGTGTCATTCTTCATTGCATACATCATGCGTGAGAATAAAAGCTGCAGCTCTGGATCATTCTGCATGCTGACTGCCTGGCTGCATCTGTCCTTGGCAATGTCTGTCTGTATCACATGCCATGAACATTCATGGCACGTGACGTTGCTTCACTGCCTACTTGCACATGTGTACAGTCAATTCCATCTGCCCATTGATTACATCCAGCCATCCATAGAGTGTCATTGTCCCCAGACCTTACATCCCATGTGTTGCAAGCGGGCTTTCAAGTGCTCACTAGTCTTCTTCTTCATCACTGATTGTGTTCGCATGCCTGCGCACAAGACAAGACTTGTCCTGCATGTACCAAGCTCATCATCAGCTGGAACTACTGCTACTACTACTATTACCACCATCATCATCATCATCATCATCATCATCATCATCATCATCATCCTCATCGTCGTCGTCGTCGTCGTCGTCATCGTCATCGTCATCATTATTGTTATATTATAAATATTATTATTATTATTGCAATTCCACCATTGCTATTATGCCTGCAGGATGCTGTAGCTAGAGATGCAGTAGAGTCACTGAACATCACAGTAGGCACTCAGAGGCGGGCTGTGCTGGAAGCCATTGCCTTTGGCACATTCTTGCGCGATGTAGAAAGCTAAGAGTACCAGTTGCTCACCCCTGCTCCTTCTTCACCTAGCAAAGGGGGCCCTGGCCGAGGACCACCCCGCCCACCCCTCACAGGGGTCTAGAATGAGACATTCATGGGGTCTGCTAATGTCTCCACGTGGCTGAGGGGTGTGGCATGGCCCTCCCCGTTGTTTTGTTGCATGGGGATTTAGGCGACGTCTTTTTCCTCTGTCCTTACTAGGCCTTTCCCCCTCACAGACACCAGCTTGAAACCTTTAGCATCTGTGTAATACATTGTAACACAGGTCATGCAGAGTCCCCTGAGTACAATGTCCAACTGACTGCTGTTCCTTGAATGTGCAAGCGTACAGCTTCATCATGGCATAGGCAATGTGCTGTTCATGCAAAGTTCAGTTGCAAGCAAAAGTACTAGTAGATGGCTGTGCCAGCTTTGTTTTTGCCAAAGGCAGTGCTCTTGTTGTGTGGTTGGACAAACTGCATGGCTGTCACAAGCTGAGCTGCATCCGATGTCTGAGAGTCTGCAGCTGCATCAACGCCATGTGTAGCGCGCAGCGAGAACTTCTTAGTCTCGGGACCAACCTTGCACACATCTGAGCAAAAGCAGTCAACGAAAAGGTTTCACAAGTCGTTCTTATATACATACCAACTGCAGTTGCAGTACTGTGACAGCCGCCAAGTGAAATCCATATCCCAATATGCCTACACACAAAGTATCCACTGCAGGCAAGCATTGCTGGCATTGTCATTCACTCTACATTGCACATCTTGCTGGTTGTCACGCTGATAATCACTCACTGCATAGCTAACAAGCTAAATTGCTGCAAGTCTAAAATGGGATCACTCAGCTATCTGGTCTTGTAGATTGGATCAACTTGAGTCCATACAGAGATACTGACAGATCCAATCATTATGTGAATAATCATCTAATGCCGGGAAATCTAAAGCTAAGGCAAAACGGGCAGCATTCATTGTCTAAAGACCAATCTACTGAACGACACACGTGCAGGAATATTCATCAATGACGTGCCTCCACAACTGTGCAGGGACTCAGGGTTTCATGTAAAATGCGCGACTGCATGTTCATGTCCCTGATGCATTGAGAAGGTATCAAAGTACAAATAGTCAACCAAGGGTATGCTCATTTGATGGATGCATGCCCTTGTTTGGCACTTGTCAAAAATGTTGTCAATCAGCTTTATCGTTCTGTCTAGTTGACTGTCAGCTGGGCCTGTGTGCCCACCATGACCAGGATACCGCGTATGCAGCGCCATTACTGTACTGATACTCTCCATGTAAGTTGACTCATTGTGTACAGTGTCCAGGCTTGGACAGCCAAGCCAATGCTGATCCCACCAACCCTGTAATCAACACGCATGTATATGAATAAGCTACAGAAAGCTTGAAACATCATATAAATAGATAACTGCATATTTGAAAATGTGAATCTAGCTCTGAGCAATTGGCAGTCAGTCATCCTATTACATAAATGGACATGGGCAGCACTGCTGAAGCGTGAATGACTTGCTCAAAGGTTACACGTAGCGTTTAGAGCAGGCTCACAACACTTGCATATGAGCTGCATATCACCATGAAGAGTGCACACGCCACAGTGCTTGCAAGCCTTTCACAGCGCCTCATGCCAACATAGCAGTAGCAGCAAAACCAGCAGCAAACATCACAGCATGAAGCAGCAGCAGCAGCAGCAACAGCAGCAGCAACAGCAGCAGCAGCAGCAGCAGCAGCAGCAGCAGCAGCTGCGGCACAGGGGGGTGAAGAAGAAGAGGAGGCTTACCAGCGGCTGGTCAAACAGGACATTATCCAGCTCGTTCCCTTTGTTCTCTTCAGATGCTTTTATCAGGTTGAACACACAGAAATTGTAAAAGTCCCGGTACTGTTCGCTATCTGTGACCGCGAAGTAGCCCTTGGGCTTGCAGGTTTTGTTGATGACCTCATCGACAAATTTTGGAGAGTTTTCGAACGGCAGCTGCCGCACTTGTTCCAGGATTCGTTTTCCCAGCGGCGACTTTTGCTTCATGAAGTAGATGTGGTTGTTGACCCATCGCATGACAAACTGATACCCAATCTGCAATCAAGA